>Ga0182011_10003913_pt1 | contig 12061 bp, 8 predicted proteins | sample 711E1DmetaG_FD_120481 | JGI IMG/M metagenome (GOLD analysis project Ga0182011, IMG submission 120481) | Permafrost microbial communities from Stordalen Mire, Sweden - 711E1D metaG | ecosystem: Environmental > Terrestrial > Soil > Wetlands > Permafrost | place: Sweden: Stordalen | collected... | reverse complement strand
GGAATACACTGTCATAACCAGATGCAACTGGGTTTTGCGAATACCATCGAAGCGATCATAAAAAATGTCAATTATCTGGACGGCACCTTATACGGGTTGGGAAGGGCCGCGGGAAATTGCCCGCTGGAACTCCTGCTCGGTTTCTTGAAAAACCCCAAATTCAACATCCGGCCGATACTGGACATCATTGAAACCACGATACTGCCGATGCGTTCAACCATGGAATGGGGATATAATATTCCATACATGATAGCGGGAATGCTCAACACCCATCCTCAGGACTCGCTCGATCTTGTGGAACAGTCTAAGCAAAAGCAGGGCGCAAAAAGGTATGTTAAGTTCTACGAAGCAATGCTGGCGGATGAGAACGCGTGATTAATCATTTACCTCATCCTTAACCCTTCTCCTTGCCAAGGAGAAGGGTGCTCGAAGAGCGGGTTGAGGTTCAGAACTTTGGGGCGTCTCTACATCAAATGCCGAATCGCCCAAACCAAGCGGGGAAAGCGCCCCAGACTCATTTTAAAAATTGTCGACATGGTAAGCTGGCGTTCGGGGATCTTAGACAGCGTTTTCGCAGCATTTTCATAATCCTCGTCCGGAACTTTTTGTAAAGAAGTCTTGACGCGGGCAAGTTTGCAATGTGTCTTTCCACACGCTTCATGCCACGCTTTTTCATAATCGGAGCACAAGGTCTTTACATCCCTGCTCGTTTGGGAACCAAGCATTTTCAATGCAAAATCTCCCGCCAGGCCCCCGGAAATCATCGCCTGGAAAATTCCGGCCCTGGAAATAGGGTTTATCGTGCTTGCCGCGTCCCCGGCCTTGAGAAGCCCGCCGACGGCCATCGCGCGGCGGCCCGATTGGCAGGGAATGGAACCCGCAAACCTCCGCTGAACTTTCCCTTTTGGAAAATGGCCGGACAAAAAAGCGTCCAATAGCATCGCGATATTGACTTTTCCGCGAAATTGTTTACCGATTAAAATCCCTATGTTGGCCGTATTTTTTTCCCGCGGAAACACCCACGCGTACCCCGCGGGTGCGATGTTCTTCCCGACATAAATATGGACGATATTGGTGTCTATTTCAATGCCCTTTACCACAGCAAAACAGGACGGTTCCAAATCTTCCGGTTTCCAAGGGACTTTTTCATTTTTTCCCAGCCCGGCAATCGCGCCGGACGCATCGATGACCACCCGCGCGGAAATTGACGCGCCGTTTTGGAAATAAATGGTCCGGCCCGTACCCATGAGCGTTGAAATTCCCTTTACGGCCATGTTAAATCCGATGTCGGCGCCGAATTCCCGGCATTGGTTCGTCATGTCCTTTTGCATCAATGCCCGGTTGATGATAAAACCTTTGTTCTTATCCGTATAGGTTATTGAGGCGCCGTTTGGTGAATGAAATGTGGCTTTGTCAACTGTATAGCGAATCCAGGAAGGTTTGATTTCCACCGCTTTTTCAAAACCCAGTCGCCCGACAGCTTCGGCGCAGCCTTTCGGATGCTCCCACGGGACGGTTTTGTCGAGGAGCACGACGGATGGCCTGTCGTTTCCTTTGAATAGGTGGTGCACGGAGTTCAAACCCGAAGGCCCGGCCCCGATAACGGCAACATCGTAAAATTCGCGCATATGTGTATTTTAACAGGGAAAATGTCTGGAATTCCTGATAATATAACTTAATAATTCGCGGGAAAGTGATATTATTTTGTTTCCAAAATGGCGGGTATAAGCGTATTTTAGAGTGTCTATTTGCCTTTACCTGCGACAGATAAAGATTTTTAAATTTCGCGCCCTTAGCTCAATTGGATAGAGCATCTGGCTTCGAACCAGAGGGTTGGCGGTTCGAGTCCGTCAGGGCGCATTATTTCATACCTATCAAAATGCCTCAATATTTCGATGTTTTTCCGTTCGAGTTGCTCAGTTTAGCTTCTCTTTATTTATTATTAAAAACCTACGAATTACTACCCAATTACATTATTTACTTTCAAAATGTGAAACGTCTGTGAAACTTTTTCATGGGTATTGTGGATGTGCATAATTTTTCCCGAAGTTTTTGAATGGTCTAATTATTATAATTACGAGGTGATTTTCAGTCCTCTATCTTACCGCCTTAATCGTTTAATAAACGCATTTTTCAACACTTTTTAACAAAATAACGGGGTATTACAGGGCATAGTTGAGCATTTTTAAGCATTTTGCAAATTGACGTTTTACGACAATGCCAAAAAAATATTTTCCTTAATTCATAAGGTCAAGTTGCTTAATTAAAACCTTCCCCATATCCATGTTGCGATTAATCCAATTAGCATAAAAAGTCCCGGCAAGCAAACTAAACATCTCCCAATAATGCCTTTTAGTTTTGTATTATCGATCCAGTTATAAAAAGGATATGAAATATACGCTATCCCTTGCCCTATTAATATCGGACTAAAGGGAGAAAACCAATGGAATGCAAGTACAATAGCAAGTATCCCCAAGCATAGCATTATAGTTTTATCAATAATATTAATAGATGTTTTTTCACTATTTTTTGGAGTTCTCTCAAAAGTGGGCTTTATAAATAAATGCTTAAGAAAAGATAGTCCTGCTAATGGCAATGCCGATGTGTATATTGCTGTTGACCAAAAATAAAACTTTAATGCCGATGAAAAGTTTCTCATAACAGATAAATTTACTGAAAATAAGTTGACAAATATCAAAGTATATAGATACGGTAAAACAGGGTGAAGATAGGGAATATTTTCGACCCAAAGAGTGTGTACTACGTAAGCACTTAAATATCCATTTAATACGATCGCTGGCATTAAAAAATACCAACCCAATTGCATTAACAAGTCCCACTTTTCAGTAAAAGAAGCCGAACTACTTAAAAACCTAAGTATTTCTCTTCGAAATAATTCGGCTGTACCTCCCGAGAATTTTTTTATGCGAATCATGAACCCGCCAAAATCAACAGGGTAATTTTCATAGGCAAAAGTATTTTCCGTATAAAATCCTTTTTGCTTTATTCCAGCGATTCTTAGTGCAAAAGCAAAATCCTCAGATACAACTTCCGGAAAGCCTTTAACTTTTTCCCATGACTTTTTATTTATTAACGTACCATGCCCTAAAATAGGCATAAACCCATAAGTTTGACGTAAAATAAGGTCTCGTGAAAAAAACAACTTGATTTCTTGAGACATGGTTGCTTGAAAAGGATTACTTTTATCTAAAACTGGTTCATGAGAAGTCTGGACAAAAGCGAGATCGATTTGTTCTGGTGGTAAACTTTTAATAAGTTTGGATAAATAATCTTTTGGTAGGAATTGATCTGCGTCCACCAATAAAATCCAGTCTTCTATTACATTTTCCCGAATCGCATGATTCAAATTTCCAGCTTTAAACCCTCTTGTATCCGGACGTCGAATATGCGCGCCACTTTTTTTTAAATGTTCATTGCAAAAATTATCTATTGTGTTCATGTATGCCGATTTTGGTGAGCTATCATCGCATATGAGGATACGATAATTAGAATAGTCTTGATTCAAACAAGATAAACAACATTCAGAATTAAAATCATCACAAGTCGCATAAAGTATGGCCACGGATGGTAAAGAATTAAAATCCAAAGAGCTTGTTGCAGGCTTATTAAATAAAGCTAAAAATTGAAAAACAAGGTTATGTAAAGTCCAAAAAAGTACAATCCACCAAATTGCTGCACTCAGATGGGCAAAATAAGTAAAATATCCCTGGATAGGGTCTATTTGGTGAATCCAGGGCCATATAATAATAATTACCAAAATAAACCATATAAACAAGGAACCAAAAACCAGCCATGGTTTTTTCTCTCGGATAACCGGTGGCGATAAATTGGAATTCATTCAGATCGCTTTCTTAAGGTAATATTTTTATTATTTCTGCTACAGCAGGACGCGGCTCGCCATCGGCATTTAAAAGTCCTGTATATGGATCCCATAAATTGAATGAGGGATTGTTTTTCCAGGGCATATCAAAGGCACTATGAAAAGAAATATAAACATTTGATGGAATCTCCGGCATAACCGTTCTATGATTTTTTAAAATGTAAGTAAAATATCTTTTTTGTTCATCAAATGATGTGTTTAGTATTCCGCTATCTGGATATGTGACAAATTTAAGCAAAATCAACTTGCTACGAGATACAATTTGCCCAGATAATTTTTTAGACAATTTTTGAGACAGATTAATAAGTTCTTTTCCATCACGAACAGGGTCATCTATTGGTATGGACGAATGCACATCAGGAAATATCCAATCTCCTAAATTGATTAGCCTTTCATCTAATAAATATTTGCATATTGGTTCAGTGGTGGAAACAGGTTTCTTAGTTCGGAATCTAATAACCTGAAGAGCATGAGTTAATTGAGCAAACGAATAATCTTTATTTAAGCAGTTGTTGCCAACGCAATACCCATCTACGTATTTTTTTTTTGCTATCGCATTAGCTAATTCTTGGCGATCCAATGGATTCCAAATTCCCATAATTACTGATAATCCTTGTTTTTTAGCTAATTCAGGAATCTTGGAAAAATTATCCCGGCTATTAAAAGTGATAATACCAGTGAATCTTGCGTTTTTAATCCAGGAAAGTTCTTTTTCCATTGAAGGAATATCAGGGTTTGGGGATTTGTAAGGATTATAAGTAATAGGATCATATGTAATCCAAAGTCGACGTGCCATTAACAAATTTACGTCGTCTTGATTTATATATACACTTGGAGGAATTTTTGGCCCCAACTCTTCAAAAAAACTTCCCCCTATCAATAAAACTATGCACCAAATTGCAAAAAACCTTACCCCTCTTGCGCGATTTGCATCAATTTTTGAAACATAAGCTATCATTCGCCAAGCATTAAAAACTAATAAAAGGAAAAAAATACACACGAATAGCCATAACCAAATGTCTGACTTATTAAATATGTCAAGACATTTAACACCGACCCCACTAAAAAGAATACCAACAATGCCTAAACTCGATACCTTTCGCGGTTTTTTATTTTCAGTATTCATATATCTTTAGTCTGGCTCTGCGCTGATTGCCCTTTAAATTTCGAAATTAGAAATAATATGGATATAAAAATTACATTACTTCCTCAACTCATCCAACTTGACCCAATCTCCAGGTGCCCTCTCGAATTTCCAGAATCGTCATCTATTTTCAGTTTTCCTTTTGCACGCGGCCGCATCAGCTAAGGATGGTGAATTGAAACTTTTTCCGTTCATATTTATAGTTCCATCTCTTCTAACTCTTGCTTCCATTAGCCAGGCCTTCTTCCGACATAACTCTTTACAATATCCTGATAACTCCTCAAGTGCTTTTTTATTTAACATTTTCCCCCTTTCATACCTTCACCGCATGCCCCATTACAAACCAAAATTCCCGCCCCGCGCCAACCGCATCCTCCGGCACCAGCTTATACTCCCAAGGTTTTGAGCCTTCTAATTTCGACGCTTGCTCCGCCCATTTAATTGCGGCATGGGCTTTTTCTTTAACATCCTCGGAAATTGCCGGAACTAAATCCCGCATGCCCTTGACCTCGACAATAAACTTTCCTTTTTCGGTTTCGACGATGAAATCCGGATTATATGTTTGACCGCGATGCGAAATGGGTATGGAGCCATCGGGCGGGCGGATCCATTTTTTTACTATCGGATCGTTTTCGAGCATTCCAGCGAATTCTTTTTCAGGAATGGAATCAAACGGAACATACGGGTAAATCGTTTTTTGGAAACCTTCGAATAAATACCTTCGAATCTGCGATCCCTGTATTGTATCGGAATAGTGTTTTATACCATCGGTCAATAGCACCGTCTTGGAATAATTTTGGAACCGTACGGGATTCTTACCGACTTGCACTTCAACATGCGTGGATTGTTGCAAGTGTTCTATAATTTGCGCTTCGATATCATCGATAATTGCTCCTCGATACAAATGCACCAGCTTTCCGATTTCATTATCCGGCCGGTTAAGCTTGGTTAGGTATTGCTCCGCCAGGTGCAGGGCAAAATCCTTGTCATTTGTCACGTCCAATTCTTCTATCGCGTCGATTAATCTTCCGGCAATAAAAGCCCGTGGATTTTCAACTTCCATAACCTCCACTTTATCGCCAAGCCGATCCTGGCCGGTGGCGAGATTGTGGCCGATTATATGCTGGTCAACCAACTCATAGGGTCCTTTTCGGACCTGCACTTCAAACGGTTCAAGTTTCCGCTCCGGGGAAACATCCACGAAAATGCGCGGTACATCGATATAACGATCGGCAAAAGTTGTGAGCTGTTCCTTATAATGTTCGGCCAATTGCTCCGGATCGGGAGGCGGAAGTGGCGGAGTCGGCGTCGGCGCTGATCCAAGTTCCAATCCCGTTTGGATAATTTGGTCTTCAGGCTTTTCTCCCGGAATGGTCACAGCCGTAACCTGGGCCTTTTGGTACGATGCAATGTCCACTTCAACCAGATGTTTTACAGCCTGTTCCATGAGGGCTTTGTCCGTGAACTGGTCAGCAAAAAGCGAGAATTTTGCCTCGGATAAAATATCCAGGGCTTTTTCAACGTCGGTATATCGTGGCGCCACGGGAATTGTTTTTACCGGCACGAGGTCAGCGTCGGTGATTTCCTTAATTTGGAACAACGGGTTGTTCTTTGCGCTCTCGATCAACCGCGCATAATTATCATGCGAAACAATTTCAAGCGCGTCAAGGTCAGGATCGCCGGTAAGCGTTCCAAACGGCAAACGCAACCCTCGGCCTATTGTTTGCTCCGTTAGAATTTCGCTGATAGACGCCCGAAGCGGGATGATCGTGCAGAGGTTTTTAACGTCCCAACCTTCTTTTAGCATGTTGACATGAACAACAACCTCAACAGTACTGCTGGGTTGTTCCACCGATAATAACCGTTCTATGTTTATGTCGCTTTCCGCGCCGGAAGTCCCGGAATGGATCTCAATCACCTTGTTTTTATAGAGGCCATTATGAAAGGAATCGTCTTCGATCATGGCCTTGACCGCAGAAGCATGGGTCGTGTCCCGCGTTGAAATGAGGACGAATGGCTTAACAAAAGGAAGTCGGTTAGCCTGGCAGTATTCTTCCATCCGGGCTTTTTTCTTTTCATGAAGCGCGAGGCCGTCCAGGATTTTTAATTTGTCGATTTCTTCGGCGTCGGAGGTTGTCAGGTTGGTGCGCGTGACAACCGTGGGGGTTTTAATAAATTTCCCAATAGACTGGGCCAGGTTAAACGAATAGAGTACATTTTTTTGGGATTCCTTGGGCGTGGCCGTATACTCCAAACCAAGGACCGGTTTCAGGTTATTAATGGCCTTAAGCGATGCCGGGGCGCGGTATCTATGGCTCTCGTCCATCAGGATCACAAGGTCATCCATTTGTTGCAGGATCGCGGAGAAGGAATCGCCAAGATATTCGCTGAAGGAATGAAATTTAAAATCGGAATCCGCTCGAGTAAATATCTTGCCAATATTAAAAACAAAAATAACAGCCGGATCGCCGAGTTCGACCTGCAACGGGTTATAACGAACATAATTGTCTCCGTCAAATACCACCGGCGCGGGGAAATCGGAAAGGCCAGTAAACATGTACTTTGTATGTGAGGGACGCAGCTCGGCCCGTAGTTTATCGTAGATCGTAATATTCGGAGCTAGGATAAAGAAATGACGATAACTTTTTGTCTTCCACAAATAATAGATGCTTGCTCCCATAAGGCGGGTTTTCCCCACGCCGGTTGCAAGAGCAAAACAGAAACTCGGAAACGCGGTATCGAAAACAATAGGTTCCTGCTTGTTCGCCTTGGCCGTTGCGGCTTCCGCGACAAGTTCGGGTCGAATTGTTTTATAATCCGTCCCCTCGCTTACCGCATGGAAAAGGTCGAGCGCTTCGTACTGCGGTTCCCGGAGGCTCATGTATCGGCTTATCTGTAAAGGCAGATTCATTTTTTGTCCTCCTGGAAATCGCACTTTTCAAGCAAGTCTCGTGGAATTTTTTTAAGTTCAATATTGTCCGGTAGCTTTAGACCCCGCATGCGCCGTGTTGAATAAATTAGAAGCGATTGGTTGAGTGCAAGGTCCTCCGCAAGAGAATCAATATAGGCCTGATTGATGAGCCGCGTTGTCACATGAAGGAATCGGCTTTCGCTGCTTATACCGTGCAAACGTCCGCGGTTGCGATATTTGAAATTCTCGATTTTGCAGATGGCTTTGATGAGCATTTGCTCATTGTATCGCGGGTTAATTGTGTAAACCGGATGATCTTTCGTAGAAAGCTCTTTATCACGAACAAGGAGCGATTCGGCAAGGTGATAATATTTAAACCCGCCACCGCCTTTCCAATTAACGGATTCTGATATACCGCCTTGGTCAGTGCCGTCAATGACTTTTTTCATTCGCGGAATGATATGCGTGTGGCAGTGCTCGCCAAGCTCGCACATGATCCAACGGCGACCCATTTTATGGGCTACGGCGCCGGTTGTGCCGGAACCGGCGAAGGAATCAAGGACGAGATCCCCGAGGTTAGTTGAATGCTCGAATATTTTTTTTATTAATTTTTCGGGCTTTGGTGTATCAAATGCGTTTTCATCATTAAAAAGCTCTTTAATTTCCGCCTTAGATGTACGGTTGCTTCCAGCTTCCGTATGGGTCCAAATAGTTTCAGGAGGTCTGCCCTTTCCCGTATCTGCATAAATTCGGAAATAGGGAGTCCATCCTGTTCGACCTTTTACCCAATCAATTCGCTCCATTTCTCCTTGAACTTTCTCCTTATTCCAGCGCCAAGCACCATCAGTTCCATCCTGCTTTTTAGGAAATATTTTTGTTGCATCTGGGGCAATTAATTCATAATAAAGAGTCGGCCTTTTTAAACGCGAATCGCCTTGACCACCCATTGCTCGCAAAGGCTTTAAGTAATACTTCCGCCCATCTTTGTCAATTTTGTTGTAGTGTTCAGGCAAATTTTCATCATTATTTAGTGTCTTTGCAATTGTTAAATTTATTTTATCTTTGGCATATACAAGTAGATGGTCATATCTGTTTGAAAAGTAAACTGCATCCATTCGTGGACTATCCGACTTTTCCCATATAACATCAGCAACAAAGTTGTTTCTTCCGAATATTTCATCGCAAATTATTTTTAAATAATGAGCTTCGTTATCATCAATAGTAATCCATAGAGAGCCATTGGTTGAAAGTAGGTTCTTGGTGATTACCAATCGATCACGCATTAAGGAGAGCCAAATTGAATGTTCTACCCCATCATCGTAATGATCAAAGGCACTTCCAGTGTTATATGGCGGATCGAAAGCTGCGCATTTTATTTTCCCTGCAAATTCCTGTTCAAGTGCTTTTAATGCCAGCAAATTATCACCAAAGATAAGAATATTCTCGCTTTTTGGGTCCCCATAACTTTTTACTGGGTCTTCCACGAGAACACGAGGTTCAAGCCGTACCCGCTCGTCTTTTCCGACCCAGGTGAGCTCGAGTTTTCCTTTTTTAACGGTCATTTATTTATATTCCTTTTTCTCATTATCTCTTTCCAATAATATTCCGCAAGCGGTTTATACTGTTTATTGAATTCGGAATTCAAAGTTATGGAAGCCATGCAATAATTCAGGATATCTTCAATTGTTAATGGAGGGACATTTCTCTTTGGCAATGTCTTAGGGCCTTTTCTCTTGTTAGGTGTAAATGCTTTGGCGGAGAAAAATGTTGTTGGATTCTCCGGGGGAAGTAATGCATAGTTTGAATGACTGAAAGAATTTCGAACTTCAGAATTCCATATTCTTTCAAGCACAATCCCGATAGAAAATTTTAATTTAACGAACTGGTTTGATAGTCGTTTTATTTCCTGTATTTTTTCCTGTGGATATTCGCAGGTTTTAATCCCTCGTTTTTTTGTTTGAAATTCCATGGCCCATGTAGGATCCAATCCATGAGAAATTCTCAAAAGATTCCAAATGCAGATAAACATGAAATCAGATTCCATTATATGACAATAAATGCAAAGAGCTATTCTTATTTTCAGACCATTGTCTCTAGTGTTTTTAAAAATATCCCACAATTGTTTACAAAATAATTGCATCTCCTTTTGCGGAAACAACTGTGGAGTAGAAACAAGCCGGGCACCGACCATTTCATTTAAAGCCGGATCTTCCGGCAAAAGCGCTTTTGCTAATAAAGTGGCATTCTGAATTTTAGTAGAAGAAAAAAGTTCATTAAAAGCAACTTGTATTTCAGCTTCTGACGGTACATTGTAATTGCCCATTGCTAATTCTCCATTACTTCCCAATGTCCACCCTTATCCGGGCCAACCCTCCTGATCCTGCCGGTTTTTCTCAGTTTTCTTATCTGCCAGTCAATACCATGCAAGGTTATCCCGACAGCTTCTGCAAGTTCTTTCATGCTTATTTCAGGACGATTACGTAATGACGATAATATTTTCTCCGTAGTTTTCTCCGTAGTTTTCTCCGTAGTTTTCTCCCTAGCAGCCGATTCTTCGACATCGGGTGACGAGGTGGGCCGCCCCGCTCTTTCCCGATGAAAGGTTACCGTAAACCAATGCTCATCCGCCTCGATGACCGGCTCGGCCAAGCCGTTCTCTTTCATGGTATCGCGGATGCGTTTAAGGCCGGAGCCGACATTCTCGACAAGATCCATCCGGTAAAGCACGCCAAAGAGCAGCGGATTGCGGGGAACGCTGCGGTGGCCGAGATCGGAAAGTTTCATGCCGGCGACAAGACCGCCGGGGTTGTGGATTTCGACGCGGTCGTAAAAGATGTAAATCTGAATATTGGCGGTACTCCGGTAATCGCGGTGGGCGATTGCGTTGATGAGCGCTTCTCGTAAAGCATCTTCGGGCAATTCGAGTTTTTCGGTGCGCTTGATCTTGATAATGTATTCGGTATTGAGATGAGATTGCAGATAGAGCAAGGCATTGTTGAAATTGGAGTATATATCACCGTCAAAAATCTTTTGGTCGAGTATCTTGGTTTTGGTCTTCCCCTGAAACAACGCGCAGGTGATAGTCGCGCTTATCAGATATCGGCTGCCTTCCCTGCCCAGCAAGAGGGCCCCTGCGTTGGTCATACGTTTCTCGGCGGTTAGTTTCAAGTTTGTCAATGCGTCGAACATGTCCAATTTTAAGGGGATGTTTGCGGAACGGGCGAATTCGCGATAGCGATTCTTCGCTAAATCGCGTGAGATATTGAATGCCGCGTTCGGCATGGCGTCAAAATGGATAAGACCTTCTTTAAAGAAGAAATCCCGAATCTGGCTCCGCGTCATCTGCTGGCACGTGGCGCCTTCCCGCAAATAAAATCTTCCGCCTGAGGCGTGTGGACGGTCATCACTTTCGGGAATTGTTATGGCTATGACATTATCCACGGCTTCAACCTCAACATGGAGTGGAGGCTCAAGATTACGGGCGGTGTTCTGAATCTGGGCTTTTGCACGGTTTGAAGTATCGGCGCCGATTATGACTCCTTTGTCGTCGACGCCGATGAGAAGCGTCCCGCCAAGCGAGTTTGCAAACGCGACCATTTCCCGGCCGAAATCATCACTGGTAGACCGCTTGAACTCAAGCGTCTGTCCCTCGCCAAGAGAAATCAGTTCACGCAGTTCTTCTTTCGTCATCCGATCACGCAACTTTCCATCGAATCGTGAATATTTCAGCGGTATTTATTTCCTGTTTCAACCTTGCTTCAATATCGCTGATAATCTCTTCTTTTTTCCTATCAATCTCATCTTGCGCTTCAAATAAATTCTTTCTTTTTTCCGTCCGTTTTCGTTCCAATTCCTTTGCTTTTTTATGCAGTTCAACCTTTTCATCAAGGCTGGTTGTTCTTCGGGCTTCTTTTTTATAACCTCGAATTTCCTTTTCAAGCTCCTTGAGCTCGATTTCGAGCTGTTCCCGCAGATCATCAGCCCAGGTTTCGATCTTTTCCATTTCCGTCTCAAAGAAATTCCGGTTCCGCTCAGCCATGACTTCAACAATCGTGTTTTTTTCATTTTCCGTGATTGATGAAAGACTTCCCGATACAATGTCAGG
>Ga0182011_10003912_pt1 | contig 12062 bp, 10 predicted proteins | sample 711E1DmetaG_FD_120481 | JGI IMG/M metagenome (GOLD analysis project Ga0182011, IMG submission 120481) | Permafrost microbial communities from Stordalen Mire, Sweden - 711E1D metaG | ecosystem: Environmental > Terrestrial > Soil > Wetlands > Permafrost | place: Sweden: Stordalen | collected... | reverse complement strand
CGAACCATATCCACTTCCGCGGGAGACTTAACAAGCCTGAGTCGTTCGACGAGGGGCAGCATCTGGATTGAAAAGCCCTTTAGCTGATTGTGAATTTCCAGCGGCATGGTTGGTTCTACTCCAACGGCTTTGACTCCATTCAATACCTCGTTCAATTTTTCTGCCCACCCCTGCCCTGAAGGCGAAGGATAATCCCAATAAGAGTGCACAACATCTACATTGGGAGCATTTTGCAGATGAACTTTTTCGAGAGACGGGACAAGCAGCGATGGGGAACAATCGGGTTTAACTATAATGAAAAAAGGCCTTTCGAAAGGAAGATAGGAAATCCCGGTAAGATAATATATGCTATCTGTACCTGATACGACAAAGGCTCCCAACTTATTGGCTGCTACCTGCGCTTTCAGGTTGACCATGCGGTCAAGATATTCTTGCTTTGTTATCATCGGCGACCTCCATTTGTAGACTTATTTATTTCTGCCCCCTGGCATATTTCAGCATCTCAGCGGTGACCTGTTTTCCCAACTGAGTGTCATTAAGATCAGGACAGTGCTGACCGTCAGGCACATAGAAATATTTTCCGCTTTTGATTGAATAATCCTTGGAAAGGCCCAGACCCATCCACGGATCCATCCCGCCTCCGACATAAACAAGGGGAACCGTCAATTTATCCAACATTGATCGCGGAGACCAGGCGGGATTGACAGCCGATTTGGGCTCTTCGCCAAATAGCGCTTTGCTCTCAGCAATAAAATCGTCCCGACTTCTGGTAAATACTCCTCCGGGTTGCGCAGAGAGCTCGAATATTCCTGTCTCTTCACATTGCTGATAGCGCCAGACCCTCCACCCGAAATCACCTGTCATCGCTTCATCATGCGTCAGCGTTTTTTTGGAATTTGATATAGCATACTTCCAGCCGCCACCCTTGGCAACTGTACTATCGAGAGTATGCAGGATACCTATCAGCGCCGGTGTGGGCAGTGTAGCACAGAACTTAAAAACAGGAAGTAGTGCCTTATACTGGCCATATTGGGTCATGCCGTGTATGAACGCTATCAGGAACTCCCTTTCCATCCAATTCTGATCAAATAACTGCTTAGGCTCAAGGTTCTTTATATGCGCTGCAAGGCGTTGATAGGTTTCGTCTCCCATAGTGATACGCACCTGCCGGTCATAAGCATCCATGGTAAAGGGCCAATCAATTACTCCGCTGGAACTCAGGATCACTTTTACATCATTGGGATACGTGGCAGCAAAATTAATGACCAGGCCTCCACCGTAGCTGTGCCCGGCTGCCATCCACGGTCCGGTGTATTTAGTCTTGAACTGTTGTATGAGGGAATCGTAGTCGGCCAGGGCCTGGTCGATCTTCACATACCGGGGGACTGACTGGTCGGCATCCTGTGTAATGCTCTGGCCATATCCACGGTGCTCGGCCTGAAAAAAAATAACATCTGAGGGTGAACCGTACGCTTTGTAGTAATCGACCAACTCCTTCGTAGTAATATCATGTTCATTGCCTAAAACAAAGAAAACCGGCGAATCAGCGGGAGCGCCCATGGGAATAAGAATATTCACTTCCTCGTCAAAGGATGGGCCGGCGGGATCGTTGTGATCAACAGGCTGGCGGATGGAAGTATGGATATAATCGTACTCCGATGTACTGAGATTGGGCTGTTGCTGGCTGTTTGCCGCACCTACACAAGAGAACAGGATTGATAGAAGTAATAATAAAGTAATCAGTAAACCCGATCTGTAATTAAACCGGCCAGCTCGATTAATTCTCATCAAACTCACTCCTTTGTTTATGGATTGCAATCAGAATAGTAATCGTATGCCATTACAAAGACACCAAAAACGTAATATGAGCAGTAGTCAGTATAGATTATCAGAGCGAGTTCAGCTTTACAACAAAGCGGGCCATGCCAGGCCCACTTTGTTGTTCATCCAAGTTGATGGATACTAAGATATCCAGGCTTTTCCAACGGGCAAGTTCCATCCGAACTGCGTAAAAATGCCGTGAGCCATCAGATACCAGGCAGTAAGCGCACAGATGACAAGATCTATACCTGCGACAATAGTGAATACAGGCATTCCGCCCAGGAAGCTCAGGTCCAGGCAAATGAATCCAAGCAGCAGTGTCAGGAAAAGAAAAGCCACCATACCGTTCTGCTTCAGTGTACCAATGAAAAAGATAACCGTGATCAGTGTAAACATTACCAGGAACCAGCCGATCTCAACGGTTGAGATCTTCAATATTCCGTATTGCGTCCCCAGTAAGCATCCGCCCAATGCCATCCAGAAAGCCCCGTAGGTAGAAAATGCGGCATAGCCAAAGTTATTCCCTGTTTTGAATTCCTGCAGACCGGCTATCAATTGCATCAGGCCGCCGAAGAATATGGCCGCCCAAAAAACCGACCCGGCGCCGCATAAACCCAGGTTGTGAAATTGGAGGAGTAGCGTTGTCCCTCCAAAGCCGGCCAACCCGACCACTGCTGGGTTACTCTGTGGTTTGTCACTCAATCTAGTGCCCTCCTCAATAGTATTTATTGACCCCGAAAGGATACCATATTTCCTCCGGCCAGAACCCGTGTATGAAGTTGTGTTTGTCCTTATGAAAAATATAAAGCTAACTGTCCCCCTATTAGTCCATGAAACGATGCTTCAAGTCCATGACGTCTCTAAAAAGTATGACTTCCTGTATTCTGTGGAAACTGTCTACTACCGGGATAGAGCGGAACTCGTACCTATCAAAAAGTACGGCGGCTTCTTCAAGAGTGCTCTCGGGATCGAGAGTGATGACCTTGTCTTCCATAATGACTTTCAGCAACGCCTCACCTTCGGCAATGGCCGAAAACATTACTATCGAGTTCATTGCAGCTTAATCTCTGGCTTATCCCCTGTATTCAAAGGAACCTGTCAAGACTCCCAACACGATACTTGAAGGTAAAACATCCTTTAATTCGATATCGTATGCTATCCGGAACAACACCGGAGTGGTAATGTGAAATATCACTGGTTTATAAACCAGACCATCTTTTAACAGGCAATCTAATAATTTTCTGCCAGCAGTTCGTAATATGCCTGCTCGTGCTTGCACGCCGGGCATATGGCAGGAGCTTCGGTCCCCTGATAGATATATCCGCAATTGCTGCAATGCCATATGGTCTTACTCTTCTTTTTAAATACCTCACCATTGGCAATATTGGCGGCCAGTTTTCTATATCTTGCCTCGTGGAATTTTTCAACTTTAGCTATTTGTTCGAACGAGGTGGCAACTTCAGGAAAACCTTCTTGTTTGGCAATAGCGGCAAAATTAGTATACAGAGTTGTCCATTCAAGGTTTTCCCCTGCTGCCGCAGCCTCCAAATTAGCCTTCGTGTCCTTTATCATCCCCGCCGGGTAAGCCGCCGTTATCTCAACATCTCCGCCTTCTAGATACTGGAAAAATATCTTGGCATGTTCTTTTTCATTTCCAGCTGTCTCCTCGAAGATATTAGCGATCTGCATAAAACCATCCTTCCTGGCCTGGCTGGCAAAATACGTGTACCTGTTTCTCGCTTGTGATTCCCCGGCAAAAGCTTTCAATAAATTCTGTTCGGTCTTCGTGCCTTTAAGCGATTTACCCATTTTCATTCTCCCTCCAACTATTTTGCCTGTATTAATTATCCCAAGCAGCATTATAAATGAGATGAATTATCTACGCCACTATATACGGCTGCTCCCAGTAAGTTCCGCATATTTGTAAAGCGCCCCCAGCGCCTTAACCGTTATCTCACTCGATGGGTAAACAGGATAACCTGCCTGTTCGAAAGCTCGTTTCAGCTCCAGGTTGCTGTTCCTTTCCCCGTCATCTTCCAGGAATGGGTCAAGTGACACAGCCAGAAATACCGGTTTACCCAATATATTGCGGCAGTAATCACTTCCCTCAAGCATCATTTGTGTAATAGTTTTCATATGGGCCGCCGCTCCATCTTTAAGCCCGCGGCGGATATACCGGAACTGGTCAAACATGAGAACCAACGCATCGACATTTTCATCCGAAGCAACCGCCTTTATAATGTCACTGAGATTGCCGCCATCTTTTAAGACTTTATAAAAAATAGGCCAGGCGTCCAGGGGATTGCCTATGCTGGTCCCTGCAAGGGGTACCATTCCCCTCAGCTTCTGCAACGTATCTTGACTGAACCGGGGAACAGCCATGCCTTCAGCCGCGCATAAATCCGTCTGTATTACACTGAAGCCACCCGAGTTGGCTATCATGGCAACCCGGTTGCCCTTCGGGAGCGGCGAATGACTGAAGGCGGCGGCCGCATTCATCAACTCATCGTTGTTCCTGACCTGGATGACACCGCACTGCCGAAACAACGATTGCCACAGCTCAGGGGTGCCAGTCAACTGCCCTGTGTGCGATCTGGCTACGCGATTACCATGATCCGTCAAACCACCTTTAATGGCCACCACAGGCTTTCTGGCTGCTGCATAGGCCAATGCTTCCTTTAATTTCCCCCCATTTTTTGAGCCTTCAATGTATAACGCAATCATTTTAGTTTCAGCGTCGTCCGCCATATATTCAAGAAAATCAGGACAATCAAGATCAATGGCATTCCCGTAACTTACAACTTGACTGAACCGTATATTTTTCGTCTTGCCAAAATAGGAGAACGACTCGGCCACACTGCCGCTTTGCGCTATAACGCCGATACCGCCTTCTTCTTCGGAAGATTCCGGCACTATGGCCAGGCCGGAGCGAGGACAATATATCCCGAAACAATTGGGGCCTATTATCCTGATTCTCCCCTTCGCCATTTCCTTCAATCTATTTTCAAGTTCAATATTTTCCGGCAGACCTGTCTCACTGAAACCGGCAGTATATATATGAACGCACTTTATCCCCTTCTGAATGCAGTCAGCAATCATTTTAGGGACAAGATTGGCGTTTACCAATATAATCGCATAATCTAAGTGGTCTTTGATATCAAGTATCCCTGGATAGCATTTCTTGCCGAAGATTTCGTTATATTTTGGGTTTACCAGGTAAAGCCGGTCTTTAATCCTGGTATTTATGTGGGCTAGAGTGGCTATATCAGCAATAGGTGATGCGCCTATTACAGCCATAGATTCAGGATGAAATATTGCGTCTAATTCTGCGTACTGCTCTTTATTCAAAATTATCGCCTCCTTTATGTAATGCGGCTACCATAAATCAGAAATAAGGAGGAGGACTAGCCCATATTATCCGGTTAAACGTTCTCCCTGCCAGCATGAGTTTGCTATCTGAAGTTACATAAAATTTAATTTAAGTAGTGCAAAATTATATAATATCTAAGTTATTATAATTAAGTTAGCTAAAGACCAACCAAGTTTACACTGCATAAACCACACACAACAAGGGTGAACTACCCGAGGAAAAAAATGATGAAGAACATGAGTAAAATTTATCAATTGCTGGTAATAGTACTGATTGTGGCTATATCGGCATCCTGTGCTGCAACCACAGCAACTGTTAAACCGGTAATCCCCCCCACTACTTCAAATTCAACACTGAAGATTATCGACATCGTCGGAATTCGTGAGTGGAAGCCTTTGCAGGAAAGTACATTGAACTGTGCAATGGATGGCGATGAAGACAATACGCTCAAATATACTTGGTCAGCAGATCAAGGAACAATCAAGGGTGAAGGTAAGCAAGTAACATGGATCGCTCCCAATATAACGGGAGACTTTAACGTGACCGTTGAAGTCTCCAATCCCAAGGGAGAAGGAGTGTCATTTAGTAAGAGTTTTAAAGTGACCAACAATCCCTATAATAATGACACACCGGACAGCACAATTTACCTCAAGCTCTCACTGCCATCCACGTTTGTGGTTACAGGATCAGGACATCCAAGGGTGTATACAACCTCAGAAATTGAATGTGTTGTTGCCGGCAAAGATGCGTCCGAATTAACATACAAGTGGACCGCGCCTACAGGCAAGCTGGCCGGCAATGGGCTGGCGGATGGTCAAGCCAGCAGGGTGGGGTGGATCGCTCCCGGTGTTGCGGGCGATTATAAGGTCTCTGTGATCGTCACTGACAAACAAGGCAACACGGCCAGCGGTGAGGTGAATTTCAATGTTTATTGCTGCAAACCATAAATATGCATGCACTAATAATTCGAGAAAGGAAACCACTATGAAAATCAGCCCAATATCCTCAATAATCAGGGCAATAGTCATGCTGTCCGCAGCTATTATATTTTTAAATATATCTTGCATAACGCCACAAAACCCCCAGGCCAACCGCCCCCCTGTAATAGAACAAATAGACGGGTCCACAAGTTGGTCACCGCTATCAGAGGGCCAATTCATAGTCCACGCTACAGATCCTGATGGGGATAAGTTAACTTACACATGGCTTGCTGACAATGGTACATTGAAGACAGAGGGAAATACAGCATCCTGGATATCCCCGGCGGCGATGGGTAAATACCATATCACAGTAGTGGTAAGCGACGGTAACAATCATGACGTACGTCTTACCAAAGAAGTTACAGTGTTCGTAAACGCTGACGGCAGCCAGACTCCTGATGCGCCTATCATTTTAAAAATGTCACTGCCCTCTACGGATGTAGCTACCGGAGCCAAGAGGATACGTATCTGGACTGCAGCGCCAGTTGAATGCATTGTCGACGGGGCGAATCCCAAGGACTTGAAGTTCACATGGACAGCTTCGAACGGCAAAATACAGGGCAAAGGGCTTAACGAAGGAACCGCCAACAAAGTAACATGGATCGCACCGGGTGTAGCCGGTGATTTTACGTTGGACGTTGTAGTATCAGATAATAATGGTAACCAGGCTAAAGGCACGGTTAATTTTAAAGTATTCTGTTGCGGTAACTGAATGAAATGAAGTCAGGTAATATTATTTTCTCGGAATGGCCAACCCTGCGCAAGCCGGACATGGTGGCTGCATACCTGGGCTGGCCTGACGCAGCGCAAGTTGCAACAGGAGCGGTATCATACCTGATTAACAAACTTCATGCTCCCAAGTTTGCGGAGATAAAATCCGATGAATATTATGACTTCGCCACCGTTCGCCCCAGTGTGAACATTGCAAGCGGTTTGATCCAGCCTCTCCGCATGCCAGTGAACGGGTTTTATTACTGGCAGAATCTTACGGGAGAGAGGGACCTAATTATTCAAACCGGCATAGAGCCTCAGTTCAAATGGCAATCATACGTTGAAGCAATTGCCGATCTCGCCAAGTACTACAGCGTACACCGCATATATGCCATCGGAGGACTTTTCGATAGAATTCCACATACACGGGAAACCCATACAAGCGGGCTGACAAATGATCAAACACTACTTGTTGAGTTGGAAAAGGCCAATATTGAAGCCAGTAACTACCAGGGCCCCAGCAGTATTCATGGTCTGCTGCTAAATGTTTGCGCCGAGAATCGCATACCGGCTCTCAGTATATGGGGACACGTGCCTTTTTACATACGTGCTGAGAGCAACCCAATAGTATGCCTGGAGATCGTAAAAAAGATCATAGAGCTGCTCGAGATCGAAGTTGACATTGACGAACTAAGAAAGGCGGCCGATAACCTTTTTGAAATGTTGAATAAACTAATCTCCGCGAACCAGCAGATGAGTGTTTTTCTTAAAGCACTCGAGGAGCAATATGACCTTGAAGGGAGTGCCCCTAATACGGAACTTGAAGGCGCAGACCAGATAATAAAGGACATCGAAGATTTCCTCAGAAACCAACGGTATAATGGCTGACGGTTTGTTTGGTAGAATGTTGGTGCAGGAGGTTAGCCAATGAGCAAATTCGAGGTAAAGGGGAAAAATGTACTTATCACGGGGGCAGCTTCCGGCATAGGCAAGGAGCTATCACTTCTTTTCGCCAGGGACGGCGCAAACCTGGTACTGGATGACGTTCCGGGTAAACGAGCATTGCTCGACCAGTGGGCAAACGAATTGCAAAACAAATTCAATGTACAGGTATGGCCGTTTCATATCGATCTCGCTGAAGAAAAGGGGCCGGAAGAATAGATGCGGTAATTAACGATGCCGGCACACTGGAATACGGCAACTTTGCTGACATAGATTACGATAAGCAGATTATTATGATAAAAGTGAATGTGCTTGCACTTTATAAAATAACAAGGTTGGCTATTCCCGACATGATCAGTGCGGGAAGCGGCCAGGTAATGAACTTATCCTCATGTTCCGCCTTTCAACCGACTGTCTATCATGCAGTGTACGGCGCCACCAAGGCTTTCGTACAAAACATGAGCGAAGCCATCAATGCAGAAATAAAGGGAACGGGGGTCAAAGTCCTGACTTTCAGTCCGCCCTACACCAAAACCCCGCTACTCAAATCAGGGAACATGCCGGATAAAATGTTCTGGTATAAAATCAGCGGGTTGTGGTACCCCGCAGTTATTGCAAGCAAAGGATACCAGGCTTTCAAACAGGGCAAAGTAATTTGCATACCGGGACCCATGAATTGGCTCATGCATTCTATAGTGGTCAGAATGAGCCCGCATAACCTGCTTAATGCTATATCACTGTGGGCCATGAAAGGCCAATAACAATAATTCTATCCAGTACGCTAAATAAGATAGAGACAGTTTACATGTTCCTGCGGTACCTGCCGCCGACCTCGTGGAGCTCACGGCTTCTCTGGCCAAGTGAAGCATAGCGTGCGGTTTCCAGCATCTGCTCGAAAGTGTTTCCGCCGTCACGGGCAGCCTGTTGAAGCTGATGCAGCGATTCCTTTGCTTTAACAGCATTTCTCTTCTGGAAATCGCGAAGATTGTCGATCTGAGACTGCTTTTCTTCCGATGTCGACCGGCTCAGCGGTATGTCAAAAGGAATGAGGTTTTTAGTATCCGGGTTCAAGAAGGTATTAACCCCGATAATAGGCAATTCGCCCGAATGTTTGCGCTGCTCGTACAGCATTGACTCATCCTGGATTTTGCCGCGCTGGTATTGCAGCTCCATGGCGCCCAGCACCCCGCCGCGCTTTGAAATCCGGTCAAATTCGGCCAGGATGGCCTCTTCTACCAGCTCAGTCAGGTCCTCAAGGATATAAGACCCCTGCCAGGCATTTTCGTTCTTAGTCAGGCCGAATTCCCGCATTGTGATCATTTGAATTGCCATTGCCCGCCTCACCGATTCTTCCGTAGGCGTGGTTATGGCTTCGTCGTACGAATTTGTGTGCAGGGAGTTGCAGTTGTCGTAAAAAGCCAGAAGCGCCTGCAACGTGGTGCGGATATCGTTAAACTGGATCTCCTGCGCATGTAGAGATCTCCCCGAGGTTTGAATATGGTATTTCAATTGCTGGCTGCGCTCGTTTCCGCCGTATTTGTGCTTCATGGCGATGGACCAAATCCTGCGTGCTACACGCCCTATTACAGCGTATTCAGCATCCATACCATTGGAGAAGAAGAATGAGAGGTTGGGTGCGAATGAGTCGATAGGGAACCCCCTCTGCAGGTAATACTCCACGTAAGTAAAGCCGTTCGCCAAAGTGAAGGCAACCTGCGTGACCGGGTTGGCGCCGGCTTCGGCTATATGATAACCGGATATTGATACGGAATAATAATTGCGGACATTGTGCCCGATGAAATATTCCTGTATGTCACCCATCATCTTCAGCGCAAACTCGGTGGAGAAGATACATGTGTTCTGTCCCTGGTCTTCCTTCAGGATGTCCGCCTGTACCGTTCCCCGCACATTAGACAGGGTTTCGGCCTTAATTCTCTCGTGCTCATCAACCCAAGGTACTCTGCCGTTTTTCTTAATAAAATTATCCACCTGCTGATCAATGGCGCAATTAAGGAAAAACGCCAGCATTACCGGGGCCGGGCCGTTGATCGTCATGGACACGGACGTACTTGGCGAGCAGAGGTCAAAACCTGTGTAGAGTTTCTTTATATCTTCGAGTGTACAGATCGAGACGCCCGACTCACCAACCTTGCCGAATATATCCGGCCTTTCCTGGGGGTCCTCCCCATAGAGCGTTACTGAGTCGAATGCTGTAGAGAGCCTCTTGGCTTCGTCGTTGCGGGACAGGTAATGAAAGCGCTCGTTTGTGCGTACCGGGCCGCCCTCGCCGGCAAACTGGCGCTTTGGCTCCTCTCCCTGCCGTCTAAAAGGAAATACCCCTGCAGTGAATGGGAACCGCCCGGGTACGTTTTCCAACATCAAATATTCCAGAACCTCGCCGTCATCATTCAAATCCGGGACTATCACTCGGGGTATAGCAGTGCCTGCCAGCGTGGGTTCCGTCAACTGCACTTTGTATTCCTGCCCGCGTACCTTGTAGCGGAATACTTCACCACGGTAGGATTCACGCAGTTCGTCCCAGCCTTCCAGCAGTTTGCGGGCCTCAGGGGACTGTTTCACGTAGAGTGTTTCGATATGCTTTTCCAATACCTGGCGTGCGCTTTCCTCTTTTATCTCCAGCAATGATGTGCGCAAATGCTGAAGGCGTCGCGCTATCTCCGCCTGATGATGCACCGCCTTCTTGTAATCTCTTACGGTATCCGCAATCTCCCCCAGGTAACGGATACGGTCGGGCGGAATAATATGTCTTACACCGCTGGTCAGCGTAACCTGGTCCTCCGGTATACGGCAAACGAATTTGCGGCCGGTCTTTTTCGAAACCAGGTTGATAAGCCCTTTATACAGGCCATTTACGCCTTCGTCGTTATACCTGGCGGCAATTGTACCGTAGACAGGCATTTCTTCAAGCGGCTTTTCAAACAGGGTTTTCGATCGACGCAGCTGCGTCCTTACGTCACGCAAGGCGTCTTCCGAACCCTTACGGTCAAACTTGTTCAGCACTACTATATCCGCATAATCCAGCATGTCGATTTTTTCGAGTTGTGTAGGTGCGCCGTATTCCGCAGTCATCACGTAGAGACAGATATCGGCAATGTCCACAACTGCGGTATCTCCCTGTCCAATACCAGCAGTTTCAATCAATATCAGATCATAGCCGGCGGCTTTGACAATAGCAATAGCATCCTGGATGACTTCGGGAAGTTCTGTTTTAGAGCCCCGGGTAGCCAGGGAGCGCATATAAACTCCGTCGCCATACACGTAATTCATACGTATACGGTCGCCGAGCAGCGCCCCGCCGGTCCTCCTCTTGGATGGATCAGCCGAAAGGATTGCCACGGTCTTGCCGGGATTGTCATGGCGAAAGCGAAGAACCAGTTCATCCAGCAGCGAACTTTTGCCTGCGCCGCCAGTCCCCGTCAATCCAATGACAGGCGCTTTGCTTTGCTTTGCTTTTTCATTAATAATTCCGCTGTATTTCTTCCACGGGTCGACGCCCATCTCGGCCAGCGTTATCATACGGGCTACTTGCTCCATCTGCCCTGTCCCCAGGCTGTCCGGTCCAGGAACCCCGGCCCCTTTTCTCGATTTAGCGTTTCCCGTGGGGATATCAATCGTATGGAAATCACTGCGCTGCAACAGGTCATCTATCATTCCCATAAGTCCCATTTTACGGCCGTCTTCAGGATCGTAGATGCGCTCGATCCCATATTTTTGAAGTTCCTTACTCTCATCCGGCCTGATAACACCACCCCCTCCACCGAATAAACGAATGTGGCCGGCGCCGCTTTTTACCAGTATATCGCGCATGTACTTAAAGAATTCCATGTGACCGCCCTGGTAGGAAGAAACCGCTATAGCCTGGACATCTTCCTGTAAGGCTGCTTCCACGATTTCAGACACTGAGCGGCTATGACCCAAGTGGACTACTTCAGCCCCACCTGATTGGATAAGCCTGCGCATTATATTGATGGAAGCATCGTGCCCGTCGTACAGGCTGGTTGCCGTAACAACCCTGACCCTGTGCTTTAATTCATAACGACCCTGCTGGTTTTCAGCCATATTTGCCCCTTACACGTCAGTTTTTCTATATAAATGAACAGAAGCTGATACCATTTTAAGCCAAGTCAGCAGTTAAATAAACTACGGGCGCAATATTGCGAACCTCAAGATGCTTGCAGGAGGAACACAGGCCCAGCAACCTCACCACCAGAATATTT
>Ga0182011_10003911_pt1 | contig 12068 bp, 9 predicted proteins | sample 711E1DmetaG_FD_120481 | JGI IMG/M metagenome (GOLD analysis project Ga0182011, IMG submission 120481) | Permafrost microbial communities from Stordalen Mire, Sweden - 711E1D metaG | ecosystem: Environmental > Terrestrial > Soil > Wetlands > Permafrost | place: Sweden: Stordalen | collected... | reverse complement strand
TGGCGAAGGCGTACTGGCGGTCGGGGTCCGTCCAAACGGGACGGCGCCACAAGGGATGCCCGCGGGGGACATCCGCGCCCGCCAGGACGGGCAGGGCTCCGGCCACGAGGGACCCCAACGGAGGATGCCACGCGCCGTTCAAGCCGTAGTCGCCCGTCCGCCAGTAGGCGACGCCGGCGGCGAGATGGATCGGCTCGTCGTAGGTGGGGGATTGGGCCCGGATCGACGCGGCGCCCAGGAAGGTCCGGACGGCCAGCCCCGCCGCGAGCAGGCCCCACTCCCACCGCCGAAGGGGAAAAGCGGGATCAGCGGGCACGGGGCGCCTCCGGCAAGGGGAGAATGGATTCGTCCGCGCGGGCGGCTTTTTCCCAGGCGAGGAGAGCTTCCCGCCGAAAACCCAGGGCGTTCAGGAGGAGGGCCCGGTTGTAGGGGGCGGCGGCCATTCCGGGCGACAGCTTTTCCGCCGTGGCGAACTCTCGGAGGGCCTCCCCTCCCCGGCCCGCCCGTCCCAGGGCGACGCCCAGGCTCAGATGGCCTTCCGGGTATTCGGGGAAGGCCTCGACCAGGGACCACAACTCCCGGAGGCCGTCGTCGAGGCGGCCGGTTTCGGTCAATAGGAGGCCCAGGTTGTTGCGCGTCCCCTTGTTCGCCGGGTCATCCGCCAGGACCCGGCGGAAAGAAGCTTCGGCCTCCCCCGTCCGGCCCAGCTTCATGAGGAGCCATCCCCGCTGGGCTTCAAGGTCAATCGGGATTTTCTTGTTTGGAAAGAGGACGTTCCTGGACAACGCGAGGTCCAGGCCGGCCAGCGCTTCGGCAGTCCGGCCCCGGGCCGCCAGGGCGGCGGCGAGGTTGGATTCCGCCAGAGGGGAGCCGGGGGATTCCTTGAGGGACGCCCGCCAGAACGCCACCCCGTCCCGCCATGCCGGGAGAAGCCTCCTCGTTTGAAAAGCGCCGAATGCGATCCAGGCCGCCGCCAGCAGGACGGCCGCGGCCCGTCGGCGCGAGACGAGGACTCCGCCGGCCAGGAGGGCGGCCGCGGCGAGGGAGGCCAGCGTGCTGTAGCGGGAGGCGAGCATTTGCGGGCCGCTTTGGAAGAACCCGAGAGTGGGGGAAAGGAAAATGACGAAGACGGCTCCCGCCGCGGCGAGGGCGGGCCGGCGCCGGCGCAGGGCCCAGAAGGCGGCCGCCACCGCGAGCACGGCGACGACGGAGAGGACGAACGGGGCGGAGAAGGGGCGCAGGGGGACGGGGAATTCGTAAACGAGGAGGGGAGCGGAGGATGTCAACGTGCCCCAAGCTGTAAGCGCCGTTCCGCGGAACGCCTGGGCCAGGCGGTGGAGAGGCGGAATGTCTTCCAGGGTCGCCGCCGCCTTGGCGCTGACTTGGGCGAGGGCCGCCGTCGCGAGGAAGGCCGCCGAGAGGAGCCAATAAGGGAGTTTTTCGCTCCACCACAGCCGGCGCAAGCCGTCTTTCCGTCGCAGGGGATAGAGGTCCAGAACGCACAGCGCGGCGGGAAAGACCGCCCCGACCGCTTTGGCGAGGAGGGAGAGGACCAACAGGCCGAGGGCCGTCCGCTCTCCCCGGCGCCGTCGGGAGGGGTCGTCCGTTTGCCGGGCGTCCAGCCACGCCGTCGAGGCCAGGACGATTAGGAGCGCGGACAGGAGGTCCCTCCGCTCCGAAACCCACGCGACCGACTCGACCCGCCAGGGGTGGAAGGCCCACCACGCCGCCCCGAGGAACGATGCGAGGGAAAGACCGGCCTCGTCCGCCCGACCCCGGGCGGCGACGAGCAGTTTCCGGAGAAGGAAAAAGACCGCCGCGGCGCTCCCGGCGTGAAGGAGGACGTTGGTGAGGTGGAAGATCCGGGGCCGCATGCCTCCGAGGAAGACGTCCAGCATGTAACTCATCCAAGTCAGGGGCATGTAGTGCCCGACGCGGAACGTCGTCCACGCCCACCGGAGGTTCGGGAGGGTCATCCCCCGGATCCACGGGTTCTCCACCAGGGTGACCCCGTCGTCCCAGTTCAGGAAATCGAAGCGGAGGGCCGGCAGGTAAAGGAGAAACGTCCCAAGCGCCAGGGCCGATGCCGGTAAAAGCCGGAGGACGCCGGGGAAAATATTTTTGCCGTCTCGCTGTTCTCGGATGGGGATGGCGTCAGCGGGCATAGCGCTTTCTCCGGGTTTGGAAGAAAGACAGGAGCGGGCCGGCGATGGGCTTGTCGGTATCCAACAGCAACGTGTCCACGCCGGCCGCGCCGAAGCGCCGGGAGAGGGCGTCCCATCGGCCAGGCGAGGCGGGACCGGGGGCCCAGGACGCGGTCGCTGCCGATTCGGCGTCTTCCAAAAGGATGCGGGCGTTGGGCGAAAAGTTTTCTTCACACGGGTCGCGGATGCCCACGGCCGTCAGGTCGTGCCGCCGGGCGGCGACGCGGAGCGGCCGGTCGAAGTCGTCGTCCAGGAAATCCGAGATCAGGAACACGACGGCGCGTTTCCGTTGCACCCGGCCCAACTCCTCCAGCGCGGCGCCGATGTCGGTTCCCCGGCCCAGCGGTTTGAAGGTCAGGACCTCCCGGACCAGGCGCAGGAGATGCGCGCGGCTTTTGCGCGGGGGGATGTGGCGCTCCACGCGGTCGGTGAACAGCATGAGCCCCGCCTTGTCGCCGTTTTGCAGGGCCGCCATCGCCAGCACGGCCGCCAGTTCGGCCGCCAGGCGCGCCTTCGTCCGGAGGCGGCTGCCGAACAGTTGGGAGGCGCTGGTGTCCACGAGAAAAAGGACGGTCAGCTCCCGCTCCTCGACGTATCGTTTGATGTAGGGGTGGCCCCGTCGGGCGGTGACGTTCCAGTCGATGTCGCGGGCGTCGTCGCCGGGCTCGTAAGCGCGGACCTCCGAGAACTCCAAGCCCCGGCCCTTGAACACGCTGTGGTAGCGCCCGGCGAACAGGTCCCCGACCAGCCGCCGGGCCGTCAGCTCGATATGGCGGACGGCGGCCAGCGAGTCGGTGGAAAGCGTGTCCGGGGCGGGCGCGGTCGGCATGGGCTTGGAGCGACTGCGGACCTAGGGGACGGGGATTTCGTCGAAGAGGATCCGGACGACGTCCTCCGTCGTCTTGGCGTCGGCCTCGGCCTCGTAGGTGAGCAGGATGCGGTGCCGCAAAACGTCGGCGCCGATGGTCTTGACGTCCTCGGGAGTCACGTAGGCCCGGCCGCGCAGGAAGGCCGTCACTTGGGCGGCCTTGTGGAGCGACAGCGTCGCCCGAGGCGAGGCGCCGTACTGGATCCACTTTTTGATCTTCCCTAAGTTGAACTTGTCGGGTTCGCGCGTTGCGAAGACGAGGTCCAAGATGTAGTTCTTCACCTTGTCATCCACGTAAACTTCATCCACCAGGCGGCGGATCGCCAGGACTCGCTCCAGCGTGAGGACCTTCTTGGGTATCGGTTGGTCGAGCTTTCCCATCCGTTCCATAATGTCCTTCTCTTCGGCGCGGGTGGGGTAATCCACGTGGACCTTGAGCATGAAACGATCCATCTGGGCTTCGGGGAGGGGATAGGTCCCTTCCTGCTCGATGGGGTTTTGCGTGGCCAGGACCAGGAACGGGTCCGGCAGGGGGAAGGACTGGTCCCCGATCGTCACCTGCCGCTCTTGCATGGCTTCCAGGAGCGCCGACTGCACCTTGGCCGGGGCGCGGTTCACCTCGTCGGCCAGGACGACGTTGGCGAAAACCGGGCCCTTCTTGACGGAAAAGGAGCCGTCCTTGGGGCTGTAGATCTGCGTGCCGGTGAGGTCGGCGGGGAGGAGGTCGGGCGTGAACTGGAGGCGGCTGAACTTGGCGTCCACGACGCCGGCCAGGGTGCGGACCGCCAGCGTCTTGGCCAGGCCGGGCACGCCTTCCAGAAGAAGGTGGCCGTTGCCGAAGAGGCCGATCAAAAGCCTTTCGACCAGGTTCCGTTGTCCGACGAGGACTCGCCCGATTTCGGCGGTGGACTCCTCGATGAGGAGGGATTCCTGCTTGATTTTTTCCGTGACGGCTCGAATGTCGGTCATGAGGGATCTCCCGAAAGAAGTTTATTTGAAATAGTCCGGTTCGTGGCCGGGTTTCCACTTGATGTTGCAGCCGGCGGAGGGCCGCTGGGCGGCGGCGGGGGCCAGTCCCGCCAGGAGCGCGTTCATGGCCGCCCGGAGGTCCTTGCCGGTCAGGGGCTTTCCGTTCCCCGGGCGGCTGTCGTCCAATTGGCCGCGATAGACCAGCCGGCGCTGGGCGTCGAACAGGAAGAAATCCGGCGTGCAGGCGGCGGCGAAGGCTTTCGCCGCGTCCTGGGATTCATCATAAAGGTAGGGAAAGGAGAATCCCGCCTCTTTGGCTTGCGCGACCCGGGAGGCGGGCGCGTCTTCGGCGTGGCTGGAGGCGTCGTTGGAGGAGATGGCGAGCAAGGACAGGTCGGCGGTGGCGTAGTCCCGCGCGAGTTTCGCCAGCTCCGGCTCGACGTGCTTGACGTAGGGGCAGTGCCGGCACAGGAACATGACCAGGAGGGCCTTTTTCCCGGCGAAGTCCCCCAGGCGGACGACGCGGCCCGTCGAGACCTCCGGCAGGGCGAAATCAGGGGCCCGCGAGCCCAGGGGCATCATGGTGGACTGAGTGAGGGACATAAGAGCCTCCAGGATTTCCATACGAATAACCGGGGCCTGTAGTTCGCCCGGCGGCGGGGGGAATTCGTGAAATTATAGAAAAAACCATCATCTTTCAGGTTTCCAAGGCCGGATTTGACCGGCGCCGGAGCGTCCCATAACCTGAAAGAACTATAATTCCTTCCACCATGACGACTCCCCAAGAGAGGGCTTTCGCCGAGGTCAAAAAGCTGGCGGCCGATTTCCGGGCCAACGAAAGTTTCTTTTCCTCGCCGGACTACCAAGAGCAAGAGGCCCGGCGGGATTTCATCGACAAGTTCTTCATCGCCATGGGTTGGGACGTCAACCACGACCTCCAGAAAAGCCCCTACGAGCAGGAAGTCAAGGTGGAGCGCGGCGTTCACGTCAGCGGCGCGCGGAAGCGGGCCGATTACGCGTTCTACATCCTCCCCAAAACCCACGACGTTCGCTTCTTCGTCGAGGCCAAGAAGCCTCACGGCGAACTGGCCACCCCCGACCACTATTTCCAAACCATCCGCTACGGTTGGAACGCCAATACTCCGCTGGCCGTCCTGACGGATTTCTCGCGGCTGCACGTCCTCGATTGCCGCTTCAAACCCAACATCGCCACCGCCTTGCAACGGGCCGTCAAAACCTTCGATTACAACGATTACGGAGACCCGGAAAAATTCGCCGAGATATTCCACCTGTTATCGAGGGATTCCGTCGCCGCCGGGTCGTTGGACAATTTCGCCGCGGCCCTGCCCAAGCCCCGGGGGAAGTCCGTCCAAGCCGCGCCCGGCGTATACAAAGGGATAGACGAAGCCTTCCTGGAGGAATTGGACGAACACCGTTACTCCCTGGCCCACATGTTCAAGGACGCCGACGCCTCCCTGGACGGCGAAGCCCTGACGGAGATCACCCAGCGCGCCTTGGACCGTCTCGTCTTCATCCGATTCCTGGAAGACCGGTTGATCGAACCGGAGCCCGTCGTCTCCCGGTTCGGGGAGAAGGGCTCCGCTTGGGGGGATTTCCTGGCGGCTTCCCGTCGGCTGGACGGTATCTACAACGGGATCGTGTTCAAAAAGCATTCCGTCCTGGACTCTCCCGACCTGAAGGTGGACGACAAGAAGTTCACCGCCATCTGCCGGGAGCTTTCCCACGAGCATTCGCCCTACGATTTCAACATCATCCCCATCCACATCCTCGGCAGTATCTATGAGCGTTTCCTGGGCAAGGTCATCACCGCCGGGGACAAGCGCGCCCGCGTGGAGGAGAAGCCCGAGGTTCGGAAAGCCGGCGGCGTCTATTACACCCCGCAATACATCGTCAAATACATCGTGGACAACACCGTCGGGAAGATGATCGAGGGAAAGAACCCGGAACAGATCGCCGGGATGCGCTTCGCGGACATATCGTGCGGAAGCGGATCGTTCCTCCTGGGGGTTTTCGACACGCTCCTGGATTGCCACCGGCGCTACTACAACAAGTTCCGGTCGAAGGCCAAAAAAGACGAATGCGTCGAGCGGGATGGCGCGCTTCACCTGACGCTCAAGAAACGGCGGGAGATCCTTCTCAACAACGTCTTCGGCGTGGACATAGACGCCCAAGCCGTCGAGGTCGCCCAGCTTTCGCTTTACCTCAAGCTGTTGGAGGAGGAGACCGTAGGCACCGCCCGCGAGCACCAGCGGGAATTCCACGAGGCGATCTTGCCCAGCCTGGCCGCCAACATCGTATGTGGCAATTCCCTGATAGGGACGGACGTCCTGACGGGCCAATTATTCGCCGGCGACGAGGAACGAAAGCTGAACCCGATGGACTTTGAAGCCCGGTTCCCGGAGATCATGCGCGCGGGAGGCTTCAACGCCATCGTCGGGAATCCGCCGTGGGGAGCTGAATTTTCAGAAGTTGAACTTGCCTACCATCGACAAAAGAATAAAGAAATAATTGTCCGAATGATTGATTCCTTCATGTATTTCGTCTATCAAGCAACAAAACGTATCCAACCAAACGGCTATCTGGGAATGATTCTGCCGGATGTTATCCTTTATCAAGGCGATAACGAGGCTCTTCGAAAATATCTTCTAAATATGTTCAGAGTTGAAGCAATGTTGAATATGGGGAACGTTTTCCAAAAAGTCACTCGCCCAGCATGCATACTATCTATGAAGCGCTCTGAAGATGAGAACGGCAGGGTCCTTGTGGCGGATTTTACGAAGCTTACAAAAGAAGAAAAGATGGAAGCGATATTGGATCGAAATAGATTTGAAGCGATTCACCAAAACGACTTGAAAGCCATCCCAGGGACAGCATTCATAACACATGCGCCAACCCAATATGCAATTTGGAACAAAGTTCGGCGCGGGCCGTGCGATCGTCTGGAAGATTTGATCGATGAGGACGGCATACAGCGCGGTGTGAGCCCAGACCTGAAAGAGGCATTCATTGTTGAGAGCAAGACGGCTTCCGAGAGGCGGCTTGAAAAAGATTACCTAAGGAGGGTTCTTACTGGAGGGCGGCAGGTAAGGCGATATCATATCGAACGCTCCGATTATCGCCTCATTTATACGTGCCGAGAAACCGATACAAGCGCTTGCCCAAACATCCGAGCCTACATCGACCAATTCGCGAGACAAATAACATGCAAAGAGGTTAAGCAACGGAAACATTCATTGTACGCATTACACCGGGCGCGCGAAGAACGGATATTCACAAAGAAAATAAAATTTCTCGGAGTGATAACGGAGGATGAGATAATAATCGCACCTGATGATACGGGCGTATTCGCAACCGACGGCCTTTATCTATTTGGATTGCGAGAAAACATGAATGGGAACTTTTTGATGGGAATCTTAAATTCCCACCTCTTCGTATTCATTTACCGACTTCTGGCGCTGGAATCTGGAAGGGTATTGGCCCAAGTGAAACCAACGGTATTGGGCCAGCTTCCCATCCGTAAGGTTGACCAAGCAAACGCCGGCGAAAAGGTTCGTCACGAAGAGATTGTTCGGTTGGTGGACGCGATGCTGGTGGCAAAGGCGCAGTTATCCGACGCCAAAACCGACAAAGACAAAACCTACTACGAACAAAAATGCGCCGCCCTCGACCGCCAGATCGACGACTTGGTTTACAAGCTCTACGGCCTCACCGACGACGAAATCCGGATCGTCGAGGCGGGTCAATAGTGACCGGGGAACTCCTCCGGCGGGAATCGAAGAAAGGAGCTTTATAGCATGAATCGGAAAGACCGCTACGATGTCTCCGGATTGCCCGAGGCGGAATTTCAGCCCGGTTCCCGAGGGAAGGTTCTTCGGAATAAGCTGGGGATCGCGTCCAAAGCCGAAATGGACCGGTTGGAAGCCCTGGCGCTGGAAAAGGCGATGGACTCATTTGTCCGATCTTACGACAAGCGCCACCGGTTCACGGCTTCCGACATTTGCCGGATGCACCGGCTTTGGCTGGGGGATATTTACGAATGGGCCGGGCAATACCGCAACGTCAACGTGAGCAAGGGCGGTTTCCTTTTCGCCGGGGCCGCTCAAATTCCCAAACTCATGGACGAATTGGAGCGGGGGGCTTTGAAACGGGGTACGCCCTGCTCCTTCAAGATCGCAACCTCCGTCGTCAATAGCTTGGCGGAAGTCCACGCGGAGTTGGTTTTGATCCATCCTTTTCGGGAGGGCAACGGACGTTTGGCCCGCGTCGTGTCCGATCTCATGGCGTTTCAGGCGGGAAAGGTCCTAAGTTTCGGGAAGATCGTCGGGAACAAGAAGGCGGAATATTTCGCCGCCGTGCGGGCCGGTTTGAACCGGAATTACCGGCCGATGGAGGAGATTTTCAAAACCCTTTTGACGGGCTGAGCCGGAGGGAGATGCCTTGCGGTCGGCGGCTGTGTTCTTTCAATTCCTTGCGGAGTTTGCGGGTGATTGAGCCGATTTCAATGGCCGTCGAAGCGGCCACGGATTCCGCCAGGAACTTCCGATACCCCGCCGGATCGTCGGCGAAAGGGCCGCTGGTGAAGAGGGACTCCTTTTTTTTCATTGCGATAGTTTACCATAGAACCATGGAAAGGACCGCTCGGATTCAGGTGACACCATACTTAATTCGTTGGAGCCGTCATGATCGATGATACCCCCATCGCAACCATTTCCCCTTTCGAGCGCATTCGACGGACCAACAAAATCGGCAGCGAATCCTGGTCCAGCCGGGAGTTCGCCGGGGTCCTTGGATACACGGATTACCGGAACTTTGAAACGGTGATAGCCAAAGCGAAAGCCTCCTGTTTCAACAGCGGACACAAGATTGAGGACCATTTCGTTGATGTCACCGAAATGGTCGGCATTGGGAGCGGCGCTGAACGTTCCGTTAAGACCGTCATGATGTCCCGCTACGCCTGCTATTTGGTCATCCAGAACGCCGATCCGGCCAAGGAGATCGTCGCCCTGGGGCAAACCTACTTCGCCGTCCAGACTCGTCGACAGGAGTTGGCCGGACTTGAGGGTGAAGATCAGAAACGCCTTGTGTTGCGCGGCGAGATGCGCACCCATAACGCCAAGCTGGCGGAAGCCGCCCGGGCGGCCGGGGTGGCGGATGGGCGGGACTATGCCATCTTCCAGAACCACGGATATATGGGCCTATACGGCGGATTGGCCGCGCATGACATCCACTCCCGCAAGAAACTCAAGAAGAGCCAGGGGATTTTGGACCACATGGGAAGCACCGAGCTGGCCGCCAATTTATTCCGCGCCACACAAACGGAGGACAAGCTTCGGCGGGAACGGATTTTCGGCCGGGAGAAGGCTAACAAGATCCACCACGAGGTGGGGGCGAAGGTCCGCCGGACAATTAAGGAATTGGGCGGGACCATGCCGGAAAACCTCCCGACGGTGGAGAGCATCAAGAAGATTGAGTCCCGGCGGAACAAAGCCTTGCGACAGAAAGGGTGACCCGCGTTATCGAGGACGTAGTTGGTTTCCGGCTTGATGTTCAAATCGCCCGTTCAAGAAAGGAAGTTCCTTCCCCGGCTGGAAAAAGCGTTGGCTTTGGCCTGATAAGACCCGCCGGTTTCCCGGGCCGCCCGGCGAAATGGGGCACGACGGGTTAATGAGGTAGTAAACAGGGCAATAGGTAACCGTCCACGGGGTCGTTGCGAGGGGGCCCTCAGGCCGACGAAGCAACCCCCTATTTCAAGTCCCGAGAAGACATTTCCCCTTCGCCTGAAACCGGGGATTGCTTCGTCGCAAAAACAGCTCCTCGCAATGACGGGGGCGTGAACGGTTATGGCAATAGGATATCGGCGGGGCACCTTTTCCCCGGTTTTTGATAACATCCACGACGACGCATTCTTGACGGAGAGACCCCCATGCCCACCCCGAAAGACGAGAATACCCTGGTCGTCGTTAAGCCGGACGGGATCAAGAAATCCCTCACCGGCAACATCCTGACGAAGCTGGCCGAAGCCCGGCTCGTGATCATCGGAGCGAAGGTCCTCCACGTCTCCCGCGAACTGGCCGAAGCGCACTACCGGCACTTGAAAGACAAACCCTTCTTCAACGACCTCCTCGATTACATCCAGGGCAAGCCCTACGGCGAAGAATACCAACGGGTCCTGGCCCTCGTGTACAAGGGTCCCGAGGCCATCCGCCGGGTGCGCGCGATCGCCGGGTCCACCAACCCCGAGGAAGCCGATCCGGTGTCCATCCGCGGCTCCTACGGACGCATCACGACCAAGGGCGTGTTCGAAAACGTCATCCACGCCTCCTCCGACGCAACCGACGCCGAGCGGGAGATCAAGCTGTGGTTCAAGCCCGACGAGGTCGTCGGCGACGTCTATCCCGTCAAGAAGACGAGCCGGCCCGCGGGCGAGGAGACGGTCTGGGCCTAATGCGGTGACGGGGGCCCGCCCCGCGTCCGTGTTCCGCGGAAAGATTTGACATGGAAACTCCCAACGCCGACGTCCGAGCCTGGGTTGAAGAATGCGCCAAGCTCCTCCGGCCGGACCGCGTCGTCTGGTGCGACGGCTCCGAGGAGGAGCGCCGCCGCCTTCTCACCGAATGCCTGCTCAACCGCGAACTGATCCCCCTGGACGGCGCCCGGCACCCCGGGTCCACCCTGCTCCGGTCCGCCCCCGAAGATCCCCGCACGGAAAAAAGAAGCTTCCTCAGCGTTCCCAACCGCGACGACGCGGCTTCGTCCAACGCGTGGATGTCGCCCGAGGACGCCAAAAGGAAGCTGACCGCCGCCTCGGACGGCGCCATGAAGGGCCGGACGATGTACGCGGCCCCGTTCGTCCTGGGCCCGCCGGGATCGGCTTTGCGAAAATTCGGCGTGGAGGTGACGGACAGCCGCGTCGCGGTCCTCCTCCTGCGCATCATGGCGCGCATGGGGACGGGTGCCTGGGAGAAACCCGCGGCGCGCGACGGGAACTTCCTGCGGGGAATTCTCACGACGGGAGACGGCCGGGAGGACCGGAGGCTCCTGGCCTGCTTCCCCGAGGAGAATCTTTTTTGGAGCGCCGGTCTGGACGGCGGGGAAAGCGCCTTCGCGGCCCGCAAGGCTTTCACCCTCCGGATCGCCTCCGGATTGGGACGGCGCGAGGGGTGGTTGGCCGCCCGCATGGCCGTCTTGGGCGTCGAGACTCCCCACGGGGGCGTGCGCTACCTCGCCGCGGCCTTCCCTCCGGGTTGCGGAAAGACGGCGTTGGCCATGCTCTCCTCTCCCGCGGCCCTTCCGGGGAACAAAGTCTGGACCGTCGCCGACGGCGCGGCGTGGCTCAAGCCCGGCCCCGACGGACGCCTGTGGGCGGTCAACCCGGAGGCGGGGCTCTCCGGCGCGGCGGCGGGCGTCGGCTCGGCGCGCAACCCGCGGGCCGCGGGCGCCATCGCCGCGGACACGATCTTCGCCGGGGCCGCCCTGCGCCCGGACGGCTCGGTCTGGTGGGAGGGTCACGACGATCCCCCGCCGGCGGAGGCCCTGGACTGGGAGGGCAGGCCGTGGACGCCCGCCTCGGGCGGCCGGGCGGCCCATCCCGACGCCCGTTTCATCGCCCCCCTCGGACGGCTGGCGTCCTTGTCGCCCCGGTGGGAAGACCCCCAGGGCGTGCCCTTGGACGCGATCCTTTTCGGCGCGAGGCGGGCCCGATTGGAGCCGCTCGTGTACGAGACCTTCGACTGGAGCCACGGCGTGTTCGCGGCCGCCTGCGCCGCGCGGGACGGGGGAGGGGGGACCGTGCGACGCGATCCGATGGGAATGCTCCACTCGTGCGGCATCCCGATGGCGGACTACTTCGCGCTTTGGCTGTCCGTCGGGCGGAAACTGTCCCGCCCGCCCAGGATCTTCCGGGTGAATTGGTTCCGGAAGGGACCGGACGGGGCCTATCTCTGGCCGGGGTTCGCCGAAAACCTGCGCGTCCTTTTGTGGATCCTCGAACGCTGCCAGGGCGAGGC
>Ga0182011_10003909_pt1 | contig 12069 bp, 8 predicted proteins | sample 711E1DmetaG_FD_120481 | JGI IMG/M metagenome (GOLD analysis project Ga0182011, IMG submission 120481) | Permafrost microbial communities from Stordalen Mire, Sweden - 711E1D metaG | ecosystem: Environmental > Terrestrial > Soil > Wetlands > Permafrost | place: Sweden: Stordalen | collected... | reverse complement strand
TTGTGAGCGTGGGTGGGCTCGAACCACCGACCCTCTGCTTAAAAGGCAGATGCTCTACCCCTGAGCTACACGCTCCTCAAGATAAGGGATCAATGGGTGTTAACCCCCTCTACAGCCATAAAAATATACTTGAAATCCTCTCCCTTGTCAAGCTCGCGTGTTGCGTCATCAGATGCCGATCAGAGCCCCCCGCTCCGCATCCTCTTCAATTCTCTCCCGACCAGCCCGGGGTCGTCGTCGAGAAAGTGCCGGGAGAGCCGCCGGGCGCGCCGCATGTCGTTGTCATCAATGTCGGCGACGATCAGGTCCTCCTCGAAGAGTTTGGCCGACACCATGCAGGTCCCGTCAGGACCTACGATCTCGGATCCGCCCCAGAAATTGATCCCATCCTCAAAGCCAACCCGGTTGCAGAATGCGACGAATACTGAGAGGAGCCTGGCATATGTCCGGTGATTCTCGGCGTTGACTGTGGCAATCTGCGGTTTCTCCTCTTTTCCCGAAATCCGTGTCGGGCTCGCTACGAGCGTGAGTATCGCTCCTGCACCGTCCTGTGCGAGCAGGTACGGGAGGGGAAGGTGCCAGAGATCCTCACAGATGAGAACGCCGAACCTCCCGTGCTTCGAATCAAACGCGCGAACCTCCGTGCCGCTGCTGAAGTACCGGTTTTCTTCGAACATCCCGTACGTCGGCGGATACGTCTTCCGGTGGACGGAACGCACCTCTCCCCCCTCGAAGAAAAAGGCGGCATTGTAGAGTCCGAACGATGCCCCCTCTTCTACACCGCCGGCAAGGATTGAAATCGTTTTCCCTTTCTCGATCAGGGGATGCAGTGTCCCTGGATCTCCGCGAAGGTTGAGCGCGAGGTCCCAGTTCATATCCTTGATCGAATACCCCGTGAGGCTGAGCTCGGGGAACACGACAACCTGCGCGCCGGCGGCGGCGGCTCTATCGGCCAGCGCGATATGCTTCCCGATGTTCGCGTGCATATCACCAAGGACGGGGTCGATCTGTGCCAGCGCGAGGCGGAATTTCATGCGGTGTTCCGGAGGGATAAGAGGGGGGTCATGAACCTGAAAGGTCGAGCATCCTGATGTCCTTGATATACGGGACCGTCCTGTCTGTCTTCATCTCCTTGAGCTGGGAGAGTTTTCGCTCGATGCGGGCGAGGTTGTCCCGTATGATCGTGAGGTATGTCGTCTTCTGGTCGGCGCCGTGAGCACCGGCAAGCCCTTCAATCGTCACGCGGATCTCGTCAAGTGGCTTTCGAATTTCCTGTGCTATCTGGGGAACCATCCCCTGGATTGTCTCGAGGCGTTTCTGAGAAATCTCGAGCGATGTGAGCTGGTCACGAAGTTTCTTCCGTTCGATGACGTTCAGGACGGTCTTGGGAAGGACGGGAGTCGAAATCTCGTCCTTCACAAGGTAGTCTTCCACCCCCAGCTTCAGCACCTGCACCGCGAGGTCGAAGTCCTTGTTGACAGTGAGAAACACCACGGGGATCGTCACCCCACGTGCCTGGAGCGTCTTGGTGGTCTCCAGGCCGTTCTGTCCGGGGAGGAAGTAGTCCATCAGGATGATGTCGAATTGCGTTCCCAGGGCCAGTTCCTCGAGGGCGGCGATGCCGCTTTCGCGCCAGACGATCTCAAATTGGCCCTTTTCGTACTTCCGCAGGAAGACTTCCACGAGGTTTGCAAAGTCGCGGTTGTCCTCGACGAGCAATATGCGAACTCGACCAGGGTCGGTCATTGGTTCAGTCCGGTATGGTGAAATAAAACTTCGTCCCTTCCCCTACGACGGAATCCAGCCAGATGCGGCCTCCGTGATTTTCCACGATCTTCTTGACAATTGTCAGCCCCGCGCCGGTTCCCCGAAAATCTTCTGTTCTATGGAGTCTCTGAAAAATGACGAATATTTTATCATACTGCTGACGTTCGATGCCGATCCCGTTGTCCTGGACGGATATTGTATAACCGCCTTCCGCTCGAATCACGGCGATGTCGACCCGCGGCGCCGAACTCCGGTTGAACTTGATCGCATTGGCAATCAAATTCCTGAACACCATCCCGAGCTGGATCCGGTTATAGCTCACAGTCGGGAGTTCATCCGGGACACTGACTATCGCATGGCTCTCGCGAAGAGAGAATTCGATATCGTGGAGCACTTCTCCGATCACGTCGCGGAGCGGGAGCGATTCTTCCGTTTCTGAAACCCTTCCGAGGCGCGAAAGGGTCAGCAGATCATCGATAAGTCCCTTCATCCGCTTCCCGGACTGAACGATGGACGTGAGGTACCCCATCCCCTCTTCGTCGATCACGTCCCGGTAGTCGTTGAGTACGATCTTGCTGTACCCGTCAATGGTAATCAGGGGCTCTTTCAGGTCGTGCGACACGACGTAGGTGAAGTCGTCCAGCTCCTTGTTCCGCGCCGCGATCTCCTGGGACTTGGTCACCGTATCCTCGTAGAGGCCTGCCCTGTCGATCGCAATCGACATCAAATTAGCGATACTTGCCACCAGACGCAAGTGAGCCTCGGCAAACAGGCCGGTAGCTTCGCGTCCAAGCGCGATGACCCCCGCAGTTTCCCCTTTTGAGCTTACAGGGACGGCAAGCAGGGACCCGCCGGCGGGGGAATTCCCCGAAAAGGGTTCCCCTGAAAGGGCCGCGAGGACGCCGGGCATGTCCGGGGAGAGCGGGACATTTCCGGAGTTTTCCCGGTCTCTGCTAAATTGAAGAACGAGCTGCCCCGTCTTCGGGGATCGGCTGAAATACGCGAACGAATCGAACTCCAGCACATTCTTGAGCCCGTCATGGACAACCGTCAGGACGGACCGGATATCAAGAGCCCCCGTGAGCCCTCTGCCGATCTCATACAGGAGCGTCACGCGGCGGACCTGCGCCTGGACTTCGCTATAGAGCTGCGCGTTTTCGAGGGCCGAGGCGAGCTGGTTTCCCACAAGCCTGATGAATCGCTGTTCCTGTTCGTTGAACGTGTGTTCGTTCTGAAAAGCGACCACCAGGGCGCCGAGAATACGGTCTTTCGATTCGAGAGGGATCCCCAGGAGACTCTCTGTGCCCAGCTCACGGAAAAGGGCTCTCCCCGGTTCGCTCAGTCGAACATCGTCGGGGAGGCCGGAGGGGATGATGATCGGTTTCCGTTCGCGTATCACGCTCCCCGTTGCGCTCCCTGACACGGGGAGCGAAGCGACAAGCCGTGCGTGATCCTCTCCGATGCCCCGGTGGGCGGCGAGTGTGATCCGCTCAAGTGATTCGTCGGGGAGGTAACACAGCACGATATCTGCCTGGACAAGAGAGCCGACCTGCTCCGCCGCAACTCCGAGGACTTCATCCGGGTTCAACGACCTGTTGATCGAAGACGCGATCGCATTGAGGGCAAGAAGCTCCTCGTTCCGGCGTTTGATCTCAGCTTCTGTTCGTTTGCTGTCCGTGATATCCGTGTACGTGAAGACGAGCCCGTTCACCCGTTCGTCCATTTCCAGGGGGGTGACTGCGAGCTGGAATATGCGCGCCTTCTCACCCGAGCCGATCGAGAATTCATGCAGGTATTCACGCATGGATCCTTCGAAGAGGCGTGCGGCGGCGGCAATCAGCTCCTCCCGGAGCGGAGAGAAGGGGATGATCTCCTCCAGTCTCTTTCCTATCACGGCCGACTCTTCCCGCAGATCCGGAGTCCCCTGCAGGACGGCATGCTCGCGCCAGGCCTTATTGACCTCGCGCACGATGGAGTTCCGGTCGACGGTATACACCACGCTCTCTATGGAATCCAGAAGGTCGTGGATGTACGCACTATCGAGGCTGACCCGCTGGAAGAGCATAGTCCTGTCGATCAGAGCACCGATCTGATCGGCGATCGGCTGGAGATATGTCAGTTCTCCGAGCCCGAAGGCATCGGGCTCCGCGCTCGATACGTCGAACGTCCCCAGTACCCGCTCGTTGAGAAGAATGGGAATGTTGATCTCCGATCGCATGCCCGCTCTCGCAGAAAGCAGATCGCCCCCGAGTGAAGGATGTGTGGCGATATCTCCTATCACCAATCCCCTCCCTTCTGCCACGGAAAGTCTCGACACGCATCCCTGCAGGGGGACGGATGACCCGACGGGCGGAAACCGGTCCTCGGCTCCCACAGTGGCGTGGACAACGAGGTTCTCGCCCCCCTCCGCAAGGAGGCATACGCTCATGTGGTCGAACGGCGTCAGAGTCCGCACTTCGGCTGCGATGACATCGAATATCCGGATGAAATCCGTGCTCGAATTCGCGGTGCTGATGATCCGGTTCAACATCTCGATCTGGCGGCTCTTTGCCGCCAGGTCATCTGCCAGACCTTTCCGTTCCGAAATATCCCGGGCGATGTTCAGCATCGCCACAGGCTCGCCCAGGGCATTGCGGAGGAGGCTCGTGTTCAGGCTGATGGCTACTTCCGTCCCGCCATGCTTCTTCCACCTCATATCAAAATCGCGGAGGAACCTCTTTTCACGAAGCGCCGCCAGCCAGACGACGAGCCGGGACATTTCCTCTTCGATCAGCCACGGGTAAGGGAACACCAACCCGATCACCTCACCCCGGGAGTATCCTGTCAGCAAAGAGAACTCACGGTTGACCTCCCACACCTTGCCCTGGAGGTCGCTGATCATGAGCGCGTCCCCCATGGTGTCGATGACGTTGCGCAGCGTCTCCTCCGACTCGCGAAGTTCCCGTTCCAGGCTCTTCCGGTGGGTGACGTCCGTGACCGTGCCGACAACCCCGCCGATGTTTCCGCCTCTGTCGCGGAGGGGGGAGAACCGGCACCAGAGCACGGCTGTTTCCTCGCTCCCCGAACGCGCGTAGCGGACTTCTTCTGAGCTCACGGGAGTTCCCGCCAGTGCACGGTTGAGCAGGTCGGGGAAATCGACGAGCTCGAACCGCGGGCCATCAACGAACGCGTTCCTGCCGATCACGTCCTCCCGCTTGATCCCGGTGATCAGCTCCATCCCCTTGTTCCACTCACGGTAACGCAAATCCGTATCATAGACTACCACGCCTTCCTGGACGCTTTCAAGAAGGTCGTCGTGGGTACCCTCCCCCGCCGCTGCAACCCGGGCCTTCTCGATTCTCGATGTGATGTCGGCAACGACGCCGTGGATCCCCGTCACCTTCCCCGCCTTATCACGTTCGTAGCGGACCGAATCCCTTACCCAGCGGTACGAGGCCTTCCCCTTCGGGAGGATCCGGTATTCCAGATCAAATTCATCCTTCCCTTCACCCTGGTTCGAGATTCTCCGTGAATATTCCCCCCTCTCGTCCGGGTGAAGGAGCGTCCTCCAGATATCGGGAGACCGGATGATTTCTTCAGGAAGGTACCCTGTGAGTTGCTCCACTCGAGGGCTCAAATAGACGAATTGACCGTTGGGCGCGCATTCATACACCACGTCGGTGAGCAATTCCACCGCATTCCGGTACATGAGCTCGGAGGCGCTTATCTGTTCATACCGGAGCGCATTCGCCAGCGCGTCTCCTGTATGGCGTCCGATGGCCGAGCAGAGGACCGTGTCGGCCGCGGGGGAGCCGGCCTCTTTCGAGGAACAAAGAAGCAGTGTGCCGACCACGACGTCTCCCGCAATAAGCGGGAGATAGAGTACGGACCGTAAACCCTCTGATTCAAAGAGAGACTTGTACGGGATGTGGGGGGGATAGTCATTCATGTCCAGAAGGAGGGGCTCGGCGGTCTTCCACACCATCCCCGTCACGCCCTCGCGCGCGTCCTGTCTCGCGAGGGCCGTTGCGATCCGCGGGTTGAGCGACTCATCGGCACAAAGGAGCAGCGTCGTTCCGTCTCTGTCGGTGCGGTACGCCCCCCCGGATTCGAATCCGAGCCATTTCATAGCCCCCTGCAACCCCTCGGAGAGAACATCTGCCGGGGAGAGTGACAGATGAATCCTGTGCGCAAGATTCTCGAGTATCGCCTCGCCGCGGGACTGCCGGCGGAGCTCCTCCTCTGCGCGGCGGATCTCCGTGATGTCCCTGTGGTAGATCAGGAGTGCAGGGGTTCCGGCAAAGTGTATGCTCGTGCAGAGCGCCTCGACCGTCTTCAATGACCCGTCGGAACTCCTGATCGTGTAGACCAGCGCCGCCCTCTCTTTGGAATCCGGCGCGACGGCGGCGGCCACCGTTTTTCGATCGCGCGGAGCGACAAGAGCCGGGAATTCTTTTCCCACCAGGTCCGCAGGCGAGCCGACGCCAAAGAGCGCAGCACACGCTCCATTGGCAAACATGAACGTCCCGTCCCGGACGACCGAAAGCGGTCCCCCCTCCTTCTCACACATCTCCCTGTAGGAGCGCTCGGATTCGCGGAGCGACTGGAGCGCGGCATTACGGGCAGTAACGTCGGAGAGCGTGAGGTACCATGAGCCTTTCCCCATCCAGAGAGTCCTGGAAGCGGAGAGTGTGTATGCACGGCGCTCCCCTTCCGGCGCCGTGAGCGTGATCTGATCGCGCGCCACCCCCGAGAGGTCCCCGTCAGCCGGCTCCGTCGCGGAGAGCTCCCGTGCGAGAGATGCGTTTTCTTTCCCGAGAAATTCGCGGAGCGTCACCTCACCCGAAGAAGCGTCGACCCATGAGAAAGTCTTCCGGAAGGCGGCATTTGCGTGAACCAGCTTCCTGCCACAGAACATGACCTGGGGGATTGGACTTGCTTCCGTAAGGGCCGAAAGCCGTTCATTTTCAACCCGGGCTTCCTCCACGCGTCGTAGTTCGACGGAGATATCACGGAGGATGATGACTCCGCGGGAAGATCCGAGCGGCGCAGCGGAAAACGAGATTGAAAACTCGCGTCCGTTCTTTCTGAGGAGCTCCATCTCCCCGGAAATTCTCCGTTTCCTTCGGAGCGACGCCACAGCCCTGAGAGCACTCCGGTAGGATCGCGCGGCGACGAGCCCTGAGAGCGGGACAGCCTCGAATTCTTGTCCCTGGTAGCCGAGAAGCTCGCACGCCTTCGGGTTCGGTTCCCTTCCCGGACCATTCAGGTCAAAGAGTATGATCGCTTCAGGAGAGAGGCGGAAGATCTCCCTGTACGTCTCCTGGAGCGGATCGACGCCACCGGGGGGGGAAGAGCCGACCCCCCGTTCTTTCGCATTCCGCGGCGCGAACCCGGCAAAAGCCGGTTGATCCAACCGGAGGTCCGGATCGTCGAACTCAATTCTCCTAGGAGAGAAGAATCCCGGGGAGTATATCCCGCGCGCGGTAACGCATTGAGAATAAAGAGAGGACCCCGAAGGGGTGCAGTCGAAGAAGAACCGTGGTAAGTCCTTGAAACCGCCCAGTCCGATATCGGAGAAAGAAGGCCTCCGGACGATCCAGAGCGAGCTGATACCGCGCTTCTTCAGGAGCGGTGTGATCCTGCCGTGAAGATCGAGTATCACCCGTTCCTTCAACGGAGAGGGAACATCAACCACGAGGAGAAATCTCGCGGGGTGGGAGGAAAGAGCCTTTCGCACAAGCGAGAGAGCGACCGCCGGCGAGGAAGCCTCGAATACAGCCTTCGGGAGACCTGAAGCGGAGCGCCATTTCCCGATCGGGCCCAGGAGCGCATCGGCCCAGATATCATCCGGGACACAGAGGATTGTCTGTTCCCCTTTCGGGAGAGAAGAAGCAAGAGACCGGAGCGTCGAGAGATCGCTACCAGCTGCCACTTGCACCTCCGCCTCCAAATGACCCTCCCCCCCCGCCGAATCCTCCTCCCGAACCACCCCCCCATCCCCCTCCGCCTCCCCCTCCCAGCCAGGGGCCGCCCCCCCAGAAAATCCCGCGAGAGCGCCAGCGCACGAGCCTGAGCAGGATCACGATGATGACGACCACAATGAAGAGACCCGGAGACGTCCTTCGCCCGGTCTGTGACGCCGGTTCGGCCTTGTATTCATTCTTTGTCGCGGCCATAATCGCCTCGACTCCGGCACGCAGTCCCCCGTAGTAGTCCCCCTGCCGGAAATGCGGGCTGATTTCCTGGCGTATAATCTGTCCTGCCAGCGCATCGGGAAGAGCCCCCTCGAGACCGTACCCGACTTCAATGCGGGCTTTCCTGTCGTTGCGTGCCACAAGGAGCAACGCGCCGTTGTCTTTTCCCTTCTTTCCGACCTTGTTCGCTTCCGCCACCCGCAGGGAGTACTCTTCAAGGTCTTCTCCATTGAGCGATGAGACCATAAGCACGACCACCTGCGTCGAGGTCGTTTTGTCGAACGACGAGAGGAGTTGATCGAGCTGCGAGACCTGTTCCGCGGAGAGCGTTCCCGAGAGATCGGTCGCATAGTGCTTCAGCTCCGGCACCGGGGTATCCTGACCCGCAGACGGGACGGCGATGCCCGCGATGAGCGCAAACGCGCAGCACGCCCGGAGAACCAGACGGCGACAATGTCCGGCGAATGATCGTCGAAGTGGGACCATGAACGGCGCTGGCTCCTGATCTGTCAGAATTTCACCTGGGGTGCGTTTTCGGACCCTTCCTTGGCCTGGAAGTAGGGCTTCTCGTGGAAGCCGCGTAACCCGGCGATGAACGAAACAGGGAACTGCCGGATCGATGTGTTGTACGACTGAACGACGTCGTTGAACCGTTTTCGTTCGACAGTGATCCTGTTTTCCGTTCCTTCAAGCTGGGTCTGGAGGCTCAGGAAGTTCTCATTGGATTTGATCTGGGGATAGTTCTCCGAGACCACAAGGAGACGGGAGAGTGCCGACCCGAGCTGGTCCTGGGCCGCCTGGAACTTCGCGAACGTCTTCGGGTCATCCAGGACTTCCTTGGTGACCGTCATCTGGCTTACTTTCGCCCGGGCTTCCGCGACGCCGACAAAGACGTCCTTTTCCTGGGTGGCATATCCCTTCACTGTTTCCACGAGGTTGGGGATCAGGTCTGCCCGCCGCTGATACTGGTTTTCCACCTGACTCCACGCGGAGCGGACTCCTTCGTCCAGTGTGACCAGCCGGTTGTTGACGCCGACGCCCCACATGAACAAACCGAGAACCACAACCCCTATCGCTCCGAGAGCTACCGCTGCAATCAAACATCCGCGGGATTTCATGCTGTCTCCTAGTTGGTGAATATGGTCTTGGAAAATCTTGACGATAACTTGCGCATTGAACCGATCAACCTGAGAGAATCCGCCCCGGAAAGTATGCTCGCCCGCCACCGGTCGATCCTGACGGGGATGAACGCGTATCCCGCCCCGCCGATGCCGAGCCGGATCTCAAATATGCCCGTATTGTAAGTTTCCCGGTCGTTCCCTCCGAAAACAAAATTGCCCAGCGAATACGCGATCACCCCCCTGCCGTAGCGCTCGATCCCCTGCAGGACATGCGGGTGATGTCCCACGATTGCATCCGCGCCCGCGTCGATCAGAGCGTGGGCAAATGCAACCTGGGCACCGTCCGGGGCCGTCGCTCTTTCGGTCCCCCAGTGGAGTATGATGACAATGTAGCGCGAGCTTCCTCCATCCCTCAGGCGCCTGATGTCGCGGCAGACCTGTTCCAGATCCCGCCTCGCCACACCGGGAGACGACTTCCCCGCTCCCGGGGCCTCGCCCCCTCCATAATAGGCCAGGAACGCGACCTCACGACCCCTGATTGTGTCGATGACCGGACGGTAGGCTTCCAGACTGTTGCGGCCGGCCCCGACATGGCGCACACCGACAGAGTCAAGATAAGAAATTGTGTCCAAAAGTCCGCGGGGTCCGTAATCATTGATGTGGTTGTTTGCGATGCTGACGATGTCGATACCTCCACCGGTCAACGCGGAGAGGAACCGGGGATTCATCCTGAAATTGAATGGCTTCGTGACCCTCTTCCCCCGGGTGGTGACGGGTGATTCAAGGTTCACAATTGTGGCGTCGGCGCCTCCGAGCCTGTAAAGTGACCGGAAGGTGGCCCCGGAGCTGTCCCACATCTGCATCTCGTAGTGAGAGGCAAGAAGCACGTCCCCGGCGAATCGAAGCGTCACGGGAGTCTGGTCAGGCGGGACGGATGCACGGCTGGTTGAATCAGCGCTGGCGGTCGCGCAAAAGAACCACAGGATAAGAGGGAGAACACTCATTGAAGAACCAGTCCGTACCGAGGGGAAAACCTATAAAAAAGGGGAGACGCGAGGCATCTCCCCTTTTTTGTCAACAGACGAAACCAACACTAGTTCAGCTTGTAGCTTACTCCTATGCGCGCAAAACCGACGCCGTAACCGACTTCGCCCTGGAGAGCCCATTTCGGGGAAAAATACCACCGGCCGCCGACGAACACGTCAAAGAAGAAGTAGCTGGCGGATGCGGAATAGAAGTTGCCATAGAGCGATTGGTACGCACCGTTATTCCACGTCACCGAGGCTGAAACGATGTCATAACCAAGTCCCGCTCCGGCGTATGCATCGAACTTCGGATTGTGCTCGAGGAAGTGGTACGCGCCCCGGGCGCCGATCACGATATAGGTGTATTTCCACTTTCCGTACCCGAAATCGTCCGACGAGCCGGAATAAGCCACGATCCCGCCGAGCGTGATCTTCTCCGCGACGCCCGTTTCAAACGATACGAAGATCGGGGGAAGAGTCGACGAGCCGTACAGTCCGTACATCCCGAATCCGACGCCTGCCGAAAGATTCATGTCTTTCTGGTGCCACGCGTTGTCCTGAGCGCTTGCGACGCCAGGCAACGCCACCATCGCCACCAGCAACACAACCGCCGAAATCGATAAAATCTGTTTCATTATGGTCCTCCCCTGTGTGGTTATTTGTGGTTATTCGTGGTTTTTCGTGACTGGCTTATTGGATATGCGCTTACGAGACCCTCTTCGGTCGAAATCGACGATCTGTGTGCCGGACGTTGATTTCGCTGGCGAATGATACTAAATCATGCCTCGAATGTCAAGTATTGACGGAGCAAATAACTTGGAGATATTGATAAAGTGTCGCCGGACACAACTTCTGTAACATCTTGGCAAACCGATGAAATCCAAATATGAAACGGCGTGTGTCCGGCGACAAAAGGACTCTCCCAGGCGGCGTTGTGGCCCGGTTCACCGTCTAACGAGCTAGATGGTGAATCTTACACCCGCCGTCAGCGCGAAATGTCCCGGGACATCCTGAACCGCCCACTGGACAGTCTGGCTACCACCCCCCGCTCCACCCGTCTGGTTATATGTGTTTGTGAATTGAGTAACGCTTCCGAACGGGATCATATGTTTGAACTGCAGGTAGGGCTGAATCAGGTCTGTGGCGTGTATGACCACGCCGTAGTAGACGAGCAGACCAAGCTTGAACTCCGAGTTCCCAGTCAGGGTTCCATTCCCGATGGGCGGACCGACGGTAACGTCGTGCGTGTTGAAGATGTCCAGCCCGAGTCCGATGCCGATGAATGGGGAGAGTAGTTTAAACTTAGGGAATGTCAACCGGTGTATCGGCATGATGTCCAGTGCGATGATGGAGGTTCCCCCGGCGCTCAGGCCCTCGGCTGCGAACTTGCCCGCTCCGTTGTTCGAATTGAATGCATTTTCAAGGTATGGGAATGTCGTATAAGAGGCGTCAAGATTAAGATCGAGCTTGTACCAGCCGCCTGCAAAATTCGACGGGAATATCTGATACCCGGCGTTAATGCCGAATGTAAATGCAGTACTCCCCCCGTCAGCCACGTTGCCCGTTGTCGTCCCTCCCTGCGTGGTCGATTTGAATGTCCCTTTCAACCCGGATGCGTTGAACCCCACGAACGGGCCGAAATACAACTGCGCGCTCGCCATCTCGAACGCGAAAAAGAGAAGAGCAACAAGGGTTAACAGTTTTGTACGTGAAGCCATAGATCCTCCTGGTCAGTTTTGAATCTTGAATTAGTTCTCTGTCGGAAAGGTCAAAACGATTGGTGAATCTCACGTATATTTCCCACAAAGTCAAGAAAGCTCCCTCATCGCATGTCCCGGATCACACCCCCGAAAGGCTTATTTGAGGAGCGATCTCGCGATGACTATCCTCTGGATTTCAGAGGTCCCCTCGTAGATCTCGGTGATTTTCGCATCGCGGAGGTACCTTTCCACAAGGTATTCCCGGACGTACCCGTAGCCG
>Ga0182011_10003907_pt1 | contig 12073 bp, 11 predicted proteins | sample 711E1DmetaG_FD_120481 | JGI IMG/M metagenome (GOLD analysis project Ga0182011, IMG submission 120481) | Permafrost microbial communities from Stordalen Mire, Sweden - 711E1D metaG | ecosystem: Environmental > Terrestrial > Soil > Wetlands > Permafrost | place: Sweden: Stordalen | collected... | reverse complement strand
GCTGCATTTGAACTTAATGACCAAATATTGAAAGGCGAAATACCAGAGCCCGATTACGTTTTTATCGCCGCCGGTTCCATGGGCACCGCAGCAGGACTCATACTGGGGCTTCGCGCTTTAAACATGAAAACTAAAGTTGTCGCCGTGAGGGTAAACAGCGATAGATTTGTTAATGTCAAGGGATTAATCAAGCTTATTTCCAAAACTAACTCCTTACTTTCTTCGCTGGATCCTTCATTCCCCCGTTTCGATTTCCGCGAAACTGATATAGAAATCAACCAAGGGTATTTCGGAACGCAATATGCGCTTACTACTGAGGCAGGGACGGAAGCGATATCCCTGATGAACCGTTACGGCGGCATAAAGTTGGAAGGGACTTATACGGGGAAAACATTTGCCGCCCTTATTGATGATGCCAGGAAATCAAAATTAAGGAACAAGGTGATTCTGTTTTGGAATACCTACAATTCCCGGGATTTCTCAGAATCTATAGCTGCCATCGATTATCATAAATTACCCCGAAGCTTTTATCATTATTTTGAAGGAGAAGTGCAACCTCCGGATTACTGACTTCGATAATGAGAATCTGATTTTAGCCAGGAGATATTTCCCTTACCAGTGTAGTACCATCCCGATATGTTTCAGTTTTACGAGTAGGTAATCTTTGTTTGAACTGGTCAATCACATACTGGCAAGCTTCAAAACCCTCACTGCGGTGGGCAGTTGCTACAGCAATAACGAGGTTAATGTCTCCCACCTTCAATTTGCCTATCCTATGATATATCGCCAGGTTTTCCAGATGCCACATACCTCCGGCTTCATTAGCAATTACTTCGAGCTGATGTTTTGCATTGTCTGCTGCGTCCTCATATTCAACAGAAAGAACTGGTTTGCCATGAGACACGTCCCGAATCAGCCCAACATATGTGACAACGCAACCGCTGCCGTCGCTTTTCGCGATGGCGATTATTTGTTCGGGGTGAAGCGCTTTTTCGGTGACTTTAATCATGGCTCCCTCTCTTTGAGAATATAGCTATTTTGCCTCCTGATATCAATAACTGATGGAACACCTACATTTTGGATATGCGCGTAGTCATGCCGATTCTTTCGAACATATAAACTATATCATCAATGGTAGTGGGATCGTATTGGTCAAGACGCTGATACAAAATAGATATTTTGGAACACAGGAAGAACTGAAAATACAAACCGGGCTAATTTCACATTTTAAACTCTACGATTAACGCCCGACGTTCTTTCCTGAGGCTCTGGACTGTATGATACGATTGATTCCGAGCCTCTCCTGTCTCCACCAAAACCGGATTTAGGGTAAGGATCTGAGTTTCACGATCTGCCTAGCCGGTGAATCAAAGTATTGGCTGATTCAGGCCGATTTTCTCAAAGATTTTGGTGAATCGTTTAACCTAGGAGTTTATTCCGAGCACAATGATCTCTGAAGTGAGTAGGAGTAAGAAAGTGCCGTTTTCGCTCCGAAAAAAGAGTTTATAAGTCGGTTGCATTAATAATTGCTATTTAAAACCCGTGTTGGATCGCAATAATAGCAGCCTGTGTACGGTCGGATACGCCCAATTTATCCACAATTGCGCTGATATGGTTTCTGACAGTGCCTTCAGAAAGAAATAACTTTTTCGCGATATCCTCATTACTCAAACCCCTCGCCAGCAGCTGCAGTACTTCGGTTTCGCGCTGGGTCAGTTTATCCGTGAGCGCGGCAGCGGGTTTCTTTTTCCCACCGGTAATTTCTCCTAAAAGCTTCCCCGCGACGGCTGGATCGATGAATGTTTTACCTTCTACCGTGCCGCGTATGGCATTCAGCACTTGTTCACGCGGCGCATCTTTTAACAGGTAACCGGAAGCACCAGCACGGAGAGCATCTAATACCCAATCGTCGCTGCCGAAAGTAGTTAATACCAGCACTTTTACCGTGGGAAATTTGGCTTTGATTTGGCGAGTGGCGTCGACACCGTTCATGACGGGCATTTTCAGGTCCATCATCACCAGGTCGGGCTGCTTTTGCGCCGCCATTTCCACCGCTTCCGCGCCGTCGCCGGCTATTCCTACGATTTCGATATCATTTTCCAGTTTCAGCAGCAATTCGAGGCCGTCCCGCACAATCTCCTGGTCATCGCAGATAATTACTTTCATCGCTGTTTCTCCGTCGTCACAGTCAATCGCACCATAGTTCCGTTCCCAGGTTGGCTTTTGATAGTCAGATCTCCGTTGATGATCTGCACACGTTCTCTCATGCCCAGTAAACCAAAATGTTTATCTTTACTGTTTGCGTCGACATCGAAACCGGTGCCGTCATCCTGGACAGTGAGTGTCACTTTATTCTCTTGCAACACCATCTTCACTGTCAACACTTTTGCGGCAGCGTGTGTTATCACGTTAGTAATTGCTTCTTGCGCAACTCTGAAAATACATTGTTCCGCATCCGGTGATAACGACGGATTTGTATCAGGAAAATCTAATTTGAGGGCGAGACCCGCATGATTTGCGGCATCCTCGGCCATTTGCCGTATCGCCGGAACCAGCCCCAGTTCCTCCAGCGGCTTGGCCCGCAGCGCCATCAGTACCCGGCGTGTTTCTTCCAAGCCGGAACGGGCAGCAGCAAGTGAAATATCCAGCCTTTTCCGCGCGGTCACCGGGTCGACATCCCAATAGGCTTTCATTGTCTCCAACTGCACTGATAAACCGCTCAGGGTGTGAGAAAGCGTATCATGGAGCTCCTGGGCAATACGGTTGCGTTCCCTGCTGACGGCCAGGTCTTCCAGCGTTTGGGCATAATTGGTCAATTTCTGGTTGGCCTCTTCCAGCGAATGGCGCTGTTTGCGCAGCCAGCCAACCATTACGCTGATGAACAGACCGACTACCAAAAAAGTAAAAACCTGGCTCATTACCGCGAACAGGGCGGCGCTCAGGGCGGGATTGTCGCTCGGTACGACGGCTAAAATGATCGCCACATTAACCGCAGCCACCGCCAGACTGAAAATCAGGATATGCTGCCATTTATATTGCCAGGCGATCAGCAGCAAGGCGATTAAGAGAAATGGCACTGCCCGCGCGAATAAAGCCTCTGGCGGAGGCAGTGGATTCGGAAACATCATTCTGACTGCGATCTGATTGGCGAAAATGGGCAAAATGCTGATCAGACAAATCAGCAGCGGTAAAAACAATTTACCCAATTTATTTTGTATCCACGTCCAGAAAGCAATTGACAGGAAGAACAGCGCAATACCGAAATTGGCGAAATAGGAAAACTGTTCTACGCGTCCGGGGGATTTCAGTGTGTAATCAATCACCGCCGAAAGCACAAAGTAGGCTAACCAGATAATGACGGCTACCTTGAGCAATTTCACGACATCGGTATTCTTCTGCATGGACGTATTATAGTCCTTACAATCCGCCTTTTAAATCTGCAGAATGCACTACTACCCATGCAAATTGCACATTTATTCGTGCAAAATGCACGGTGTAAACGACCGGAATCATGTCGATTTCACTTTCGCCGGATTGCCGCACTCTCTAAACTGGGAGATAATGCAGCTAAAAATAACGTCGAGGCGCCCAATACCGATTTCCTGTTCGGGGTATGTGTTATATCGGCAGGCTCTGGTCAGACCGTCATACGGAAGCTATTGCCAACACTAATAGTCCAAAACAACGCAAAGGAATGACAGAAATGGGAAAAAGGAAACTGTTGGCGATAATTTCAGGGATATCTTTGGCCGCGATGATATTGACCGGTTGTAATCAGAATACTGGTTTGACTTCTGCTATAAATACGGTAAGCTCACCCGTGTCTGTTGAAACTGCGTCTGCAACGAGCCTGACCCAAACTTCGATTCCGACACAAACTACAACCCCGTCAAAGTCCCCGGTTCTGACCGGGCACTCTTCCACGACGAATACCTTATCTACTGTTACAGTATCTTCGCTGCAAGCCAGCATGGTACAGATTCCCGGCGGGCAATTTGCGATGGGCGACCACTTCGGTGTCGTCGACCCGCAGCACCCCACCGATGAGGTTCCGATCCATAATGTCACGATCAGTCCATATTACATAGACAAGTTCGATATTACCGTGCAACAATACTGCGATTTTTTGAACTCGGCGATGGCGCAAGGTCAAATCACCATTGGCGGTGGCGCGTATTATGTAAGCGGCGCACCACGGGATTCGATTAGCGTCAACGGTGGGCTGGTTTATTTGAAAGGCGGCAAAGATTACTTCTTTTTAACACTGCAGGCTTACAACCACAGTACCATCAGTTGGGACGGCCAAAAATTTTCAGTGCTGGATAACCGGCAGAATCATCCGGCCACAAGCGTCTCCTGGTTCGGCGCGGCGGCTTACTGCAACTGGCTCAGCATTAAGGATGGTTATCAACCATGCTATAACACCACCACCTGGGATTGCGATTTCACTAAAAACGGGTACCGTCTGCCGACCGAAGCAGAATGGGAATACGCCGCCCGTGGAGGACAAAATAATCCTTACTACAACTATCCCTGGGGCAATGATGCCGACAAAACCAAAGCGAACTGGCCGAACTCCGGCGACCCTTACGAAGCCGGGGCATTCCCGCTGACCACGCCGGTGGGTTTCTACAACGGTCAATTGCAGCACAAAGCGGATTATAACTGGCTCGGCAGCCAGGATACCTATCAGACCGCGAACGGAGCCAACGCGTACGGCCTGTACGATATGGCCGGTAATGTCTGGCAGTGGTGCAATGACTGGTACCAGACGGATTATTACAAGGTCAGTCCGGCCAAAGATCCACCTGGACCGGCAATGGCGCAGGCCAGCCCAATGCCGGACGGCAAAATAAACCGCTGTATGCGCGGCGGTAACTGGTATAACGGCGAACCGGACAAATTGAATCCGTCTATAGATAACGGCCATTCCCGTGTTTCCAACCGCGATCCCGCTTATTACCTGGGGGAGGAGGAATTTCAAAATTCGGAGGTAGGGTTCCGGATCGTCCGGCGGTAGAAGTCAAGAATCAGAATCAAATATTTTGAGGTAATTAAAAATGAAAAAGAAATGGATAGTTCTGGCAGCAACGTTCATGACAATAGTTTTATTAACCGGTTGCGGCACAACAACATCGGCATCCGTGGCAGGTCAGACGACGGCTTCTGTCACTTCCCAGACATTGATAACAACCCAGGTATCAACAAGCACCACAATAGCGACAGCGAACTCTTCGACCACCACGAAAAAACCAAAAACAACTGCAGTTACAACTCCGACCATTTCCGCTTCCACGTTTTTAGCCACCGACCCTGCCCAGACAGTGGGACTTTTTTTGAACGACCCGCGCGTCTACGCCGGCTACACGCTGCTGGCGCCGAAGCAATATACCTCGACGTATCTAATTGATAATAACGGCAAAATAGTGCACCAGTGGACGGCGAGTAAATATCCGCCCGGTCAGTCCGCCTACCTGGTTCCGAATGGAAATCTAATTCGTGCGTGTTCGGTCAAGAACCCTGATTTAACTACCGGTGGCGGAGAAGGCGGTAGGATTGAAGAATTCGACTGGAATGACAATATGGTATGGTCGCTCGATTGCTCAACTCCTCAATACATGCAGCACCATGACTTTACAGTATTGCCCAACGGAGATATTTTGATGCTGGTAGTAGAAAAGAAAACCTACGATGAAGCGATTGCCGCCGGATTCGACCCGAGCAAATTGAATGGTGAAATCAAGAGCCAGGGATATATGGTGCCGGACTCGCTCGTTGAGATCAAACCCACTTTGCCCAGCGGCGGCACCGTTGTCTGGTCGTGGCATGTCTGGGACCATTTAGTTCAAGATTACTCTTCCTCCAAAGCAAATTACGGCGTCGTGGCGGCGCATCCCGAATTAATTAATCCAAACGGCGGCGGGCAGCAGATCCCCGCTTTCTGGAACCATATGAATTCCATCACTTATAATGCCGCTTTAGACCAGGTGATGGTCAGCGTGCGCGGCAACAGCGAAATCTGGATCATAGACCACAGCACAACAACGGCGCAGGCCGCAAGTCACACCGGTGGCGTCCACGGCAAGGGCGGCGACCTCCTCTACCGCTGGGGAAATCCCGCGCAGTATGGAGCGGGCACCCGCGATGACGACGCCTTATTTCAGCAGCACTGCGCTATGTGGATAGATTCCGGTTTACCGGGCGCCGGGGACCTCCTCATTTTCAATAACGGACTGGGGCGCGGTTATACCACCATCGATGAAATTACTCCGCCGGTGGATACGAACGGAAACTACACGTTAGCAGCCGGAAAAGCCTACGGGCCAACCAGTCTGACCTGGACATACAAAGCCAATCCGCCGACGTCATTTTTTGCCAGTGAGATTTCCGGCGCGCAGCGTCTGCCGAACGGGGACACGCTGATATGCGACGGTATCCACGGCATCATTTTTGAGATAACGGCTGCGGGCGAAACTGTCTGGAAATACATCAATCCTGTCGGGAAAACCGGCCCGCTGGGACGCGATGACGCGATACCGCCGGATCCGGCCAAACAGGACTCGTTTATGAACGAAGTTTTCAGAGTGGTGAAGTACGGAGCCGATTACCCCGGTCTGGCCGGCAGGACACTAACTCCCGGTGCTACTATAGAAAAATGAAAAATGGTATATTATTTGAGTTAAACCGGAGCCAATAATATGAAAAAGAAATTATTCAATATCGGACTGTTAATAACGATTTTAACGATGGTGGGCTGTACTTCCGCTCCGGTGCCGAGTACAGTGTCACAGACAACGTTTACCACTACAATAGTGACGACATCTGCTGCTAATTTAACAACTACATCAATTGCGCAAAAAACGGTGATTTCACTTGCTTCTACTACGGTGCCGGTTACCACGCAGTCCCTAAGCACTAAACCTTTTCCGGGGACGGTTATACTGGGCCGGCCGGAAACTGATTCCATTACCCTGAGTTTACTGACGGCAGCGAATACGGACTTTTATATACAATACGGTCTAGCGTCGGGAAAGTACGATAAACAGACCGGTAATTCGACTTTGCAAAAAGACCAGCCGCTGGAATTCAAGATCGTAGGACTAAACACGGATACCAAATATTACTACCGCGTTTGTTACCGGCCGACCGGCACAACCGCTTTTTCCGCGGGTGACGAAGCTGGTTTTTCCACGCAAAAGGCAAACGGAGAGAGTTTTGTCTTCACCATCGATGCCGACCCGCATTTTGATAATAATACAAACCCGGCCAAGGTCGGGCTGACTTTCCAGAATATCTTGAGCGAGCACCCGGATTTTGATATCGATCTGGGCGACACGTTTATGGCCGAGAAAATGTCTAATCCTGCAGCAGCCCAGGTAGCGGGCAGCTACATCGACAAGCGCACCTATTTTGGCATCTTTGGCCCTTCGGTACCGCTCTACCTTGCGACCGGTAATCACGACGGCGAACTGGGCTGGTTATTAAACGGCACCGCCAACAGTCTGGCGGTGTGGGCAGCGAACGACCGCAAGCTGTATTATCCCAATCCATTGCCGGACAGTTTCTACAGCGGTGACAGCACGTTCGAGCCATTCGTCGGACTGCGGGAAAACTACTACTCCTGGACATGGGGCGACTCCCTTTTCGTTGTGCTGGACCCGTTCTGGTATACCACAGCGGGTAAAACCGCAGGATGGGACTGGACGCTGGGGAAAACACAATACGATTGGCTTAAAACCACTTTGGAAAACAGCAAGGCTAAATATAAATTTGTCTTCGCCCATCATCTGGAAGGCGGATTCGATACCGGCGCCAACGGCAACGGGCGGGGAGGAGTGGAGGCTGCCAATCTTTACGAATGGGGCGGACAAAACACCGACGGCAGCTGGGGATTCAACCAGAACCGTCCGGGCTGGGGAAAACCGATCCAGCAGTTACTGGTGGATAATAATGTCACCACATTTTTCCACGGCCACGATCATTTGTACGCCTATCAACAACTGAACGGCGTGGTATATCAGGATTGCCCGCAGCCGGGCGCGATCAATGATAAGAACAGCGCCGTCGCCTACGGTTATACGGACGGCGTTATTCTCAGCAGTTCCGGGCATATCCGGGTAACGGTATCGGATGCTGGTGTAACGGTGGATTACGTGCGGACTTACATGCCGGGGGAAGCGCCGGCCGGTCATCAGAATGGCGAGATAGCTTATTCCTACACAATTAAAGGGAAATAAAAATATGGAAGTACGGGATTAGTAATGCAAATGCGAAAACGGGATGGTTCATTACCCTTCGCTGCTTGGAGGCACAATGCAGCTAAGATTATCTGAAAAGACAGCGATAATTTTTGCGATTGTTTGTTCTCTTTTATTGACGGGGTGCGACACCGGTATAACTACACGGAGTTCGACAACCGGCAATACTACGATGACGAGCATGATAACGACTCCACAAATAACACAGCCGATAAGCTCGCAAACTACTGTCACCTCTAATTCAACTGATGTATCTACCGTTCCAGTGCCTGCCGGTAATAAACCTTTTCCCGGTTCAGTGATACTGGGAAGTCCGACGGATAATTCCATTGTTGTGAGCTTATTGACTGCTATTAACGCTAATGTTTATATAGAATACGGTAAATCGGCGGGTAATTACAGCGGGCATACAGGTATTTCCACTACGCAAAATGATACGCCGCTGGAAATTGCCTTAACGAACATGGAGAAAGATACACAGTATTACTACCGAGTTTGCTATCAGCTATCCGGGGATTCCAGTTATTCCGCTGGGACAGAATCCTCTTTCCATACACAGAGAGCAACCGGTGATTCTTTCAGTTTTGGAGTGCAGGCGGATTCGCATCCGGAGCGTCTGAATAAAATGTTCAATCCTGATCTATACATAGTAACGATGAATAATGTGAAAGCGGCCGACCCTGATTTTTATATCAGTCTTGGGGATGATTTCAGCATTGACCCTTTGATAACAAAAAACCAGTTAAACCAACAAACAGTAAACGCAGTCTACGCTAATCAACGTAATTTCCTGGGGGTCGTGGGGAGTTCTTCGCCGTTATTTCTGGTCAACGGCAATCACGAAGAAGCTGCCAAATACCTGCTGAACGGGACGGCCAATAACGCCGCGGTCTATGCCGGAAAAGCCCGTACACAGTATTTTCCATTGCCTGCCCCGGGCCCGTTCTACAGCGGTGATACTGAGCAGGTGCCGTTCGTCGGTTTGCCAAAGGACTATTATTCCTGGACATGGGGGGATGCGCTTTTTGTGGTAATTGATTTTTATTGGCATTCGCCTGTGCCGGTAGATAATGTTGTCGGTAGTGATAATACCACAAAGAACCGTAATATGTGGGATGTTACATTGGGCGATACGCAGTACAAATGGTTTGAGCAGACGCTGGCTAATTCGACAGCAAAGTACAAATTTGTTTTTACCCACCACGTCCTGGGTACCGGCCGCGGCGGGATTGAAATGGCAAATGAATACGAGTGGGGCGGACAGGATCAGAAGGGGGTAAACGAATTTAGCACGATGCGACCAGGATGGGATTTGCCCATCCTACAGTTAATGGCAAAATACAATGTAACTATATATTTCCAGGGTCATGACCATCTCTTTGCACAACAGGAATTAGGGGGAGTGGTATATCAGGAGGTGCCCGTGCCAGCGGATCCGACCTATACCGCATTTAATGCTGATGCATACCTCTCCGGAAAGGTTCTTCCAAACACGGGATATCTTAATGTCACCGTGTCACCGGACCATGTGAAGGTGGACTATATCAGTTCCTATCTACCCAAAGATGAAACGTCAACGAAGAAAAATGGACAAGTGGCTTACTCCTATATAATACCGGGTAAGTAAAAATAAGAATTAAAGAATCATGATTATGGATTGTTGGTGACTTATTGAGCATATTGATTTTATTCATTAGTGCCAGCGCACAGGAACCGTTGGTTTCTCCTTCCATTCTGACAGTCAGAGCTATTCTCTGTGTGTTAGTCATTTTATAGCTTCATGCGACCTTCTTCACTTGCTTGCTGGCACTCCACAGGGATAGCGATAGCATCGCTGCGGATAGCACCAAGTAGATGTAGTTCTGGTATGCGCCAGGGGGTGTATGTGCAAAGGTGACCGGCTTGATGTTACCGACTAATAGGCGCCCCAGAGTTTCCAATAACTGCACACCCCACATCAACGGCAGCAAAGAACGGTACCGCAGGATAACAATCCATTGAATCAGCGCATATATGAGCTGCTCGGCACCCCATAGTGCAAAGGCAAAAATGATCTCATTTGCACCGCTTACGTCCAGATTCATACCGGCAATGCTGCCTGCACCACCGTCATGGGAAAATATATGAATACAGCTTCGCACGGTACTGATGACGGCGACAAGAATGAAGAAGTAAAGCGGTAGTTTAGTCCCGCGGATAGTATTATCGGCTTTAGCAGGGAAAATAATAGATAAAATCGTTTTCATACTATGATCTCCTCTCGGTTTATTTAGCGGTTTTGCGATTGAATGAATCGGTTAATAGCTTCAGCCACTTGTATGGGCTGATCAAGATTGTCGAAGTGACTCGCGTTCGTGATCCATTCCAACCGTACGTTTGGACATTTCGTCTCCACGTCCGCAAAGATGGAAGGGGGTTGGGCCGGATCTCTGTCAGCCTGCAACTGCAACACAGGGAAGGGGAAATAATTCTTGCAGATTTTACCAATGGCGCTGTCGAGATCCCAGTTGCTACGTTTGAAATACTTAGGAACCATATTAATCACTCCGGGGCGGGAAAACTCATAGACCATGTAATCTCGATCCTCCTGTTTAAAAGGGGTGGTCATGCGGCGTTTATAGACAAAGTCAATGAACCAGCCAACATCCTGCATCATGAAGGTTGCTACCCAGTTGTTTTGGAAGATGAGCCATTGCGGTTTCTGAATATAACCAGCAATCTTGCTGCGGTTTTCTTTTTGAATCAAATCAGCTTCCATACGGACATATCCAAGGATATGTTCCGGGTGATCGCTCACCAGCACGCTACCGATAATCGATCCCCAATCATGCGAGACAACGTAGAACTTTTCGATACCCAAGCTGCCCATCAATTCGATGGTTTGTCCGGCGACGACGTGCCAGTCATAATTTGTATCTTTCAAGTCAGAGCGGCCGTAGCCTTTCATGTCAATGGCAATCAATCTATAGCTGTGGTCCACCTGCGGGAGTACATAGCGCCAGGAATACCAGCCTTCGGGTAAACCGTGTAAAAACAAAATCACCTTGCCATCGGGATTGCCTTCGTCTATGTAGTGCCATTGCAGACCATTCACCACCCGATCTCGGTTATTGAACTGGGCGTCAATTACGTTATGTTTACCTTGGAAAACCGCCCGAAATCTCGCATACTTCTGGGACAGTTTCCTTGCGCGGAATGGAGCGTAGACCCAGACGAATACTATTGCCACAAGCCCAAGGCTTGCCAAAATTGACACTAATACTATCAAAATATCTCTTATTGTAAATATTCTCCCTGTGGGATTAAATATACTTCATAATAACTCGCCATGATGTCGTTAGCAACGTTTTCGCACTCCTTTGGCACATTTTGGTAACAATAAGAGAACACTCAACCAAGGGGACGATACCTAGAACTTTTGGTAGTGAGAATCTTTTCAATGACCTTTGTATGGATTTCTTAAGAAGTACTCTTATATGCGCACGTTGTCATATTAAATATTATTTACAGTTTAAAAATATTTTCCATGTTGTCGGCTAAATATTATACCCGAGTCCGATAATTCGACGCACAATAAACACAATTACGAAACTATTATCGTAGCTATGATTATTATGGTAATTCTCTTTTTTATGCTCATCTTACTTCTTGTGCCGGCGTTCGAGATATCGGCGCACAAAAAAACCAATGGTCATAATAATTATCGTGGGTATGACTATTACGAGAATATGTTGTGTGGTCATTTCCTCTCCAGACGGTTAAAAAGAACCTTTTATTACGTCCACTTGGTGAGTATCTCTTCTCTCTGAAATGTC
>Ga0182011_10003906_pt1 | contig 12078 bp, 10 predicted proteins | sample 711E1DmetaG_FD_120481 | JGI IMG/M metagenome (GOLD analysis project Ga0182011, IMG submission 120481) | Permafrost microbial communities from Stordalen Mire, Sweden - 711E1D metaG | ecosystem: Environmental > Terrestrial > Soil > Wetlands > Permafrost | place: Sweden: Stordalen | collected... | reverse complement strand
TCCCACATTCCCACCGCCGCGACGACTACGAACAATCTATGAAATCATTCCAATAAGGAGCCGTCAAAGCTGCCCGCCGCAAACTCCTCCTTCAGGCTCATTCCTGGATTGGAAAAGACTGATGTGGCAAATCAATTGCGGGAATCGTGTACCGTCTTGCTCTGCGGTGGATTTCTGGATAGCCGATAAACGGTTTGTAATAAATTGTTTGGACAGATTCGACCGCTAGTTTTCCTTACGATCAACAGAGCCACTTCGGGTGCACAGAGCGGATTGGAATATTGTTAATTCTGAATATGGCATCCATTGCACAACTGACTTCGGCGGACGGACTTCCCAGCTCGGTACATACGGAGGTCGCGATTCTGGGCGCGATGCTGCTGGATGGCGTTGCCATCTCGGACGCAACGGCAAAGCTGAAGGGCGACGACTTCTCGCTGGATTCGCACCAGCGGATCTATCGCGCGATGGTCGACCTGATGGCCAAAGGGCAGGGCGTCGACTACCTGACGGTGCAGGAGGAGTTGTCGCGCCGCCGCGAGCTGGATTCGGTGGGCGGACCGGCGTATCTCGCGTTCCTGAGCGAGGGAATTCCGCGCAACTTCAACATTGAGAGCTACGTCCGCATCGTCAAGGACAAGAGCCTGCTGCGCCAACTGATGGGCATCTTCCACGACGGCGGCGTGCGCGCGGCTGATCAAGGCGAGGACGCGATCACGGTGCTGGGCGATGTCGAAGCGCTGCTTGCCGAGGTGGCGGATTCGGCCATTCAGCGCGGGCTTGCAGGGATCGGCGAGATTGTTGCCTCCAGCTTCGGCTCCATCGACAAGCTCTACGAGCAGGGCCGCGAGATTACCGGCCTCGCCACGCACTACACCGAGTTTGACCGCATGACCAGCGGTTTGCAGGAGTCTGAGCTGATCATCATCGGCGCGCGGCCCTCGATGGGCAAGACGGCGCTGGCCATCAACATTGCGCAGAACGCCGCAGTGCATGACGGCAAGGTCGTCGCAGTCTTCTCGCTGGAGATGAGCAAGGAGAGTCTGCTGCGCCGCCTGCTGGCCAGCGAGGCTCTGGTCAACTCGCGCAAGATTCAGACCGGCTTTCTGCCCAAAGAAGACAAGGGCAAGCTGCTCAGTGCGCTGGAACGGCTGATGGAGTCCAAGCTTTTTATCGACGACACGCCGGGAATCACGCTGCCGGAGATGCGTGCCAAGGCGCGCCGCCTCAAGCAGCAGGAGGGCCACCTCGACCTGATCGTCATCGACTACCTACAGTTGATGGCGGGGTCGAATCCTACGGGCAAGAAGGGCTTCGAGAACCGCACGCAGGAGGTCAGCTCCATCTCGCGTGGGCTGAAGGCGCTGGCCAAGGAGATGAAGGTCCCCATCATTGCCGCCGCCCAGCTCTCGCGTAGCAACGAGCAGCGCATCGGCGACAAGAAGCCGCTGCTCAGCGATCTGCGCGAGTCGGGCTCTATCGAGCAGGACGCCGACGTCGTCGCCTTCATCCATCGCGAGGAGTACTACGACCGCGACAACGAGGACATCAAGGGTCAGGCCGAGATCATCATCGCCAAGCAGCGCAACGGCCCCACGGGAACCGTCAAGCTGGCGTATCTAGCCGACTACACGCGCTTCGAGAATCTAGCCGCCGAGGCCGACGCGGGTGGATACTAGAACCATGAGTTTGATCGGGCGGTGTCGGCAGTGACGAGTTGGATCGAGGTATCTGAACAGCGGCTGGCGGCGAACTATCGCGCCATTGAAGAGGCAGTCGGAGAAGAGACCGCGGTGCTGGGCGTAATCAAGGCCAACGCCTACGGGCATGGCGCAGAGCATTGCGCCGTGGTGCTGGCGCGAGCCGGAGCAAAATGGCTCGGCGTGACAACAGCCGAAGAGGGCGCGCGCGTTCGGCAAGCGCTCCGCAACGCGGGCTTTGCCAGCGAGACGCAGCCGCGGATTCTCATCATGTGTGCCTTCCGCCCCGAGGATGTTGCCGCCATCAAAGAGCACGCGCTGACGCCGGTCGTCTGGACCGCTGAACAGGTCGCCTGGCTCAAAGGCTCGGGCGTTGCCGTGCATGTGGAGATTGATACCGGAATGGCGCGGCAGGGTCTTCATCCCGGAGCGGAGCTGGATGCCGTACTGCGCGAGTTGACCGCAGCGGGGCTTGCGCTGGACGGCGTCTTTACTCACTTCTGCGCCTCCGAAGTTGCCCACTCTGAGCTGACCCAGACGCAGGAGCGCAAGTTTGAAGCGGCGATTTCTCAGGTGCGTGATGCGGGGCTAAAGCTGCGATGGGTTCACGCCGGCAGCTCTTCGTCGGTCGATAATCCGGCGCAAAAATCGCCTTGGCTGGTCAATCTTGCCAAGTCCGTTGGCGCCCTAGCAATGGTCCGCTGCGGATGCGCGCTCTACGGCTACTGCGTGGAGATTGAGCAGCACAAAGACATCGCTTCTCCCACTGGCAGCGACACTGTTGAATCAATGCTACGCAAAACTCTGCTGCCTGTGATGACCTGGAAGACGCGCGTGGCCTCGGTGCGAGAGTTGGCGGCAGGCGAGTCGGTCGGCTACAACGCAATCTTTACCGCCAAGAAGCCGATGCGTCTTGCGATGATTCCCGTGGGTTACGCCGACGGCCTGCGCCGCGGGCTTTCTGGCTCAGACGAGCGCTCTGGCGGATGGGTGATGCTGCGCGGACGCGACGGCTTGGGTGAGCAGACTGAGCCAAGCGCGCCGTACCGCGCCGCTATCGTCGGGCGCATCTCGATGAACCTGACGATGGTCGACATCACCGACCTCGCCGACGTGCGAATCGGCGATGAAGCGGTGGTGCTGGGCGACGGCATAACCGCCGACGACCACGCCCGTCTGGCCGGAACAATCCCCTACGAAATCCTCTGCGCCGTCCGCGCGTAGCGCGGCTACTGAGTGCGTGTGCTCAGGAAGGTTGGAATGTCGCGGGCACCCTGCGTTACGGCTATGATCTCGATCCACTCGGATTGCACACGGTAGAGAATCAGGTAAGCCCCGACCGGCCAGAAGAGGATCGGGTGAGCGGTGAGGTCTTCACGTCGGTGGCCCATAGCGGGAGACTGCGCGAGCGACTGGAAGGAGTCGAAGAGCTTGTCGATCCAACGATCCGCCGCGTCAATGTTGTCCTCGGCGATGAACTCCCATATTTCGTTGAGGTCGAGTTCGGCGGCGACGCTTAGGACGTACTGGGCCATGCGCTGAGTTTTCTCCGCGCCTGCGACTTGCTGGCGATTCGCGCGCGGGCTGTCTGCGGGGCGACGCGCTTGCCGCAGTCGAGCGAGGCGAGGCGATGGCCAAGCTCCTTGTTGAAGACGGCGATCTGCGCACTGCGCGCTTGGTCGTGTTCTTCGAGCAGACGGAGCGCCTCGCGCACCACTTCGCTGGCCGAGTTGTAGCGACCGGAGCCGACCTTGCGATCAACAAACTTTTCCAGCTCGGCAGTAAGCGAGACGTTCATCGGCGAATTCTCCTATTGCCAATGCTGACGCTGATAACAATCTTTGTCAATTTTGAGCATCGCGGCGATGCGATGAATTAAGTACTCTGACCGGAAAACTATTTCTTGGTTGGAGGTGGAAGTCGCGCGGCAGAAAATATCTTGACGATATCCTTTGCTAGCGCGGGTCCCGAATTTGTGTAGACCAGATTTTTTGTCATTCCGCTGCGAAGCGGAGGAATCTGCTTTTTGTCGTTCTACTACGGCATACACCATTACGGAAACCACTCTAAGTGAGGTAAAACCAACCGCGGATCAACCTCAGGCTTGGAACCAACGACGAAATGCGGGGATTCTTCGCTGCGCTCAGAATGACAATCCGTGTTTATCAATACAAACGAGAGTTACCTGGCCGCTACTGAGGAAATATCTGTCGCTGGGCGGCAGCTTTGACGTATAGAATTGCTTTCGACAGCTTCCCATATAAAACAACTCTCCCTCGTCTGACCTGCGTCAGCCATCGAGCGAGGGATGAGGTTCGATGAGCTATACGGCAGGGTTGGCAGTGGTTTCCACGAGGGAACATTTCAGCATCGGGTTCGATCAGCGTTGCAATTCGGACGTGCGTCAGCACTGCAAGCCTGCGCTTGGCGGATTTTTGGGCGCGCTTGGCGCGGTGATCCTGCTCGGATTTACACAATATGCGTTGGCCAAATCCGACAGCGCTCCGGGCTGGGTTCATACGGCGAGCGCACAGACGCTGCCGCACTATCCCGACGAGACCAATGCGGTTGTGTTGCTGGACGAGGTTACCTACACGGTCGCGCCCAACGGGCAGGCCGTCGAGCATGAGCGTCGCGTGGTAAAGATTCTGCGACCGCAGGGACGCGACGAGTGCGTCGTCCACATCAACTTCGACAAGGACACCAAGATCCTCTTGCTGGCCGCGTGGAGCATCGGTCCGGACGGCCACGAGTACGCCGTAAAGGATAAGGACTTCAGCGATGTGGGGCTGGAGGGCGGTGGCATTGCCTTCGACGACGTCAAACACCGCACGGCGCAGGCTCCGGGCTGCGATCCCGGCGCAGTCGTCGCCTACGAAGTGGAGCAGCGCGTACGGCCCTACCTGACCGAGACGACGTGGCACTTTCAGGACGATCTGCCCAGCCTAAACCAGAGCTTTACGCTGGAGCTGCCTGCCGGATATACCTACGGCGCGGTGTGGGCGCACCACGCGTCGGTCGCGCCCGTCAGCACAGACGCGCAACACCTGCGCTGGGAGATGAAAGACGTGCCGGGGATCGATCTGGAGCGGATTCCACTGGCCCCCTCCGCGCAATCGCTGGCCGGACGCATGACGGTTCACTACGCCGGACCGGGTATTGCCAACGCGACCGTTAGCACATGGAAGAGCATCGGCGAGTGGTATAGCCAGCTTGCCAAGGACCGACTAACCGCGACGCCAGAGATCGGCGCAAAGGCCGCCGAGCTGACCGTGGGCAAGACGGATTTCTACGATAAGTCCGAGGCTATCGGCGAGTTTGTGCAGAAGCAGGTGCGGTACTTTGCCGTCGAGGTGGGCATCGGCGGATTGCAGCCCCACGCCGCTGGCGACATTTTCCACAATCGCTACGGCGATTGCAAGGACAAGGCAACGCTGCTGTCGGCAATGCTGTCGACCGTCGGCATCCACTCGGCGCTGATGGTCGTCGATACGCATCGCGGATTTATCGAGGCCAACGCGCCCTCCCTATTGGGCAATCACATGATTGCGGCCATTGAGATTCCCGCGGGGTACGATTCGCCGAAGCTGCACTCGGTGGTCAAGACAAGTAGCGGTCGGCGCTACCTGATCTTCGATCCGACTTGGGAGAAAACGCCGTTTGGCCAGTTGGAACACAACCTACAGGGAAGTGTTGGCCTGCTTCTGGAAGGCGGCGAGAGTCAGGCAATTGAGCTGCCCGTGCTGGATCCCACGCTGAATACGATCCATCGCAGCGGCAATTTTCAACTGGACGCCAATGGCGTACTGAAGGGAACCATCGTTGAGAAGCGCTTCGGCGATCTCTCAGAGAGACGACGCGAAGTTTATACCAAGGCCGACGAAAAGCAGCAGAGCGACTTTCTCAACAAGATGCTGGGGCGCGACCTTACGGTCTTTACTGCGACGGACGTGAAGGTGGAGAACGTCGACGCGCTGAACCGCGAGTTCACCATGAGCTACTCTCTAAGCGCCGAACATTATGCGAAGTCGATGGGCTCGCTGCTGATGGTGCGGCCGCGAGTGCTGGGCTCGCTGGGCTATTCGCTCGACCATAAAACACGCAAGGTTGCCATCAATCTCGGCGAGACGGAGCAGGCCAACGATGACTATGCAATTGAGCTGCCCGCTGGCTATACGGTCGATGAGATTCCCGACCCGGTGAAGATCGATCTGGGCTTTGCCGCTTATCAAAGTTCGTTCGAGGTCGCGGGCAACAAGCTGCATTACACGCGCAGATATACGGTGCGCCAGTTGACGCTACCCGCGGATCGCTACGCCGACATGCAAAAGCTAGCCAGCGCGATCAGCGGCGATGAATCGAGTAGCGTTGTACTGAAAAAGCAATAAAGAACCGTATCGAAGAGATCGACGCCTCTGAACCAAACTAAATTTCCGGCCACAATAAGGAACGCTGCTATGAACCGAGCAATTCGTCCCACTCTTTGCCTTGTTTTTCTGATCGCAATGGCAACGTCCACACGCGCGCAGTGGACCGCGCCCACCGACGAGGAGTTGAAGATGACCTCGCAACCGGAGGTCCCCGGCGCTGCTGCGGTCTATCTATTCAAAGAAGAGACCACAGATGACAAGCTGCACACATGGAGCAAGTACATTCGCCTGAAGGTTCTAACCGAAAAAGGCATGCAGTACGCAAACGTTGAGCTCAGGCAGTACCAGCACGTCGATGCTGGCGGGTATACGGTCAGCGATATTCAGGGCCGTACGATTCATCCCGACGGAACGATTATTCCCTTCACCGGCAAGCCCTACGAGAAGGTCATCGAGAAGGCGCAGGGAGTCAAAGAGTCGGCCAAGGTCTTCACCTTGCCGGATGTCACAGTGGGCAGCATCATCGAGTATCGCTACAATTTGCGCTACGACGACAACTACTTCTATGCGCCGAACTGGGATGTGCAATCCGATCTCTACACACGCAAGGCCCACTACCAATGGAAGCCGACCGAAGAGCAGCTAATTACGAAGAATGACCGTGGCGAGCAGTTGACCAGTGTAGTGTCCTGGACGCCGATTCTGCCCAAGGGATTCGAAGTAAAGCAGAGCCACCGGGTCTTCGCTGGCTCCTCGGGGGCGTTCATCGAACTGGACGTTCACGACATTGCTCCCGTACCGGAGGAGGAGCATACGCCGCCGATGCAGAGCCTCAGTTACCGGGTTCTCTTCTATTATTCCGCTTACCACTCGGAGGCCGAGTATTGGAAGAACGAGGGGAAAGGCTGGTCGAAGGCCTTGGACAAGTTCATCGGGCCGGACGCGAAGATGAAGGAAGTGGCGGCGTCTCTGGTCAGCCCTGGCGACAGCAACGACCAGAAGCTGCGCAAGTTTTACGCCGCCGTGATGCAGTTGGAGAATACACGCTTCACGCGGGATCGCAGCGCGACTGAGAATAAGTCGCGCGGGCTGAAGGAGGTCAATAGCGTCGACGACGTTTGGGATCGCAAACGCGGTACCGACGACCAGATGGCGGAGCTGTTCGTCGCTCTGGCGCGTGCCAGCGGAATGAAAGCTTATGTCATGGCTGTGGCGGACTTGGATCGCAGGTTGTTTTTGCGCAGCTTCCTCAGCTTCTCGCAGTTAGACGACCTGATCGCCATCGTCAACGTGGACGGCAAGGAGAAGTTCTTCGACCCTGGACAGCGCTACTGCCCGTACGGACATCTTGTGTGGAAGCACACGCTGACGCAGGGAATTCGCCAGATCGAGAACGGCACGGCTCTTGCGCAGATGTCGGCCGAGCCGTTGACCTTCTCCCGCACCCAGCGCACCGCCGTTCTGAACATGGACGAGCACGGCGAGGCAAGCGGTACGGTGCGAATCGCGTGGAGCGGAAACGACGCGCTGCGATGGCGTCAAGCCTACTTGATGGGCGACACCACCAGCCTGCACCACGGCCTACAGTCGACGCTCGAACACAACTTGCCCAGCGGGATGGAGGTGCATGTCAGCAAAATTGACAATCTGGAGGACTACGAGAGACCGCTAATCGTCAACTACAACGTAAAGGGACAGATCGGTTCCTCGACCGGCAAGCGGGTTTTTCTGCCCAGCGACATCTTCGAGGTCAACAGCAAGCCAACCTTCACGCACGAGAAGCGCGAGCAGCCAATCTTCTTCAACTATGAGCGCGTCATTCAGGACGTCACGCGCTTCAACTTTCCTACAAGCCTCGGCATTGAGAGCAGTCCCAGCAACGAACAGATTCCGCTGACAAATGTGGCTGTATACGCGATGGAGACGGAGAGCGCCTCAACCAGCGTCACAGTTCACCGCGAGTTCGACCTCGTCCAAACCATCTATAAGCAGGAGGAGTATCCCGAGCTGCGCACCTTCTTCAACAAATTCGAGACCAAGGATCAGGAACCAATCGTCCTTAAATCCACACCCCAAACGGTCAACAGCAATTAATACTACTGTCGAAACTAGAGCGGTTCTTTTACCGGTGTAACCCGAATTCGTTTGTCATTCCGTAGCACAGCGGAGGAATCTGCTTTTGCCTTTGCCTGTTCTCTCCCGACCCGCACCAACGTTCGGGTGCCCCATCCATCGCAGTTTCATCGCGATGGGTGGGATGCACAACGCTCCCATCCGAAGCCGTTGCGTTTGCCGTTGCGGTTGTTTGTTCTTGCTGTCATCCGTTGCAGTTGTTTGTTCTTGCTGTCATCCGTTGCAGTTGTTTGTTCTTGCTGTCATTCTGAGCGCAGCGAAGAATCCCCGCATTTTGCTCGCAGGGACGAGGGAGTACATCAATAGGGAAACCGCTCGAAGTGGTGGGAAGCAGGGAGTTCCGTTTTCGGTGGTGGTAGAACTGGGCCAGGAATTGGTGTTGCCTTCGCCATGCGCGCCGTCGGTTCGACTACCGACAGTTGGCCTGAAAGCAGAGATTTTTGCTAAAGAACGGCATCACATGATTTTGGAAGCGGTCAGACACGGCGCTGGTATGCGTCCCCGGATAAATTTCAAAGCCGTTCGCAATTCCATAGTTATCCAAAATCTCATGCAGTTTGTCGGCATCGATGCGTAAACCGTCCTGGTCGCCGACGTCCATGGCAATGGCGCGGTACTGCTTGAGATTCCCGATGTACTGATCCACAAAAGCTAGCGGCGCGTTCGCAGCCCACTTGGCCAATACGTCCGGTTGAGGAATACCGTCTTTGGTTGGCAAGTCGAGATAGAGCGGAGGATTCTTTGGATCGGGGGACCATGCGGCCGCAGTAGCCAACTGAGCGCCGACAAAGAACGGCAGGTTGGCCGTGTCTGCTGGGTTCTTTGCGGCGGCCACTGTCTTTTCGAGTTCAGGATTCGCGGGTCCGGCCGGGCGGGCGGACATGCAGCAGGGACTCATAATGTAAAGGCTCCCGAACACCTCCGAATGCTTCATGCCAATCCGGCTGGCACCGTAGCCACCCATCGAATGGCCCACCAGTCCGCGGCTCATCCGATCCGGGATCGTCCGGTAATGCTCGTCGATATACGCAACCACGTCATGAGAGATGAACTTCTCAAAGTCCCCGGTTGTGACGGAACTGGAATACATCGACCCGTTGTGGATGGTCTTTGAATCGGGCAATACCACGATCATTTCTTTCGCGCCCTGAGCGAATGCACCTTCGATGGTCTGCGGCACATGAATTTCACCGGTCCACTGCTCGGCGCCAATCGAGTAGCCGTGCAAAGCATAGACGACCGGATAACGCCGCGACTTCTCCTGAGCATAGCTGGGCGGCAAGTACACGATCACGTCGCGGTCGACAGCATCCCCTTCCAAATTACCTTCCAACGCTGCGCCGTGTATCTTGATGTGCTCCACCGTAACCGGCTTCGCACCCGGAACTAACGGCGGCACGATCGTCTTCACCTGCGCCGCAATCCTAGACCCCGGAGCAACGGCCATTGCCAAGACCATTGCCCCCAATAAGATCGAACTCTTCATTGTTGCCCTCATCTGGAAATTGGTTGCTACTCGGTGCGGCGGATACGAATCGATATTAGCACCTGATGTTACGCGATAGCGCGCAGTGAAAGCAGTTCGTCGTGGTTGAATTGTCCTGAGCCGTTAGAGCGGTTCCCGAATTTATGTAGACCAGTTTTTTTGTCATTCCGTAGCGAAGCGGAGGAATCTGCTTTTGCCTTTGCCTGTTCTCTCCCGACCCACCCCAACGTTCGGTGCAACGTTCGGGTGCCCCATCCATTGCAGTTTCATCGCGATGGATGGGATGCACAACGCTCCCCTCCGAAGCCGTTGCATTTGCCGTTGCGGTTGTTTGTTCTCGCTGTCATTCTGAGCGAAGCGAAGAATCCCCGCATTTCGCTCGCAGGGGCGAAGGGGGTACATCAATCGGGGAGCCGCTCTAATTCAGTCGCACGATGTAGGGCGCAGCGTCGGGAAGGTGAATGCTGCTGGCAATCTGGTTGGCGCTGGTTTTGTCCAGATTCGCTGGATTGATGCGCACCCAGTGTCCTGTTGGCCCTGCGAACTCGATAACCTTGGCTGTTTTGTAGCGGCGCATCAGGTCATTCTTCAGTTGGATGGCGTCGGCCTGGTCGATGAATGCACCGATCTGCACGCACCACTTTCCCGCCGGATCGACGCCGGGATGCACCGGCGGCGCGAATGCCTCCACCCGCACCTTGCTGACCCCCGCGCGATACACGTCAATCGACTTCGCCGCCGCCAGCGACAGGTCGAGAATGCGGTCATTGACGAACGGTCCGCGGTCGGTGATGCGCACATTAACCGACTGGTCGTTTGTCAGATTCGTTACCCGCACGATGGACCCCATCGGCAGCGTTCGGTGTGCCGCCGTCATGGCGTTTTGGTCGTAAATGGTGCCGTCGGCCCCCGCTCGATTGGCGTAAGGCGGTCCGTACCAGCTTGCCAAGCCAACCTCGTTGGATACTGGCTTGCCGTGCGGCGTGGGCTGCGCGGCAGATGCTGCCTTTCCTGTGGATGCGCTCGGCGAAGTTCGGCTGCCAGTCGTTGTTCCTCCTGCGCTCGGCTGAACTGGACGCGTCGCGCCTGCATTGCGAGCGGTCGAAGACAGTGGCGGCGGCGGTTGATAACGGACAGGTGGAGTCTTGTGATGGCAACCCGCAAGCCCAAGCAGCAGCGGAACCAGCAGACAACCAAGAGCCCGACCGGTCCTGTCCGCCACGCGATTGGGTTCGCCGTTTGCCATAATTTACACCTCTCCACTCTTCAGTATGGCGAGCGGTTTAAGCGCTGGTCAATGGCCAAGCTGAGCAATCGAGCTCATAGTGCCTGATTGGTAATCCGTGCTCTACGACTGCATTCAGAGCAATCGAGGCAACTCCGCACGCGCAGTCGGCGTCCCTCTTGTATACGGTCTCTTGTTCTTTTGGTCGCAAACGTGACCCCATTTGGACTCCGCAGTTACAAGAGGGAGTCCACCATGGGCGACACATCGCACCCCATCACCCGCAGTACTATCTTCGTATGCGCAATGCTTGCAGCGTTTGCGCCTACAGTTCTTGCGCAGAATTCGACCATCGCGCAAAGCGATCTTGCCGCGCGAACTCTACCCAACGCGCCCGGCTTCGTCGCGGTAACCGCCGATAGCTCCAGCAGCAACGACGACCTCCGACCTCCGACCTCCGTTGCGCCATCCAATTCCATCGTTGCCAGTGCTATCGTCTCGATGCCCGTAGCCTCGCGGACCCAGAAGTACATCGAGCCGGATCAGATTGCGCCCACGCTCAATGCCAGTGATAAGGCTCTACTAGGCGTACGCAGCGCCTTCTCGCCGTTCGCTGTAAGCGGATGGTTTGTCACGTCTGGCTACTCCCAGTTGATGAATGGCAGTCCAAACTACGGCACAGACCGCGGAGCCTACGGCCAACGACTGGGCGCAGCAGCCATTCGCGACGCTACCGAAGGCGTCTTCGGCGACAGCGTCATGTCCAGCTTCTTCCACGAAGATCCCCGCTACTATCGAATGGGTCCGACGCACAACGTATTCGTACGCCTCATCTACTCCAGTACGCGCCCAGTCTTTACCCGCACTGACGGGGGTCGTTTTACCCCGAACCTTGCGCTACTGTCGGGAACTATGGGCGGAGCCGCGCTAACCAACCTCTACTATCCGCAGGTCAATCGCGGCATGTCGGAGACTCTACAAACGTTCGGCGGATCGCTCGGCGGATCGGCCGTCAGCAACATCGTCAACGAGTTCTCCGGCGACTTCAAACACATGCTTCACCACGGGTACAACCCAGGCGCGCGCGAGCAATAGATCTTCATGGGACTGTGCGCTATGCAAGTATCGGGAGCGCTGTTGGCGCTTTCGACCGTGCCGGAGCAG
>Ga0182011_10003905_pt1 | contig 12078 bp, 12 predicted proteins | sample 711E1DmetaG_FD_120481 | JGI IMG/M metagenome (GOLD analysis project Ga0182011, IMG submission 120481) | Permafrost microbial communities from Stordalen Mire, Sweden - 711E1D metaG | ecosystem: Environmental > Terrestrial > Soil > Wetlands > Permafrost | place: Sweden: Stordalen | collected... | reverse complement strand
CGAGATTGGCTACCCCGTGATTGTGAAGGCGGTTGCTGGCGGCGGCGGTCGCGGGATGAGAATCTGCCGCAACCCCGAGGAGCTGCCCGGCCTGTACCAGCAGGCGGCCAGTGAGGCGGCGGGAGCCTTCGGCAACGGCGACCTCTACATGGAAAAGTTCATCGAGTGCCCGCGCCACATCGAGTTCCAAGTGCTGGCCGACGAGCACGGCAACGTCATCAGCCTGGGCGAACGCGAGTGCTCCATCCAGCGCAGGCACCAGAAGCTGATCGAAGAGGCGCCCAGCCTCGTCATCACGCCCAAGCTGCGAGCCGAGCTGGGCAAGACCATCGAGCGCTGCCTGCGCGACGTCGGCTACTGGGGCGCGGGCACCATCGAGTTCCTGATGGACGAGGACGGCAAAATCTACTTCATCGAGATGAACACCCGCATTCAGGTCGAGCACACCATCACGGAGATGGTCACCGGCATCGACCTCGTCAAGGCGCAGATTCGCATCGCTGCGGGCGAGAAGTTGAGCGACATCGTCACCAAGCCGGTCACCATCACCGGCCACGCCATCGAGTGCCGCATCAACGCCGAGCACCCGGAGAAGTTCACGCCCAGCGCAGGCACCATCACGGCGTTCAACGTGCCGGGAGGCAACGGCGTGCGCGTCGACACGGCGCAGTATGCCGAGGGCGTCGTCCCGCCGTACTACGACTCGTTGATTGCCAAGCTGGTCTGCCACGGACACGACCGCGAAGAGGCAATCAACAAGATGCAGCGCGCCCTCTCGCAGTTCATCGTGCAAGGAATCTTCACGTCAATTCCGCTGCATCAAAAAATCTTCGCCGACGCCGAGTTCCGAGAGGGCGGCATCGACACCAAATTCATGGAGCGCTTCTTCGAGCGACAAGCGAAGAGTTAGGAATTTGAATCGAGTGCTTTCTTCTTCGCGCAGCGCCAAGAGAATCCCGAATAAAGAGCGGCGGCAACGCCAGCCCCCGTAGCCCCGGCAAGTACCTGCCCTATGCTGAGAGGTGCCGGTAGCTCATGCAGAAGGGCACAGGCAAGAACGCCCAAAGCCCCCACGCCAGCAGCGATGAGAGTCTCATCTAGAATGTGGCGGATGAATCCACGCTGTTCCAAGCGATACCAGCGGTATTGCGGATCCGGCACTTCGTTATAGATTCCGAGCTTCATGCTCTGCGCCCTCGTGTAAGTGCTCTCAAGCTGTTATCTTCAAATTCAAAATGATTATCCATCCTTTGTATGTCATTGTCGATGCGGAAGTGCTGGCGGCGCGGGGCGTTGGACTGGCTGACTTTGCGCGGGAGTTGCGCGCGGCAGGCGTTGGTCTGATGCAGTATCGCGATAAGAATGGCTCGCCGCAGGAGGTGCTGCGTGGGGCGGCGGTGTTGCGCGAAGCGATGGCGGGCAGCGGCTGCAAGCTCATTATGAATGACCGCGCGGACCTTGCCGTCCTCGCGAGATTCGACGGCGTCCACGTCGGTCAGGGCGATCTTTCGCCAGAGGATGCGAAGGCGGTTGTGCGCGGCGCGGTTCCCCCTCATCGCACCGAGCAGGAGCAAGACTCCGATACCACGTCTCAAAATCGAGGTTCCGATACCACGTCTCAAAATCGAGACGTGGGGCACCCCATAATTGTCGGCGTCTCGACTCACAACGAGGAGCAAGTGCGTGGCGCTGCCCAATCCTGCGCGGACTACGTCGCCATCGGGCCGGTCTTCGCCACTGGCACCAAGCCCGATGCCGCGCCCGTCGTCGGCCTCGAAGGCGTTCGCCGCGCGCGCGCGTTGACCACAAAACCGCTGGTCGCCATCGGGGGAATCACGCGCGCTAACGCCGCGAGCGTCATCGATGCAGGTGCAGATTCCATCGCCATAATCTCCGCGCTCTTCGCCCCCGGCCAGAGCGTCGAGCAAGTAGCGCGGGACTTTCTCGCCATTCTGCGATAAAACTAAAGAAGCAATATTCTGCGACAGAGATACATCCAAAGAACTTAGAGCAGTTCCCGTAGTGGTGTATCTCGACGAGCAACGAGCAAAAGCAGATTCCTCCGCTTCGCTACGGAATGACAAACAAAAAATGCTACGGAATGACAAACAAATTGGTTTATAGCAATTCCTGAAATGCTCTAGCTACAAGAAAACTCCCTGCAAATCAGGAGACGGACACGCGCATGTCGATGCTACTGAGAACCAAGCCGCTGGAAGCCATCATGGGCGAGGCTGCCGAAACGGGCAAGCAAACGCTCTATCGCACACTGAGCGCGACAAGCCTCATTGCCTTGGGAATCGGCTGTATCATCGGCACAGGAATCTTTGTGCTGACCGGCCCTGCGGCCGCGCGCTACGCAGGTCCTGCCGTGGTCTACAGCTTCATCCTCGCGGCCATCGGATGCGTCTTTGCGGGCCTCTGCTACGCGGAGTTCTCCGCCATGATCCCGGTCGCTGGCTCGGCCTATACCTATGGCTACGCCACGCTGGGCGAGATCTTCGCCTGGATCATCGGCTGGGATCTTGTCCTCGAGTACGCCTTCGGCGCGGCCACCGTCTGCTCCGGTTGGAGCGGCTACGTCCTCTCGCTCGGACAGGACTTCGGCCTACGCCTGCCGCCGGAGCTGGCCGGAACGCCGGGTTCCACCTTCGTCCTCTGGAACGGCCACTGGGAGTTTCTCGGTCGCGTCTCAAAGAAGCTCGCCGCGCTCGGCATCGACCCATCCTCACTGCCGCAACGCCACGGCGTCTTCAACCTGATCGCCTTCATCGGCATCCTTCTCGTCACGACCATCCTCATCATCGGCATCAAGGAATCGGCAGGATTCAACAGCGTTATTGTCGCGATAAAGCTGAGCGTGCTGGCCATCTTTCTCGCCATCGGCGGCTACACTCTGCTGCATCACCCCGAGCTGCCGCGCGTCAACTGGCATCCCTTCCTTCCCCCCAACACCGGCACCTTCGGGTCATTCGGATGGTCCGGCGTCTTACGCGGAGCGGGCGTAATCTTCTTCGCCTACATTGGTTTCGACGCCGTCTCGACCGCCGCGCAGGAGGCCAAAAAACCCAAGCGCGACATGCCCATCGGCATCCTCGGCTCGCTTGTACTCTGCACCATCATCTACATACTGGTCGCGCTGGTGTTGACCGGGCTGGTGAACTATCACTACCTGAACGTGCCCGATTCGCTGGCCGTCGGCATTGACGCAACCGGCGTGAAGTGGGGCAGTCTGCTGGTCAAGATCGGCGCGCTGGGTGGGCTGACCAGCACCATGATGGTGCTTCTGCTCGGCCAGAGCCGCGTCTTTTTCTCCATGTCGAAGGACGGCCTGCTGCCCAAGGTCTTCAGCAAGGTTCATCCCAAGTTTCGCACGCCGTACCTTTCGTCGATCACCGTGGGACTGGTCGTCGCGGTCTTCGCCTCGACGATTCCTCTCGACAAGCTGGGGGAGATGACCAGCATCGGCACACTGCTCGCCTTCATGATCGTGTGCACGGGGGTGTTGGTGCTGCGCCATCGCCGCCCAGACCTGCCACGACCATTCCGCGCACCGTTCTCGCCGGTCACGCCGATTCTCGGCATCCTTATCTCGCTCGCCATGATGCTGGGCCTACCCGGCGAGACGTGGCTGCGTCTGGTGGTCTGGCTACTGGTCGGGCTGGTGATCTACTTCTTCTACAGCCGCCACCACAGCAAGCTGAACTCCGCAAACTAAGCTGTGCCTACAGAGAATTAATTCTCCGTCGGCATCTTCTCGACGTGGTCAACCACCAACCGCTGCACGTTGGCGCGGCTCTTCTCCAGCCGCAGCCCAAGCTTCTGTAGCGCCTGCGAGACAGTCGCGTAGCCCTCCGGCTCACTTGTCTCTCCGCCAGAATGCGTCGGAATGTCGATCCCTTGATCATGCAGGCTCGCCATCAGGTCGATCAGCGAGAAGTCCACCGCAACCTGATAGTTTCCTGCCAGCCCAGTCTGATCCACAATCTGCCGGCCCTCTCCGCCGCCCAGCGTGGTCATCATCCCGGCGAATCCCTTCAGCGTCATGCCGCTGGCTTCCATGTGCAGCGTCCGCGTCTCGCCGTTGAACTTCAGCGTGAAGGTTCCTCTCGCTCCCATGTTGTAGGTCGTCGATCCGTCGCCATTCTTCATCAAGTGAATCGGTCCGTCCATCGTATCCACCTTCGACTCGCCCGGCTTCAGCGGCGCGCTCTCGTCGATTGCCACCGGCATCGTGGTCGATGCCTGTAGCTTCGCGCCCCCCTTTGCAACCACCAGCGCCAACACCGGCTGCTCGCTCGTCTCTCTATGCGCCGCCAGCTTAAATCGCTCGGACAACAGGGCCTGCATCATCGCAGGGACATCGTCCTTGCCAGCTCCCTCGGGCAGATTCGCCTGAATGTCGAAGCGATCCGTCGAGAGCCACTCCGGGCCGTTCACCTGATAGCTCCTAGCCTTGTAGGCATAAGCAATCAACTCCTTCAGCGACTGGTAGGTATACGTCGCCCGCGCCCCATCCACGCGCACCGATCCCGGCATCTTGCCCACTTGTAGATCCGCCATCATCTTCGCCATATCGGGCGGCGCCGACGGCCTCACCGACGCCACATCGAAGGCCAAGTTAACGGGCGTGGTCGTTGCAGCAGGAGCAGACTGCGCAAAGGCTGTACCTGTCGCGATCAGCGCACAGGCAATCAACATCAGTCCAAATCGATCTCGCATCGTTCCTCCTCACGTCAATTCCGTTCGAGCATATTCACTGCTGCCATAGAGTAATTAGATCTGTCATCCTTGTGCGCACTTGCTGATCCCGCCACAAAGTTGTCATCCCTGTGAGCACTTGCCGCCCCAGCCACGAAGTTGTCATCCTGAGCGGAGTCTGGCGCGCACTTCGCGCCGGACGCAGTCGAAGGACCCCGACGCTCTCGGCCTACCCACAACCGTTCGCCCCTTTCTCCCTAGGTCTCTGACCGCTTGAAGTTGTACCTCAGTGGGTGCCCCATCCTTGCGGCGCATTTGTTCTTGCCGCAAGGGTGGGATGGCACAAATTTACGTGGTCAAAAACCTAGAAACCCTCCATCAAAGCGCCGCGCCAAGCAACTTCTTCAGCGCGGCAACGTACTTCGCCAAAGCCTTGCGACCAACCGGAGTCATGCGATACAGCGTCTGCGGCTTGCGTCCCGCAAATCGTTTCTGCATTGCGACGTAGCCTGCCTCTTCCAGCTTCATCATCTGCGCGCCTAAGTTGCCGTCGGTCGATCCGGTCTTCTCACGCAGCCATGTAAAGTCGGCCTCCTCCACTCCGATCAGCAACGAAAGCACCGCCAACCGCAGCTTTCCGTGTACCACCGGATCGAGATCAGGAAGCTCAGCCATTCGTCCGCCTCGCTGCCAATGCGCCTCGCCGCTCCAGCCACATTGCATACAAGCCGAAGCCAATCATGCCGAAACACATCTCGCTGACAAATATATTCACCCAATACCGATCCGGCAAAAAGAAGAGTGCAACGCCGCCGATCCACCACACGCAAGCCACCACTGCCTGCGCCCACCAGCGCAGAATCATCGCGCTGATCCCATGCGCCATGCCAACAAACATTAGCATCGCCACGACAAACGAGATCTGCCACGCCTTATGCGAAATTATCGCGCCCGCAAAGTTGAGCATTGCAGTAAGTCCCATCATCGCCCAAACCGCAGAGATGCTTCTCCCCCGCATATTGCTGCTACAGACGACACCGCTCCTACGATGCAGAATCGCCATTACGACAGACTGAATAACGAAGCCACAGGCAATGGCAATCGGCCAGCTCCAGATTTCGACCCAGTCCGAATGAGGCACGACCAACTGCCAGCCCACCGGAGCCAGATCGATTAATCCCCATAGAACGAAGATCCAACCAAAGCGAATCGTGGACCTCCGCCCCTCGGCAATCATCTCTTCCATCAGTGCAACCCGCTGCACCAGATCGTCGTGCGACGTTCCCTCTCCCGCTTCAAAGTTTGCCATTATCTCTTCCCTCCACGGACTACTCTGCATTATAGAGTTCTCTATGTCAAGAAGATTTTAAATAATTTTTCACCCCACGCCGGACCGGCGAGAATCCACATTGCAACAAATTGTCTCGGTGCAGAAGCTCTACCGCACAGCCTCGGGATTCCACCCATCGGCTCCCGCCAACCACGCACGAGTCGTGTCCTTCGCGGCCTCGGCGGCGGTGAGTTGGCGGCTCGACGCAACGCGCTTGGACAAGTCCCCGGCCAGTCCGTGCGAGTCAAACTCCGCATAGGTGCTAGTCTTCAGCCGCCCGCCCCACTCCTGCCATGCCGCCGGATTGAGCTGCGCCTTGAAGTCGGTGTTGATAAAAACCACGGTGGCATAGTCTCGCCAAGGCCGCCCCAGCAGGATGTTCTCTGCGCCCGCATCCGCCGTCACCGTGCTGTCACGGAACAGGTAGCCCGAATCCTCCTCGGGTCTCGGCCTGCTCTGCGCCGTAATCGTCACCATCGAGTGAGCCATGCCGTGAATCTCGCAGTGGTCGAATACAGCCTTGGCGTCGCCGAAGATGAAGTCGACGTGCCCCGCAATATAGCTGTCGACAAAGTATTGCCGCGACGCATGACACGCGCCCGTATCGCCCGCCCCATGGCAACTCTTCGAGCTTGCATACAGCGTGTCCTGATAGCCCAGCAACCGCACCTTCCGCAGCACGGCGCGGTCTCCGGTCAGCAGCAGCGCCACTGCCTGCGAGCCTTGCTCCGAGCGCTCGTGACGCTTCTCGAAGTCGTTGGAGATCGTCAGATTCTCGGCGTAGAAGTCGTCGCCACTCACCGACATCGAACCGGATTTGCCCGTTCCGCCCGCCGTCCCCGCCGAGTTGTCATACACCAGCACAACGTCCTCTGCCCGCGCGCCCAGCCCGCGCAGTTCCACGCCATTGGCCGTGATCGAGAGCACCTGCCGATACTCTCCCGGCTTGATCTCGATGCGCACATTCCCTGCGGGCGACGCATCAATGGCCTCCTGCACGGTCTTGAACTGCCCCGTCCCATCGCTGGCCACCACCAAAGTCTTCTTTGCCGCAGTCTTCGTTGAAGCCTGCGCGCGCGCCGCCATCGTCCCCGCCAGCGCGCCCATCATCAACCCAACAACAACGCCATTCGCAATCCGTGCTCTCATCGAATTCATCGCAGTTCATTTCCTTTTCTTTGCAGCATTTGCGCGAATGGGCTACTGGTATCCTGAGTCATTAATTCGCAGCACAAGACCAAGGGCCAAAGGCCCGCCCTATACCGACCTAGGGCGAAGCCCTAGGTCGGTCTTTGACCGCGTAAATTTGTGCTATCCCACCCTTGCGGCAAGAACAAATGCGCCGCAAGGATGGGGCACCCACTGAGGTACAACTTCTGAGGTACAACTTCAAGCGGTCAGAGGCCTAGGGAACCGGCCCAAGCAAGGAACAAGGGCTGAAAGCCCGACATATAGTCCAACGAACTTCTGACTCGTACTACTAGACTCAAATGCACACTCACAAGATTAGTCAAACCAACCGCTCAAGCCTTCAAATCGGACGCCTGCACCGGCGTCCACGAAACGCGCGCGATCAACGCCGCCGTAATCACGATCAACCCCACAAGGATGCTAGTCACCGCAGCCACCTGTGCGTTGCTCATCGTGTTGTGAAAGTATAGCTTGGGATTGATGCGCACGAACTCGACCAAAAATCGCCCGACTCCGCTCAACGTCAGATAGAGTCCGGTCAGCAACCCCACCGACTTAGCCCGCTTGCCCAGCCGCCACAGCAGCCAGAAGAGCGCCAGCGAGAAGAGCAGCTCGTAGATCGGCGTCGGCTGCACCAGCGCGGTCGCCGGCGTCGGCTGCACCAGCGCCCGGTGGTATTGATCGATGCCGTTCATCATGTGAACGCCCCACGGCAGCGTCGTGTTGACGCCGTAGTCGCCATCGCCCGCCAGCAGGCATCCGATGCGCCCCACGCCGTATCCCAGTGCAGTCGCCGGAGCCGCCAGATCAAGCATTCGCACCGCACCAAGCCTCGCTCCGCGCACCGGTCCGGGGTCGTCGACCGTCTTCCATCCCGGGCCCTTGAAGTGCGCCCAATGCCCCTGAAACATCAGCGCCACAATCGACGCCGTCATTCCGCCGAACCACGCAAAACCCTCGCGAAACCAGCTCAGAAAGCCCATCGCGACCAGCCCCGGATGATGCCATCCCGGCTGCCCGATTGTGCGCAACGCGAACTCGAGCTCGCGCACATTTTCCAGCTCGTGCCAAGCCTTAGCGCCGATCACGCCCGCCACCACGACCGTCGCCACAATGTTCAGCGCGTCGGCATCAACGCCGTTGCGTTCAAAGTTCCGGTACATCGCAACCGTCGCCGCAACCGCGGCCAGCCACAGCAGCAGCCCAAAGGTTCCCAGGTGCATCGGTCCAAGATTCAGATAGGGGTACATAAACCTCACTTCCCCTGAAAGTATATCTGTCGCAACGCACGACGCCGAAATCTTCCTGTAGCAAATTGCGATTAAGTCGTCATCGTCCAGCCGCGCCCGCGCCTGCGCCGCCAATAATCACTATCGGAATGGGACTTCGCCGTTGCCTGTTTTGCTCCGCGCCAATCTGTAGTAATGCGGATCGGACTGGCCCTCTCGCCACGGCACCCGTTCATACGCTAACCTAGTAGTTATGCAGACCGCCGCTCCCGCCGTCTTTCCGCCCGCCTCCCAGATGAATGTTCTCTTCTCCTCCAACCAGATCGCCGAGCGCGTCGCCGTGCTGGGCCAACAGATCGACGCCGACTACGGCAGTCTATCGAGCGGCCTGCCCATCGTTCTGATTGGCGTGTTGAAGGGCGCAGCCATATTTCTCTCCGATCTGGCCCGCGCCATCTCCATCGACAACACCTTCGACTTCGTCGCCGTCTCCAGCTACGGACGCGCGCGCGTCAGTTCCGGCGCAGTCAAGCTCATCAAAGACATCGACAACCCCATCGAGGGCCGCCACGTCATCCTCGTCGAGGACATTCTCGACACCGGCCTCACCCTCAGCTACCTGCGCGGCCTCATGCTGCAACACAAGCCCGCCTCGCTGAAGATCGCCACCTGCCTCGACAAGCCCGAGCGCCGCCTGGTCCCCATCGAGGCGGACTACGTCGGCTTCTCGATCCCCAACGAGTTCGTCATCGGCTACGGCATGGACTACGCCGAGGTCTACCGCAACGTCCCCGACATCCGCATCTACCCCAGCGACCCCAGCCACTAACTCAATCACTCACAGATCGCTATGATGGACGAATGGATACCAGCGAAACCATCAGCACATCGCAAAACTGGGCGGAGTTCCTCGAAGGACACAAGCTTTTTCCATCAGTCATTCACAAGTGGCTGAACGTGATGGCACGGCTCGTTGTCCACACACACCTCAAAGAAGGAGATGTGCTCGGAGAACTGATTGTTGCATTTATGACCGTTTCATATATGGATATAGACGACCTGATGAGCCTGAGCCATCGAGACTCCCATCACGGTGCGCAGTACTTCCTCCGTTCGTTGTTTGAGCGGACGGTGACGCTCAAATACATCTCGCAAAACCCAGAGCAAGCAGAGATATTTAGAGACTTCGATGCTGTGGATTGGGATCAAGTTCTGCAAGGAATAAATGTTTTGACTGGAACATCACTGGACGAACCCGCTCTCGGCAACTTGGCTGCACACGCAAAGGAAGCTCGCAAAAAGTATAAGCAAGCACCCTGCACACAATGTGGTCTCAGAAAACAGACCTCTTGGACAACTCTTTCGAGCAAGGACATGGCAGGCAAAGTAGGAATGGGGCACATGCACCTTCATTCCTTTTTAATTCCATCCAAGCTGATACATCCCACGTTTTGGGGCACAATGAGCCGCTTTGATGGGAACTCTCCGATGTACAACACGCTCAATTGCGCACATCAACTGCTCGTTGAAACCATCCTTGTCCACAGAAGGCATTTCATCGGCGCAAAAGATGTCACTCCAATGATGGTAGCTACGATACGGGAATTTCTTCGTTTTTGGGTCTTCGCTGAGACATCGTTCGATGGTGTTTTGACACGGGGACAAGAACGGGATGGACACAGAATCTACTACTGATAGAGATTGTTCAACATCGAACGTCACTAAAAGAACAACTCCGGCGACACGCTAAACCTCTCGCTCAGCCGCCGAATCTGTTCCTTGTTGAGTTCCCTCTTGCCGTTCAGCACCTCAGAGACAATGCTCTTCGTCCCGAAGACATCCACCAAGTCCTTCTGCTTCAGCCCGTGCTGATCTATCAGGAAGGCGATCACCTCCAACGGCGACGCCTTCGGCAGCGCGTAGTTCTTCTCCTCATAGTCTTCTATCAGCAGCGTCAACAAGTCAGCCATCTCGGCCTCGTCCTTGTTCCACCTCTTGTGGCGCTTTTCCAGTTCGTACAGCGCCGCAATAAAAAACTCGTTCTGCTCGTCGGTCCGAATCACACGCGGAGGCACCCGCGTCAGCAACGCCGTATAAGCCGGGCTCATCGTCATCGCGCTACCCTCTTCACGCTCGTATGATACAACGTAGCAGGCGGGATTCAGCCGCCGCGAAGGAGCAACATGAGCAGCGTTCAAACCACCAAGTCCCCAAGCGTCACCATTGCCGAACCCGCGCCATTCGACGCCGCAGCCGCAGCCGCGCAGGCGCTCTCATCTCCTGCTGCATTTGCCGCCGTCTTCGACCACACCCTGCTCAAGCCCGACGCCACGCGCGCACAGGTCATCCGCATCTGCCACGAGGCGGCCGAGCATCGCTTCGCCTGCGCCATGGTCAATCCCGCATGGGTCGCTTGCGCCGTCGAAGCGTTGGCCGGAACCAACATTCCCGTGGGCGTCGTCATCGGCTTCCCGCTGGGCGCCTCACTCACCGCCACCAAGCTCGACGAGGCCGCCCGCGTCCTCAAGCTGGGCGCGCACGACATCGACATGGTACTCAACATCGGCCAACTAAAGTCCGCCACCAAGGAGGACTACGATGCCATCAAGAAGGAGATTCACTCCGTCGTCGAACGGGTCCACGCCGAGGGAGCCATCGTCAAGGTGATCCTGGAAACTTGCCTACTCACGTTTGAAGAAAAACTACGCGCGTCAGAGATAGCGCTCGCTGCCGGAGCTGACTTTCTCAAGACCTCCACCGGCTTCTCCTCGGGCGGAGCGACGGTCGACGACATCGCCCTGATGCGTGGAGTTGTCGGCACACACGCCGGAGTCAAAGCCTCTGGCGGCATCCGCACCTTCACCGACGCACGCGACATGCTGGAGGCCGGAGCCACCCGCATCGGAGCCTCTGCCAGCGTAAAAATCCTCACCGAATTCACCGCGCATGTCCAGGTCGGCAGCGAGATCTGACTGCGGCGACGCACCGCCTAGATTTCTGAAGAAGCCAAGCTCTCGCCTGCCCGCAGATGCAGCTTTACACTGTCGCTCTGCGACCGTCCATCGCCGCTCGTCGAGTTGCTTCCTCCGTCAACCATCGTGCGCAGCCGGCCCACGATCTCCTTCATCGCCTCGGCCTGCGCGTTCAACTGCTCGGCTGCGGCGGCGCTCTCTTCGGCGCTGGCGGCAGAGCTCTGCGTCACCTGTTCCATCTGTAGGATCGATTTGCTGATCTGCTCGATGCCGTGCGATTGTTCTACACTGCCCACGTTGATCTCGTCGATCAGGTCCTTGATCGTCGCCGATTCGCTCGTAATGGTGCGGATCGCGACCGCCACCTGATCCACCTTGGTCTTGCCCTCACGGGTGTTTGCAATCGACTCCTCGATCAGCTCGGTCGTATCGCGCGCAGCTCCGGCGCATCGTTGCGCAAGATTCCTCACCTCATCGGCCACCACGGCGAAACCCAGTCCAGCCTCGCCCGCGCGTGCCGCCTCCACCGCGGCGTTCAGCGCCAAGATGTTGGTCTGGAAGGCGATCTCGTCAATCACCTTGATAATCTTCGAGATCTTCTGGCTCGATCCGTTGATTCGCTCCATGGCCGCGACCATCTGAGTCAGCGACTGGT
>Ga0182011_10003904_pt1 | contig 12078 bp, 10 predicted proteins | sample 711E1DmetaG_FD_120481 | JGI IMG/M metagenome (GOLD analysis project Ga0182011, IMG submission 120481) | Permafrost microbial communities from Stordalen Mire, Sweden - 711E1D metaG | ecosystem: Environmental > Terrestrial > Soil > Wetlands > Permafrost | place: Sweden: Stordalen | collected... | reverse complement strand
GTAGATGTCTCGAATCTGGTCGTCGCCGCCCGGGACGAAGCGCCGCGCGAACCGGTCGCCGAGCCTGAACGTGCCGTAGAGCGCGGCCGCCGAGGCGAGGCCAAGGGCCACTTCCCGAGCGCCGATGTGTGTCCGCCGAAGACGTGGATTGGCGGCGAGCGCCAGGCCTCCGAGGACGGCACCGGTCGCCGTCATGCGGCTCCAGAATCGATCGCGCGGTCCCCGGAAGGTTGCCGCGAACGCCGGCAACGCCGCGGCCAGACCGAGGGCGGTCGCCGCCTCAAGGGTCCGGCTCCGAGCGGGCAATTGGCCGGCCATCACGGCACAACCCGGGCCGCGAGCAGCCCGACCACGAGCAGCAACCCGAAGGCGAAGTGGAGTCGGGCCGTCTGGAGGTCGATCATGGCAATGGCTCGGGCCTGGCCGGTCGCGCCGAGCTCCGCCGAGCGGACCACCTGGGCCAGGAACGGCAGCGAGAAGACGGCAATGGCCGTGGTCGACGGCAGCCAGCGAAGGGCGACCGCCAGACCGAGCGTGACATACGCGCCGAGAACGAGCGCCAGGTATCCATAGTGGGCCCAGTCGCGCCCCAACCGAGTCGACAGCGTGACGATCCCGGCTCGCGTGTCCTCGCCGATGTCGCGCCATTCGTTGCCGTGGAGTATGGCCGCCACGAGCAGCCCCACCGGCAGCGAAAGGACGAGCGCCCGCAGGTCCCAGGCTCCGGTCACGGCGAAGTAGGAGCCGACCACCATTGTCGGGCCCATCAACAGGAAGACGATCGGCACGCCCATAGCCCGGTACTTGTACTGGAACGGGGGCGCCGTGTAGGTGTAGCCGGCGACGACGCCGACCAGACCGAGTCCGACGATGGCGGGACCGCGCAGCCAGACAAGATAGGTTCCGATGACGACCGCCGCCGCGAACAGACCGAGGGCGAAGGCGTAGGCGCCGCGCTCGCTGACTCGACCCTTGAGGACGGCGTGGCTCATCCGGGGGGACGTGATGGTGTCGACGCCCCTGCGGACGTCGTAGACCTCGTTGATCACGTTCGTGCCGGAGTGGAGCAGCATCCCGCCGGCGAGGGCGGCCAGGAACGGAAGAAGCGAGAAGCGCGAGTCCACTACTGCGAGGGCGCCGCCCGCCAGGACCGGGATCGCCGACGCGGTATAGGCGAACGGTCGCAGGATCTCGTACCCGGCGGCAACCCGGCGACGAACCCGCTCGGAGAGCTCGAGCCGGCGATCGTCCGCCAGTCCGGTCGGGCTGCGACCGGTGTCGTCGGAGGATGGGGGTGCCGGCTCGGCGGCGGCGGGGCTGGTCGATGCAGCGGCCGCAACCGCCTCGCGCTTCACCGCGGCCCGATCCGGCAGGGCGGCGTACAGCTTCGCCGCCTCGATCAGCTCGATCGTCTGGGCTTCTTCCTGAACCACCGGCTGGAGAAGCGGCAAATCGAGACCGGTCTCGGTGTGGAAGGCCATCGCCCTTGCCGCGACGTCCTCTCGGGTGCCGCAGAGCATGAAGGCGTCCAGGAGATCGTCGGGGATGAGCTTTCCGGCTTCGTGGTAGTCCTCAGCCCGCCAGGCGGCGGCGATTCGGTCGCGCATCTCGCGGGAGAAGCCGGCTCGCTGGAGCGACACGTCGCCCAGGATGGACATCATGTAGATCACGAACGGCTCACGCTTGGCCCGGTTCAGGGCCTCGCGGCGGGTCTTGTCCACGAGTGAAAGCAGGTAGGCGGCGGTGTCGACGTCGGCGGGATCGCGGCCGGCGGCCGCCGCCGAGGCACGCAGCCGCTCCAGGATCCCACGCAGCGAGGGGATCGACTCGCACGGGCGGGCGAGGTAGCCGTCGGCCTTGCGGCCGGCCAGTTCCACGAACTCCTTGCGATAGCCGGCGACGTACAGCGGGATGCGATGCGCAGGCGGGAACATCGGTTGGATGGGCGGCAGGCCGGGAGTCCCCGACGCCACCCGCTCACCGGCCCACAGGGCCCGGAGCTGGTCCATGGTCTCGCTAACGCGATCGAGCGCATCGGTGAGGGAGTAGGGGATCCCCATCTGCGCGAGGCGCAGCGGTAGGCCCGTGCCAAGCCCTATGACGATGCGCTCTGGCAGGAGCTCGTCCAGGGAGGAGCCGGTCATGGCGAGGACCACGGGATGGCGCGTGTACGGGTTGACTGCGCCGAGGGCAACGCGGAACGAGCCATCGGGGTCCGTCGCGAGAGCGCTCGCGATGGCCGAGCCGTACGTGACGGCGTCGCGCTCGAAGTAGGAATCGTGGATCCAGATGGAGTCGAGGCCGGCGTCTCGGGCGCGTCTCGTCCAGTCGATGACGTCGGAAATGTCGCCCCGGGCGGCAATGCCCAGACCGACTCGACGTGCCAACGCTCGCATGTATCTCCCGTGCTCCGGTGCGCCGGCCTGCCGATGTCGCAGGCAGCGAGGCCGGAAACGCTCGATATGTTAGCAACTCGCCGATATTAACTGACGGCACGGATAAGGCCGGCCCGGGCCGCGAAGCGGGCCAGACGTGCGCCCGCAGGGGACGGCCCGCCCGGCAGCAGCCATCGCAGCGGCTGCGATGCCTGCTCATTGGCGCGCCATCCCTTAACGTGGCGCCATGCCACTCCCGAGCGGCCCCGATCCGTGGTTTGGACTCAGCCCCGAGACGCTCCGCTTCCTGGAGGTCCATCCGGCGCGCGCGATCGCGATTCCGGGGCGTGGCTGGCGTGACTTCGGCGACGCGGTGATGCTCTTTTCCGCTGGCGAGAAGGAGCCGTTCTTCAACCGCTTGACGGCGGTTCGCTGGCCCGAGGACTCCCGCGCGTTCGACGCGCGGCTTCGTCAGGCGACGGAGCTGTTCGCCGCCCTCGACCGCAAACCCTACGTCTGGGCAATCCCGAGTCTGAGCGCGCCATTGGACCTGGTTGCGCGCCTCGCCGCCAACGGCTTCATAGACCAGGGCGGCGGCTACGACATGATCCTGCTCGACGACCCGGCCGCACGGCCGAATGTACCGCTTCCTCGAGGCGCGGTTCTGGAGCGTTGGAACAACCCATCCGACGCCGATCGCGTCGCGCTTGCAGCGGCCCTCGCCGTCGTGATCGGCGAGTCGTTCGGTATCCCCGAGAGCCGTCGGGCGAACCTGATCACCGAAATCGCCCTAACGCTGGCGCAGCCTTTCTTCCACGCCTGCCTGCTCCGCGTCGACGGCGAGCCGGTGGCCACCGGCGAGCGCTTTACGTTCGACGGCGCCAGCTACCTCTCGTCGATCGGAACGCGGCCGGCGTGGCGCGGTCGCGGCTTCGCCAGGCTCATCACGACTGCCCTGGCCCGCGACTCCGTCGCCGGCGGATCGGAACTCGTCTACCTCGGCGTCTACGCCGATAACACCCGCGCCATTCGCCTCTACGATCGACTCGGTTTCCGCATGCTGGGGCCCCGATCGTCCGATATGCTGCTCGAACGTCCGCGCTGAGCCCAACAGGCGATCCAAGCGGTTGACCCGCTCGTCGTGTCGGCGGCCGAGAGACGATCATTCGCAAGGTGGAGGACCACCCGCGGGGGCGCCGCGAGCATCGGGAACAACGCACCGGAACCGGGGGATCCACGCGCCATGTATAGCCAAGGAGTGAGATGACGCAAAGCGGCGAGCCCGTCATCCGCGTCAAAGACCTGAAGAAGCACTACGGGGACGTCAAAGCCGTCGACGGGGTCACCTTCGAGGTCGCGCGAGGCGAGGTCTTCGGGATGCTGGGTCCCAACGGGGCCGGCAAGACGACCACGATCGAGGTCCTGGAAGGCCTGCGCCCGCCCGACTCGGGCACCGTCGAGGTGTTCGGGCTCGACGTGTGCAGGCACCCCGAGTCCATCAAGCAGCGCATCGGCGTCCAGCTGCAGAGCGTTTCGCTGTACCCGCGCCTGACCGTCACCGAGTTGCTGGATTTGTTCGGCAGCTTCTACGCGCACCATCTGCGCACCAAGCAGCTGATCGACGCGGTCGACCTGGGCGAGCGGGCGAAGGCCCGGTCGATGAACCTTTCGGGCGGCCAGCAGCAGCGGCTCTCGATCGCGCTGGCCCTGGTGAACGATCCCGAGCTGATCTTCCTCGACGAGCCGACGACGGGCCTGGACCCGCAGGCACGCCGCTCTCTGTGGGACCTGATCAAGGGGCTTCAGGCGAAGGGCAAGTCGATCCTGATGACGACCCACTACATGGAAGAGGCCGCGGAGCTGTGCGACCGGGTCGCCATCATGGACCACGGCCACATCCTGGAGATGGGCACGGTCCCCGAGCTGATCGGGCGGCGATTCAAGGAGCGGGCCGTCTTCTTCGACACGAACCTCAAGCTTTCCTCGGCCCAGCTTGGCACGCTCGACGGAGTCACGCGGGCCGCCCAGGAGGACGGCCAGACCGTGCTCTATTCGCGCGATGTAGCCGGCACGATCGGTGCGCTGCTGGCTCTCGCCGACAGCCTGGTCGTGGAGCCGAAGAACCTGGGGATACGCCAGGCGACCCTCGAAGACGTCTTCCTCGACCTGACCGGTCGGGCCCTGCGCGACTAGGAGCCGAAAGATGAACACCCTCCTGCGGCTGACCGTCGCGAACATCCGGTCGCTGGTCCGCGACAGAGCGGCCCTCTTCTGGACCTTCTTCTTCCCGGTCATGTTCGTCTTCCTGTTCGGCTGGATCTTCGGCGGCAGCGGCGACAGCAAGGTCGCAATCGGCTTCGTCGACCAGGACAACACGCCGGTCTCGATGGGGCTCGAGCAAGCCTTCTCGCAGGTCAGTCTCCTGACCGTCCAGACGGGCTCGCTCGAGGCTGAGAAGGCGGCGATGCAGCACGGCGACATCTCCGCCATCGTGGTGGTTCCGTCAGGCGCGGGGGCTGCGGTCGCGGCCAAGAGCACGACGTCGATCCAGCTGTACACCGATCCGAGCAGCAGCCAGGTCAGTCAGGTCGTCACGCAGGTGGCCGACCAGATCGTCGCCGCGTCGAACCTGCACATAGCCGGTGGCTCGGCGGTGGTCGGAATCCAGCCTATGACCCTGCAATCCACCAACATCAGCAGCGTCGCGTACCTGGTTCCGAGCATCCTGGCCATGGCGCTGATGCAACTCGGCGTCTTCGCCGCTATTCCGCTCGTGCAGCAGCGCGAGAAGGGCATTCTCAAGCGCCTGGGCGCCACGCCGCTGGCTCGCTGGAAGCTGGTCGGCAGCAACGTGCTGCTGCGCCTGCTGGTGGCCATTGTCGACGCCGTGGTGATCCTCGGCATCGGGCTGGTCTTCTTCAACGTCAAGATCGTCGGCAGCCTCATTGTCGCGGCCGGGCTGATCCTTCTCGGGGCCGGCGCTTTCCTGGCCATCGGCTTCGCGCTCGCGTCCTTCCTCAAGACCGAGGAGCAAGCAACTGGGGTGGTGCAGGTCGTCCAGATGCCGATGATGTTCCTGTCGGGCATCTTCTTCTCGTTCGACTTCCTGCCTGGCTTCCTCCAGACCATCGCCCGCCTCATGCCGCTGACCTATCTGGGCGATGCCCTCCGACAGGTGATGGTGAACGGGACCCAGGTGGCGCCGCTGGGCGTGGACGTGGCGGTCCTCACCGGCTGGCTGGTGGTGTGCCTGACTATCGCGGCTCGATCGTTCCGCTGGGAGTAGCCGGCTCTGTCTCCTGGGGCGGCGAGCAGCACCCGGGTGCGGCCGCGCGGCTTTGGCGGCGCCTACCAGCGCTCGTAGTGGACGACGGCCTCGAGCGGCTTGCGGCCGCCGGCGCGCTTGGCCCAGGTGAGGGCTTCGGGCTTCTCGGGGTAGCCGAACGAAAGCATGAACTCGCAGCAGTGGTCGGCCGGGTACCCGAGCAGCTCGCGGGCGAGCGGCTGGTTGTAGACCGTGGCCGGCACGCTGCCGATGTCGAGCTCCCAGGCCGCGAGGGTCATGTTCTGGGCTGCGCGCCCCAGGTCCCACATGATCGAGTACGGCGCGTCGTGCGTGGCCGGGTCCGGTACGACCAGGGCTATGGCGGCGGCAGCTCCGGCGAGGTGCTGCGCGTACGGCCCGACCTCGCTCAGCCGCAGGAGATGCTCCCGATTGGTGCACACGATGAAGTCCCAGCTCTGCTGGTTCTTGGAGCTGCCCGAGCGCCGTCCGGCGTCGAGGATGCGGCGCAGGTGCTCGGGCTCGAGCGGCCGCTCGGCGAACTTGCGGATGGCGCGCGTCGTGTCGATTGCTTGCCACGTGTCCACTTGATTCTCCCTTGATCCGGAGGTTGGGACGGCGGTTGGCCGAGCCGGTGCTGGCCAGGGCCGGTCGCGCTGCCGTTCAGTCGAGGTCGATAGTTCTATTGGCGGGCGGCGTCTTGGCCGCCAGCGCGCCGAAGCTGTAGACCGGATCGGGCGGTCGCTCCACCATGACGGCGGCGGCGCGGTCTCCGGCAGTTTCCGGGGACAGCCCGCCCCCGAGCCACCTGGCGAAGAACGCCGCGACCCTGCGGCGGCAGTCGGCGTCCTCGTAGAGCCAGCGATGACCGAAATCGGGTAGGACCAGCGTTTCGACCGGCGCGTCGTTCTGGTCGCGTTTCGCGGTCGCCGCTCGCGCGATGAGGTCCATGTGCTCGACCGGTACGCCGTGGTCCTGGGCACCGTGGACCAGCAGCAGCGGGCCGCGGTACAGGGCCGCGGCGGCGACTGCGCTCGCTTCTTCCACCGAGTGGCGTCTGGGAACGAGCAGGATCGCCGCGGTGAACCAGGCGAGCGGAGTGGCGACGGGCTCGGGAATCTGCATCTCGGCCATCTGGAAGGTCTTGAGGGTCATCCGCACCAGGTCGGCCGGTGCGGACATGCTGACGACCGCGGCGATCTCCGGTTCTCGAGAGGCGGCCACGATAGCGCCCGCGCCACCCAGTGAGTGGCCCAGGACGCCCACAGCTGACACTTCCGGCCGGGTCGCCAGCCAGCGCGCGGCCGCGGCGGTGTCGTCGGCGAACTCGGGGACGTTGATCGGCAGCGTCTCGGGCGGGTTGTCGCCGTGGCCGCGAACGTCGAAGACGAGGCAGTGGAAGCCGGCGGCGTGAAGGTACCGGACATGGGCGAAGGTCCGGCCTCGGTTCGACTCCCAGCCGTGGACGACGGCTATCGCGGGTCGGCGATCGATCGGGACGCCGGCTTTCGCGACCAGCGCCGCAGTCTCAGCGGTCGCGTGGGCCGCTGCGGTCGAGCGCGCGCCTCCTGCGGTTTGGGTGGCGGCGACAAGTCGACGCCTGCGCGGGGCCGGAGTCGCAGGCGCAGGGATGAACCATCCGGCAAGAGCATGGTCGCCGGCCGGAATCGCGACCTCCTCGAAGTCCAGCTCGAAATCCGCCGGCGAAGTCTCGACCGGGCTGCGCCGAGGGAGCCCGACGCGCTCGCGGTAGCGGAGGGCGAATCGATACGCGGCGGCCAGTCCTGTCGCGGCCCCGACCGCCAGGACCAGGCGAAGCCACTTGAGTCGTTTGCAGCGTTTCGGTCGTGCCATGAGGGTAGGGGACGCTACGCGGACCGGCCTGTCAAGAGCGGTGTGCGCGGGGAGGCGCAGGATCTGACTCGGATCCGCTCGACGCGGAGACGCGAACCCATCCCTGCCGGCTCGACGCCGAGCTCCCACCCGAGCCGGGGCGGCCGAGCGCGACTCTCGGGGCTCGACCGGTAGACTGGTCGGATGCTACGTAATCCCTTCACCGTGCTCGGGGTGCCTCTCGACGCGACCGCGGACGCCATCAAGGTCGCCTGGCGTCGTCTCGCTCGTCAGCACCATCCGGACGTTACGAGCGGCGATCCGGCCCTGGAACGGCGGGCGAACCGGACGATGGCCGAGATCAACGCCGCTTACCAGGAATTGCGTGACCCGGACCGGAGGCGGGCTCATCGGGAGGCGGCGGCGCGGGCTGCCAGAGGCGACGGTGCCGCCGCGGAAGGCGGCGCGGAAGGCGGCACGACAGGCGGTGGCGACGGGGGCACGGCCGCCGATCGGACACGGGGCAACGGGCCCGGCAGTTCCGGCCGGAGCACGTGGTCACATTCTGGCCGGCCGGTGACCGCCCGCATAGACACGAGCGCGTTGCTGAGGCCACGCAACTCGACGTTGCGGCCGCTGGATCGCAGTCCACTCCCCGGGTTGCCGCCGCGGCCGCGTTCCGCCGGAGGGCGCGAACCGCCCCGAGCTTCGACGCCCACCGGGCCGACGCTCCGACGCCGCGGGCCCACGCTCGAGGCCGATCTGCCGACGATCCCGCAGGCGCTGGACACGCGACTCAGGTTCGGCAAGTTCGCGGGCTTGACTCTGGGCGACGTAGCGGCCGTCGAGCCATCGTATGTCGAGTGGATCGTCAGGACGATCGATCGAGATCCGGAGATCAGCCTCGCTGCGCGCGTGGTTCTGCGCTACCTGGGACGCGGCCCGTTCAGGCGCCCACGCCTCGACTCGTTCGTCCCCAGGGGTTGAGCGCCCGCGCACCAGGCTCGCCGCGCTCCCGGCGGTCGTGCACCCGGCACGCCACGATACCCTCAGACGCCCATTGCTGAAACGGTCGACCCGCCCGGCATGCCGGGCGGGTCGTCGCTGCCCTTCGTTGGGCATGAGAACTGGCCGCCGACCGAGGCCCATGCTGGCCGAACTATCCTGGTTGCTCGGGTCGTGGTCGGGTCACGCGGCTTCCTCGTACGAACGCCCATTCGTCTCAAATGCGGAGGTCGCGATGGACCCTGCCCGTGTCCGATGCCCCTGGTACCTCGTGAAACGGTATCGGCGGCCATGCTTCACCCTAGACGGTGGGTCTCGGACCGCAATGACCCGTAGGATGGCGATGCCACAGTCCCTAAGTACGGCGCTTCCTGGCACCGCCGCGAGGGGCAGCCTCGCCAGCCCGAGTCTTCGACCACGGCGCGTTTGACCTGAACCGGACGAGGCGCTCGGCGGTACCATCAGCAACGCATGTACGCAGATGGACTGTCCTTCCTCGACGAAGAGCGCGATGCCTGGCGGCCCTATGAAGCCCTCCTCGAATTGACCGACGAACAGCTGGAGAGGCCGCTCGACAGCGCTCATGGCTGGAGCGGCCGGGACCTGATGGCCCACCTCTGCGTGTGGATCGAGTGGATGCTCAGGGTTACTCGCGAACTGGCCCTCGGGCCGAGCAGCCCCGCCTACGATCAGTTCCGGGCGATCGCCGGGGAATGGGGGGCTCAGGGCGATCGGCTCAATGCTCGATACCAGGCCGAGTGGGCCGCCCTTCCCATGCCCGAGGTCCGGGGCCGCTTCTCGACCCTGCCGGGTGAGCTGCGTGGCTACCTGACCGTGGTTCCCGAGACGCGCTGGCTCAAGGACCCGGACCACCTGAAGTCGCTGCTCGGGAACACGACCGAGCACTACGCCGAGCATGAGACCGACCTTAGGGCCGTTCTCGCCGCCGCCGGCCGCTGAGCCGCCCGCGCCGCCGCGCCGCGTGCGCCGCCGACCGCCGCGGCCGGGTTCCCAGACATAGCACGACCCCGGCCCGAGGGGGTAGGCCGGGGTCGTTGGACGGGGCCGAGGGGGAGGCCCCGCTTGGTATTCGCTCTATCGGCGGGCCAGAGGACTCAACTCGCCTTGGTCGTAGCGTACTGCGAAAGGCCGAATCTCGCTTCGAACTGCTCGGCCGGCATGGCCCCCACGACCGCCATCGGAGGCTGTCCGGGGCGGAAGAAGGCGATGGTCGGCAGGGTCATGATCTGGAGGGCCTGTGAGATGCCGGGATTCGCGTCGACGTCCATCTTGACGACGTCGATCGAGCCCGCGTACTTGTCCGCGATGCGCTCGAGCTCGGGGGCAACCATCCGGCACGGACCGCACCAGGATGCCCAGAAGTCGACGATTATCGGCCGCTCCGAGTTGAGGACGACCTGCTCGAAGGTCTCGTCCGTTACTGCTTTCACTTCGGCCACCTGACGATGGTCCTTTCTACCTGACGGTCTTGGCCGGCATCGAAACTCAGCCGGCGATTGACTGGAGCAGCCTGCACGCTTCGAGGATCCGAGGATTCGCGAGGCGATAGTAGATCGCGTTGCCCTCCCGACGGGTCAGGACGAGGCCCGAATTCCGCAGGACGGCCAGGTGCTGGCTCATGTTCGGCACGTGGCATCCGACCCGGTCGGACAGTTCGCGTACTGAAAGCTCTCCATCGGCGAGGGACTGGAGGACGCACAGGCGTTTCGGGTCGGCAAGAGCTCTCGCCACTGCCGCGCTCCGCTGCCTCGCGGTCTCCAGATCGCCTACATCGAGCATGTGAGGAATATACAACAGCTTGCGCAAAGACGCAATGATCGGGCCACCGCCAGCGCCGGACGGGCGACAAGCTGTCCTGGGATCAGTGCGTGGCGGCCCCGAACCAGGTGCCCTGAGTCCCTATGAAGAGGACGCCGTTCCTTAGGAGCACGGGCGTGACGTCGTGCGGGAGGGCGGGGGCGTCGCCGACGAGGCGGAGGTCGGTCCAGTGACGACCATCGAGCGATGTCCAGTAAGCAGGAACCTGGCTCTGCTGCGTCGTGCCGTAGGCGAGGATTCGATTGCCGTCGCCGGTGAGGCTACCGAGGGCAGTGCCGTCGCCCTCGCCTCCGGACCAGTAGCCAAGGGGATCGTCGCGGTTGCTCCAGGTCTTCCCGTCGGCAGAGCCGACGAATCCAACGGTCCCCGGGGTTGCCATTGGACGAGTCTGCGCGACGAAGCCCTGACTTCCAGCCGCCATGTTCAACAGGCAGTCACCGCCCGAGGCGGCGTGCCAGTGCTGACCGTCCGTCGACCACCAGGAGGTGCCCGCCGGAGGCGCCGCCGCCGTCTTGTCGGACATGGGAGCGCATCCGCTGACGAGGTAGGTCGTGGCCGAGGCGGCGATCGGACCCAACTCTACGCCGGACCCTTGCGCCGGATCGACGATCTGCCACGTAGAGCAATCAGTGGTGTAGGCGACCCTGGCGTCGGCCGTGAGCGCGATGGCGCCGCCCGCATTGCCGGCTATCGATTCCGTGTTCATCTGCAGGGGCGGCGCGGCGCTCGGCTGCCACGTCAGGCCGTCGCTCGACCGCCAGACCGAAGTGTTGCCGGCTGCGTCTCCGGCGGCCACCAGGATCTGGTCGCGGCAGGACGCCGCCGTGAGTCGCGTGGCGTTGCCGAAAGTCGCCGACGGCAGCGGAGTCCAGCTCTCCCCGTCGCGAGAAACCCAGGCAACGGGCGTGGCGCTCGAGACGTCCGCATCGGCCATCGCCAGGTACCCGCCGGGCCATGCCGCGAAGCTCGTGGCGCCCACCGGGCCGCGGCTGAGCGGGCGAACAGTCAACCCCGTCCAGGTTGCGGTCGTGGTGGGCGGGAACGTGCCCGGCAACGAGGGCAGGGGCGTCGGCGCGACGCTCGGGGAGGCCGCCATCGGTCCGGTGCCGGCGGCTCCGTACCAGACTCCGGCCTCCGAAACGCGAAGCACGCCGCCCGGCAGCACGAAGAAGTCGGTATCGCCGAGGACGCCGTCGGCGGCTCCGGGGTCGCCCGCGATGGTCAGACTCTGCCAGTCCGCGCCGTCGGTGGAGCTCCACAGGCCGAACGGGGGCTTCCCATCGGCCGAGCCCATGACCACGATGCGATTCCCGTCCGACGCCGCCTGGCCTAGGGTCGGTGGGAAGACCGTAGTGGCGGGCGCCATCTGCCAGGTTGCGCCGTCGGGACTGGAGGCCCATCTATCGGTCACCACGCCGGGCTGGAACTGCGCCTCGAGCGACGCGGCGGCACCCACTGAGCCGCCGTAGATCAGGCTCGGGGATGCCGGGAGCGACTCGGCCGTCCAGTTCTTGCCGTCGGTCGACCACCACGCAGCCCCGGTGGTTGCGGCCACCGAATCCTTCGGGGAGAGCGCACCGTACGCCAGAAAGCCTCCGTCCATGACGGTGACGCCGGTGGGAGTGATCGAAGCGTCAGGGCCTTTCGGCAGGCTGACCTGGGTCCAGGTCCCGCAGTCGCTCGTGAACCACAGCGACGTCGAGCCCCACATGCCTCCCAGGACGACGGCCGCACCGGCGTCAG
>Ga0182011_10003902_pt1 | contig 12078 bp, 15 predicted proteins | sample 711E1DmetaG_FD_120481 | JGI IMG/M metagenome (GOLD analysis project Ga0182011, IMG submission 120481) | Permafrost microbial communities from Stordalen Mire, Sweden - 711E1D metaG | ecosystem: Environmental > Terrestrial > Soil > Wetlands > Permafrost | place: Sweden: Stordalen | collected... | reverse complement strand
ATGATGACTGCAACACTGCCCATTTCGTTACGGTCCCCCGAATCCGCATTTCGGGCAGACGTAGGAGATACTCTGCTCCCGGCACCGGTAGCACCGGCTGATCTCAGCGCCGCAGGCTGGGCACCCGAACTCTGTTGCCCCCTCTTCCGCGAGCGGGGCGTTGCAGGATGTACATTTTTTATCAGACATTCATGCTCCTCCAAGGATTCCTATAGTATCTCTTTTAGAACCTTTAAAAGGTTGTACCGATCCTGGTACACGAAACAGCCTTTCCACTCAGAAATTTCTTAACACAGTCAACGCGGGATCCGTTGATAATTGTCGTTTTTATCTTTTTTTCCAGGATGAACGGGATAAAAAACGGATCAACCACCTCAGTTTTAACGGGCATTTTAACCTGTTTCATCAGGTTGTTGTTCTTAAAAATCCCGTCCACCGATTTGAGGAGAAGAAGATCCAGTCCCAGTAAATCCGCGACCCACGCGGCGATCGAATCTGAGGTGATGTCCCATGAATGGCGCAGGGGGTCGTGCTGTCGCATACTGCAGTAGGGAAGAAAAACCACCGGTTGATCCGGCACCTGCAGGAGTGTTGTGGTCTTTATACCCTGTGAAGCAATAAACCAGCCATACTGGTCCATGGCAGCGACTGCCATCCAGTGCGCGGAATTGTCGTCAACCATGGATTTCCTGACGCCATCCGCAAATATACCCCCACCCGGAACAATGAACAACGGGCGTCGGGAACCAAGAAGAACCGGGACCAGATTTGGGACCCGGTTATACAGGCTGCCTCCGAGTTTCACCACAATCGGAGCATCTGATGGAGGGACTAGGGATTTTTTTATCATTTCAGTTTTCCTGAATATTATATCATTATATTAAATATTGATTGTATACAAACAGATTTTCTATGCGCTGGATCCTTCCACTCATTCTCTGTCTGGTATGTGTGGTGCATGCCTGTGCAGCGGTTCAGATTGTCGAATTTTGTCCTGATCCCTACCTGCATGAGGATGCAGATGAATACCTCGTCCTTTCCGGGTATGGTCTTCTGGATAATATAACAATATCAGATAACCATGGGGGATTCCGGTTCCCGCCCGGTACAACCATCAATGGATCTCTGACCGTCGCCCGAAGCGCGCTGGCCTATAATCAAAGCCATGGCAGACTTCCGGATTTTGAATGGCTGGACTATTCTCCGGTTGTCCCGAACGTAATTAACGGCGATCCACTCCGTATGGCTAATAACGGTGATGAGCTGATACTGTATGAAAATAGTACTGCCATACAGAAAGTATCGTGGCCAGGGGATGTGAAACCCCGCGAAGGACAGGTGCATTATCTGGAGAATGGGATCTGGGATCGCCGTGTCCTCATGATAGGGCAATCTCATTTTAATACGGGCATGTTCCGGAATGTATCGGTGACAACATTTGTATCCCCGGATTGTTCCAATGAAGTCTACTTCGATGCGATAAATCAGGCATCGCGTTCTATCCTTGTGAATATGTACGAGTTTTCAAGTCCGGCAATGGGAGAATCCCTTATTGCTGCGAAATCCAGGGGGGTTGATGTCCGGGTTCTCATTGAAGGTGGCCCCGTCGGTGGGATCAGCCCTGCGGAGAAATCTTTGGTATGGGATATCAACAGGAGCGGGATACCGGTTGTTTCCATGGTCTCATCCAAAACGGAACATGCACCTTACCGGTATGATCATGCCAAATATGTGGTAATCGACAAAAATTCTCTCCTTATTACCAGCGAGAATTTCAAGAATACCGGGTTCCCGCCGGAGGGGATGAGCGGCAACCGCGGGTGGGGTGTTTATCTCAAAGATCCTGCACTTGCAGGATATTTTTCTGAGGTTTATACAACAGATACCAGCAGCAAATCCGTTGTTTCATATGCGGGGTCAGCAGGGGACGCCGAACCGGCACCGTTCGAGAAGCATACTGCCGAGTTCCACCCGGCACAATTCGAAGGCGCCACGGTTATCCCGGTCATCTCGCCGGATACCAGTTACCAGATCACGGATTTGCTGGACAGCGCCCGGACAACTATTGAGATCGAGCAGGCCTATATCAAAAATGAAACTCCCTACTCCCTGAACCCCTATCTCTCGTCTGCGATCAATGCCTCCCGCCGTGGTGTTCACGTGCGGGTATTGCTCGATTCGTACTGGTTCAATGTTGAGGGACCCAATGATAACGATGAGATGGCAGCCCTGATCAACCGTATCGGTGCCTCAGAACACATCCCTCTGGAAGCAAAATGTATCGATCTCTCGGTGAGCCAGGTAGAAAAAATACACAACAAGGGGGTCATCGTTGATGACGAACGGGTTCTTGTCAGCAGCATCAACTGGAACAGCAATTCGCCAACCTTCAACAGAGAAGCCGGTGTAATCATCGACCACCCCGGGGTTGCCCGGTATTTCCGCGAAGTCTTCGATGATGACTGGAACCCTATGGCGAGTATAGCCAGACCGAAGACCGATTACATCAAGATCGCTATCGTTGCTCTTGTCATGATTCTCTTACTCGTTATCTATATCCGCCGTCGCCGGATATGATCAGGAGTCAACAATTATGACGAGGAATATCAGGCAGGATGAAAAGAGTCAGATGTTCAGAATTTTTTGAGTGCACACTGGCATACATCACACAGGTTGATGTCACTCTCACCAGTTACTACGGCAAGCGCCCAGCGGTCGATCATCAGATCCAGTTCATTTGAGATCTCAACTTCACCTGCACCTCGCTTCCTGCTCATGTACTGGCAGACTGCAGCCCGCGTGACACCCAGTTTTTTTGCAGCGTCACTCTGGCTGAGCCCCTGCTTTTGTACCAGCCGGGATACCATCTCTGCCCGCATGGGGGGGAGCAGCGTCCTGACCATGGAATCACAATGCATCAGGGTACAGGTATGTTTTGTCATACGCACACGGGCTGAGGCTTCGGATGTTGCGTACCGCGGTTCTGGTAAATGATCTGGCGAGCATCACGGAAGTTGAACTTCTCGATGATAAGCTGCCGTTCTTTGAGTTTCTTGAGTGCATAGCGCACTGTCCGGGGTGCAAGGTGGGTCTTCTGCACGAGATCTTTGTGGGTCATCGCACCGCCCATATCCAGTATTTCCAGTACCGTCTTGGATGACGGTGGTAGTTGTGTCGGATACATGATAATGATGTTAACAGTGTTAACATATCAAGCTATCGGTAATTTAAACCCCCATTCTCAATATTTTATATATGTTCGAGCGCCAGGAGCGGATGGCAATCCTCCTGCTATTTGGTGTTGCCATTGCAGTAATCGTAGCCCATGTCGTGCTGACAAGCCTTGGGAAACAGCCCTTTGCGCGACCCTTCACCAACAGTTCTGCGGATGGCGAGCTGGTGTTCGTTGAAGGATCCGTTGACCAAATCACGCTCACAAAAAGCGGCGGACACATGACCGTGAGTGTGAATAACCTCTCAATTTTCCTGCCATCGCAGGTAGTGCAGGGCCTGTCATTCCAGAAAGGGGATATAATGTCCGTCTATGGTATTGTCCAGACCTATGACGGAAAAAAAGAGATTGTAGTGAGCTCTGCTGATGACGTCCGTGTAAAGCCTGGTATACCCCGGTAAATTATCTGCTGAAAAAAACATTAAACCCGGTGCGGATGCCCGCCCTTTTGGCCTCTCATGGAATGATTGAACTCTTCTTTCTTTGCGTCGGTGGTATCTGTGGAGAAAAGCGGAGTCGTTGGTTTTTATCATGTTCCGGATCCGGAAAGTGAAGCCAGTGCGGCCTGTGCAGCACTCCGCACCTCACCATCGGTATCGGTGAGGGATTCTGTCAGGCCGGGGACAGCGCGCTTATCTGCAATATTGCCCAGCGCCCATGCCGCGTTTTTCCGGACCATCTTCCTGGTGTCCTTCAGGAGCAGGATCAATGGCTCGACCGCACGTGGATCGCGAAGTTTTCCAAGGCTCCACGCAGCGCCGATCCGGAGCCATTTATCGTTAGATTTGAGTGCCTCCATGAGGGGCCCGACCGCCCGGGGATCCCCGATATTTCCAAGGGATTTTGCAGCGAGCCACTGTACGTCGACAAACGGGTCCCTGAGTGCTTCGATAAGCGGTTCAACTGCTGCAGGATCCCGTAAATCCCCCAATGCTTCTGCAGCCCTCCACCGGAAATTCAGGTTTTTGTCCTGCAGCAACTGGATGAACCCGGCCACCCTTTTCTGATGCTGTGCTTCGTTGGCTGCAACCTTATCAGGTGTCGGCTCCTGTGCCGGTTCAGGAGCGGGAACCAGCGGTTCGGTATCCCCCATACAATCCTCTTTAGGCACCCATTCGCGGTATCGTACTATTAAGGTTTTCCTGAAATAGTACACTCGGCAAAACTCCGAAGAACGGACACTTTATAAAAAATTATTAAAGTAAAACAGCGAAATTCGCCGGTTACCCGTGATACGCTCCATTATACCGTGGCAGGCAGTACTTCCAGGGTAACGGAAAAATTTTTCACGGTATGTGTGAGGGCACCCATGCTGATGACATCAACGTCCAGTGATGCATATTCCGGCAGCGTCGTTTCATCGATTCCCCCGGAGAGTTCGATGATGACACGGTCCCGCAGGCCGGCGTTCTTCAGGCCGGCAAGGCTTTCCTGCACCTTACGGGGAGTCATGTTGTCGAGCAGGATGATATCTGCTCCTTCTTTTGCAGCCGTCAGGGCATCCGCGGGCGTTTCTACCTCGACCTCGATCTTCCGGTAGGCCGAAACCGCCCTTGCTGCCCGGATAGCATCGGTAAGCGGGACCAGCATAAGGTGGTTATCCTTGATCAGGATCCCATCACTCAGGCTCATCCGGTGCGGGTCACCGCCACCCAGCTGCACCGCTTTTTTGTCCAGTGCCCGTAAGCCCGGGCAGGTCTTCCGGGTTGAGGCGATCCTGCACCGGAAGTTTGCTGCGGACACAACATCTGCGCATTTTCTTGTCTGCGTGGCAATTCCGCTCATCCTCCCGATGATGTTAAGTGCAGTCCTTTCTGCCAGAAGGATCGCTCGTGCATTGCCCTCCAGCGAGAGAATTACATCGTGCGGAATGACGGCCACCCCGTCCTGTTTCCCTGCCTCGGCAACGATCCCGAAATGCCTGAAGAGGGCTGCAGCCTCATCGATTCCGGCGATAATTCCTTCCTGTTCTGCCCGTATCACGGCCCTGCAGGTGCAATCCGGGATGATCGCATCCGCGGTTACATCGCCAAACGGGGAATCCTCTTTAATAAACCGAAGCAGGTACTGGATCGGGACCATATCGTTCATTACCTCATTTTTTTAATCATGTTCCAACGACTATGGGGTCATCCATTTTTTCCAGAAGCGAGAGGATCGAAAGTGCCGCAAGGTAACTTGTAGCCTGGTTACCCGGCGAAGGCACATTTGTTACCTGGATGTGGGCCTCACCAAAATCCCCCTCAACAAACAGCTCGTGCACGTTCCGGTCAACCGAAGGGTCCACCCAGAGCTCCACGTCAGTATCCTGGCCGGCAGCCAGACTCATGGCAACGGATACGTTTACATTTTTTGGAAAGGCCTTGATGCACTCATTCGCCTTTCCCGAAAATATCAGCCGCCGCTCTTTGGATTCCATGCCGAGTGATGCCGGGCTTTTAGTGGTCCTGAGGAGCAGGCGGGTGATCTTTGAAATCCTGCCGACTTTCAGGTTATCAAGACCAAAAATTGCCCCGCTCGGGATGAACACTTTTGTTCCGGTCGCAAGTGCCGTCTTCCGGATCTGGTCCCGGAATGCAGGGTCGGCAAGTGCACCCACGCTCATGATGATGAGGTTTTTATGGCGTGACAGGACATCCTGCGCATGCATCCAGACGGCAACAACCGATGCAGCTTCGACAACGATATCAATATCTGCGCTGATGAAGGATGCAAAATCCCCGTATGCCGAGGCGCCTGCTATTCCGGCAATCTCCTGCGCCCGTTCGGGCACAACATCGTAGACGGCGGTAATGGTAAAACCGGTTGCATGCTTGGCAATAATGTGCCCGATATTTCCACAGCCAAGCAGCCCGATCTTCATCATGATAAACAGATTAAGGGTATCATCGGTTAAGCATTGTGCTCGTCCTGCCCCGGGAGCTCCGGTGGAAACCGGCATTATAACGGATGACGATCAATGGATCTTCCGGACCTGATATGGAACCTGCCGGAGCTGGTGACCGGGATGAAGAGACCGTGAAGTCACAGGACCTTCTTGATGCGCTCCGCGGCCGTTCCATCTTTATCGAGACATACGGCTGCCGGTACAATTTCGGCGATACTGCCAAACTGGTGGAAATCCTGCGGCATCACGGCGGCACGATTGTGGAGAACCCCGATGACGCAGAGGCCATCATCATCAATACCTGTACCGTTGTCGGGCCCACGGAACGTCGGATGCTCCGCCGGCTTGCCGGGTTCAGGGACCATGACCTGTATGTAACCGGGTGCATGCCTAAAGTCCAGCGCGAAGCGATCCTCGCGGTATGTTCCCCCACCATAATCCTCCCGGAAACCATCCATGATCTCTACCGTTTTGTGGGGACCGTTGCCGGAGGGGGTATTGGGATAGTCCAGCTGGCGCAGGGCTGTGCCGGGAGATGCACCTACTGTATCACACGCTTTGCCCGGGGCCCCCTGAAAAGCTTTACAAAAGAAGAGATCCTCGCACAGGTGCAGGCGTTTGTACGGGCCGGGACCTGTGAAATCCAGTTGACGGCGCAGGATGTAAGCGCATGGGGAATGGATACCGGATCCTCCCTGCCGGAGCTCCTCGTGGCCCTTGACAAGATCCCCGGGCATCACCGGATCCGTGTCGGTATGATGAACCCTGCGACCGTCAAGGGGCAGATCAACGATCTTGTCGATGCATTTGCCGGTGACCATATCTTCAGGTTTATCCACCTGCCGGTCCAGTCCGGATCAGATACGGTCCTCACCCGGATGGGCCGGGGCTATACCGTTGCGGAGTTTGAGGAGATTGTCAGGTCGTTCCATGACCGCTATGCCGGAATCACGGTCGCAACTGATATGATCGTCGGATTTTGTGGTGAAACAGAATCCGATTTTACCGCCTCCCTTGATCTCATCCGGAGGGTAAAGCCCGCCAAGGTGAATGTTACCCGGTATTCCCGGCGGCCGTTTACTCCCATTGCCCGGGAAAAAGACTATCCCGATTCCGTCAAGAAAGATCGCTCCCGCTCCATGAACTCTGTTGCGGAAGAGGTGTATGCATCGATCAATGCCGGTCGCATCGGCATGACTGTCCCCTTCATGGTCACTGAAACCCTCCGGAAAGGATCGGTCATGGCGCGGTCCCCGGAGTATACCGGGATAGTCATCCGCGAGGATCTGCCAGTCGGTTTTTCCGGGGATGCGGTCCTCAAGCAGGACCGGAAATATTTTTTTATCGGGGAACGGGTACTGCCGTCGTGCCGGTAGCCTTTTTCCAGCCCTTCCTGAAGATATCCCTTTTCGGGCACATAAAAAACAGAAACCGAGTGGTTTTATAGGCACAGATGATACATTCCCTATTCCTGAGTATAGAGGAACCGGGACAGGTGACCCCGATGGATGAAATAGAGACCGGATTTGCAAAAATAATGGAAAAAATTGATGAGCTAAAGAAAATTGAGGGAACCCTCTCAGATACCGTCAGGAAAAACGATGTAAAGCTCCTCACCCGCATGGCGGATTCTTCAGTTCCCGTTGTCAAGGTTGTCGGCATGAACATGCTGAAGAAGGGAAAGCAGGACACCAAGGGGGAGATCTACGATCCCCAGTATTACCCGCAGAAGATGATCATCCTCGGGAAATCGGAAACGCCGGGTGTCCGCCCTGACAACCCCCAGATGCAGGTCACCGATCAGTTCTGCGTACTGACAGAAGACGGTGATTTTTTTGAACTGATGTACAGCTTCGACGGCTTCCTCACTGACTCCTATCTCAACCCCCTCGATGCAAAACGGGCCATCGACCAGTACGGGTACGATATCATGGTCATGCTGTTTTCAGCGATGCATGACTATCTGAAAGGGGAAGAAGCCCTGGTCCTGGCTCTCGATACCGTGATAGGGTACATTTTTGCCCGTGCCCCTCAAACATCCTGATTTCCCCGCATCTCTTTTTTCCGCAAATAATCCGGAAATACGGATATTTGATGGTTTTGTAAGGGATCAGGCAGGTTTCCGGTATCCCGATCCTGTAAAAACTAAAAAAAACGAATGAGAATGGGCCCGATGTGATTCGAACACATGACCTCCCGGTTATCAGCCGGGCGCACCACCGGGCTATGCTACGGGCCCAAGAGTTAGCCGTGAATTTACCCTAATTACTACTCCATCAGAGTTTTTATAGGTTGTGAATCCCAGACAGAATGTCTGAATCCTTTCAGATAGGGATATGTACACAAAAACCACGGTACTTGTACGGATCTGGGATCATGGAACGAAAATATCTTCTCGGGAACGAAGCGATAGCACACGCCTGCATTGAATCCGGCGTGGATTTTGTGAGCGGATACCCCGGCACACCCTCGTCGGAAGTAATCGATACCCTGCGGGTGCAGCCCGATCGGGCTTATTATCTCGAATGGTCGGTCAATGAAAAAGTGGCTCTTGAAAACGCCCTCGCCGCAGCATGGTGCGGTGTCCGTGCACTCTGCACCATGAAGCATGTAGGGCTGAATGTTGCTGCCGACCCCCTGATGACCAGTGCCTACACCGGTGTTACCGGGGGGCTTGTTATCATGAGTGCCGACGACCCGTTTGCCCACAGTTCCCAGAATGAGCAGGACTCCCGCTGCTATGCCCATTTCGCCCGGGTACCCTGTCTCGACCCGGCAAGCGTGCAGGAAGCGCACGACATGATCCCCGATGCGTTCCTGGTATCCGAGGAGTTCGGCCTCCCTGTTATCTTCCGGCCGACGACCCGCATCTGCCATTCGAAAGGGGACGTAGAGCTGGGACCGGCAGTCACCAGTACGAGAAAAGGCGAGTTCCACAAGGACCCCCGGCAGTATGTCGTGATCCCCGCCCATACCCGGGTCCTGCATAAAAAACTGAATGAAAAACAACCGGCAATCCGCAAGCGGCTGGTTGAATTAGGATTTAACCGGTTTGAGATCCGCGGGAAAACCGCCATCATTGCAAGCGGGATTGGTGCGTCGTACGTGCAGGAATTGCTGCCTGCCGGCGTCTCGTTCATGAAGATCGGTGCTTACCCGATCGATGAGGAGTGGCTCGGGGAATTCGTAAAGAAACATGAAAAAGTGCTCGTCATCGAGGAACTCGCACCGGAAGTCGAGGAGACCGTCCGTCAGATGGCGGGATGCGTCCCGGTCTTTGGCAAGAAGAACGGGTATGCCCCGTATGAAGGAGAATTATCCCCGGCGGTTGTTGCCGCGATCATGGAGAAGGCCGGTTTCCTGAAAAAGAACCCGTTCCTGCAGGTGTCACCTGTCCAGGACCTTCCTGCCCGGCCGCCGATCCTGTGCGCCGGCTGCCTGCACCGGGGAGCATACTTTGCGATAAAAAAGGTCTTCAAGGACGCAATCTATCCCAGCGACATCGGGTGCTATACCCTCGGGCTCCAGCTCGGTGTGGTTGATACCTGCATCTGCATGGGGGCTTCGATCACGGTTGCGAGCGGGATCGCACACTCCGGTGAGCTCCGTGACGTGGTCTGCACAATCGGGGACTCCACGTTCCTGCATACCGGTATCCAGGGCCTGATGAACGCGGTCTACAACGGGGCGGATATGACCGTCGTCATCCTCGACAACCGGATCACGGCGATGACCGGCCACCAGCCCAACCCGAATACCGGTGCAACGGCATGCGGTATAGAGATTCCCGCAGTCTCGCTGGATGCGGTCTGCCGGGCCTGCGGGGTGAACTTTGTCGAGATCGTTGATCCCTACGATATCACCGGGACAGTGAATGTCCTGCAGGAAGCAAAGAAACGCAAAGGGGTCAAGGTTGTCATTGCCCGGCAGATGTGCGTGATATCGGCGCGGCGTGCCGGAGTAAAGCGGGGCAGGTACGTGGTGGATCCGGAAGCCTGTACCGGCTGCGGGACCTGCGTGCGGTTTGGCTGTCCCGCCATCGAGTTTGCTGACGAGAAAGCGCGCATCAGCGATCTTTGCAGCGGGTGTTCTGTCTGTGCGCAGTTATGTCCCGTCGGGGCTATTGGCCGGGAGGCGAATAAATGAGCAGCAGTTTCGATATCCTGATCGTCGGGATTGGCGGGCAGGGCACTATCCTTGCATCCAATATCCTTGGCGAAGCCTGCTTACTCGAGAACCGGCATATCAAGGGCGCGGAGACACATGGCATGGCACAGCGTGGGGGATCGGTGGAGAGCCATATCAGGATCGATGGCGAGTTCGGCCCCCTGATCACGCCCGGCCAGGCCGACCTGCTCATATCCTTTGACCTTCTCGAAGCGCTCCGCTACTCGCACTACCTGAAGAAGGGCGGGAAGATGGTCGTGAACAGCCATCTCGTGCTCCCAACATCCGTATTCACGCAGAAACTTGCAGCTCCGTCAGAAGCGGATATCATCGCAGCACTGAAAACACACCAGCTCTGCCTTCTCGATGCAGATTCACTGGCAATCGAGGCGGGGAACCCGCTCTCCCAGAATGTCGTGATGCTGGGTGCGGCGAGCAGTGCCATGCCCCTGAAACCAGCGTCCCTCCTTGAGGCGGTAAAACGTCTGGTTCCGAAGAAGACCGTCGAGATCAACGTAAAGGCGTTTGAGACCGGCAGGAAAGCTGGCGGTACATTCTGATGAAACGGCGCCTCGGGCCATTCCACGAGGACACCTTGTACGAAGGGGATGCGCTGACCCTCCTCCCGCAGGTACCTGACGGTGCAGTGGATCTCATTGTCACCGACCCGCCCTTTGCCATAGATTTCAAAGCCCAGCGGCTGAACTACAACCGGACCGGCAGCAATGTCCTCGAGGGATACCAGGAGATCCCGGAGGAAGAGTACGGGGAATTTACCCGCCGGTGGATTGAAGAAGCGGCGCGGGTGCTTTCCCCAACGGGAAGCATGTACATCTTCTCCGGCTGGAACCGGCTCCGGGACATTCTCGAAGGGATTGATACAGCAGGTCTTACGACTGTCAACCACCTTATCTGGAAATACCAGTTCGGTGTCTTCACCAAGAAAAAGTACGTCACCAGCCACTACCACATCCTCTTCGTGGTAAAAGATCCGAAACGGTATACCTTCAACAAGATTGATCATTACCCGGAAGATGTCTGGGTGATCAACCGCGAGTACTGGAAGGGCAGGAAAAAGACCCCGACCAAGCTCCCCTCCGAGCTGGTAAAGAAGATTCTCTCCTATTCAAGTAATCCCGGCGATCTTGTGCTCGACCCGTTCCTTGGTTCCGGGACCGTTGCCGTGGTTGCCCAGCAGGAGGGCCGGCATTTCTTCGGGTTTGAGGTTGTTCCGGAATATTGTGCATTTGCGCGGGCTGCCCTGTCCCCCGAAGCCGGCAGGTGCTGATTTCCCTGCACCCGGATTGCAGGATTCTCTTGACTCATTATTTGCATGGGGATGTGCCCATCGTGTCAGACAGGGGGGGTACCCCCCACCTCCCCCCATGTGGGAGAGCGGGAGGTACCCCTCGGAAAAAATAATGGTGGGGGGGAGGTACCCCCCACCCCCCAACCCATATATGAGTAACATAGGACTTTTTACCAGCACGGGTCGTATGGTTCGCGCTAAGATCCCGGCGGAGTATAAGTTTCCCTGACCTTCCCAGAAATGAGAAGCCTCCGCTCCGGGTCCGGGCAAAGGGGGGGAGGATCCCCTCCGGAAAAATATTGGGAGGGGGGTAGGGGGTACCACCCCCCATTGCAGCAAAAACAGATCCTGTAAATGGAGAAACGCTGAAGGGGGGAGTTGAACCCCCGAGGCACTTTCGCACCACAGGCTTTCCAGGCCTGCGCCTTACCGGGCTAGACTACCTCAGCAAAAAGTGTATCCTATTGGTATGCCGGGTATTTT
>Ga0182011_10003901_pt1 | contig 12085 bp, 9 predicted proteins | sample 711E1DmetaG_FD_120481 | JGI IMG/M metagenome (GOLD analysis project Ga0182011, IMG submission 120481) | Permafrost microbial communities from Stordalen Mire, Sweden - 711E1D metaG | ecosystem: Environmental > Terrestrial > Soil > Wetlands > Permafrost | place: Sweden: Stordalen | collected... | reverse complement strand
ATTTGAAGTTTTTTCACTTTACCCCCTTCCCTAAAATTTTTTATCCCGAATTTCTATTAAATAACACTACCCAAATGGGTTTTACTAATTATTTTTTTTGGGAATGATTCTTTTTTAATTCGTATAAAAGATGGTACCCGCAACCCCATGGATAGGTTGAATTGAATATAATTCTATATGTAGTTAATTATCACAATCATATAAAAATTTTTTGGGTTGAATGTGGCGTTTTTTATATTAACAATTTTAAAAAGAAGATAATAAGTCAATTTATAATTGATCAAAACGCCACTATTAGATATCTTCGGATTACATCAGTCCATGAAGGCATATTTAATATTCCTCATCACTGATTTTTTTACTTCGTTATTCTTCTATTTTTAATATATAATTTAAAAGGATAACTCAATTAATTTAAATAATTGAGATTATATAAAATTATAGTAGTAAATCAACACGTTTGAGATTTTAATCTTATTATGGTAGCGCATATTTTAAAGCAAGGATCCATGCAGACCAATATGTCGTGATAGATTTTTTACAACCATTTTATTATTAAAAAAAACTGCTTTAAGACCGTATTTAAACTGCTTTAAATGAATAATTTAAGAAATTAAAAAATCATTTTTTAATAGAACAATTTTAATGAAGGTAAAAATGATTTCTTATAAAAATGAACCGTTAATATCCTTTAAAACTGCTGTGATATTAGCATTTATTATGGTAATTAGTTTTGCAGTTATTTCAATATTGTTGAGAAATGAATCCACCATAAGGTTGATTTTCAGTGATCTGGCAAGTCCAATTATAGAGTTATTAGTTATTATAAGCTTGTTTTACGCGGCAAAGCGATCTGCTGCTCGGGGGCGGCGTGAGTATATTGGGTGGATGCTAATGACTGTGGCATTTTTATTTTATTTCTTCGGAGATATAACATGGGGAATTTTGGAGATAGGGTTACATCAAACCCCTTTCCCTTCAGTAGCTGACTTTTTTTACTTATCTTTTTATCCTCTTTTTGCTCTGGGTATTTATTACTTACCAAGAATTCCCTTTAATCGTAGCGAAGAATTTAAATTAGTTTTAGACGTTGGAATTGTACTTATAACAGTGGGTCTCATTTTCTGGACATTTTTGATTATCCCCACCATTTCAAAGCAAGAAAACTTTTTAGCCAGTATTATATCTGTAATCTATATACTAGGGGATTTTGTTTTACTTTTTGTACTACTGAGACTACTTTACAGTAAGTTTGAAGAGGTTTATTATGGCCCGGTGATACTCTTGGGTATGGGTGTAATTGCCCTAATTGTAACTGATAGTATTTACTCGTTCCAAGCCGTGCACGGCACTTATACGTCGGGTGGCTTGTTGGATACTGGTTGGATAATAAGTTTTGCATTGATAGGATTAGCTGCTTTTCTACAAACTTTTAACAAACATTTCGAACCATTTAGATGGTTTAAAATTCGAGTTTGGCTAAGGAGATCCACTTTGAATTCTTATTTGCCTCTAATTTGGGTGCTAGTTGCATTTATTTTACTTGCTTGGGCTAATGAAAATCTACCCATTCAAAATTTAGAGCATATAGAATTTGGAGTGGGATTCATCATTTTCCTTGTACTCATCCGTCAAATTGTAACATTAAACGAGAATAAAAATCTTTATTTAGAAGCAGAAAAGGAGATTAAAAATCGTGAAAAGGCAGAAACGGCACTTACAGAAAGTGAGAGGAATTATCGTGAATTGGTGGATAATTCAATGGTTGCAGTTTATAAAACCGACTTAAAGGGTAACATACTTTTTGCGAATAATGCAATGGCCAAGATCTTTAATTTTGATAGTGTTGAGCATTTAAATGCGAAAAACGCCGCCCAATTATATAAAAATCCTTCAGATCGGAATAAGGTCATTGAAAAACTTAAAACGGTAGGTAGTTTCAGTCAATATGAACTTGAATTGTTATCCAACACCGGTGAGACAATAAACATACTTCTTAGTGCAAACTTGATAGGTAATAGCATATCTGGTATGATGATGGATATCAGCGACCGTAAAAAGGCAGAAGTTTCGCTTAAAAAATCATTAAAGGAGAAAGATATGCTCTTGAAAGAGGTTCATCATAGGGTTAAGAATAACATGCAGATAATTTCTAGTTTATTGAATCTTCAGGAGGCTAATGTAGAGGGAGAAGAAGCAAGTAATGTTTTACAGGAGAGTCAAAATCGGGTGCTATCCATGGCCATGATCCATGAAATGCTTTATCAATCTAAAGATCTGAACCACATTAACTTTTCCAATTACATAAGAAAACTGGCTTCTAATTTATTTCACACATATGGTGTAAAAAATATCTCCTCATCAATTAATGTGGAGGAAGTTTTTTTGAATGTTGAAACCTCAGTTCCACTGGGCTTGATAATAAGTGAATTAGTCTCTAACAGCATAAAATATGCATTCCCTAATCAAAAAACAGGTAAAATATTCATAAGCCTACACTCCTGTGATGATAAATACAAACTCACTATCAGTGATAATGGCGTCGGTTTCCCAAGAGATCTCGATTTTAAAAATATAGAATCGTCACTAGGCCTTAAATTAGTAAATTCACTTGTAAAACAACTTGATGGTTCAATTGAGCTTGATAAAAGTCAGGGCACCAAATTCACTATCAAATTTAAAGAATTAAAATATAAAAAAAGAATATAAAAGTTTATTTGAATGAATCTGATAATGTATATTAAATTATAATCTTATGGAGCAATACCTACATTTCAGTCATCTGATTAACGTACAACTCATATCATACATTAAACAATTGAGAGCCTCTGATTACTCCTATTCTAATTAATAAAGTCTTCGTCTGAGCGTTATTGATTTAAATTTCAAACTATATTTGATTGTGAATTTTTTTGATATAATTTTGGAATTTATTTTTAAATCATATGGTTTAATCAAATTTGAGTATTAATTCTATTTCACTATTATTTTCAGGTCTTATACTCTCATTTGTAGATCCTAATTTAGTGCGAATATCATTAATAAGTTTATCCGGGATTGATTTTTCTTTAAGGGGTTTTATACCAATCGCTACAGCTGATTCAGTGGGATGCAAATTTATAAGATAAATGTTTAGTTCATTATTATACTCTATATTTAACTCCTTAAGAGATTGTGTAATCTTTTTCTTAATATCATTGTATTTCCGACTCTCTTCGGATCGTAATCTTTTTAATTCATTTAAATCGTCTTTAAGCAAATAATACACCTCCTCTTAGTAATAAATAAATTATTACATAAATTTATACGAAATTTTACTTTATCATGGTTATTCAAATATTTACTTTATTAAATCATTCAATTTAAAATTAGATTACAGGATTATTTTAATTGAATGATTGTAATTTATTTTAGAATTCATATTTTTTTTAGAGTATTTAAAAAAAATGATTTCATATGTTTTTGAATTTTATGCTCAAAAAATATTATTCAACTGAGACATGCACTTCAAGTGTAAAAATGTGCATTAAAAGTGAATAATTTTAAAAATTCTTTTTTATTCAAATTTTTTTAATATTAATATTAGGTAATTTATTAATAAGGAAATTATATACATTACCGTGTACAATAATGTATTAGGGCGAATTAAGGTGAAATAAATAATTTTTTTAGTAAAACTAAAATAAATTTGCCCTAAACAAAAAATGGTGATAGGTGATAAAAAATGGTTTTCGGAAGAGAAAAACATGAAATGATGATGAGTAAACATGACATGATGATGGATTGGTTAGTAGAAATGATGACCGAAGATGAAAAAAAGATGATGGCCGTCAAAAAAATGGATATGAAAGTAATGGCATTAGAACAGAAACTTGAATACACTAAATGGCTTCGTGACTGGTTAAAAGGCAAAATGTAAGTAGTAAAATAAAAAAAATCTGCTAATAAAAAAAATTAATATTTTTATTAGCCCATTTTCAACTTTTTTTAAAGATGCAGTATTTGATGCATAAATATTGATGACTTAATATATTAAAAGAGAATTATTTTGAATTTAAACCATTTTTAGAAGTTTTTTTTTAATATTGTAGTATTAAATTAATTACCTTTTTATATCATGGATATTTTATTTTGGTAAGCTTTTAATTCACAACAAGCCCTGAAACTCGTCTTAACAATTGTTTCTTGTATCATAACTACATTTATGTATGTATAATTGATAAATATAAATATCGAAGGGCTTGTTTAGAAAATATTTTTTAGGGGGATTTTTTTATGGCAGTAGAACGAAACGTTTTGATTGGGTTTTTAGCAATAATTCTCGGTTTATTAGTTATAGCATTTCCATTGGTCAGCGTTTTTACACTTAGCGTTCTAACCGGTATCGGAATCATATTTATTGGTATCTGGTTACTTTTACAGAGCTTTAAAACTTGGAGCAGTAGTAAAGGATTAAGTATAGCAGCATTAATACTGGGAATAGTTGGCATAGTAGTAGGATTAGGTTTATTCGGGAAAATACTTGCATTTAGCATATTCATAGGAATTGTAATTTATATAGGGGGATTATTCCTAATAATAGCAGGTATCATCGGCCTCATATCTGGTTTTCTAACTGGAGAAGGTCCGGTAAGTAAATGGGGAGGTTTTTTCGGTATCATACTTGGTGCATTGTATATGGTAATTGGTGTTTACGCGTTGAATCCATTATATTTAGCAGCACTAATTGGAATTTTCTTAATAATCACCGGAATATTCGAAATTTTTGCACCGGCAAAAATAAAAGAAATAAAAAAAGAATGAATCAAACAAGCCCCTATTATTTTTTTTTTAATTCAAAAACTTCAACCTTAGAACATAAAAAAATTTTAATATAGAAAGTTTTAAGATTGAAGAGTTGCAGTTTAATATTATTTATATTAATTTTTTCTCTAATAAAAAAATTTAAATTTAATCTGGAATAATTAAATCAACAACAATTATCAGTGACAAAAAATGACTATTGAAGCATACGATGACCTAGTATCCAGATTAAAAACTTTATCTGAATTTATTGGTATTATTATAGTTATTGTAGGCGTATTAATTCTTATTGGATGGGCATTTAACATCAGTATCCTTAAAAGTCCAGGTCCCGGTTTTTCAGCCATTAAATCTAATGTAGGGTTGGCTTTTATTTTTATTGGATTTTCATTATGGTTACTGCAGACTAATAGAATTAATCAGAATAACAAGCGTATAGCTCAAATATTAGCCTTGGCAACTGCCCTAATCGGATTATTAACATTAATAGAATACCTGTTAGGCGTAAATATAGGAATAGATCAGATGCTCTTTAAAGAAGCAGCGGGAGCATTAAACACATCTTCACCTAATCGTATGGCTTTTAGTGCTGCATTAAGCCTGTTTATAGCAGGTGTTGCCTTAGTGTTAATTGATGTGAAAACTATTCGTGATTATAGACCTAGTCAAATCCTGGCTATTATTGGTGGTCTTATTTCATTGTTAGCATTAATGGGTTATTCATATGGAGCGTCGGAATTATATCATATATCTCAATATACAGCAATATCGTTATACGCAGCATTAACATTAGCTTTACTATTTTTTGGCATCATATTTGCCCGTCCAGATACTGGAATTATGACCATTATGACCAGTAAAAGTATAGCTGGTACTTTAGCAAGAAGATTTTTGCCAGCAGTTATTATTCTACCATTTATACTGGGATTAGTATGGCAATTAGGTGAAAAAGCTAATTTTTATGATCAAGCTTTTAGTTATGCTTTATTCGCATTTTCAACAATAATATTTTTGATGTTATTACTCTGGAACACTATTATTCCAATAAACCGAATTGATAATCAACGTAAGAAAATACAAGAAGCTTTAAGACTATCCAGTATTTACAACCGTTCATTGATTGAGGCCAATATTGATCCTCTGGTTACTATAGGTCCCGATGGGAAAATAACTGATGCAAATAACTCCACTGAAGCTGTAACTGGTTACTCTCGGGTTGAACTTATAGGAACCGATTTCTCAGATTACTTCACCCAACCTGATGAAGCCAGAGAAGGATATCAACATGTATTCCAGGAAGGATTTGTACGAGATTATGAGTTAGAAATTCAACATAAAGATGGACAATTAACACCTGTTTTGTATAACGCTTCGGTTTATCGTGGCGAAGATGGTGAAGTTATTGGTGTATTCGCTGCTGCACGTGACATTACCGAGCGTAAAACAGCTGAAGCAGAGATGGAAAAGTTATTGAAAAAAGCTCAGCTGTTTGCTGAAGATTTAGAGGCATCTAATGAAGAATTACAGTCTACAACTGAAGAACTTCAAGCCTCAAATGAAGAACTACTGACCACTACCGAGGAGCTCCGGGCAACGAATGAAAAGCTTGAATTGGCAGGGGCTTATAATCGTAGTTTAATTGAATCGAGTGTAGATCCCTTGGTTACTATTGGCCCGAATGGGAAAATAACTGACGTGAATAACTCCACTGAAACAGTGACTGGTTATTCACGGGATGAACTTATTGGCACCGATTTTTCTGATTACTTCACTGAACCTGAGAAAGCTAGAGAAGGATATAAGAAGGTATTCCAGGAAGGATTTGTAAGAAATTATGAATTAGAAATTAAACATAAAGACGGACAATTAACACCGGTTGTATACAATGCATCGGTTTATAAAGATGAAGATGGTAAAATTAACGGTGTATTCGCCGCCGCAAGAGATATCACGGAACGTAAAAAATCAGAGGAAATGCTTAGATTGAATTTAAATGAACTTGCTCGTTCTAATGCTGAGCTTGAGCAGTTTGCTTATGTTTCATCCCATGACTTGCAGGAGCCTTTGAGAATGATTGGAAGTTATTTACAGCTTTTAGAACGGAGATATAAGGGACAGCTTGATGATAAAGCTGATAAATATATTCATTTTGCTGTGGATGGCGCGGCTCGTATGCAAAACCTTATAAATGATCTTCTAGCATTTTCTAGAGTAACTACTCGTGCTAAAGAATTTGAAATTACGGATGTTGAGTCTATTTATAATCAAGTATTAATTAATTTGGAAGTTTCCATTAAAGAAAGTAGTGCGATTATAACTCATGATCCTTTACCTAAGGTAATGGCCGATGATACTCAGTTGATTCAAGTATTTCAGAATTTAATTAGTAACGCGATAAAGTTTAGGGGTGAGGAAAACCCAAAAATTCATATTGCTGCTGAGAGAAAGAATAAGCGATGGTTATTTTCAGTGCGAGATAATGGTATTGGAATTGACTCTAAACATAAGGATAGAATTTTTGAGGTATTTAAAAGATTACATAAGAGGAGAGATTATCCAGGGACTGGAATAGGACTTTCAATTGTTAAAAAGATAATTGAAAGGCATGGGGGAAATATTTGGGTGGAATCTGAATTAGGTAAGGGTTCTATATTTTATTTCACTTTGCCCAGTTAATAGGGGAGGTTAAAATTAAATGATAAGAGATTTTAATGGTAGACCGGTTGAGATTCTTTTAGTTGAAGATAATGAAGGTGATGTGGGATTAGTTGAAGAAGTATTCCAAGACGGTAGAATTAATAATAATCTTAGTGTTGCCGAAGATGGTGAAGAGGCAATGATGTTCTTGCGTAAAGAAGGACAGTTTGCAAATGCTTCTCGACCGGATTTAATATTATTAGATTTGAATCTACCTGGAAAGGATGGACGTGAAGTGCTTAAAGAAGTGAAAGAAGATGATAATTTTAAAAAGATTCCCGTTGTAGTTTTAACCACTTCCAAAGCAGAGGAGGATATTCTGAAATCTTATGATCTTCACGCTAATTCCTATATCACTAAACCTGTTGACTTCAATCAATTCATAAATGTTATTAAATCAATTGAGAGCTTTTGGTTAGAGGTTGTGAAACTACCATCAGAATAGAGTGTTAAATTTCAATTATAAGGCGATTTTAGTATGGGTAATAATATTAAAATTTTATTGTTTGAGGATAACCCGGGAGATGCGGGTTTAATTGAAGAGATGGTTAATGATTCTGCTAATTATTCGTATGAATTAAAAATCGCTGAAACAATGGAAGAGGGTATGGATCTTCTTAAAGTGGATTCTTATAATTTAATTTTATTAGATTTAGGATTACCTGATAGTGATGGTATTAATACGTTTCTTAATGTACAGAGGGAAAACTCTGCAGTTCCTATTATAATTTTAACAGGTTTAAATAATGATAATATAGGAGTAGAAGCTGTTAAAATGGGTGCACAGGATTATTTAACCAAAGGAAGTGTGGACGCGGAACTTTTAGAGCGTTCCATTAAATATTCCATAGAACGTAATAAAGTGCAATTAGAACTCCAGAAATATCGTGATAATCTTGAAGAAAAAGTCGAAAAACGTACCGAAGAATTAGATAAAGCTAATAAAAGATTAAAAATTGAAATTGAGGATCACAAGAAGACAGAGATAAAATTGGAGAAGTATTTAGCTGAATTAAAACGTTCTAATAAAGAATTGCAGCAGTTTGCTTATGTAGCAAGCCATGATCTCCAGGAACCACTTCGGATGGTTGCTAGTTTCACTCAATTATTAGAGAAGAAATATAAAGGCCAGCTTGACTCGGATGCTGATGAATTCATTAAATATGCTGTGGATGGTGCTCAGCGTATGCAACTGTTAATTAATGATCTTTTAGCTTATTCAAGGGTTTCAACTAGAGGTGAAGAATTTCAACTAGTTGACTTGGATAAAGCTTTTAATGAGAGTCTCCAGAATTTAAAAATGTCAATAGATGAGAATGAAGCAAAGATAACTATTGATCCTCTACCCACAATTGTGGCGGATCAAATTCAGATTATTCAGCTTTTCCAAAATTTAGTGGGTAATGCTATTAAATTCAGGGGAGATGAAACTCCTGAAATTCACATGGCCGCTGAGGAAGGGGAGGATGAATGGATTTTCCGAGTGATTGATAATGGGATTGGAATAGACTCACAACATAGTCAGCGGATATTCAGGGTTTTTCAGAGGTTACATGAAAGAGATAAGTATCCCGGCACGGGTATAGGACTTTCTATATGTGAAAAGATAGTGGAACGTCATGGCGGTTATATATGGGTTGATTCAAAACCAGGAAATGGCTCAGCTTTCTGCTTCACTATTTCTAAATACATTTAAATAAAATATTTTTTTTAAACAGTAACTATTAACTTAAATCTATTTTATAAATCTAAAAATTCTACATGTTCTAATAATCTTTCCATAATTTATCCCTTAATTCATATTTTCCATTAACAATTTTTTAAGACTAACATATAATTCTCAGTTCGAGGAAATGGATATTTTAAGCCGCTAAATATTTATTCGCTTATATTTAGGGCATTCTATCCCACAATTTTATATTTTTTATAAAAAAAATGTAATTTACTCAAATTTTCAGGGAAGCATCTATATCATTAAACTCGAATTGATTTAATATTCCTATTTATAGAATTAAAGATTAATTTATCATATAAAAAAATTTAATGAGTGCCGGAGTTTTTTTTATGCTTAAAGGTAAACATGTTGGAATGTTAAAGAAAACCTTATTCTGGAGTTATATATCTAATTTCGTAGGTTTAATGCCAGGTAGGATAACTTTAACTCTTTCACTTATGGTTTTCATCAGCTTAACGGAAGGTATAAGTTTACTTCTCCTGGTGCCTCTTCTACAATTAGTGGGTTTAAATGTAGATGGAGGTTCATTAGGGCAGATTGCTGGATTCGTATCATCAATATTCAATTATCTGCACATTAAACCAACTTTAATAGTGGTAATAGTTATATACATAGTAATTATAAGTTTGAACGCGTTTTTAACTCGATTACAGAGTATAACTGCTTCTAAAATTGAATATGACTTTGCAGCTCATTTAAGGAAGCGATTATTCCAAGCCATAACTCATTCTAAGTTACTATATTTCTCACGCAAACGTTCCGCGGATCTAGCCCACGCTTTAACCTATGAAATCGAGAGAATCAGCAGTGGAACCTATTTTTTCCTCTCCATGATCTCCAGTGGTATGGTTCTCATTGTTTACATAATATTTGCATTGAATCTATCAGGAATAGTAACAGGATTTATATTCATAATTGGAGTGGCTCTGTTACTAGCCCTGAGGAGGAGGATGATTTCATCGGGAGTTATTGGCCAGGAGATTACAGAATCTAGTAAGAATCTTTATTCATCCACCCTCCAACACTTGGATGGTATGAAAACCATTAAAAGCTATAATTTAGAGGAACGTAACATCCGGGATTTCACTAATTACACTGATAAAGTGGTGGATAAATATAAAGATAGTGTACGTAGTTATGCTGATGTTAAATTCCTCTTTGATGTTGGTTCAGTAGTGGTGCTGGGTTTCTTAGTAATAATCCTTATAAACTTTCTATCCTTATCCACCGCTGCACTGCTACTGTTACTCTTCCTGTTTGTTAGGATGATTCCCAATTTTTCATTAATCCAGCACAGTTACCAGTATTTCATAAACATGCTACCCGGATTTTCCAACGTCACAACTCTAGAAACTGAATTTGAAAATGAAGCAGAGCCTTTGGTATCCGAGGGAGAAAAAATTGATTTAACACGAGAAATATCACTTGAGGAGGTATCTTTTAATTATAATCCCTCAAACATCAATGATGTTGAATTTAGTCAATCATTGACTATCCAAAGTCTTAATCTTATAATTAAGGCGGGTAAAACCACCGCTCTGGCTGGTCCTTCCGGAGCTGGTAAAAGCACTATCGCCGATTTATTAATGGGTTTAATCACTCCTGATGAGGGTTATTTAAAAGTGGATGATGAGAAACTGGCAATGAATAATTTATCCACTTGGAGAAGTAAGATTGGATATGTTGCGCAGGAAACCTTCCTCTTCAATGACTCGGTAAGGTCTAACATATTACTCGACTCCCAGGGGAGTGATGATGATTTAATGGAAGCCCTCAAATCCAGTGCTGCCAGTGAATTCATTTCTAAACTGCCAATGGGATTGGATACAATTATAGGTGATCGGGGTGTACGCTTATCCGGCGGGGAGAGGCAGCGAATCGCTTTGGCAAGGGCTTTATTGCGGCATCCTTCACTTTTAATATTAGATGAAGCTACTAGTAATTTAGATTCAGTGAATGAGAAACGCATTTTAGATGCAATAGAAGAATTACATGGTGAGATGACTATTTTAATAATCGCTCACCGCCTCTCCACTATTAGTAAGGCTGATTACATTTACTTGATCGAGGATGGTATAGTAAAGGAATCTGGAACTTGGAATTCCCTGCTCAAGAAGGAGGATGGAATTTTCAAGGAATTATATAATGCACAATCCTAATACTAAATATTTTTTTTTAATTATATTTAAAAAAATATATTATTCTAAATTTTAAATTTTAAATACTATTGAATTCATTATTTTATTTGGATTCGTCTATAGCCGCTACGGGTTCATATAAAATGTATCTATTCGAATACCATAGAAAACAGTCTAGGCAAAGAGTCATACCTTCCCAGTTATATGATTTTGGATGACAAATATCCCCGCATGATTCACAAATTTTCATTTTGTTCTACCTTCCGTTAATTCTTCTTATGGTATATTGTACAGGTTTTTAGTGTGATTAGAAAATAATTATTATCTTCATATTGAACGATATGTTATTTTAGTTACAGGCTCCCCCCATATTTTTAATTCCAAAAAATTATTGTGATTTTTTTTATAAACTTCTTATAATTTATGAATGAACTAAATCCTTATGCACCTTATTTTACCCTAATACATTATAGTTCAACATCATTAATAAATTTATAGTTTCATAAAAAATCGTGATAAATCATCACCTAAAGCAATATACTTGTGAATATTGAATAAAAAAAATTCGATATATAATATTAAAAAAGTGCGCTCATGCCCGTTAAAGTGTGCAAATGTTTATATGAGTTGAGTTATATATTACATAGTATGAAGGGGGAAGATTTAGCTGTTAAATTGTTTGTGCCTGATGATGAGAGAGCTTTAGATATTT
>Ga0182011_10003900_pt1 | contig 12085 bp, 6 predicted proteins | sample 711E1DmetaG_FD_120481 | JGI IMG/M metagenome (GOLD analysis project Ga0182011, IMG submission 120481) | Permafrost microbial communities from Stordalen Mire, Sweden - 711E1D metaG | ecosystem: Environmental > Terrestrial > Soil > Wetlands > Permafrost | place: Sweden: Stordalen | collected... | reverse complement strand
TTGGCCCCATACATCTTATGTTACACACGAAGTTGGACGGTGTATAGCACTACCCCCCGGCTACGGATGACGGGGAAACTCGACCAGGCCGACCAGAAAATCGCCTTGCTAAGGGAGAGGCGATCACTGATCCCACTCAATGAACTTCACGACAAGGTGCGACCTGTGATTGAACGATACTTCTTGTGAAGCCAAGCCTCCGGATCCGCGCAGTTGCTTTCCTGGTTTCGGCGGCCACTAATTGAGGCAAGCGGCTTCTGAGTGGAATTCTGGAGGGCCAAAGCAATCCAGCCATGAATGGTTCGTTTTGCGCAAGCCCTGCAATGGAATCCAATCAATGGATCTGCTCACGGATTCACGACAGCCCCGTTCAATTCTCTGGAAGAAGGGGTGGACTGGAACCGGCAGCAAACTTGGCAAGTTGGCAAAATTTGTTTACCAGTCTCATTTGACTGATTGTCCTGCAAGGCGTTTCAAGAAGCTTTGGGCTGGCGACTACTACTGCCAGGCATTGGGCACGAGACAAAGCAACGTTAAGACGATTGGCACTAAACAGGAAGTCGATGTCACGGGGCAAGCATTCGGCATCTGACGTAGCCATTGAAACGAGAACAACTGGCGCCTCCTGGCCCTGGAATTTATCTACCGTGCCGACCCTGGCCCCGGCGGGCAAGATCGATTTCAGATGGTTTACTTGGACATTGTAAGGGCTTACGACAAGGACATCACGTGTCGTCATCACTCGGGTTGATCCATCCTTGTCCACAAATTTCTGGCCCACCAGCTTCTGAAAATATTCCTCGATCGTCCTTCCCTCTTCCTCGCTTTTCTGCGAACAACCCGCATGGCTCACGGGCAGTAAATGAATCCCCTGCGGCGTGATCCCTTCGATTGCTGACTCGAATATCAGGTGCCGGCCCGAATGTCCGGGATCGGCTATAAGCCGCCCTTCATAGAATGTATCAGAAATAAACCGGCACACTGTTGGATGGAGCCGTCGTGTCTGATTGAGGAAAATGCCCCGGTCTTTAGTAACCGTGGCCTGATCGCCGAGCAGGAAGTCTAAAATCGACAGTCCGGCCTCACCGGGATGGACTCCCTGAATCGGCTGACCAAGCTGCATCTGGTCCCCGACAAGGACGATGTTGCGGGCAGCGGTTCCCATCGCAATTACATTAGCCACCGAAACCTGGCCAGCTTCGTCGATGACTAGGTAGTCGAGATGTTGGTCAAACCGTTCATTAGCAAACAGCCAAGCAGACCCCCGCCAGCAGGGATGCATCCAGGCTAATGTTTTCGCTTTTGTCTTCACTTTGGATGAAGTTACCGCTGTACACCGACTCAGTATTCCCCGCCGAGGATTTCTTTATTCCCTGAAAATTGACTCCGAACTTGTCGGCCATTTTTTCAATCATGTCGAGTAGGTTGTGAATTGCTTTGTGCGAGTTGGCCGCGACTCCAACTTTCTTGCCGCGGCGGATCAACTCGACGATTACATGGGCGCTGGTGTGGGTCTTGCCAGTACCAGGCGGTCCTTGAATGAAGAGGTAGGAATCGGTAAGGCCGGCTACAGCCTCGGTGGTTGTCGCGAGCAAATCATTGCCGCTGACAATCGCCTGCCCCTGGTGGTGGCTATTGATGCGGGGCAAGGCTTTCCGCAGGATGTCACGGACGGCAGGGTAACGCTGACGCCGATCGCTATCAAGGACCCGTTGCATATTCGACCCGCCGCATGTTCGCCAGATTCCGACCAAGTTTGCAGGCTACTCGATTTCTTTGGCCAAGGGGGAATGTGTAAGGTGTGTCAAAACTTAAGGATGTATTAATCTGCCTAATACTTAGAAGTCTGCCGGAATATCCTTCGAAACCGGGTCGAAAGGGGAATTATGTCTATGCTCTAGCATACCCATCTCAGGGAGGGGCATGGCTACTGCTTTTGAAGTGCTGCGAGAGCAATTGACAACAGAATCGAACAACAGTCAAATAAGAACTGATATTATTGGTAGCAACAGGGACCCCCCAGCCACGCCCGCGCGGTGCCAACCTATGGTCGATCCACACGATATCGTGATGACGATCGAGGTGATTTCAGTTTCCACAAATCCACGCTTTACAAGATTACGCATGAGGGCAAGGTTGAGGCTAAAATGTTGGCCGCCATTGGAGGTTCCACAAGCTACTAATCTATCGCTGGCTTGGCGACTCTGATAAAGAGTGGACCAAGTTGGAGTGACAGGCGGAACGCAGGACACACTACCGGATTCGAGGAAACCATGGAAGTCAAACAGGTTGAGCAGATCGCATTCCTCCGCGCCGTGGTGGGCTGCCTTGGCGAACAGGAACAAAATGCCTGGTGGTCAAGCTCGTTCTTCGGCCCCGGGAGCGACGCGTTCCTGGCCCCCGTTTTCCCTCGCACCCAAATCCTCGCCCAGTGCCTGGGGCTTACCAAGGCCGCTTCTTTGGTCCACGATGAACGCATCGGGGTTGGGAATGTCTTCCATCTCTTCCGCCTACCCGAAGACATTGAGCAGAACATTCATCGGGTGCTGCACCAGCCGGAAGTATGCGAGCAGATTGCGGCGGTCATTGCCAGTGTCGATGCGGCCATGTCATCGCTCAAGAAGACTTCGGCGGTAGCGACGAAATCCGGAGTCGGACCAACGCGGGTCGGCAGCATCGAGGACCTTCGCGATCCTTCCAGTTGGCGGGTTGTTGCCGCTCACTATGCAAACGGCTTCGGTAAGAAGTCCGAAGTTTACCCATATTTCACAGACAAAGCATGACGGCTGTCGTCTACACAACGCAATTGCAGGCCGGCCTGGGAATGGTCGACGAAACCCGCATCCTTCTCGATCTGTGGAAAGATGAGATGGATGGGAAGGAATTGAAGCACGCTGCGTTGAACTCCGGACGCTTCCCTGGCATGTCGGCTCGGCGACTGCGAAACCTCGTCAGCGAGTGCTTTGCACCCCGTCTCTTGCGAGACGGCGGCAACCCGGCCGCTCGGCTGAAACTGCTTCAGCCCATTCTTACGACCAGGGAATTCGAGCAATCGTTGTTCATCGCCACCTGCCGGGCCAATCTCATCCTGGCCGACTTTGTGCGCGAAGTGTATTGGACTGCCTACACCTCGGGCCGAGACACGATCTCCAACCAAGATTCGCGCGATTTCGTGACGCGTGCGAATCAAGACGGAAAAACTTCGCGCCCCTGGTCGCCTGTAACCATCCGACGAGTCGGAGGGTATCTCGCCGGGACATGTGCGGATTTTGGCCTGCTGGAACGAGGCAGAAAACAGGTCCGCAAAATACTTCCCTACCGCATCGAATCGCGAGTTGCGATCCTTCTCGCATACGAACTCCACCTCGCGGGTAAGGGTGATAACAGCGTGATCGGCGACCCCGACTGGGGATTGTTCGGAATGGACCGAGCCGACGTGCTCGACCAATTGAAACGGGCTGCCCTCAAGGGCGTGTTCATCGTGCAAAGCGCAGGCAGCGTGACACGCATCGCATGGCAGTGCAAGGATCTCAAGGAGCTGATGAATGTCCTCGCTCAAAGCTAACTTCGATGAACTTCTGGAGCGGATTCGCCACGGTCGCGATCTCACGCACGCGAGCTATGAGCCCATCTATTATCTCGTGTTCCCGCCGAGTCAGATCCTCGATGTCAAACGCTCCCTGCCGGCGTGGACGGCAAAGCTGCGCAACGACGGCTGGGACGTGCATTGCTTCTCCATCGCGGATCACATTGCCAAGATTCTCGCTGAGGCGCCACTGCGTAAGACCTGGATCCCGGCCGACCGGAAGGCGCCGCTCGCTTGGTCCAAGACGAACCAGTCGCTGGCAAACGCCCTGACCAATGGTTCCCTTCAGGGGCGTTTAGAAACGGAGCTTGAACAACTTCAAGGTCACTCGAACGCTATTCTTCTGGTCACCGACCTTGAAGCGTTGCACCCGTACCTGAGAATCGGGGCCATTGAAGGCCAGCTATACGGAAAATTCCATGTACCGACCATATTCTTTTACCCCGGCGAGAGAACCGGCAAGACCCGGCTGAAGTTCCTTGGCTTCTACCCGGACGACGGCAATTACCGCTCGGTTCACGTGGGCGGCTAACGCCAAAGAGAGGATTCCCTGCGATGACGATCAAGACCCTGTTCGATCCCGCAAAAAACATCTACCGGAAGATCGAGAAGGTAATTACCTACAGCGCGGCCCAGGAGGCGCGTCTGAAGGCGGAAATCACCGAGTACATCGCTACGGACAGCATTGAGGAGCAGTTCGAGGAACTGCTGACCAAGTTACAGATCGCCCTTGAGTCCGGCGGCGAAAACGACATCGGCGTGTGGGTCTCCGGGTTCTACGGTTGCGGCAAGAGTTCCTTTACGAAGTACTTGGGGCTCGCCCTTGACGAGACGGTTAAGATCGAGGGAGTTCCTTTCGTCAAGTACCTCCAAGACCGCCTGAAGAAGCCGCAGACCAAGGCCTTGCTGGCGACCGTCGCGAGCAAGTTCCCGGCGGCCGTCGTGCTGCTCGACCTGGCCAGCGAGATGCTCGCCGGTGCGACCATGGAGGACGTCTCGTCGGTCCTCTATTACAAGGTGCTCCAGTGGGCCGGCTACTCTCGGAACTTGAAAGTCGCTGCCTTGGAGCGCCGACTCCAAAAGGACGGACGATACCAGGAATTCACCGACCGTATCCAGGCCGACCTTGGCATGCCTTGGAAGGATATCCAGAACGACCCACTCGTGATCGACAGCGTGATCCCCGAAATCGCACACGACATGTACCCGCAGTTGTTCAAAACAACGACAGCGTTCAACACTGAGACAGCCGACTTCGTCCTATTCGAGAACGAGCGGGTCAAAGAGATGATCGATATTGTCCGCACTGCCTCGGGCAAGGAGTTCGTCATCTTCATCATCGACGAAGTTGGCCAGTACGTTGCCCCCCGACCGAACTTAATTCTCAACCTCGACGGGCTCGCCAAGAACCTGAAGGCCATCGGCGACGGAAAGGTGTGGATCGTCGGCACGGCCCAGCAAACGCTGACCGAGGATGACCCTCGCGCCGCCTTGAACTCGCCGGAGCTTTTCAAGCTGAATGCCCGCTTTCCCATCCAAATCGACCTCGAATCGAGTGACATTCGGGAAATTTGCTATCGCCGGCTCTTGGGCAAGTCGCCCGCTGGCGAGCAGACGCTCGGCGATCTCTTCGACAGCAAAGGCCAGTCGCTGCGCCAAAACACAAAGCTTCAGGACGCTCCCTATTACGACTCGGATTTCACCAAGACGGACTTCGTTAACCTCTATCCGTTCCTGCCCGCTCACTTCGACATCCTGTTGCACTTGCTCGGCGCCCTTGCCAAATCGACTGGCGGGATCGGTCTTCGTTCGGCGATCAAAGTCATCCAAGACATCCTCATCGAGGGGACGGACGATCACCCGCCCGTAGCCGATCAGCCCATCGGATGGCTGGCTACGACCGTCACGCTTTACGATTCCCTGGAGAAGGATATCCGGCGGGCCTTCCAGTCCGTACACAAGGCAGTCGGAAAGGTCCTCATCCGGTTTCCCGATTCTCCGATCCACCAGGAGGTCGCCAAGACGGTTGCTGTCCTGCAGATCCTCGGCAACATGCCCGTCACGGCACAGAATGTCACAAGCCTGATGCACTCTGGCGTCACGACGCCGTCCCGGCGCGACCAGGTTGATGCCACTATCAACGACTTGATGAACGACGCCATTGTACCCTTCGGGGAAAAGGACGGCAACCTGTGCTTCTTCAGCGAGAAGCTCAATGAAATTGACAAGGAACGTGCCCAGCTCCCGGTTCGGACAATCGAAATCCGCCGCATCAAGAACGAAGCGTTGAAGGAGGTGTTCACCCCGCTACCATCCGTGAACATTCACGGATCCCTCTCTGTCATGTCCGGACTCAAGGCGACGGTGTCCGGCAGCATGGCGTCCAGCCTGGCAGGCGAAGGGAAAACGATCCAAACGGTGGTTGAGTTCGTCAGTCCCGTCGACTACGAAACCGCCCGCCTGCGGTTGGTTGACGAGTCTTCGCAGCGCAGTTCGCAGCACACAATCTTTCTGCTTGGCCGCACATCGCAGGAGATTGACGACAAGGTTATCGAAATCTACCGCTGCGGTGAGATCGTACAGCTTTATCGCAACGATCCCGATCAAGAGGTCAAGGACTACTGCACCTCCCAGGCAGATCGTGCCGCAAGCCTAACGGGCGACCTTCAGCGTTTGCTGAAAGGTTCCCTTACTCAGGGCTCCTTCATTTTTCAGGGCAAGACTACGCCGGTCGATAGCCTCGACCAGGACGTCCTGGAAGCGTCCAAGATGCACCTCTCCGATGCGGCTGCCCAGGTCTTCGACCGTTATCCCGAGGCACCCGTCCGTGCCGATACCACGCTTGCCGAGAAGTTTCTGCGTGCCGGAAATCTTAAGGCCGTTACCTCCGTGATCGACCCCCTCGGCCTTGTCCAGGTCACTGGCGGAACGCCGCGCTTGAACACCGATCACAAGGCGCTTCTCAGTATCCGCGACTACATCGATCGGAATGGCACGGTCGAGGGTAAGCGGCTTATCGACCACTTTACGGACGCCCCGTTTGGTTGGTCACAAGACACGCTGCGGTATCTCATTGCCGCCCTGCTGGTGGCTGGCGAGATCAAGCTCAAGGTTTCCGGCCACGAGGTCACCGTCAACGGGCAGCAAGCCATCGACGCCCTCCGCACGAACAATGCGTTCAAGAATGTTGGTGTTGCGTTGCGCGACGTAAAGCCGCCGCCCAAGGTTCTTGCCAAGGCGGCCCAACGCCTGACCGACCTCATTGGCGAAACTGTTATCCCCCTGGAAGACGACATCAGCAAAGCCGCCACGAAGCACTTCCCGCAATTCCAGCACCGTTTCGGCCCCCTGGCAGAGAAGCTTCATTCGTTGGGGTTGCCCGGCGTCGAGACGGTTCGCTCCCTGAACCAAGAACTCGCGGATGTGCTGCTCAGCGACGCTTCTGACGCCCCGCAGCGCCTGGGTGGCGAGGAGTCGTCACTCTATACCGGTCTCAAATGGTCGTCGGAAGTCGAAACGGCCCTCAAGAACGGCCTGGAATCCACGATCCGTGATCTTCAGCATCATTGTCGCGAAATCGAGGCATTGCCGGCTTCTGGTGTGCCCGGCCAACTGCGAGCCGACCTGTCTGAGGACATTGCGCAGATTGCTCAGCGCATCGCTCTTCCCGACTTCCACAAACACGCGGCCGATCTGAGCACTCGGTTGACGGCGATCAAAACCCGGACCCGGGATGCTGCGATCCAGATGGCCGACGCCATCAAGAATGCGGTCAAGGAGACCCAGCAGGACCTCCAGCGGTTGCCGGAATGGCCTGAGTTGACACAGGAAGAGCAATCCAAGTCCCTGTCCCAACTCGACGACCTGGTCACCTCCGTCACGAACGATCTTTCCGGCCTGAAGCAACTGCTGCGTCAGGCTTATGAGATCGGCACTCGTGCCACCGATCTCAAGAAGCACATCGAGCAGCTCGGCAAGCAGCGCCGTCTGCAACGCATTGAGGATGAGAAAGCCAAAGCCAAGAAGGCAGGCCAGACCAAATTGGCGCGGGACATCAGCATTCCCGCGGCCATCACCACAGCCGCCCAACTGGAAGAGCTGATCGGCCAGCTTCAGGCACTGAAGACCGAATTGTCAACGTACAGTGGTATCGAAGTAACTATCAAGATACAGCATTGAATTAACCATGGCTTTTGACGACAAGACTCGTGGCCGCCTACAGGACTTCGTTGACGCCGCGCGCTCAGTGTTGACGACGGAGTTCACGCGCCAACTCCAAAACGAGTACGGATTGGACCCCGAGAGTGGCGACGTGACGGATATCGAGCGACTGACTCGGCTCGACGATGCCCGCCGGGAAACTGCCCGCCTTCTGCGCGATATGATGGAGCACTATCTTGCTGCCGGGACTGGCCGAACCGCCAAGGCCAAACAGCAGGCTCTTACCCGTATCGTCCGCGAGCAAGCGTTCACCGTCCTGAATCGCCTTTGTGCTCTGCGAATGGCCGAAGCTCGGGGGCTGCTCATTGAGTCCATCGCCAGGGGTTACCAATCCAAAGGATTTAAACTCTACGTCCGCCTGGCCGGCACGGCCCTGGGCGAAACGGGTGATGCCTACCGCTGTTACATTGTCAGCATCTTCGACGAATTCGCTGTCGATCTTCCGGTTCTTTTTGACCGGTTCAGCTCCTATGGCCGGCTATTTCCTCGCGAAGCGGCACTATTGCCACTGTTGGAGCAGATCAACCACTCCGACATCGATCCGCTATGGGCCGAAGATGAGACGATCGGCTGGATCTACCAATACTTTAATTCCAAAGACGAACGCAAGGCGATGCGAGATGCCTCGCAAGCCCCACGGAACAGCCGCGAGTTGGCTGTTCGTAACCAGTTCTTCACACCACGTTACGTCGTAGAGTTCCTTACTGATAATACGCTCGGTCGCATCTGGTACGAAATGACCCAAGGGTCCACCGTTCTTTGCGACCAATGCCACTATTTGGTCCGTCGACCTGACGAGGTCTTCCTTGCAGCGTCCACCGATGAGAGCAGCGAATGGAAGATCGACGGAGCAGTGAATCTTGCCCGCCTTTTACGGGACGGTAAAGCGGACGACTTTCCCGAGTTTAGACCAATCAAAGATGGTCGAGAGGATCAACGTACAATTGAGCTTTGCGCATGCGTCGATGGTTACATGCGTCACGAGTGGGGAAAAGGATTCAACCCGGATGATTCTAAGCAACTGATTGACGCTGCAGAATCACTCGATGGGCTCTCGACACAGGAACTTTGGGATCGCCTATTCTTTGTTTATCGGGCGGACCATGGCAGTGGCGCCGACACAAAGCTCTGGTGTGAACCCTGGGTGAATCGGGTGGCTAATGAAATACGCCGCCGATGTCTTGCAGAACCAAGTTCTCCTGATCGTCAGCAGACGATTCCCGTGCGGGAGACGCTAATTCCGTACCGTCCCTTAAAGGACCCACGCGAGATTAAAATGCTAGATCCGGCCTGCGGGTCCATGCACTTTGGTTTGTACGCGTTTGACCTCTTCGAGATAATCTACTCCGAAGCTTGGGACCTTGAAGAAAAGTGTACCTTTGTCCGTACGGATCCGGCTCTGAAGCCCCTGCGAGAGACCTACGCGAGCAAAGATGCCTTCTTGTGCGATGTGCCGCGTCTGATCATCGAACGAAACATCCATGGAATTGATATCGATTTTCGCGCTGTTCAGATCGCTGGACTGTCGCTTTGGTTGCGGGCGCAGAAATCCTGGCATACTAAGGAGGTCAAGCCAAACGACCGTCCCCAGATTCATCGCTCCCACATCGTCTGCGCTGAGCCGATGCCCGGTGAGAAGAGGATGTTTGACGAGTTCGTGGCTACTTTATGCGATAGTCGACTAGAGTCGTTAATCCGCAATGTTTTCGACTTTCCTGAGGACAAACAGATTGGAGCCACGCCTCGCATGGCCGAAGCACTCTGCGAACTCATTCGCGCGGTGTGGCAGGAGATGACATTAGCGGGCGAGGCAGGCAGTCTGCTTAAAATCGAGGAGTCCCTTGGCGACAAAATTGCCAAGGGTAAGGCAGAGTGGGAAAAGAAGCTCCCACTCTTCCGTGTGACGGAGTTCGGTTCCGGTGAACAATCTCCCAAGACAAGATTTCTGATGTTCGTCCCAAGTCGGGACGAGGATTTCTGGAGTCGTGCCGAGGCCCTCGTGATCGCGGCCCTTCAAGCTTACGCAGAGCAGACCGCGAGCGGCTATCAACGTCATCTGTTTGCTGGTGATGCCGCTCGCGGCTTTGCCTTTGTTGACATCTGCCGTAAGCGCTACGATGTGGTCCTAATGAATCCACCATTTGGGATGGGGGTTCTGCGGGCTGAGGGATTGTTCGGCACTGATCACTACCGAAACGCAGTTTCGAAAAACTTAGCATGGGGTTTCGTCGAAAGAGCGAGGACACTGCTTACGCCGAACTGTTCTGCGTTTGTAGGCGCGATAGTGGACAGAACAATCTTTCAAAAGAGTTCTTACGAAGCGTTTCGCACGGACATAATTCAAAATTCGTCAGTAACGGAGTACGTCGACTTAGGTTTTGGCGTTCTTGATGAAGCCGACGTGAGAACCGCAGCATTTGTGTGCAGGGAATGTCTATCGACCAACGCGACCGTGTTCTTGGACGTTCGGCAGCAGCCAATTGCGGAGAAGGCTGACTTTGTGCGAAGCCGAGCCGATCTAACTTCTTTGCCATCAGTACCGGCTGTCTACTGCCGGTCGGCGTCGGACTTTCTTGATATCCCCTTTGCTTCTTTTGCTTATTGGCTTTCGAAGAATGCGATCTATTCCGTCTTTAAGCAACACACAATCGGAGACCTAGGATATAGAGTTGGTGGTGGACTCCAGTGTAATGACGTATTTCGATTTGTTCGGATCTGGCCTGAAGTGCCGAATCCACATCTAACCGATGAGAGATGGGTGCCTTTCTACAACGGCGGTCCATTCACCGGGTTCTGGCTTCAGAACTACCAGTTTGTTTTATGGTCAGACGATGGGCGGGACATCAAATCCAAGATTATTTACGAAATTGGTGATCACCCTTCGCGGTATGTTGCGAATGAGCAAATGTATTTTGCGCCTGGAATCGCAGGTGGAAAGAGAGGGGAATATTTTGACGTTCATACCTTGCCGTCGCAGATGATTTTCAGCAATGAGGGGCGTGCCTTCCAGATGGATAGGCGTGAAGACACGGGCTTTCTCTTGGCATATCTGAACCATCCTGTGTGCCAGAATCTTGTAAACGTTTTCTGCGGACAACACAAGGGATCAGACTACCTTCGGCGAATTCCAGTTCCGCATTCCCTTGTTCAGGCGAAGGTAATGCTCTCGGAACATGCGTTGGAACTGGCCCAAAAGAAGCGAGTCTGGTCGATGGTAGATGAGTCTGGCGTTGAGTTCCTAATGCCGACCGGAGCAGTCCTGGCGTTGACAGGGTCTGGTCTCAGGGATCTCCAGACGGGACTTACAAATAGACTTAATGACGACAATGAAGAGTACTCTCGTATCGAGGCCGCAATTGATGCATCTGTCAGAGCGGCCTTCGGAGAGGAGATGGCAGACGAGCTTGCCGAACTTGGGTGGACTGAATCTCCGCGACCTAAAGATAGCCTAGAACTTGCCGTTCCTCTTCTAAGTGAGATATGTGAGAAGGGGCAGTTCTGTCGGAACGTTTTGATGTACTTAGTTGGCCTTGCCTTTGGCCGTTGGGACATTCGATTTGCCACCGGCGAGAAACCGATCCCCGAAATGTCTGATCTGTTCGCACCAATAACGGCATGTTCGCCCGGGATGCTCCGGAACGAACAAGGGCTTCCGTTGACTGAGGAGGACGCCCATCATCTCCAGGTTGCCGGCAAATGGCAGTATCCCATTGACATTCCGTGGGATGGCATCTTTGTCGACGATCCAGGGCATTCGTTGGATGTCGAAACACGAGTCCGGCACGTTGTGACTGCAATCTGGGGTAACAAAGCTGAGTCAATTGAGCGCGAGTTATGCGAGGCGCTTCGGATAAGTGACCTTCGTAGTCACTTTCGGAAACCCGCCGGGTTTTTTGGCGATCACCTGAAACGGTACTCCAGGAGTCGTCGTCAGGCTCCCATCTACTGGCCATTGTCTACTCCATCTGGCGCATATACCCTCTGGCTGTACTGCCATCGTGCAACTGACCAAACGCTGTACACCTGTGTTAATGAATTCTTGGATCATCCAAAACACGGCAAGATCAAGCAAGTAGCGGAGTCACTTGAATGTCTGCGTCATAAGTCTCGGAGAACCAGCGCAGAAGAAACCGAGCTTGAGCGGCTTAGCACTTTGGAACCAGAACTGATCGTGTTTCGTGAAGAACTGCTGCGGCTCGCAAAGGTCTGGAAGCCAAATCTTAACGATGGCATAGAGATCACAGCGGCGCCGCTGTGGAAGCTTGTCCAGAACAAGCC
>Ga0182011_10003899_pt1 | contig 12086 bp, 8 predicted proteins | sample 711E1DmetaG_FD_120481 | JGI IMG/M metagenome (GOLD analysis project Ga0182011, IMG submission 120481) | Permafrost microbial communities from Stordalen Mire, Sweden - 711E1D metaG | ecosystem: Environmental > Terrestrial > Soil > Wetlands > Permafrost | place: Sweden: Stordalen | collected... | reverse complement strand
GGCAGCGCCGATCTCCGCGCGCATCCGGTACCAGTAGTACTGGTTGACGACCCCGAACGCGACGACCCCACGGTTCACCGCGGCGGAGATCGCCTCGTTGTCCGGGTAGATGTGGCTCCCCGCGTTGGTCTTGATGCCGTTCAGCCACTTCAGCGCCTCGGGCTTCCCGTAGGCGTGCAGCACCGAGGTGACGACGGGCTGGAAGTCGGTCTCGCCTGGGGCGAATGCGAGCTTGCCCTTGTAGCGCGGATCGGCGAGCTCGAGGACACGGGTCGGGAGCGCGCTTCTGTTGATCAGGCTCGGGTCGTAGATGAGCACGCTGACGCGCGCCGAGATCCCGACCCAGTCGCCTTGCGGTGAGTTGTACTTGTTCGGGGTGCGCGCGAGCGTCGAGCGATCGACCGGCGCCAGGAGATCCTTCTCCTGGAGGTACTCGAGAGCCGGGGAGTTCTCCGAGAAGATCACGTCAGCGGGCGACCGCGGACCCTCCGCGACGATCTCGGCGTCGAAGACGTCTTCGTCGTCGTTGCGGACCGCGACGTTGAACCCGGTGGCCTTCTCGAAGGCAGCAACGAGCGTCTCTGTCGTCTGCACGTGCTGGCCGTTGTAGAGCGTGATCGTCGCCTTGCCGGATGCAGTGGAACCGCTTGTGCAGGCCGCGACCGAGAGCGCAAGCACGGCGATCGCTGCGAGCCTGAGAAGGCCTCTCACAACGGCATGCCTTCGCATAGGGGCGCCGGCGCGAACGCGAGCGGGGTCAGGGCGAGCGCTCGGATGGAGAATTGGATCGCGGACGCTCCTCGTAGATCTGTGGTCCCCCACGCGTCAGGCCAACTTATAAATAATACCGGCGCCTGGATGACAAGCCGCGAAGCCGCCGGCGGGGAACCTATCCGCAGTAGGCGTCTGCGGCCGAGAGAGCCTCGTCCAGGATCTCGATCCCCTCGCGGGCTTCGGCTTCGGTCACGTTGCAGGGTGGCACGGCATGCAGCCGGTTGAAGTTCGTGAACGGCAGGAGGCCACGCTCCTTGCAGGCTCGCACGAGGTCCGCCATCGCGGCGCTCGTGCCACCGTAGGGTGCGATCGGTTCGCGGGTCGCCTTGTCCTTGACGAGGTCGAGCGCCCAGAACACGCCCAGGCCGCGCACCTCGCCTACGCACGCATGGCGGCTCGCGAGCTCGGCGAGCCCGGGCCCGATCACTTTCTCGCCGATCCAGGCGGCGTTCTCGACGATCCCCTCCTCCTTCATGGCATTGATGGTCGCAACCGCGGCCGCGCACGCGAGCGGATGGCCCGAGTAGGTGTGGCCACCCGCGTAGACGCGCTCGGCGAACGTCGCTGCGATCGGGTCGGAGATGATGACGCCGCCAAGGGGCACATAGCCCGAGTTCACGCCCTTCGCGAACGTCACGAGGTCGGGAACGACTCCATAGTTCTCGAACGCGAACCACTTTCCTGTCCGGCCGAACCCGGCCATGACCTCGTCGGCGATGAGGACGATGCCGTGGCGGTCACAGATCTCACGCACTCCGGCGAGATAGCCGGGAGGCGGCGGCATGATGCCGGCGGTACCGGGGATTGTTTCGAGGATGATGCCTGCGATCGTCGAAGGTCCCTCGAGGAGCACGGCCTGCTCCAGGTGCTCGAGCGCCCTCTTCGACTCCTCCTCCTCGTTGGAGGAATGGAACGGCGAGCGGTAGAGAAACGGGCCGAAGAAATGCACGACCCCCGCGCTCCCATAGTCGTTGGGCCAACGCCTCGGCTCTCCTGTCAGGTTGGTGGCCGTTGTCGTGCTCCCGTGGTACGAGCGGTACCTGGCCATGAGCTTGATCCGGCCCGTGTGGAGCCTGGCCATGCGGGAGGCGTGCTCGACGGCCTCCGAACCGTCGCAGGTGAAGAAGACCTTGTTCATGCCCTCGGGGGCGAGCTCGCAGATCAGGCGGGCAGCCTCGTCGCGCATGCCGTTGGCGTGCAACGGGCTCACCGTGCACAGCCGATCCGCCTGTGCCTTGATGGCAGCGACGACCTTCGGGTGCTGATGGCCGATGTTGGTGTTGACGAGCTGGCAGGAGAAGTCGAGATAGCGCTTGCCGCCGTCGTCGAAGACGTAGGAGCCCTTGGCGGCCGCGATGACCATCGGCTTGATCAGCGCCTGCGCCGACCACGAGTAGAACACGTGAGCAGGATCTGCGGCGTGGGCAGCTAAGCCCTCGTCGGCGGAGACAACCTGGGTCATGACGTTCCTCGTTTCTCTGAAAGGGTTTCGGCGAGCAGGCGCGCGAACGGGCGCCTGCCGGACCTGGAGCAAGATTACGCGAGCGCCCCCGGCTGCGCGGAGGGGCCCTTGGAGAGCAAGCGCCCGGAGTCCGGGCGTTCGGGCGACGCGCCCCGGTTAACGGCTCAAAGGTGGTCGAGCACCGCTCGGCTGATCCCCGGACCGTCGAGACCGAGGTACGCCAGGATGTCGGACGCCTCGCCGTGCGGGAGGTAGGCGGTCGGGACACCACAATTGACGACCGCTGGGCCGATGCCTGCCGGAGCAGCACTGCGAAGCGCCGCGCTGACCCGCGACCCCACGCCGCCGTCGAGGATGCCGTCCTCGGCGGAAACGACGAGCTCGTGGGCCATCGCATCTTCGATCATGGCCGGGTCCAGCGGCGAGGCGACGCGCGCGTCCCACACGGTGGCGTCGACGCCCTTGCCGGCGAGGATGTGAGCGGCCTGCTCGCAAACGGTGACGAGTTTGCCGACACCGACGAGGCAAACCCGAGACCCGGCGCGGACCTTGCGCGCCCGGATGCCGCTGCCCACCTGCGATGTCGAGCAGGCTTCGCTCTTCGGCCACCGGATGGCGACTGGGCCCGAGGTGATCGTCAGGGCCTCGTGCAGCATGTTGCCCACTTCCTCGTATGACGAAGGAGCGAAGACCGTCATCCCGGGCACCTTGGTGAGCAGCATCAGGTCGAGCACGCCGTGGTGGCTGGGACCGTCATCGCCGGTGATGCCCGCCCTGTCAAGACAGAAGATCACCGGAAGGCGGTGGAGACCCACGTCGTAGTAGACCTGGTCCCAGGCTCGGTTGAGGAACGTGGAGTAGATCGCGACGACCGGTCGCAAGCCGCCCATGGCCATGCCGGCGGCCGCGTTCACGGCGTGCTGCTCTGCGATGCCGACGTCGAAGAAACGTTCCGGGTAGCAGTCACGGAACTCGATCAGTCCCGTCGGTCCCGGCATGGCGGCGGTGATGGCGACGATCTCGGGGCGCACCGCCGCTTCGCGAACGATCGCCGAGCCGAAAGCTTCGGTGTAGCTCAACCGGCGGCCGGCGACGGCGAGCGCGACGCCGGTCTCCGGATCGAAAGGACCGACGTCGTGGAGACGCTTCTCCTCGTCGCGCTCTGCGGGCTCGTAGCCGCGGCCCTTGGTCGTATGCACATGCAGCACAACTGGCCCGGGCAGGTCCGCCGCCCGGTGCAGCGCCCGTTCGAGGGCGTCGAGGTCGTGGCCGTCCACAGGCCCGAGATAGCAGACACCGAGAGCCTCGAAGAAGTCGCCCGTCGGGGAGCGGCCCGGCGTCGAGCCGTTGCCGCGGCCCGGCGCAACGGTCCGGCCTGCGGACGAGATCCTCGACACCGTCGGAGCGTAGGAACGCCCGTTGTCGTTGAGGACTATGACAACCTTCGCGCCGGAAACCCCGATGTTGTTGAGCGCCTCGTACGCGACGCCGCCAGTCAACGCGCCGTCGCCCACTACCGCGACGACGCGGCGTGGGTCCCGCTGCAGCCGCCGCGCCGTGGCGAGCCCGTAGGCATACGACAGCGCCGTGGAAGCGTGGCTGTTCTCGACGAGATCGTGCTCGGACTCGGAGCGGTTCGGGTAGCCCGACATGCCGCCGCCCTGGCGCAAGCCGACGAACCCGTCCTGGCGGCCGGTGACGAGCTTGTGCACATAGGCCTGGTGACCGGTGTCCCAGACGATGGCGTCGTCGGGAGACGAGAACACGCGATGCAGGGCGATGGTGAGCTCCACGACTCCGAGGTTCGAGCCGAGATGACCCCCCGTCGCCGAGACGCTCGAGACGAGGAACCGGCGGATCTCAGCCACGAGCGAGCGGAGCTCGCGTGAGCTCATCTCGCGGAGGCATTCCGGTGAGACGGCGGTGGCAAGCACGGACTCGGCTGGGACGGTGATGACGCTCATGTCGATCAGTGCGTATCCAGGAGCGCGCGAAGCGACTGGCGGAGCGAGCCCAGGCTCGCGATGACGGCCGAGGGCTCGTAGCCGCAGTGAGCCATGCAGTTCGCGCACCGCGGATCCCTGCCTCGTCCGTAGGCACCCCAGTCGGTGGTCTCGACCAGCTCGCGGTAGCTGGCCGCGTAGCCGTCGGCCATGAGGTAGCAGGGTCGCTGCCAGCCGAAGACCGAGTAGCTGGGAATGCCCCAAGCGGTGCACTGGAAGTCCACCTTGCCCTCGAGGAAGTCGAGGAACAGCGGGGAGTGGTTGAGGCGCCACTTCTTCCTCCGCTTGTCGGCGAACGCCTCTTTGAACAGCTGGCGGGTCTGTTCGACCCCGAGGAAGTGCTCTTGATCGGGTGCCTTCTCGTATGCGTACGCGGGCGAGATCATCATCGCGTCCACGCCGAGGTCGTCGTTTAGGAAGTCGAGGACGTCACGAACCGTCTTCGGCGAGTCGGTGTTGAAGAAGGTCGAATTCGTCGTCACTCGGAAGCCCTTTGCCTTCGCCTCACGAATCGCCGCCACGGCGGTGTCGAAGACGCCGGCCCTGTCGACTGCGGCGTCGTGCCGCTCACGCGTGCCGTCCAAATGGACGACCCAGGAGAAGTAGTGAGAAGGGCTGAAGCGGTCGAGGCGTCGGCTCAGGAGCACCGCATTGGTGCACAGGTAGACGTAGACCTTGCGGCGCACGAGCTCTCGGACCATGCGCTCGATGTCGGGATGGAGCAGTGGCTCGCCGCCGGCGATGGACACCATGGGCGTGCCGCTCTCCGAGACGGCCTCGAGCACGTCCTCCACCGACAGGCGTTGGCGCAGAACCTCGGTTGGGTGCTGGATCTTCCCGCAGCCCGGACACGCCAGGTTGCACGCGAAGAGCGGCTCGATCTCGACGATGAAGGGGTAGTACTTGGTCTTCTTCAGGCGGTGCCGGACGAGGTGGGCACCGATACGGATGTTCTGACGGAGAGGGATCGGCATCATCGCACCTGAGTCGGGAGGGAAAAACGGACGGTTTCTTCTGCAGTCCTCTCCTCACTCAGGCACACCGGCCCGAGCAGGCGGAGAGTGTCGAGCACTTCCTGGACGAGGAGGTCAGGTGCCGACGCGCCGGCGGTGAGCCCCACGGTTGTGACGCCCGCGAGCCAGCCCAGCTCCAGCTGCGAGACGTCCTCGATCAGCTCTGCGCGGCAGCCTTCGCGCCGGGCCACCTCCACGAGGCGAGCGGTATTGGACGAATTCGTCGAGCCCACCACGATCATGAGGTCGCATCGGTGGGCGATCTGGCGGACCGCGTCCTGGCGGTTCTGTGTGGCATAGCAGATGTCGTCCGCAGGAGGCGCGGTGATCTCGGGGAACCGGCGCCGCAACGCCGCGACTATCTCGGCGGTCTCGTCGGTTGCGAGCGTCGTCTGTGTGAGGTACGCGACCGGGCGCCTCGGCTCGAGCGCAAGCTCCAGCCGGCCGACGTCGTCCGCGCCCTCCACGACGTGAAAACGGCCCGGTGCCTCACCGAGAGTCCCGATGACCTCCTCGTGATCGGCGTGGCCGATGAGGACGAGGTTGTAGTCCTGGCTCGCGTAGCGACGCGCCTCGGTGTGCACTTTGGCGACCAGCGGGCAGGTCGCGTCGATGACCTTGAGGTCGCTGCGCTCGGCGGCCTGCTGGCGAACAGCCGGGGAGACACCGTGCGCGGCCAGCACCACGACCGCGCGCTCGGGCACCTCGTCGATCTCCTCGACGAACACCGCGCCCTTGGACTCGAGGTCGCGAACGACGTGCAGGTTGTGGACGATCTGACGGCGGACATAGACAGGCGCTCCGTGGAGCGAGAGAGCGCGCTCGACGATCTCGATCGCGCGGTCGACGCCGGCGCAGAACGACCGAGGGGCAGCGAGCAGCACCTCATGCTCGCCACAGGCGCGTGCCCAGCGTTCGAGCGGCCGGCGCACCGCCAGCAATGACCCGAGTGCTCGGGCGCCGCCGAGGACCGGCCCGCGCTCGCTGGTGTCCGAGATGGAACGGATGACCGCAAGCGGGTTGTTGGGCAGATAGCCCATGACCCAGGCCGATTCCATGTCGACGGCCACAGCGCCCGAGGCCGCGAGCGCGTCCCGTTCGCGGGCCCGGACATACCGCGGCGACGACACGAGCGGCCCGGTGTGAACGCCAAGGCCGGCCCGGCGGAACTCGGCCGCAAGAAACGACACGCCCGGGAGGTTGAGCGATCCCGACGACTCGGTGTTGCGCAGCTCGCTGGCTATGACGAGGTCACCCGGGTGCAATTCAGGAGAGAGGCCGCCCGCCACGCCGACGAGCGCGACGGCCGTCTTCTCGTCGAGATTCGCGGCAAGCTCGGCGCCGGCACGCCGGGCGCGGGCGGGCCCGGCGCCGATGATGACATCGGCGCCGCCCACCGCAAAGGCTTCGACACGCAGCGCCGTCAGGACCTTGAGATCAGCCGTCGGCTTCTCCGTTCACGAAACGCCCCAGGGCCGTGACCGGGAACACGAGCCGGTACAGGTGGTAGTTGATGTAGAAGTCGCCGGGAAAGCCGGTTCCGGTGTACCACGGCTCGTCCCACGAGCCGTCTTCGCGCTGGGTCGCGACGAGGTAAGCCACACCGTGCTGAGTCGCCTCGGAGCGCTCGCCCGCGGCCAGGAGCCCCAGCAAGGCCCAAGCCGTCTGGGATGCCGTCGATGGCCCGCAGCCGCGTTGCGAGTAGTCCCGATACGAGCGCAGGTCCTCGCCCCAGCCGCCATCGGCGTTCTGGTGGCCTTCCAGCCAGGCGACGGCCTGGCGCACGGCGGGGTCGTCGGTTGCCAGCCCGGCGGCGACGAGCCCCGGAACCACGGCTCCCGTGCCGTAGACGTGGTTGGCGCCCCAGCGCCCGAACCAGGACCCGTCTTCCTCCTGCGCGCGCAACAACCACTGCACGCCGAGATCGACAGCGTCCTTGGAACGTCCGAGCTTCGCCAACATCTCCACGACATGCGCTGTCACGTCCGCGCTCGGAGGATCGATCAGCTCCCCGAAGTCAAAGAAGGGAAGCTCCCGGCACAGCGTCTGGGTGTTGTCGACGTCGAAGGAGCCCCAACCCCCGTCCCGGCACTGCATCGCCTCGATCCAGGCGACCGCGCGATCCACGGCGTCTTCAGCCGGCTCATCGGTTCGCCCGAGCGCGATCACGACTTCTGCCGTGTCGTCGATGTCCGGGTAGTTGTCGTTGGCGAACTCGAAAGCCCAGCCGGCCGGCTGAAGGCCCGGGCGCCGGACGGACCAGTCGCCCTTGACCGAGATCTCCTCGGCAAGCAGGTAGCGGGCTGCAGACCGCAGCACCGGGTCGGTGGGCAGGAGCCCGCCGTCGGCAAGCGCCGTGACGGCGAGCGCGGTGTCCCACACCGGGGACTGGCAGGCCTCGATGCGCCTCCCGGCATCGTCTTCGATCGTGAAGCCGTCGAGGCCCTCGATCCCCGCCCTCATGACCGGGTGCTCGAGCGCGTAGCCCTGCAGTCGTAGGGCGATCAACGAGTACACCCAGGGCGGTTGAATGCCACCCCACGAGCCGTCCGCCTCCTGATGTCGCACTATCCAGCGCTCGGCCCGGCCCAGGGCAGCGCGCCGGACGAACCTGACCGGATGGCGCTCGTACGCCTTGAGGGCGCGATCGAGCGCCTGGAACCGGCCTGGCCAGGTGCTGAGCGGTGCCGGGGGCGCCTCGGGAAGGCCACTTCGGAGCTCGTCGATGCCGAATCCCAGCCGGTGAGTCGGCCGGTGCGCGCTCACCACCGTGAGGGCGACCACGGTCTGGCGTGCCCAGCAGGCGAAGTCGTAGATGTTGAGCGGGACGAAACTCGGCAGGAAGATCAGCTCCGGCGGCAGCACCGGCAGTTCGGCCCACGGCCACAGGTCGAACAGCGCCAGCCAGACCCTGGTGAAGACTCGAGTGCGCTCGACGCCACCGGAGCTCTGTATGAACTGCGCGGCGCGCAGCAGGTGCGCAGCGTCCACCGGGTCACCGGCCAGCCGGAGCGCGACGTAGGCCTCGACGCTGGTCGAGAGGTCGGGCGGGCCTCCGTGGAAGTTCGCCCACGTGCCGTCCTCGCGCTGGCGCGACCGGATCCAGCGCGCCGACGACGCCGTGAGCTCAGCGGTCCGAATGCCCAGGAACTCGCGCAGCAGGAGATCCTCCGCGTCAATGGTGACGTTCGTCTCGAGCTCGCCCTTCCACCAGCCTTGCGGACGCTGGAGCGCGGCGAGGGCGTCGATGGCTCTGCGGAGACACGTCAGGGCGTCGTCGGCCGCCTGCGCAGCCGGCGACGATGACCCTGCGGCGGCCTCGGTATCTGCCGCCTGACGCCGGGCGAGCACGCTCATCGGTCCCGTTCGGTCACGTAGCGGGCGATCGCCCCCAGTTCCGAGCTGGGGCCGAGCGCCAGGGGCACCCGCTCGAGAGACGCAAGGGCGGCATGAAGCTGCAACTCTCCGATGGCCAGTGTTTCCTGGCGTGCGCCGCACTGCTCTAGGAGCAGCGTCGCTTTCGCAACTTCGGCCTCGGTGAGGTCACGCTCGAGCAGTGATCCGAGCCCTGCAGGCAGGTCGGTGCCCCGGGCGAGCGCGATCGCGACCGGCAGGGACTTCTTGTGCTGACGCAGGTCGTTGCCGACCGGTTTGCCGGTGACACTCGGCTCGCCCCAGATGCCGAGCACGTCGTCGACGGCTTGGAAGGCGATCCCGAGATGGCGGCCGAAGTCCGCCAATGCGTCGACGGTCGGCGCCGGGGCGCCGGCGAGGATTGCGCCAATGGCCGCAGCACAGGACAGCAAAGCCCCCGTCTTGCCGGTTTCCATGTGAAGGCACTCCTCCACCGACAGTGAAGCCAGGAGCTCGGAGGCCATGTCCTCGGCCTGACCCGCGATCATCGCCTGGGTGGCCTCGGCGAGTCGCCCGGCAGCCCTTACCCGCTCGGCGGTCGGCTCTTCGAGAAGGATCTGGAACGCGAGGGTCGCGAGCGCGTCGCCGGCGATGATGGCATGACCGACACCGTGCTCAGCCCACAGGGTCGGGCGATGCCGCCTTTCGAGATCGCCGTCGATGATGTCGTCGTGGACGAGCGAGAAGTTGTGGACCATCTCGATGGCGACGGCGCCGACGACGCCGACGCTCTCGTCGGCGCCGGCAGCTGCCGCCGAGACAAGCGTGAGCCCCGCGCGCACGAACTTGCCTCCCCCGGCGAGGTGTTCGCGCACGGCGGGCCTCAAGGCCGGGCACAGGCGCAGCACGGCCGCATCCATGGCCGGTGTCACCACCGATCTCGCCCGCGTCAGCGACTCGGCTGCAATGAGAGCGCTGTCGCGTCTTGCCGGGGAGGAGATCGTCGTCATGTCCCGGCCCCTTCCAGCTGTCGTGGGCCACCCACGCTTGCGTCCGACAGGAGGGCCAGTGCCTGCGAAGCCGCCTGGTGGCCGCTGCGGACCGCACTCTCCATCGTCGCCGGCCACCCGGTGTCGCACCAGGCGCCGGCGAGGAACAAGCCGTGCACCTCGGTCGTGGTCGGGGGGCGGAACGCCCCGGTACCGGGAACCGCCCGGAACGTCGCGGCCTTCTCGCGGGTGACGATCGCGTCGACGAGGCGGGCCTGGCGCGCAGCGGGGAACAGCTCGCACAACGCCTCGAAGAACATGCTCACGAGCTCGGCAGATCCCGTGGCGATGTAGCTGTCCGCTGCCGAGAGCGAGAGGACCAGGCACTGGCCCGACTTGGCTCCGCTCGCGACCGTGCGGTCGAAGACGAACTGGATCGGCGAACCGACACAGGCCGCCAGCGGGAGGTCGGTCACCTTCCGGTCGAGCACCAGGTGGACGTTGACGATGGGAGAGGTCCCGAGACTCTCCGCCTCCCGGGCGCCGGCGGCCGAACCGATCGACGCTCCGATACTCGCCGACACACGTAGCGGCGTAGCCAGGATCACCGCGTCGACAGCCACGCTCCTGGCACCGGAGCCCACGGTGAAAGCGCCGAGGGGCGAGCGACCGATGGCGCCGACCGGGCTGCCCAGCACCGTCTCGATGCCTGCAGCTTCCAACGCGCGAGCGGCGATGGCACCGTGAAGCTCGGCCAGCGGGACCCCTGCCCACCCGATGTCGCCGGCGTCGGACCGATCGAGAAGACCGACCCGGAAGACCTTCGTCGCGAGCGCGAGCGATGCCTCGCCGGCGGGGACATTGAGCGTCGGCAGCGCGATCAGGTTCCAGAGGCGGTCGACTGCCCGCTCGCTCTGGCCATGGTCGGCGAGCCAGTCGCCGAAACAGGTGCCGTCGAGTGACGCGTCGTCAGGATCGAGCCGCCGGAGCGCGAGCGCTGGACGCACGAGGCGCACCCGCTCACGCATCGAGAGGTGGCGATACCTCCCGAGGGACCCCGCCATGTGCAGCGGGGCGGGCAGGCCCGACCTCTTGATCGAGGCGCGCGAGCCGTCTGGAGCGAGCACGGGCACGTCGAGCCGGTCCTGCAGGAACACCTGCCCCGTTGCCCCGATGCGGTCGATGAACCCCCGGTAGGCCGTGCAACAGCGGAGGAACACGTGCTGGCCGTTGTCGAAACTGAGCCCGTTGTGGCGGATCGAGGCCGTGAGACCGCCGAGGACCGGGCGGCGCTCGAAGAGCACGACCTCGGCTCCGCCGTCCGCGGCTGCGAGTGCGGCGGCCATCCCCGCCAGGCCGCCCCCGACGACGCCGATGCGGGCCGGGCTCATGGCCGTGCTCCGGCGAGGCTCCGCGCCGCCACCAATGCCTTCTCCCAGCTCGGCAAGGACATGCGCCCTCGTGTGACCGCGATCGGCTCACCCTTGATCCGGACCAGCAGACGCCCGTAGATCCCGGCCATGGCTCCGACACAAGCTCGGCTCCGGCTGTCGAGCAACGGCAGGAGCTGCAGTCCCTCGGCGAACCACCGATCCGCGCGACCGCATTCGAGTGCGACGAGCCGTGCCACGTCCGCCGCCGGGCCTGTGAGATCCGGAGCACAGCCGACCGACTCGGCATCGTTGCTCGGCAGGTAGACGCGCCCTAACGAGCGATCCTCGACGACATCGCGCAGGATGTTCGTGAGCTGGAGCGCGACGCCGAGCGAGTCCGCGAGCGGGACCGCTCCCTCGAGGTCGGTCGACCCGAACACGGCGAGCGAGAGCCGGCCCACCGAGCCCGCCACCTTGCGGCAGTAGCCGACGAGATCGTCGATCGTCTCGTACGACGTGCCGATGACGTCCATCTCGCAGCCGTCGATGATCTCGCCGAAGCACGACATCGGGAGCCGGTACCGACGAGACGCGTCGTCCACTGCCACGAGCACCGGGTCCGTCGATTGCGGATCGATCGTGTCGATGCTCTTGCGAATGGCCTGGAGCTCACTGAGCTTCTCCGCAGGAGCGGCCTGCCCGTCGCCGATGTCGTCGATGCGTCGTGCGAGTGCGTAGACCGCCGACAGCGCTCGGCGCTCGGGCTTGCGGAGCAGCCTGATGCCATATGCGAAGTTCTTCGCTTCCTGGCGCGTGACGGCCTCGCAGAAGTCGTAAGCGAGCTCGGTGTTCACGACCCGCCCCTCGTGCTCGCCGCCACCAAGGCGGAGACGGCTCGCTTCGCGAGCCCGAGCTTGCGGGGACGGCACTGGCACCTGAGCACGTCGTCGCCGGACCGTTCGATGGAGTCGAGTGCCGCCATCCCCCCTGCGGCAAAGCCCACGACGGCCACCCGGGGACGGAACCGCAGCGATGCGGCAAGAGGCACGCCAGAGGCGAGCAGGTCCCTCGCCCGGCTCGCTTCCATGGCGACGAGCCGTCGCAGGGCCGGGGACGAG
>Ga0182011_10003898_pt1 | contig 12089 bp, 10 predicted proteins | sample 711E1DmetaG_FD_120481 | JGI IMG/M metagenome (GOLD analysis project Ga0182011, IMG submission 120481) | Permafrost microbial communities from Stordalen Mire, Sweden - 711E1D metaG | ecosystem: Environmental > Terrestrial > Soil > Wetlands > Permafrost | place: Sweden: Stordalen | collected... | reverse complement strand
TCGCCGGGTCGGTGATTTCCATTTCTGTGCCGGGGAAACCGATACGGTCGACCTTGCCGGAAAAAATCCGGGTGAGCTTCCCATCGCCCTCGAACAGTGCATATTTGATCGAGGACGAACCGCCGTTTAATGTGAGGATGTATTGCATTCGTCGTTCCACAACTTTCCTGTTCTTACCAGGGATATTCGATCTTCTGGTTCAATCCTTGCATTCGATCGCAGCCACCTTTGCCAGACGCCGTTCAAAGCGCTCCGTCTTTTCATAACTAGAAGCAAGGAATATCTGGATTATTTCCCAGGCCAACGCAAAGGCGATCACGCGCCCGCCCAGGCAGAGAAGGTTCATGGCATCATCCTCGACACCCTGGTGAGCGGAGTAACTATCCTGGATAAGAGCCGATCGAACCCCGGGCACTTTATTGACGGTGAAACAGGCCCCGACCCCGCTCCCGCAGATCGCGATGCCGCGCTCCACCTTCCCCTGAGATACCGCCCTGGCAAGCGGGATGACATAATCCGGGTAATCATCCCCGGGATCCAGAGCAAAGGCTCCGAAATCCTCCACCTCATGACCGGAATCGTGTAATGCCTTCAGGATCGGTTCCTTCAAGATATACCCCCCGTGATCTGTTGCAAATCCAATGTGCATTTTCACCTTCTTTCTGAAACCATCCCGCTCTTTCTTTTGTCGTCTATCGTGGATCTGCAACTGCCAAAAGACGATCACCAGCATGACCCGCATCAACATCGCTCGCACCCCGCGGCATTGCTCCCCCAAGCGGCCCGGCACCCGGCGACCAATTTACCCGGACCTCCAGGCTGCAGGTCAGGCGCAGGCAGTGTGGAAGCGAGCCGGGATCCCATTAACGGGGGAAAAATCCCCAGAATACTCTTTTATTCAAGCCGTCCTTATCCATTCCCTGAGGCAGCGACTTTCTTGAAATCGATAAAGCCCTGCTGGACATCCACAGAGATCAACTGGACGCGCAGACGGTTGCCGACATCCACCCCTTCGAAGCCCTGCACCAGTTTGCCTTCAACAGGCATACTGATCAGACGAACCCAGGTACCTTTGTCAGAGGCGCCGGTGGCGAAGGCATCAAACTGCTCACCGATCCTGGATTGGAGCAGCAGCGCAGCTGCGGATTTGCCGACCTGGCGCTCGACCTTTTTGGCGGCATCTTCCTCCTCCGTGCAATGGCTGGCCAGAAGGTCCAATTCGTCCTTGCGATAGGGCACGGCCTTTCCATCGATGGCCGCTTTCAACAGGCGCTGGGTGAGGATATCCGGATAACGGCGGTTGGGGGCGGTGGAGTGTTCATAGTCCTTGACCGCCAGGCCAAAGTGGCCGGGTGCATCTTCACCAGGAAGCTCGGCGATATATTCCCCGGAGCCCAGCAGTTTGATCACGGTGAGGGACAGGTCCGGGAAGCGCAGCGGATCGTCGGTTTTCGCTTTGACCAGGAACTGCTCCAGCGCTTTTGAATCAGGAATGGCCGGCAGGATGAACTTTTGTTCGGCGGCAATTTCAACGATCCGATCCCAGCGCTTGGGAGTGCGGACAACGCGGCGGATGGAAGGAAATTGTTTGGAAGTGAGGAAGCGGGCGGTGACGCCATTGGCGGCGATCATGAAATCCTCGATGATCTCCGTTGCGCTGTTTTTTTGCTGCACTTCGAGGTCACGGATCATATCCCCATCAAACAGCGGTTTTGCCTCGACCGTATCCAGGGTCAGGGCGCCGTGAAGATGGCGAAAGTCCTTCAGGCTCTGGGCTACCTTATCCTGGGAGTGCAGGTTGTCGGCCAGACCGTCCACGGAGGCAACCGCATCCGGCACGCCGTCATGACCTTCCAGCCAGGCAGCTAGGCGGTTATAGGCCAGCTTGGCATGATTGCGGACGAGGGCGCGATAAACATCCGAGCCCTGCAGGGACCCGTCGGCTGCAATCACCATCTCGACCACAATGGACAGGCGGTCAGCATTGTCATTGAGCGAGGTGAGATCGGTGGAAAGTTTTTCGGGAAACATGGGGAAGATCTCGGCGGAGGTATACACCGAGGTGGTGTTATGACGGGCGTGTTCATCCAGGGCAGACCCGGTTTTCACCAATGCATCCACATCGGCCACGGCTACCAGGATCTTTACACTATCCTTTGTCACTGGAGCGGCAACGGTGAGCTGATCCAGGTCACGCGAGTCGTCGTTGTCAATGGAACACCAGAGCAGGTTGCGCAGGTCGCGGATAGAGGCTGCGGTCTCCTGGGCGGGAGCCTGGATGCGGTCGAGCTCGGCGAGGGCTTCAGGGGAAAAATCAGGGAGCAGACCTCGCTCAAGCATGACCCGGTGGGCGATGTCCTGTAAGATCGAGCGGTGCTGCCCGTTATTTGCATTCATAAGCTAACTCCTTTTCTCTTTGAGATGAATCGGCTCCATTCCGCGGAGCACTATCTGTCCAGACTCTCGCCGGAGCACATATCCTCGCAAACCCCGACCTAGGAATTGGCATTCGCGGCCCTGGAGTAAAAATACTTCTTGGCCAGCTCGGTTGCCAGAACATAGAGTGCGGTCAGTCCGATCATCGCCAGCATCAGCGGTAGCGGTAGAGGGACAAAACCCAACACCGAGATGAACGGCAGATAGGGCATGAGCAAGGTGATCCCGATCAAGACCAGCGAACTGACCAGCAGGAGCGTACCCGGGCGGCTGCGGAAGAAGAGATGCCGTGTCCGCACGACCAGGGAAATAACCAGCTCGGTCAGCAGCGATTCGATGAACCAGCCGGTGCGAAACTCATCGGGCGAGGCGCGGAAAATGAACAGCAGCGTTCCGAAGGTCAGAACGTCGAAGATCGAACTCACCAGGCCGAAGAGCACCATGTAGTTGCGGATGAATTTGGTGTTCCAGCGGCGTGGTTTCTCCATCATTTCCGGGTCCACTTTATCCCCGGCAATGGTAGTAAGGGGAATGTCGGAAAGGAAGTTTTCGAGCAGGATCTGCGGGGCAAGCATGGGTAGGAATGGCAGGAACATGGAGGCCCCGGCCATGCTGAACATGTTGCCGAAGTTGCCGCTGATGGCTATCAGAATGTACTTGATCGTGTTGGCGAACGTCACGCGGCCTTCATCAATTCCCTCCCGCAAAATGGCCAGATCCTTCTTGAGCAATACAAAGTCTGCGGCTTCTTTAGCCACATCCACTGCAGTGTCCACGGAGATACCCACGTCCGCGGCGTGCAGGGCCGGCGCGTCATTGATCCCATCGCCCATGTAGCCAACCACGTGCCGTGTTTTTTGCAGCGCCAGGATGATGCGCTCCTTCTGGTTGGGGTCCACTTCTGCGAATAGAGTGGTGCGTTCGGCCAGGTGCCAGAGCGCCTCGTCACGAAGGTTGTTCAGCTCTCTTCCGGTCAGCACGCCCTGGAGCGGCAGGTTCACCGCCTCGGCGACATGGCGGGCCACTTTCTGGTTGTCACCGGTGATGATCTTGAGCTGCACCCCGCGTTTCGCCAGATCTGCGATGACCTGTTTCACATCCTCCTTCGGTGGATCGAAGAAGAGCAGGAAGCCGGCAAAGGTGAGCCCATTTTCATCGGCGGGCGAATAGGCCTGTTGCTGACCGTCTATCGTCCTGGTTGCCAGACCGAGTACACGGAAGCCTTTTTCGCTCCAATCGCTGTATCGTTTTTCAATATCTGCCCGCGCCGGCGCATCCAGCGGATGGACCCCATCCCCGGACTTCAGGCTGGTGCAGATGCTTAAAATGTTATCCAGCGCACCTTTGGTGATCAGGGTATGCACGCCCTGGGAATCGGCGGTGATGACACTTAGCCGCTTGCGCACGAAGTCGTAGGGGATTTCGTCCACCTTTTTATCGGCACTGATATCCATCCCGGCCTTCTGTGCGGCAGCCTGAACGGCATCATCCAGCGGGTTGGTCAGCCCGGTTTGGTAATGCGCGTTGAGATAAGCGTAACGGAGAACGGCCACGGAGGATTGCCCCTGCGTATCATGGGCGCCGTCGAGGCTGACGACACCTTCCGTGAGCGTGCCCGTCTTGTCGGTGCAGAGCACGTCCATGCTGCCAAAGTTCTCAATGGAGTTCAGGCGACGCACGATCACCCCGCGTTTGGCCATCTGCTGTGCACCTTGGGAGAGGGTGATGCTGATGATCGCGGGCAGGAGTTCGGGTGTCAGACCCACTGCCAGCGCCAGCGAAAAAAGTATTGAGTCAAGCAGCGGCTTTTTGAGGAAGAGGTTTGCGCCCAGGACGATGAGCACCATCACCAGCATGACCTGTGTGAGCAGGTTGCCAAAATGACGGATACCCCGTTCAAACTCGGTCTCCGGAGGGCGCAATTTCAGATGTTCTGCCACCTGGCCGAATACGGTAGCCTCACCTGTCTGAACGATCAGCGCCTGCGCGGTTCCGCTGGCGACAATGGTACCCATGAAGACGCAGTTGGTACGCTCCGCCAGGCTGGAATTTGCCGGTACAGTTCCCGGCTTCTTCTCCACCAGGAAAGTTTCACCGGTAAGCACGGCCTGGTTGACAAAGAAATCCTTGGCTTCCAGCACGATGCCGTCCGCCGGGATCAGGCTTCCCGCGGACAGCACCACCACGTCACCTGGCACCACTTGTGTGGAAGGTAGCGTCAGCGGTTGTCCGCCACGCAGCACACTGGATTTGATCGTGACCTGGGAACGTAATTTCTCAACGGCATTACCGGCAGTGAATTCCTGAATGAAGCTCAGGATCGTGCTGCCAAGCACGATGGCAAGAACGATAGTGGCATCCACCCACTCTCCCACAAAGGCGGAGACAATTGCAGCAAAGATCAGGATGAGCACGAGCGGGCTTTTGAACTGGCTCAGCAACAGGCGCAATCCGGTCGTTCGCTTCTGCGCCTTGATCGTGTTCGGTCCATATTGCTTCAGGCGTTGTTCCGCGTCGGCCGGCTGGAGGCCCGTGCTGCTGGCATGCAGGGAAGAGAGCAGCTGCTCGGAGGCGATGCTCCAAAAATCCGCGGAGGCTGACTGGGAGACCGGTTGCCCCGCTGTGGGCGGTGTTTTGGAGGAAGGACTGGTGAGGGGTTTCATTCGATTTCTCCGGAATGTGTTTTGATCCATCGTTCAGGCATTGATGGTCCGTATCGGTTGTCTGCCTTTGTTTTTCCCTTAGTTCAAGGCCCCCGGCCATGTCTCCAATGGATTGCAGACCGGACAGGCTTACCCGCATGAGGCTCAGACCACGCGGGTGATTTCACCTGGATAAATGTAGATCTTTGCTAAACTTTTCTACTTTCATACCACCATCCGGTTGGAGCACGGGCGGTCATGGAGAAAAAACCCAGGGTACTATACTGTCTTGGAACGTCGATGAATATCGGCAGGAGGATTATTTGTTTGTCAGTGTTTGTCCTACAAACGCGGCTTCTCCGGCACGAGGAGGGGTTGGACCATCGATGATCCCCTTCTCGAGCAGGATGCTTCAGCTTCTGGATCGTTCAATTTTCACCGCCCCCATTATAACTTTGGTTAGCCTTTCTCATTGCGTATTCCGCCAGGGTGGGGATCGTCAGACCAGGGATAACGCCCCCGCTTGCCCGGCACCCTGGAGCCGTGCAGGATGGATCTCCCGGGATAATCAAGAACCTGGAAGTTCTCGTTCACCTCTCCCTTTGAGGCGGACCTGCCCATGGTCCACCCGCCAGACATAGAACCGTTGTCGGAAGGCTCACCCTGCCGAGGCGGGCACTTCAGCCCGGGTCAATGGAGCCAGGGTTTTGATCTCACGGTATGCCAGGGTCCAGACAGAGGAAGTATAGACCTGCACCCATCCGCCAACCAGGATGAGCGGGGATGCCAGGACCAGCAGGAAGAACGGCAGGGCGACAAGAGCGGCGATGATCCAAGCCAGCGGTCCGCTGGCGAAGAGGCTGGTGATGCCGAAGGCGGCCAGGCCTGGGATGACTGCCACCACCAGTCCGGTGATGCCGGTCAGGATGAAGACGGGGATCAGCATGACGATCAGGATGATGGTACCCAGCCAGGACCCGATCCACAGGCCGATCATGACCGCCCAGAGCAGGGCGGCGCTCTTCAAGTTGCTTCTGACCATGTGCCAGCCGCGGCGGAAGGATTCGCCGACGCCGACATTTTCCAGGACAGCCGTCCGGGTGATGAAGGGGCGCAGCAACACCAGCGGCACGATCAGGACGATCAGGATCATGACGAACAGGATGAGACATCCGATAGCAGCCAGGGATACTGGAAGGGCGGAACCCCCTACGTTCTTCACGCTGAAGAAGATTCCCAGTCCCAGCAGGCCCGCCAGGAGCAGGAAGACGATGACCGGCAGGCTGATGACCAGGTCGATCAACCACAGGCGGAAGGCGCCTCGCGACCAGCCCAGCCTCCAGCCCTGCATGAAGCCAAGCTTTGTCCCGTTCTGTTCGTAGTCATCCACCATGCGGATGACCGCCGCCTCCGAGACGTACCGCAGGATGGCCGCCAGGCTGCCCAGGATGAGGAAAAAGAGGAACAGGCCGACACCGATCCAGATGAACGTGGCAAGATGCTGGTCCGGATGGGTGATGAGGGGTGAGAGATTCTGCTGGAACCAGTCATTCACGCTGGCCCAGAAGGGACCGGGGAGAGTGCTGGAATTATAGTTTCCGGGTCCGTTGAACCTGAAACCGCTCCCGCTGCCGGTATTCCCGCCGGAGCCGGAACCTCCGGCGGTCAGTCCAAGCAGGACCCCGAAGATCCACAGGACCTTGTAGTTCCACAAAATGTGCCAGGCACGTTTGAGAATTTTTCCGATGTCGATCATAGCCTGTTCTCCTTTTTCATTTTTCCAAGTCATCCGGGGAGGAGCACCGCTCCACACCGGGAGGAAACCTTGATCTCTTTCCCGCGCCCGATGCCCATTCGCCCGCCGGAATGTCCGGGATGATCTTTGCATGCTGACAGGTTTTCATTCTTTATATCATACGAGGTTGGGGGGTATTTGTGTTCAGAAAAATGCTCCATCCGGCCGCCTTTTCATTCATCTCAGTGTACAATCAATCAAAATCCCAACAGGAGATGTTGATGAATCCCTACCTTGCCCTGGTCATTACCCTTGCTATTGCCTTGATCGAGATCCGCTCGCTGTCCTTTGCCGCGGACCGCGGCTGGATCGAAAGTCATCTGAGCCGCAAGCTCATCCATATTGTCACCGGGCCGCTGTTCATCCTGTGCTGGCTGCTCTTCCCGGACGTCTGGTATGCCCGCTGGCTGGCAGCGCTGGTACCCTTGCTGTTCACCATCCAGTTCGCCCTGATCGGACTGGGCCTGGTGAAGGATGAAGCATCGGTCAAGGCCATGTCGCGCAGCGGTGACCGGCGGGAAATCCTGCGCGGCCCGCTTTTTTACGGAATCATCTTTGTGCTCATGACCCTGGTTTATTGGAAGACCTCACCCATCGGAATGACGGCCGTGATGCTGATGTGCGGTGGCGACGGGCTGGCAGACATCGCCGGGCGCGGCATTAAATCCCCGAAACTACCTTGGAGCCGGGATAAATCCGTGGCCGGGTCGCTGGGGATGTTCATCGGCGGCTGGCTCCTGACGGCTTTCATCCTGGCCCTCTTTGTTGCCAGGGGCGTCTTCAGCGGACCCTTCACGGCTCTGCTGCTGCCGATCACCATCATCGCCGTGGCTGCCACTCTCGTCGAATCCCTGCCGCTGAAGGATGTGGACAACATCACCGTCACGCTGGCAGCGGTGGCGCTCGGGTATTTAATGTTCAGGTAGGGATGAATGGCTGAAGAAAATAAAGCAGGAGAACCAACCGGCCAGGCGGCCAGGCAGATGCGGATCAAGGTGATCAGGAATGGACCCTACGTGGTCGAGGGGAGCATTCCTCTGGTCAGAAAAACGCAGGTGGTCTCTGAGTTCGGGGAGCCGCTGACGTGGCAAAAGGATGCCACACTCGTCGCCAGCGATGAGGAATATCACCTGTGCCGATGCGGCCAGTCGAGCAACAAGCCTTTTTGCGATGGAAGCCACAGGCGGACGGGCTTTGACGGCAGGGAGACGGCGGACGGCGGGAGCAGCGCGGGGCGGACGATGACCATCCCCGGCGGCAGGCTCATCCAGGTCAGCAAAGATCCCACGCTGTGCATGCAGTCCGGTTTTTGCGGGACGCAGGATATGGATATTGGCGAGTTGGTCGCCGCCACGGATGACACCAAGATGCGTTCGCTGGTGATGGCCATGGTAGAACGCTGCCCGTCCGGTGCGCTGACCTACCGGATCGAGGCGCAGGGGACGGATATCGAGCCTGATCTGCCCCGGCAGGTGGCTGTGACCACGGAAGTGACCTCGGACGGCCCCATCCGCGGTCCGCTGTGGGTGACCGGCGGCATTCCGGTCGAGCGTTCGGATGGACAACCCTTCGAGTGCCGCAATCGCGTCACGCTCTGCAACTGCGGGGAATCAGGCATCAAGCCGCTGTGTGATGGAACGCATCGCGACCTGGAACAGCTCAAGGCAAGACGACGCCGGTCCTCTGGCTGACGGCAGCATGCACGGAACTGTTCAAACCGGGGAGGATGAAATCTCTCCCGGAACGGTAATTAAAAACGTCCGGCGATGAAGCTATCCGGGCGTTCGTTTTGCATTCACGACGGGCAGCGCTTCAGCCGGCTGCCAGCCATGGATCGACCGGCCTATTCAATGCCCGCCAATTTAGCCTCGATCAGATCCATGTAGGCGACCTTGAGCAGGTCATCCTCACCGACACCCAGCCGGGTCATCAGATCCGCGGCGATGGCCTGACCCTCAGCATCCGTTTGATCCGGGCGCAGGACCACTTCCAGTTCCATGAACTGGCCCAGCCCCTCGACTTCATCCAGGTGGAGGCGCGTTTGTCCGATCAGATAGAGCAGACGCGTCTTGCGGACAATCCCACGCACACCCAGGGCCAGGGAAAGGGCTGTTTTCAGGTTCTGCGGGTCCCCTGTCTCGAAGATGTGGTAGGTGGACCGCTTGGGGCCGTCCTGGTCGGGACGTTCATAGTAGACCAGTTGAGCGCGGTCGGGGGCGAGCTGGCGCAGTTTCAAACGTCCCCGGGGGGTGTGAAAAAAAGTATCCTCCTGGGGGATCAGCTGGACGGGGGTATCGCTCAGGGATTCGGCGCGGGACCTCAGGGCGGTGAAATCGCGTGCACGGGCTTTGATCTCAATGTTTGCGGGCATAGGGTCCATTCTACACTGACCCGGGGAAAAGATGTGCGGTTTGGTGCCTTTTTTCAGGAGAAAGGGGTCCCCGGGCGGATTGCCCTTCTAGGGTCAGGTCCGGCTGCGCTGGCCCCTGTCCATCAACCCGCTCATGGATCTGGAGCATGGAACCTGCAGGGTGACCGGCCCGGATGACCGGACACAGTGCAATAAAAAGCAGGACGGAAATCAATTGTCTGCTATTAATTAAAGTGCTACACTAACCCATAGTCGCACGTATATCTTGTAGATGGTCGCGGAGGCTTTCATGAAACCAACTTCCTGGATGTATATCGCAGCCGGCATCCTTATTCTTGTTTCTTTATGTTTTCTTGGATACGGTGGATTGAACGTGGTTGGCTCGTTCGATCCCTCCCTGGGTCAAAGTTATCTGGGTCTTGGGGTTGGCCTGATGAGCGTCGGCCTGATCATGCTCGCCGGTGGTATCGTCCTGATCGTTGTGGCGGCCCGTAAAAACAAGCAGGAAGCGGCCCAGAATGTCACTCTCAAGGTGGACCTGCCCGGTGAGACAAAGATCGCGGAGATGAAATGCCGCTCCTGCGGTGGCGCGCTGACGGCGGACAACATCAAACTGGTCAACGGGGCCCCGGTGGTCACCTGCCCGTATTGCAACACGGTATACACCCTGACCGAAGAACCCAAATGGTAATATGCTTTCTCCAAGAGGAAATTATATTGTGAGGAGGACGAAATGAAAAAACTCCGCCTGCTGGCCGCCTTTATGCTCATCATCCTGATGTTCACCATGGTCTCCAGCGTTGCCGCACAATCGTATTCCTTCAACCTGATCCAGGAAACTGTGCAGGTTTCCTGGAACAGCGATGGGACGATGGCCCTGGATTACGTTTTCACCTTCGCCAACGATCCGGGCGGACATTTGATCGATTATGTGGATGTCGGCATGCCGAACAGCAATTTTGACATGAACACCGCATCTGCCGACGCAAACGGCCATTCGCTCGAGGTCTCCCAGTCAGATTACCAGGGCAGCGGTTCCGGCTTTTCGGTGGTCATGGGATCCGATGCCATTCAGCCGGGGCAAACCGGCAGCGTCCATGTATCGGTCGGCAGCATCACCGGCGTGCTGTATCCCAGCACCGATTCCGGTAAAACCACCACCTATGCCAGCGGTGAATTCGCCCCGGCCTACTTCTCCACCGCTCACGGCAGCGAGAACCTGACGGTTGTCTTCCTTCTGCCTCCGGGTGTACAGCCCGCCGAATCTATTTATTATCCGGCTACGGGTGGCTGGCCGTGTGATGTCAACCCCCAGACGGACCTGGATGGACAGGGCCGGGTGAGGTTTACTTGGTCCTGCCCGAACGCGGACGGATCGACCCAGTATACCTTTGGCATGTCCTTCCCGAACAGCTATGTCCCGGCGGGTGCGATCGGGGCGGCACCCTCGGCCATGAATTTGGACATCGGCGGCATCATCAGCGGCCTGGTGAACAATTCAAGCGGGGTGTGCTGCGCCGGCTTTTTTATCCTGCTGTTCATCGGCTTGCCGATCCTGAGCGCGATCAACGGGAATAAACGCAAGCTCGCCTACCTGCCGCCGAAGATCCAGATCGAAGGCCACGGCATCAAGCGCGGTCTCACCGCGGTGGAAGCCGGGATTCTGATGGAACAGCCGCTTGACAAGGTGATGACCATGATCCTGTTTGGAGTGGTGAAGAAGAATGCCGCCACGGTCATCACCAAGGACCCACTCAAGTTGCAGGTGACCACCCCTCCCCCCGCCGACATGCACGATTATGAAACGGATTTCCTGGCGGCCTTTGCGGACGATAACCTGGCGAACCGGCGCAAGGCACTGCAGGAAATGACTGTTAAACTGGTCAACAGCGTTTCCGACAAGATGAAAGGCTTCAGCCGCAAGGAGACGATCGCCTATTACCAGGACATCATGGAGCGTGCCTGGCAGCAGATCGAAGCAGCCGGCACGCCGGAAGTCAAGAGCCAGATGTACGATGAATCTCTTGAATGGACCATGCTGGACAAGAATTACGATGATCGCACCCGCCGTGTCTTTACCGGTCCAATCTTTCTACCGATCTGGTGGGGACGCTACGATCCGGGCTTCGGATCGGCTGCCAGCGCCGGCACCAAGTCCGCGGCACCCATGCCCTCTTCGAGCGGTGGGCGCTCTGTCAGCATACCTGGCTCGGCCATGGCTGCTTCGATGGTCACCAGCGTGCAGGGCTTTTCCAGCCATGTCATCGGGGATGTGAAGGCATTCACCTCCGGAGTGACCAACCGCACCAACCCGGTGCCGGTTGCCACGACGAAGAGCGGCGGCTGGTCTGGTGGCGGTGGCGGACATGCCTGCGCCTGCGCCTGTGCCTGTGCCGGTTGCGCCTGTGCCTGTGCGGGCGGCGGACGCTAGTTTTTCAGCTGTAAGGGATCCTTTTTACGGGTGTCTATGGCTTCACTGACTGACTGGTTCACTCGAAAACAGATGATGGAGAACCCGAAATCCGGCGTGTATCATTATCGTTGCGAGAACCCGGACGAGAAGAGCCGCATCCATCTGCGGCTTGACCCCGACGGTCATGGCACTCTGATCATCAACGCCAACCGCATCCTGCATCTTAATCCGACTGCAGCGCTGATGGCCTTTTACATCTTGGAGCAGACCCCTGAACGGGAAAGGGTGCGCCGCATCCGTCAAAAATACCATGTCGGTGCGGCTCAGGTGCGGTCGGATCTGGAGGCGCTGCGCGGCCAGCTCGATGAACTCGTCCGACCGGACGGAGCCTGCCCGATCCATGACCTGGGGCTGGAGACGGTCATGCCTTTT
>Ga0182011_10003897_pt1 | contig 12091 bp, 9 predicted proteins | sample 711E1DmetaG_FD_120481 | JGI IMG/M metagenome (GOLD analysis project Ga0182011, IMG submission 120481) | Permafrost microbial communities from Stordalen Mire, Sweden - 711E1D metaG | ecosystem: Environmental > Terrestrial > Soil > Wetlands > Permafrost | place: Sweden: Stordalen | collected... | reverse complement strand
GTGCGCAAGCGGAATCTGCACTGGCTCGCCCGAACGCAGAACGGCTGCCGCTGTAGCGAACTCGGCCTTCTCTTCGGCCTCGTCTGCGCTGCCTGTCGCGTCGAAAGCTTTGGCCTTGGCGGACGCATCGAGCAGATGCAGCGCCTCATCGCCGGTCAGCCAGTGTCCCTGCCGGTCGATTGCAATCGGCACGACCTCATACTTCTTGCGGTCGATCGCCTTCAGCACGGATGCGGCCGACAGCAGCGAGACTTCATGCTCGCCAGAGCGACCCCCATAGAGAATTCCAATGCGTAGTTTCTTTTTCATAGCGTCTGCTTAAGAGAGTACGACGAAATGCCGAGGGAAGCACTCGGCATTTCGCAGAAATTCTGGTTTATCGTTCTGTCCGACCGTGTACAGTTTCGCCGTTCTGGAACGCGGACAACGCTGCAAAGAGCCCACCCGATTGTGTCCAGATGGGCTCAGTTCTTGTGCAAATCGGTCTTAGTGCTACGCTCGCAACCGCTACTGTTGCAGCGTCAGATCGTCAGACAGCCGAAAGTGGATAATCGACTCGGCAGGAATGACGATGTCGCGGTTTCCTGTCAACCCAGCCACAGCCGTTCCTGCGCCCGCGCCAGAGGCACCGCCGATCAGCAGTCCCGTTCCGCCCGAAGCTAGACCGCCAATCAGCATTCCCAACCCAGCTCCGCCACCGATAAGCGCCGCCGAGCGCTTTCCTTTGCCCTTCTTGGTCTGCGTCATGTCGCGCGTGTGAATCGGGTATCGCGTCCCATTCAGTGTCAGCGAGGTCAGCCGAAGTTGCAGGATCGACGCGCCCTTGAAGTGCCCACGCTTGTGCGATGAGTCTACGACTCCGCCCACCGGCGTTCCCTTGGGCAGAATGACGTGGCCATTGTGGTCGATCCACGACTCCACAACCTCGCCGTCAAAGCGCGAGCCCGCCGGAGTCCGCTTCACGCTGATCGTCTGATTGATGCGGATCGCCAACTCCGTTCCCGCCGGGATGTTCACGTCCGCCGGACGAATCACCGGCGCACCGCCCGCCACCGCAGTTCCGCTCGCCGAAGCCGCCGGACCATTCGCCGACACTGCCGCAGGCGTCACGGTCGTCGTAATCGCCTGCGCGGTCTGCCCCGGAGCAGGCGGCTGGACCAGCGTCGTCGTGGTGTTCCCGGCCTTGTCGACCGAGATTACCTGCTGCGCCTGCCCGGTGGCTGCGGCCTGCTTCTTCGCCGCATCAATCGCCTTATCCTGCTGCGAAGCGCAACCGGCCATCATCGCTACTGCTAGGGCCAAAACAGCGCCCGTCCTCAGCCAAGCTGCTCGTCCCAATCGAAAATCTCTCATCATTTCACCTCATCGCATTCGCGCCGGAGGCTAGCCCAGCGCCGCGTATGGATCGAGTCTGCGACGGAGCCGAATGCCCCCTTCGTCGCACCCCATCCCTTCGGTAAGATGCAGCTTTCGTCCGCGCGACTGCTCGAGCCGCGAAAGGTTTACGCCAAATTGATTGAGTTTTTCGCCGCTAGGGTCCTGAATCAGAAGTTCGTTGAACTAACCTATAGGTCGGACCTTCAGCCCTTGGTTTTGTTGTGATCGCGACCCTAGGCCTACGGCCTAGGCTGGTATAGAGCGGGCCTTTGGCCCTTGGTTTTGTGCTGCGAAATAATGACTCAGGACACTAGTCCTGCTCCTCGCCCAAGACGGATGGTCCGGCTCCTACGATGTTGTTCGGCTCTTACGATTTAGCGCGTTTCAGGAACTGCTATAGAGGATCATCGGGTTAGCTCAGGCTCAACCGCAAAGCGCCAACGGCGCGCACTATACCAGCATGAGGCGCAGCCCCATGAAAGCTCGGAAGAAGAAAATCAAGGGCTGAAAGCCCGACCTATAGAGCCACCCCCGCGCACCCGCTCGATATTGGGCCTTGCAGCATGTGCGCAGTAGCGCGCTAGACGACGCGGCCTTCGCTGATCGTGGCGTGGATGCGGCCCAGCATTACAGCACCATCAAACGGCGTGTTCCACGACTTCGACCGCGAAGCGCTTACGTCGAAACGCCACTCAGCAGCAGCGTCAAAGAGCACCACATCGGCGTAGCTGCCCACACGCAACGAGCCGCGATGCCGTTGGCCGATGATCTTCGCAGGCTGCGCGCTCATCAGCGTAATGATGCGCTCCAGCGACATTCCGCGCTTACGATGCAACTCGCGCAACGCCAGTCCCAGCGCGGTCTCTAGGCCCGTGATGCCGTTAGCCGCGCGCTCGAATTCGACCTCTTTCTCGTGCGAGGCGTGCGGCGCGTGGTCGGTGGCAATGCAGTCCACCGTGCCGTCCAACAGCGCCTCAATCAGCGCCTGCCGATCCGACTCCGCGCGCAGCGGCGGATTCATCTTGGCGTTGGAGTTGTAGGCAATTCCTCGTGGACCGCAAGCGCCGATGGCCTCATCGGTCAGCGTGAAGTGGTGCGGCGCGGCCTCGCAGGTCACATGCAGCCCCTGCTTCTTGGCCTCTCGGATCGCGTTCAGCGCGCGTGCCGTCGACACGTGCTGTACGTGTAGATGCGGCCTCAACCGCTCAGTCTGCTCGATCTCGACCAACAACCGAAGGTCGCGTTCCACGATCTTTGACTCCGCCTCGGCTGGTATTCCGCGCAGTCCAAGGCGAAACGCCACTGGCCCCGCGTTCATGCTGCCGCCAACCGACAGACGCGTGTCCTCGGCGTGCTGCGAGACGGGCACTCCAAACCCTGCCGCTGCCACCAACGCCGCGCGCATCACCTCGTCGTCCAGCACCGGTTTGCCGTCGTCGGTGAAGCCGACCGCGCCAGACGCCACCAGTTCGCGGAAGTCCGTGATCTTGTCGCCGAGGCTGCCAAAGGTCGCCGCCGACATCGCCAACAGCTTCACCACCGCACCACGCGCCGGGTCCAGCATCCAACGCAGGCTCTTCACCGAGTCGTTGACCGGCGTTGTATTCGGCATGGCAACCACGGTGGTAAATCCGCCCGCCGCCGCTGCCGACGTGCCGCTGGCAATCGTCTCCTTGTACGTCTGTCCAGGCTCGCGCAGGTGAACGTGCAGGTCGATCAACCCCGGCGCAACGACGAGTCCCGACGCATCAATCCGCTCCGCTGCTGTAACACTGGCCAGCGCTCCAGGCAACTCGACCGCGGCAATGCGTCCATCACGCACCAGCAGATCGCGCTCAGCATCAATGCCGCTCGCCGGATCAATCAGGTGCCCATTCAGAATCAAGATCTCGCTCATCACTCTTCTTCCGCACCGGGCCTATAAGATCGGTGCCTGTCGGTGTAAATCGGTGTTAGGTTTTTGGATCATACCTGCACCCCAAACGCGCGCAGCAGCACGGCGCGCCGCACCGCCAATCCCTGCGCTACCTGTAGCTCGATTGCCGCCTGCGCGCCGTCGGCGACCTCGCCGGTAATCTCCAGCCCGCGAATGATCGGCCCCGGGTGCATCACCAGCGCCTTGGGGGCATACGCCGCCAGCCGCTCCACGCCAAGCTGGTACCGCTCGACGTATCCGGCTAGATCGAGCGATACGCCCGCCAGACGCTCCTTCTGGATGCGCAGCATCATCACCACATCGGACTGCCCCAGTGTGCTGTCGAAGTCGCGCGCAATCTCCAGCGGCGAACCCTCGTGTGGATCGAGCCCCAGCGCGGTCTTCGGCAGCAACTCCACCGGCCCGCACAGAATCACGCGCGCGCCCAACCTCGGCAGCAGTTGCGCATTCGACCGTGCCACGCGGCTGTGGCTAATGTCTCCCACAATCGCCACCGTAACGCCCGCCAGCGTCTTCGAGTCGACCGTCCCCGGGTCCTTGCCCAACCGCAGCAGAATCGTGCGCAGGTCGAGCAGCGCCTGCGAAGGATGTTGATGCATCCCGTCGCCTGCGTTCAGAATCGGCAGCCCAGTCACGCGAGCCAGCAGCTCTGGCGCGCCCGATGCCGGGTGACGCAGAATGATCGCCTCCGCGCCCAACGCTCTCAGCGTCAGGCCAGTGTCCTTCAGTGTCTCGCCCTTTTCGATGGAAGAAGATTTATCGCTGACCAGCGTCGTCATCGCGCCCAGCGATTTCGCCGCCAACTCGAACGAGGTCCGCGTCCGCGTACTCGACTCGTAGAAGAGCAGCGCAATGGTTCGTCCCGCCAGCAGTCGCGCGCGCTCGGCGGCATTCATCGCCTGTAGTCGCGTGGTCGTCGCCAAAATCCCGGCAACGTCGGCCACCGACAATTGCTCAATGTTCAACAGCGACCCCGCCGCAACAACCGGAGAATTCACGGTCGAAGGATGCAGCGCTCTTGCGGTAGACAGCCCCATTGCGGCATCACGCACCACAGCCTTCGTCGCCAACTCAGTCACTGGTTCTTGCCTCAGTCCACATGTTCGACCAACAGCACCTGCTCCTGCCCGTCGATCTCGTTCAGCATCACTTCGATAATCTCGCGCCGCGAGGTGGGAATCGTGCGCCCGGTATAGGTTGCCTGAATCGGTAGCTCGCGATGTCCGCGATCAATCAGCACCAGCAGTTGCACACTCTTCGGACGCCCGTGGTCGAACAGCGCATCAAGCGCCGCGCGGATGGTTCGTCCGGTGTACAGCACGTCGTCCATCAGCACGATGTCGCGCCCCGTCACGTCGAAGCCGATCTCGCCCTCGACCACCGTCGGTCGCGGCCCGGTCGTCGACAAGTCGTCGCGATAGAGGTTGATGTCCAGCACGCCGGTCTGCACCGAGCATTTTTCGATGTTGCCGATCATCTTCGCCAGCCGCTCGGCCAGCGGGACGCCGCGTCGTTTGATGCCGATCAGGCCCAGATTCGCGCAGCCGTCGTTCTTCTCGACGATCTCGTGGGCCAGCCGTACCAACGTCCGCTCAATCTCCGACGCTGACATCAGCCGAGTCTTCTCGCGCAGCCTCGGCTTGGCCTGTGAAGTCACACTTTGGTTTGCTTGGATGGATTCGCTCATAGGGTTTGCGGGGAAAACTCCGTCGAAAGAGATGATAGCAGCCTCGCCGCCCGACGTCTGTATTTCAAATACAAACAGAGGGAAAATTGGCGAAGGATCCGCAAATCCTAACCAAGCCAGCCCCGCCAATCCTTGCCACCGAGAAGGCCGTTGTCCACCCACCCGCGAACGCTCAGGCTGGCTTGCGCCGCGTACGCAGCAGTCCGGCAAAGGCTCCGCCCAGCGTCGAGAAAGCCAGAATAATCGCCGAGAAAAAGGCAAACACCCCCAACATCATCCCCGCGCGAAACTCGTTCGAGCGCATGAAATCCAGCCACCCCGGCGGCATTGATGCGTTCTTCTGCTGCATAGCCTGCTGCTCGAGCGTCTTGGTCGATTGCTGAATCTGCTCAATCATCTGGGCATCAACTTTACCCATGGCGTGCAGCCCGTAGCGAGCCACCAAGCCCGCCCCAGCCCCCGCAATTCCCAAGCCCAGAATCAGGAACAGGCCCACCATTACGCCGATGCGTGCGCCCACGCGGAAGTCCATCCAAGCCGCCGGCCTCTGCCTCTGGTACAGCGCCAAAGTTATCAGCGACCCGCTCATCGTCCACAGAAAGCAGACCGAAAAGATTGCGTCGACCCGAATCGCCCCCAAGCTGAGCAACGCTCCCACCGCGGCAACCAGTGCCGCGCATCGAATCGCCGTCTTCCACTCCACGCGTCGCGGATCGGAAGGAGGCAGCGCGCCAGTAGAGCTGGCTTCGACCAAATTCACACCGCCCGTCTTCTGCTCGCCGCCCGTCTCCACCGACTGCTGCTCCAGCGAAAGGCTCAGTTGCGGCGCACCACACTGCGGACAGAAAGGCGACTCTCCGCTCTCGTCCGGCAACTCGCCGCCGCATCGATGACAAAACTCCTGCATATCTACGAAGCTACCCCAGCCGACTTTCCACCGCAAGCCAGCAGCCCAGGCAATCGCGCCCCCTACCAGTTCAATCGACGACCAAAAAGCTCCTCGCGCCCCCTATAATCCGCCCTTATCGTCGTCGTTGCCGACAGAGTTCTTACTGGGTAGATCAAGCGCGACCAGCTCGATCTTCGTCCCACCACCATCGGCTTGAAGGGCGACAATATGCTGGTGCTGTCTGGACCCCGCCTTCAACTGCAACTCGCCTTTGACCGGTTTATCGTCGACCGAGTAGTGGCTCTGCTGATTGTCGCTGCTGTTGCAGGTCAGTCCCTCGTGCGTCTGGACGGGCGCGCCCACCGAACGGTTGTCGCGGCAAGCGATCACGTCGCCAAAACGCCCGAGCCCGTTGCGGTAGAACGCCTCGACCTTTGCCGCTGGGTCCGTCGTGCGATAGCTCACCGTCTTGACCCGCATCTGAAATTTGCCAAAGCTCATCTCAACGTCAGCCGACTCGTTATCCTTGTCCTTCTTCAGCAACTCCGCGCCGGGATACAGTGGCAACCCCAGCCCCTCGGCCGTCGCGGCATCGTTGGTCTTCACCTGCAAGCCGCCAAAGGGCGTGGAAATCTTCACGTTGTCGCTGTCGCCGTGCTGGTCCTTACGCACATGGCAACCGGCCAGCATCATCGTCGCCAACCCCATCGTCGCCACAGCCACAAATCTACTCGACCGCTTCGTCCGCATTGGTCTTCCTCCATCGATTTCGCTCCCTCGCGCGCCTTCCCCTGTGCCTTGGCCCTTGCGCACCGCAGGTCTCGTCTTGCGCGCAAAGAAGCTCCTGCGCGTAAAGCGTACCTCATCCTACGCGGAATAAGATACGCATTTGCACGATAGTCGGTTCCATTTATTTCAATGGCACTTCGGCCCGCAGAGTTCAATCCGTGGTTAGCGCGACGGCGGATGGCTCACGTCTGGTCGAGCCGCAGGCAACAGGATCTGGCGGCTGTGAATGCTGGTTTCGACCTCGGGAATGCTGCCGTCGTTGACCTCGACCCGCTCAGGCCGAGTGGCGAAGACGATGCGCGTCGAGATGCTCGACCGCCCCGCAATGCGCAGCCGCTGAGTCTCCGACGCAGAACCCGACCGCACGCTAATGGGAACCTCCGCAGCCGCCGAACCATCGTTGCGAACCTCGACGGCGACCAGCCATCCGGCGGGCAAACCGCTGCGTGAGGTCAACTGGCTGGGTGTAACGTTGACAATCGTCAACGCGGGCAGACCCCGGTCGCGGTAGACCCAGTCGTCGAAGAACCAGCGCAGGTTCTTGTGTGAGGTCTTCTCCAACACGCGTTCGAGTCCGGTCGGGTCGCGGTCGAGTTCGGCGTCCTGACGGTAGATTTGCAACGCCTGCTTCAGCGCGTCGTCGCCCACAATGTCGCGCAGCATCCACCAAACGGCGACAGCCTTGGTACGAAAGAAAGCGTCGCCGGTAGCCGCAGCAAGGCTCTCGCCCGCCGGACTGACGGAAAACGCTGGCGTGTGCGCCGACTGAGAATTCGGCACCTGAGAGGACGAGTCGTTGGCCGAGGCACCGGTGGCAACGCTGGCAGAAACGCCGTGCGCAGCGTTGCCCGCAACGGCTGAAATCTCCGGTTCGGCGGCTGCCAGCGAGCGAGCGGCGTTCTGTAGCGCGTCCAGCGCAGCGGCGCGCCCCGAGCTGCGCTCGATCCACAGCAGCGTGACGAACTGGGCCAACCCCTCGTCAATCCACGCGTGGTTGGAGCGAATCCACGCGTGCGTCAGCGAGTGGGCCAGCGCAGGTGCAAGCGTTGTCGGCGCGGTCGCGCACATAGGGCGAATCAGCAGTGCATCGTCCTCGAACGGCTGGCCCGCGTGGTCAATGAGATAAAGCGTGCCAAGTGGGCGCTCGCCAAACCAGTCGGTGAGCAGCGGCTCAACCAGCGCGGCGGCGGAGGCGTAGGCGGGCAGCGCGTCATACTGATCCGTCACAGCCGCGATTAGCACAGGATTGGCGGGCGTCCCCGTCACGCTGGCGGACCGGTCGGTAACGAACAGGCTGGGTGAACGAAAGCCCAGCGGCTCTGCATCAAACAGCGCCGTAGCAATGCCGGACGACTCGACTGCGGGCAGATTGGCGTTGTCGGTGATGGCCTTCAGCGGCTGTCGGCGACCGCAGAAGAAGGCCGCGTCGGGCGGATCGCCCTTGTACTCCACCGCAAGGCGCAGACGAATCGTTGCGGCAGACTGGCGCAGCCGTTCACTGCCAACCGACTGCGGGAGCCGGTCTCCATCGCCAAGAAAAGCGGGTGCGGCAGAGGCCGGAATCCACAGCACATTGCCGAATCCGCGCAGCGCGGTAAGGCCGGTAGTGCCGGGAGCGCTGCCGCTGCCAATCGAATCCCAGTCGACCTGCTGCGCCTGATTTTCAGGTGCGCCGATCCTCTCCAGCCGCTGAGCCGAAGGAGAAATCGTGCCCGAGTAGAGCGCGTCGAGCGTCATCGACGCCCCGGGGGCAAGCGGTTGCGCCAGCGCGACGACCGCCTCGCTCATCAGCCCAGTGTGGTCGGCATCCGTGTTGATGAGGCGCGCCGAGAAGGTCAGCGGCGCAGTCTCGCCACTCAACGCGGCTTGGCCGAGTGGCGTTGACATACCAGTCGGTATGGTAGCACCCAACCTTGGGGCAGAACTTACGCCGGATAAACTGCGCGCCGAGATCGCATCCCAGTGCAGCGATGAGCTAATCTGGAGCGTCAAGCGAGTCAGCGGCGCGGCTCCATCGTTGCGCACCGTGAGCCCCGCGCGAACCACAATTCCAGCCGTAGCTGGAGTGAGATGTACGTCGAGATCGTAGGCGATAAAGGTGAGTGCCCCTCGCTCGGCGTCACTGATGGCCAGCGGATCGCCCTGCGTAGACGCGGCGGATTGCATGGTCGTGACAGACTGCGGCAGGTCGCTCGGATTCACTGGTGTGGCAGGCTGCGTAACGGGTTGCGTCTCCGCATCCGAATCGAGGCTGCGCGAAAAGAGAACTTTGCCATGCGGCGTAGCGGGCTCCGTCGATTGATCTGTCTGCAACGATTCTGCCTGCGACGTGGCGGATTGTGTCGCGCTGGATTGCTGACCAGTAGATTGCTGCACGGCGGGCGTCTGCGCAAACGCAGCACCCGCCGCCAAACTCAGTAGCGCGGCAACAAACTTTGTGGAACGATCCGCAGACAACCATACCAATCGGTATCTCACGAGCCCAGTCCTTTGCGCGGCTTCTTAGACGCGGCAGGCTTCGCGATCTCCTGCGCGGGTTGGCGACGCTGGCGCAGCGCCTCATACATAACCACCGCGCCCGCCACCGAGACGTTCAGCGACGAGACTTGCCCCATCATGGGGATGCGCAGCAGGTGGTCGCAGGTCTTCTTCACCAAGTCGTGCAATCCCGCTCCCTCGCGCCCCAACACCAGTACGCAGTTGGTGCGGAAGTCGAAGTCGGTATAGTCCGGCGTACCGCGTTCGTCGAGCCCCAGCACCCAGACGTTAGCCTTCTTCATCTGCTCCAACGCGCGAACGATGTTCGTGACGCGCGCAATACGGACGTGCTCCGACGCACCCGCCGAGGTCTTGGCCACAGTCGCGGTGACGGGTGCCGCGCGCCGCTCCGGCAGGATGACGCCGTCGACTCCCGCGCCGTCTGCGGTACGAATCAGCGCGCCCAGATTATGCGGGTCCTCGATGCCGTCAAGCGCAAGGAAAAATCGGTGATCGAGCGAAGTTCCGTCCCCCTTCGCGGACTGCGGGGCCAACAAATCTTCGATGCTGAGGAAGGCACGCTCGCGTACCAGCGCCAACGCTCCTTGATGCGCGTCAGTGCGAGCCATTCGCGTCAGATGGTCGCGCGACTCCATGTTGACGCGAACGCCCGAGTCACGGCAGAGCTGCGCCAACCGCTCCAACTTGGCGTCGCCGCGTTCGCGCGAGAGAACTACGCTCTCCAGCCGTCGCGCACCAGACCGAACCGCCTCCTCAACCGGGTGCAGCCCATATAAAACTTCCATCCATCCAGTTTACTTGTTCGAAGGAAACAGGGGGCTTTACTGCGTTTTAGAAATTGCAATAAACCAATTTGTTTGTCATTCCGCAGCTTTTTTGTTTGTCATTCCGCAGCGCAGCGGAGGAATCTGCTTTTGCTCGCGCCACGCGAAGTGGCAGCTATCGCCCAGCGAGATGTACGGCCACCAGCTCGCAAGCCTCCCGCTCAATCGCCGCGTCGCCACCAAATCCCGCCAGCCAGTGCAGCTCAGAGTCCTTGCGAAACCAGGTGAGCTGCCGTTTGGCGTAGTTGCGATGCCCCTGTTGAGCCGCTGCAACGGCCTCTTCGCGCAAGCATTCACCCCGCAGTAAAGCCGCAGCCTGCGCGTAGCCGAGCGACGTGAGCGGGCGACACTCTTCGCCAAATTCCGCGACGAGTTGCACAGTCTCTTCGACCAGCCCGCCTCCCTTCTGCGGTGACTCGAACATTTTTGCAGCACGGCGATTGATGCGCGCGTACAGCTCGGCGCGCGGAGGATTCAGGCAGAGCCGAAGCGTACGGAAGCCGGTCAGCGGATCGCGCGGCTGTTGCTCCCACTGGCGCGTAATAGGCAAACGCGCGGCCAACGTGACCTCAATGGCGCGGACGACTTTAGCCGCGTCGTTAGCGTGAATCATACGCGCGGCCTCAGGGTCCATCCGCGTCAAAATGCGATGCAGATATGCCGCCCCACGCAGCTCGGCGCGCTGCCGCAGCCTCTCGCGCAGCGACTCATCGCGCGGCGGCGCGGCAAAGAGACCATCCAGCAGCGCGCGCAGATAAAGTCCCGTTCCGCCCGCCACAATGGGCAACCGTCCACGCCCAGCGATTTCACCAATCGCCTCACGGGCCAACCGAGTGTAGTCACCAGCAGTGCAAGGTTGGTCCAGCGAAAACACATCAATCAAGTGGTGCGGCACACGACCACGCTCGGCCAGCGTAGGTTTAGCCGAACCGATCTCCATGCCACGATAGACGGCAACCGAGTCGCAGCTAACGATCTCGCCATTGAATCGCTCAGCCAGCGCCAGTGCCAGCGCCGTCTTGCCGCTAGCCGTCGGCCCAGCAAGAACGACGAGCGGCGCTGCGGCTTTATGAATGGAATCGGACATCAGGCCTCAAAACAAAATGCGGGGATTCTTCGCTACGCTCAGAATGACAATTCCATTGTCCTCTATGGCTGATGATTCCGTTGCTCGACCACGGAATCGGAACCTACCAAAGCCGCCACCAGCCCACGGTAAAGACGTGCGGCACTCCGGCGCGCAGAATCGCAAACGCGATGGCGGCTAGCGCCAGCAGCAGCAGTCCGCGCACCTGTCGGCGGCGTTCGAGCTGTCGCGCAGGAGCAGATTCGACGGGCTGTGAGTCGGGCCTTGTCATCGTCAGCGACTACGGCAGGGGAGTGTTGTAGAAGAAACCGCAGCGCAGTTCCAGCCGTGGTCCGTGGAAGGCCTTGGGCAGCGGCGGAAAATCGCCCTCGCTGGTGATTGCGTTCCACGCGGCGCGGTCCAGCGCAACGTCGCCCGAGCGCGTCTCCAGCGTGATGTTCTCGATCTCGCCGCCCGGTTTGATGGAGAAGCGAATGCCGACGATGCCCTTCTTCATCAGCGGAGGCTGAACCTCTTCGGGGATCAGCGGATCCCAGTTACGCTGAATGTCGTGATGCAGCCGACTCATGTAGGCAGTAAAATCCACGCCCATCGTGTCGGACAAAATCTGTGTTCCCGCTTGTAGCGGAGCAGTCGAGCCGGACGGACCGTAGGTGATGCCGGAGCCACCTCCCCGCATCGCTCCGCGCATTGCGTCCTGCAAGGCGCTGCGCGGGCTCTGGTTCTGCGCGAAGCTGGGATGCGGTGCCGAGGGCAACTGCGAGTCCGTCTGAGGTTTGGGCGAAGGAGGCAGTGGTGCTGCGGGCTGCGGAGCGGCAGGTGCAGCATTGTGAGCCTGTTCTTCTGCTGGCTGCGGCGTAGGTGGAGCGATGCGCGCCTGCTGCTGCAACTTCTCCATCGTCTTGCGATCGATCACCGGGCGCGGCGCGGGCTTCAACACCGGCGCTGGGTGCTGATCGAGAAAGGTCAACTCCCGATCATGCTGCTTCATCAGCGTAATCGG
>Ga0182011_10003895_pt1 | contig 12093 bp, 8 predicted proteins | sample 711E1DmetaG_FD_120481 | JGI IMG/M metagenome (GOLD analysis project Ga0182011, IMG submission 120481) | Permafrost microbial communities from Stordalen Mire, Sweden - 711E1D metaG | ecosystem: Environmental > Terrestrial > Soil > Wetlands > Permafrost | place: Sweden: Stordalen | collected... | reverse complement strand
CCGGGACAATCCCACTTGGTTCGACGTGGCGGCGACCAAGGAGAACGCGCGCAGGCTGCTGGTGACGCACATCGAAACCGTGGCGGGGCGCTACAGCGGGCGGATGCACTCATGGGACGTGGTCAACGAGGCGATTGATGTGTCAGACGGGCGAGCCGACGGGCTGAGGAACTCGCCGTGGTTGCGACTGGTGGGCGAGGATTACATTGAGCTAGCCTTCAAGACGGCCAGAGAGTCCGATCCGCAGGCGTTGCTGACGTACAACGACTACGGCATTGAGGCCGATACGCACGCGGACGAGCAGAAGCGAGCGGCGGTTTTGGAACTGCTGCGGCGAATGGTGGCACGCAGAGTTCCGATTGATGCGGTCGGGGTACAGTCGCACATTGGGGCGTGGGTAGCGGGCGCGGCGGGGCAGCAAGGGACTGGGCAGCACGGGATTGAGCAGTATGGAGCGGGCCTAATGCGCTTCATTGCTGCGGTACGCGAGCTTGGGCTACAGGTCTTCGTCACGGAGTTGGATGTGAATGATCGGGCTTTGGCGGCAGACGTTGCGCAGCGAGATGCGGCGGTGGCTGCGGCTTACAAGCAATATGTGGATCTGGTGTTGAGCGACGCGGCGGTGAAGGCGGTATTGACCTGGGGGATTACGGATCGATATTCATGGCTCAATCGTGAGGCAACGCGTAGCGATGGCAAGCAGGAGCGATCTCTGCCGTTCGACTCGGCGGGGCGGGCGAAGGCTGGCTTCTACGCCCTGCGCGACGCCTTTGACCGGCGGGGAACTAATCCGCGCCGCGTCCCGGACGAAATACGGTAAGTAGGCTGGATCCGCGAAGGCATCTATTTTCAGTCGAAGCGATGCGATTGTGCATCGAATCGCATAGAATGGCTGGCGCAGGATTGGGCCGAAAATATACGCCGGGAGAGGGATGATGGGGCATTGGGTCAAGGTGAAGGCAGATGATCGGCATATTCTGCACGCCTACGTCGCTATGCCGGTGCGCAAGCCGATTGGCGGACTGGTCGTGGTGCAGGAGATCTTCGGCGTCAACAAGTCGATTTGCCGGGTTGCAGACGAATACGCACAGGCGGGATATTTCACCATCGCGCCCGCGCTCTTTGACCGCATCAAACCCAACGTCGAACTGGGATACAGCGAGAAAGAGGTCCATGAGGCGATCAATGGTTATCTGCCGATGCTCGATCACAAGACCTCGCTGAAGGACATTGCTGCGGCTTGGCATTATGTGCAACGGTCGGTGCTGCGCGTGGGGGTGCTGGGCTTCTGCTACGGCGGGCTGATGAGCTGGCTTTCGGCGACGCGCTCGGACGATATGGGGATGGAGCCGGAGTGCTGTGTGGGGTACTATCCCGGTGGGATCGGCGAGGTGGCCAAGGAAGTCGTTGAGTGCCGCGTGATGCTGCACTTCGGCGAGGTCGATATGCAGATTGGGGCCGACGAGGTCGCAGCCGTGCGCCGCGCGCACTCCGCGTCCGACGTGGTGATTCACACTTACAAGGACGTGGGCCACTCCTTCGCCAACCCCGACCGGCCAAGCTACAACCCGACTGTGGCAACGCTGGCTCGCCAAAGAACCTTGGAGTTTTTAAAGACCACCCTGTCTTAGTACTACAGTTGCAAATAGGCTTTTCGGATGGAGCAGGGGCCTTTAGTCCGGGGCGTTTTCCCTTTGCGGCTTCCGAGCGAAGTACAACCAGCGATGATTTCCGGCTGCTCGGGGAGTGTTTCTGCCTGATGAGCCAATTTCCAGAGGTTTCATCGGGAAATGACCGGCCCCGGTTGTCAATTGGTTGGTCATTTGGTATTCTCGGAATGATCGTTCATTCCGAAGGCTTAAATCATGGACAAACGGACCGACATCTTACAAGCCGCCCTGAAGTTGATCTCCGAACAGGGGTTTCACGCCACGCCTGTCTCGCAGATCGCCGAGCAAGCCAAGGTCGGAGCGGGTACGGTCTATCGCTATTTCAAGAATAAGGAAGACCTCCTCAATCAGTTGTATTTGGAGATCAAGGGACAGATTCATGAGGCGATGGACGAAGGACTCAGCCCGGATATGCCTCTTGAAACTCTTTTCAAGCGTCTATGGATGAATGTTTTTGAATTCGATGTTACGCATCCTCAAGAGTTTAGCTTCGCTGAACAGTACTGTGACAGTCCATTTCTCACCGACATGACACGCACCGCCGGGGCTAGAGTTCTGCAAGATCATGCGGCTGCATTTGAACGTGGAGTCCGCGAAGGTGTGGTGCAGGATCTGCCGGCAGAGATGGTTTTTTCGATCTTTGCGGGCTCGATTGCATCGCTGGCCAAGAAACACTTGGCCGGAGTGCTGGAGATGACCGAAGAGCGACGGCAGCAAGCGGCACATGCGACATGGTGTGCTGTGCGACGTTAGTTTTTTTACACACTTATGGAATGAATATTCATTCCCAGAGGAGGCAGAATGACGGCCAATCGGACGGAGGACGAGTCTGGAAATGGATCGAGGCGTGGTCCACGCGAGCGCCCATAGCGCTGGTGTCGTAGAGAGCGTACGAAGGCGGGCGGTGCATGAAAGATGGTGCGCTGTATGGAGTTTTTTGAACACAACCAGAGTGAACGTTCATTCTTCCAAGGAGATGTTATGAATTCCAGTAAAGTCGTTCTCATCACCGGCGCCTCATCCGGCCTTGGTCTGCACACCGCCCTCCGCGCGGCAAAGCAAGGATTCACGGTCGTGGCAACCATGCGTAACCCGGACAGCAAGTCACATTCACTCTTGGATGCAGCACAGCGCGAGGGTGTTTCTATCCATGTGGATGAACTCGATGTGCAGAAACGCGGAACCATCGACGCATGTGTCGCCAGAACCATTGCTGCGCACGGAAAAATCGACATCTTGATCAACAACGCTGGCTTTGGCATGACCGGCTTTCTTGAATTGGCAACCGAGGCACAGATACAGGAAAACTTCGATGTGAACACTTTCGGAGTCATGCGCTGCATTCAAGCTGTGCTGCCGCACATGCGCCAGCGCAGAAGCGGACACATCATCACCATCAGTTCCGTCGCCGGACTTACGGGACGACCGACCAACGAGATCTACTGTGCGGCAAAGTTTGCAGTCGAGGGGCTGATGGAAGGATTGGCGACTTATCTCGAACCGTTCTTTGGCATTCACTGCTCCCTCCTTGAACCCGCTCACATTCACACCGGCTTCGTAAGTCGCATTGTGCATGACCTCAGTGGCGGCGCGGTTTCGCCGGCGGACGAGGGCGAGGCCATGCAACTCATCACTCCTGAGTTCGTGCAAAAGATACTCGGCGAGTACAACGCGGAATATGCTCCAATCCTCTGGGCGAATTTGCAGGCGATGCAGCAGAATGGCGCGTTGGAGAATTCACAGCGTCCCGAGGAAGTGGCGGAGATTGTGTTGCAGGCCATGCTCGACCCGAAGCCTCGGATGCGCTATCAGTCAAGTGACTTTGCGCGAAACTCCTGCATGGATAAACTCGCCGCCGATCCCGATGGCGAGAAGCAGCAGGCAAGAACTCGCTCCCTGCTGCTGGGAATTCAATCATCGACCGAGGAAACTCTTGAACAGGCCCACTAAAGAGCCTCAGTCTATCGTCATTGCCGGTGCAAGTGGAGAGGTGGGGCGTAAACTTGTCCGCCTCGCCTCCACCTTTGTCGATGTAACTGGTGTAGATCATCAAGATGTACAACGTATACCTTCGAGCGAAAGTGAGGACATGCATGCCGACAAAGTCAGTCCCAGTTGCAGCAACGCCTGCCGGGATACCGCCAACGAAGACCTTCATCGTCACTGGCAGCAGTTCGGGGTTGGGCTTTGAATGTGCGTCCGCCATGACAAAGGACACCAGCGTCCTGGTGATCATGGCTTGCCGAGACGTCCAAAAGGGCGAACAAGCCGCTCGACGGGTGCGCACAGCAAGGGGCCACGTTAAGGTTCTGCCGCTGGATTTAGCCAACCAGGCCTCGATCCACGCATTCGCCGCGTCGTTCCGGAATGGATCCTTCCCTCCTCTGGCCGGGATCGTCTGCAACGCAGGCATGCAGAACGTTGCCGCCCCCACCAAGACCGATGAGGGCTATGAGACCACGTTTGGGGTCAACCATCTGGGCCACTACCTCTTGACCCGCCTTCTACTCCCCGACCTAGCCGCCAGCGCGAGCATCACTTTCGTATCCAGCGGAACGCACGATCCCAAGCAGAAGACGGGTATGCCCGAGCCGAGGTACACCACCGCAGAAGCATTGGCACATGATTTCGATCCGAGCCCAAAGGCAGGCCGGCGCCGTTACACGACGTCCAAGCTCTGCAACGTCTATTGCACCTATGAATATGCCCGCCGCTTCGCCGGACGCACGCCTGCAATCACTGCGGGTCAATGTCTTCGATCCGGGCTTTATGGGGGCCACCGGGCTGGCGCGGACCTATTCCGCGCCGCTTAGATTTGTTTCTAGATATGTCCTGCCCGCACTGTCGATTTTCGTGAAGAATATCCATAGCCCGGTAACCTCCGGACGGCGCCTCGCATTGCTCGCTTCAGGTGGCGAAGAATCCGTTACTGGCAAATACTTTTCCGATGGGCAGGAGGCACGCTCCTCAACCGAGTCGTATGACCCTCAGCATGCGCTGGACCTTTGGAACACCAGCGCTGTAATGACAGGGCTTTCATCTGAGCTATCTCTGGGGTCTTGGGAGCAATGGAACAGCTAACCCACTGAGGTACCACTTCAAGCGTGAGGACCCTTGTGTCCTGAGTCGGAAGTTAGTTCGGGCTTTCAGCCCTTTGTCTTTGTACGGAACGCAACCCTAGGCTACGGCCTAGGCTGGTATAGAGCGGGCCTTTGGCCCTTGTTTTTGTGCAGCGAATTAGAGCGGTTCCCGTAATGGTATATGCCGTAGAGGAACGACAAAAAGCAGATTCCTCCGCTTCGCTGCGGAATGACAAAAAATCTGGTCTACACAAATTCGGGAACCGCTCTAACGGCTCAGGACAATTCAACCACGACGAACTGCTTCCACTGCGCGCTACCGCGTAACATCAGTATGTAAGTGGGGTCGAACAAATTCATGCGGTCAGAGACCTAGCGGACTGGGCGGCCTTCTAGCGTGAGCACTTCAAACGGAGCGAGAGAGATTTGGACGGTCTTGCCAGCACGCATCTCTCGCCCACTCCTCCACTGCTTCGAGCCAGTCCAGACGCTGTGCATTTGGTATACGCTCGAATCGGTCTTGTCTAGTTCGAAGACGCGCGCCACGTCTACGGCAAAAGTCTGTGGCTTCTTCGAAGGATTTCGCAGCGTAAGAATCCCCCTCTGCGAACCCCAGGCGGCCCATCCATAGGGTTGCAAGAGATCGGGATCGCCACCGATCCAATGAACATCCTTGAGGGTTTCGGCATGAGCACGGCTCCATCGCGCCGCTTCGGCGAGCGTATCCCAGTTGGCCGCCGAGAGCAGCGAAGGGGTCATGTATAGCTCCTGCAACTGCGTGCCAGATCCGAAGTACGAGTGAACCTCGTCAGCAAAATCGTTGCCTGGGTCGGTGGCAAGGTCTTTCGCCTGACTTGCGTAGATGACGCCATGCAACATTAATGAGTTGAGCGGAAAGAGCGGACCCTTTTGCACAATATTTTTGTATGTTTGCGCGTCACGAAATGTGATCCAACGCTGACGGGCGCTGCCTTCGCCATCGAAGCTATGGTCGTCCCCTCCACGCCAGATCGAATCGGCATAGAAAAGCCAGAAGGGCGATGCTGTCGTGCCCGTGGTCAGGTTGATAAAGAGGCTCGGTTTCTCTTGCCGTAGCCGCTCAATGAGATGGATTGCAGCGTCGAAGTCACTGTCGAAGGCGCTTCCGGGAACGACCTTGTCGGCGTTGCCCGTGCCGTCGAACTTGAATTGGTTGACGTGGTATTGGTCGATCATCTCCAGACAGGTGTCTTCAAAGCGTTGGAAGTACTTCGGTCCGGAGAGAGCAAACCCATCGTTCAGGATTTCGAATCCGTGGTCGCGACCATATTCCAACCGCTGCTTCTTCTGCTCGTCGTAACCGCCCCAGGGCGAAAGCCATACGCCGACCCCAGCGTGATAACCAGCCGCAGCCGCAGTTACATTGGTGAATCCATGCGGAAACCCTGCATCGAAACCCCACAGAGTGTGCGGATCGTCCCACCCATCGTCAAATAGGAAAGAGTCCAGTTGAACATGCCGAGCTACGGTAAGCTCCTGTCCGAATGCGTGGATACGGTTCAGCGCGCCATCCTCGTCAAAGCGATTTCCATAGCCGAGGTCGTACCAGGAGTTGTAATGCAGAAACGGCTGGTACGGACGCGGGCGTTCCCTCTCGATATACGACAGAAAAGCCCTGCGTAACTGGCCGGCGCGCGAGGTGCCGAGCACGGCAGAGTAAGTAATCCTGTTGCCTTTGCGCAAGGGAAGATCCCGCAGCAGCGAAGCTGTGACTTGGCCATCCAGCACGGCGTTGCGAGACAGAGGATGCTCCATACCGAAGAACATGTTTGCATCCACGACCGGGGAGCCTGCGACGGAGCCTGCGACGTGCGCGTCAGGGTCGGCAAACTCCAGCAACCGGACTTCGGCGATCGGCAGGTCCTCGTTTCCAGCGGTAATCTGTAGTATCTCCCGCACATAGTTAGATTCTGGCCGAACGAGCAGACACCACTGCAATGCCGCGCTGGTCGTCTTCATAGTAAAGTTCCAGCAGGAACCATCTGGAGCGTCAGCTTTTTGCTGCGAAGCCTGTAACACACGATGAGGATCGGAGGCTGAAGTCGCATCCAAGGTCGCACTCATCTGCATATCTGTCGAGCGCAGCACGGTCTGGTCTTTCAAGACAAGCAGAAAGGCCTCGTTCATCTTCAACGATCTGCCAGAGTTGTCATCGTTCACCGACAGTCCCGCGAAGTGGTTGTCGGAGATCTTTACCCTCACGGACAAAGCCCCGCTCTTCAGCAGGGAGTCAGGTCGAAGCGCTGGGAGCTGAGTTTGCGCCACGCAGGAGGTCGTCACGCCAGTAAACATCGAAAGCAGAGACAGCAGCAAGGCCGCAGTTAGACGTGGGACCAGAAAAGCGGGCATCGTGGAATTTGTCCTTCAATTGAAGTTGACTTCTGCAAGAATAATAAAACGAAGTTTGTGCAAATGTGTTTTTATTTCGTTTTATAATTTAGGTCTGCATTCCACCGCACACGTGTCCGAAGAGAAACAGGGAGATTATGATGCCAAAAGAGGCTGTACAGGACAAGTTTATCGCCATGGTTTCAGCAAAGGCACGGGTTACGTTACCGTTGAGTGATTTTCATCCGCGCTGCATGTTGACGACGCCCCAGCACGAGATCCAGTTGCCGCGCTTTCCGGTCATCGACTACCACAACCACCTCGACGCTCAGGATCCTCGACAGATGCTTGAAATCATGGACGCTTGCGGCATTGAGCACATGGTCAGCATCACGATGAAAATCGGCGACGAAGCACTGGCGATGCTGGAACGCTACCGTGCGGCGGACTCGTCCCGCTTTTCGACCATCGGATGGATGGACTGGACGGGGATTGACGGAGATTTTGATGCTTTCCTGTCTGCCAGCCTTGACCGTCTGGAGCGGTTGGTCGAACACGGCGCGGTAGGCTTGAAGTTCTGGAAGGATCTCGGACTCTCCGTGCGCGATGCTAGCGGAAAGCTGCTGCAAGTGGACGACGAGCGGCTCAGCCCGATCTTCGACAAGGCCGGCGAACTGGGCGTTCCGGTGATGATGCATATTGGCGATCCCGAGGCGTTCTTTCTACCGATCGACGCCTACAATGAGCGTTATGAAGAACTCTCCGCCCATCCCGACTGGAGCTTTTACGGAGCACAGTTCAGCAAAAATCAGTTGCTGGAGCAACGAGATCGCGTCTTCCAGCGGCACCCCAAGACAACCTTTGTGGCCGCACACATTGCCGAAAACAGCGAAGATATGCAACGGGTTTCAGCGATGATGGACGCAAACCCGAACGTGCTGGTCGACATCAGCGCGCGGGCCTCAGAGCTTGGACGGCAACCCTACACGGCGCGCAAGTTTTTTCTACGCTACGCAGACCGTATTCTGTTTGGAGCCGACTTGGTTCCGGATTCCGCAATGTACCGCCTCTATTACCGCTTTCTGGAGACGTCCGACGAGTACTTTGCGTATCCCACCCACGCCTCCGGTCAGGGCCGCTGGAACATCTATGGCCTAGACCTACCGGCAGACGTTCTGCGCAAGGTCTATCGCGAAAATGCTTTACGCCTACTGCCGAATCTTCGATAGCCAACTCACCCAGGCACCTCAGGAGCTGATGACGATGGAAGCTAGTTCGATAGGGATAGACGACTCCAACCAGCGTCGATACGGCAGGTTGCTGCTGTGCGTGGCAGGGCTTGGCGGCCTGCTGTACGGCGTCGATATCGGAATCATCGGAGGCGCTCTTCCCTACCTGGAGGCGACCTCGGGCCTCGATGCAGGGCAGCTTTCCGTAATCGTGGCGGCTGTGTTGCTCGGCAGCGTCATCTCCACGGTCTTTGCGGGAATTCTTGCGGACTGGATCGGGCGCAAGCCGGTCATGAGCTTGAGCGGTCTAATCTTTGTCGTTAGCATCCCGTTGATTGCGCTCTCCCACGGCTACGGACCGCTGTTTCTCGGCAGACTGCTGCAAGGCATCAGTGGCGGCTTTATTGGCGTCGTCGTGCCGCTGTATCTCGCAGAGTGCCTACCCTCCTCGAATCGCGGCAAAGGAACGGGAATCTTCCAGTGGCTACTCACGTTCGGCATCGTGGCCGCTGCACTGATCGGAATCTATTACAGCTATCGGGTGCAGGCTGTGGCCTCCGTCGCCAATTCTGCCGCTGTCTTCCACGTCAAGGATCAGGCATGGCGTCATATCTTCTGGATCTCCCTGCCGCCGGGAGTCTTGTTCGTCATCGGAAGCCTGTTCGTGGCCGAGTCGCCGCGCTGGCAGTTCCGCAACGGACGGACCAAACTTGCGCTGGAATCACTGCTTCGCTCCCGCACACCGGACAGGGCGGAGTTCGAACTCGCGGAGATGCAGGCAATCTCCCTTCAGGAACAGTCTTCCCATAAGAGCACGGACTCGTTGCTGCGACGCAAGTATGTCGTTCCCTTCCTGCTCGCGTGCGTGATCTTGTTTTGCAATACGGCAACTGGCGTGAACTCAATCATCGGCTACAACACGAGCATCCTGCTACAGAGCGGCCTCTCCGATCTGGCGGCGCATTGGGGCTATGTCCTGTTTACGTCCGTAAACTTTCTGACGACGATCGCGGGCATGATCTTGGTGGACAAAAAGGGAAGAAAGTTCCTCCTCATCCTCGGCAGTACAGGCATCATGGTTTCGTTGCTGGTCATCGGAGCTTTGTTCTGGCAGACGGAAAGGGCCAACCTGGAGTGTCGAGATGCGCTGCAATCCATGGTCGGGCCACAGCAGGAACTGACACTCCGCTTCGACCAGCAGGAAGCCAAACGCTTGCTTGCGTCCAGCGGACTTCGAGGAGAACAACCTCTGGCCGACCATGCTTCTCTGGTGGTCATCTATTCCTACGGCGGTTTTACCGGTGCGACAACCTATGTGCGCTCGGACGACACAGCCGCCGCACCGCTTCACATCACGCGGCAGGGTAGCGTGCCGACCAATGCCATTGAAGCCTTCTTCAAAAACCCGTTCGCCGACCTCCATACCGCACAGACGGCGCCTCTGAGGATCGAGCGCGCCCACATCGCTCGCATTCCCAGCCATCAACATGGCGTGCTTGTAGCCGTCGCGCTGCTTTCCTTCATTGCCTTCTTCGCGATTGGCCCTGGCGTCTGCGTCTGGCTGGCTCTTTCAGAACTGATGCCGACACGGATCCGGTCTGTCGGCATGAGCATAGCCTTAGTGATCAATCAACTGGTATCGACGATTCTGGCCGTGCTTTTCCTGCCCATCGTAAGCCGCTACGGTTACTCCGCGATGTTCTTTCTCTTTGCAGGATTTACGGTGCTCTACTTCGTCACAGCAGCCTTCTTCCTGCCCGAAACCAAAGGAAAGACGCTCGAAGAGATCGAACAGTATTTTGAAGGCAACCCCGTCGGTCGTTAGTCAGAGAATTTTCACCAATAGGGTAGAGCGTGGGGGCACAAGCGGAATACGGGGATTCTTCGCTGCGCTCAGAATGACAAGCCTAGGTCTCTGACCGCTTGATCTTGTATCAATTTGGGTGCCCCATCCTTGCGGCGTATTTGCATTTGCCGCAAGGGTGGGAGGTACAAATTCATCTGGTCGAGGCCCTAGTTACTCTATAACAACAGTGAAAATGCTATAGAGTGTTCCAACCGATTCTCTCGCAACCAATTCAGAAACTGCTTCGGCGCATGCTTCTTTCCTTGTGCCATAGAATGCGCTTGTCTCATGGCGACTTGCCACTTCGCAACAGCTACAAAATTTGCTGAACCAATCTCGCCCCTATACTTTGGTCGGTTGTGAGTACGACAGAGCGGTTTATAGAATCATGGGGTAGATTCGATTGCGTAATGTCATGCGTTGAAATACATCCCTACCTGATTTATCACTCGAGCGAGCCCTACATGTGCAATAGAAATACCGACACAGGCATCTTTAACCGATGGGCTACTTCATCGGAGCCTCAATCCGTAAGAACGAGGATTTCACGGATTGGGCTGTGCGTGAAAACTGCGCGTCCCCGTTTCGTCTGGCTGTGCATGTTGTTGTTTGTGACGTGCATCCTGCCGGAGTTGTCTGTCGCCGCGACTCCGGAAAGTTGGGTCGCAACGTGGGGATCGTCTCAGTTGCGGGCGGGCGGCACTGACGATCTTCCCAAGCAACCGTTCGACGGTGCGACGCTCCGGCAGATTGTGCGCGTCTCCGTTGGTGGGACGAAGTTGAGGTTGCTCCTTTCAAACGCCTTTGGGGATAGTCCTCTGGTTCTACAATCTGTTTATGTTGGCCGCTCGCGCTCAAGTAAGGTCGAGATGATCGATCCTCATTCGCAGCTTCCGGTGCTCTTTAATGGCAATGCCAGCGTGACCATTCCCGCTGGAGCCGAGTACCTTTCGGACGCGGTCTTGATGAACGTGCCAGCGCTGTCCGATGTGACAATCACAATGCTGATCGAAAAGGCACCGCACACGATCACAACCCATAGTGGAGCGCGTGCGACCTCGTTGCTGGTGGCAGGCAATCACGTTTTGGATAATCCGCTCTCGTCTCCCGAGTCGTTCCCGCATTGGTTCTTTCTGGGGGACGTAGAGGTGCAAGGGGCTTTGAATGTCGCCTCGATCGTCACTCTTGGGGATTCGATTACGGATGGCCATGGAGCAACGACCGACGCAAATGATCGATGGCCCGATGTGCTGGCAGCGAGATTGTCTAAGGCGCATATTGGTGTCGTCAACCGGGGGATTGGTGGCAACCATGTCTTGCAGGATGGATTGGGACCCAACGTGCTTGCGCGTTTTGATCGCGACGTACTGGCCACGCACGGTGTACGCTACCTGATCGTCCTGGAAGGCGTGAACGATATTGGGGGGCTGGATCGTACGGAACCGCATCCGGCTGCAATGCACAATGCGCTGGTCCGAGAGATCGAAGCTGCATACGTGCAGATCGTGGCGCGGGCACATTCGCAGGGAATTGCCGTCTTCGGAGCCACGGTGACAGCGTTTCGAGACTCCGGCTATTATCACCCGTCTGATCAGACCGAGGCGGACCGCAATGCTCTGAACCAATGGATCAAGACATCGGATGTCTTCGACGCCGTGATCGACTTTGACAAGGCAATGCGTGACCCGGCACGACCCGATCATCTGGACCCAACCGTTGATTGTGGCGACCATCTACATCCCAATCCGACCGGTTACAAGCGAATGGGCGAATTCGTTCCGCTCGAACTGTTCCGGCAACTAGAGCATTTTCACTGATGGTGTAATCTATTTGTGGCGAAGCTCCTGCGACACGAGACGATGGCGCGAGCATACGAGGATGATCTACGGCGGAAGTTGTTG
>Ga0182011_10003892_pt1 | contig 12098 bp, 9 predicted proteins | sample 711E1DmetaG_FD_120481 | JGI IMG/M metagenome (GOLD analysis project Ga0182011, IMG submission 120481) | Permafrost microbial communities from Stordalen Mire, Sweden - 711E1D metaG | ecosystem: Environmental > Terrestrial > Soil > Wetlands > Permafrost | place: Sweden: Stordalen | collected... | reverse complement strand
GGGCGGGGGATGGAGATGATCCCGGGCTCATCGTATGTTCCGTGAGATTCAATAAGAGGGATATTTTCAACCTTTTTCTGATTCATCCGTGCAGGATGAAGCAAGTCGAACAATCCTTCGGGTTCTTCTCCTCTTTCAGGTATGATAACCTTCGAGACCAACAACCATATAAATCACCATGAATAAAGAAATGAAAATACGTTCGCCAGGACCCGGCCGGCAGCCTGAATAAAATCACCCTGCCGCCACCGGCTGACGGACATAAGCGGCGAAAAAGGAGGGAATTATCATGGATTATCAATCGCGAGCGGATGCTTTTGGAAAAAATACCGGAGGGATCGTATGAGCCGCGGGCCCCGGCCGCTCAAGGCAAAGGAGGAGGCGCTGCCAATAGCCGAGAAGCGCGGCCTTGTCATGCGTTACCAGCACCGGCGGGGGAATATCGGTGACTTTTCCATCATAAGCCCGGGGCTTGTCGGTTTTATCTGCGTGATGCGGCTGATCCGGCTCAGCAGTACGCCGGAAGATATCCTCTATGATTTCTCATCCGTGATCGGCCAGCTCCGCTTCATTGCATCGTCCCCGGCCATCTCGCGCGAGCTCTGGCTTCGTTCGCCCCGGGGCGCGTGGCGGTTCTTCCGGATTCTCGATGATTCAATCCTTGAGCTGGGGCAGGACGGGATGCCGCTCGCAAACGGGACGGGGCCGGTTGCTCTGCCGGCAGTGGTTACGGGGCTGATACAAAAGCCGGAACCGTCCGGGAAGAATGGCAAAAAAACCGTGACAGCTTCACCGTCATCGGCCGGGAAAAATCCGGAGCCGGGGAAAAATCCTGCTCCGGATATTCCAGCAAAGGATCCGGGACGGTCAGAGAATACTGCACCGGCTTTACCTCCGGCTCAGGAACCGGGACCGGAAAAAGATCGGAAACCCGCAGCAATCCCGGAAAAAATTTCAGAGCCGGTAAAAGATCCGGGCCCGGCACAGGATCTTCTGCCCGGGCCGGAGTTGGAAAAAATTCCGGAACCTATAAGAAAATTCCTGAAGCGGAGAATAAAAGGACGGGAAACCGATCCCGAACCGGATTAAGCCGGCCATGGTACCGTGCCAGGTCTCCGGGAAGGCTCTCCCAGGAGACCCCGTTCTCCGACGGGAAATCCTTCTTTTTGATTCCCTCCTGACAGTATCTTCCGGGCAAAGACGGTTGTTCAAATAGGGCGTATTCTGGCAAACAGAGGCGAAAATGACCGAATCCTATCATGCCATTTTTCAGATCCCGGAACAATGTACCAGATTCGCAAAAAACGGTACCGGATATTTTTCGATCTTCCCATTTTGACCCCTGATTACCCAGGATCTGCCGTTTCCATGCATTCCGATGATCGTATTTATTCACATTTGGATCGAAAAACGGGGAATATGTCCTGATACAGGACGGCATCGGGCCGGAAGGGGTTTTTGGGATCGGGGTTTTCTACAGAGCAACAATTTCCTGTCTTTGAGATTTTCCCGGGAACAAAAAAATTCTAAAACCCCTCTAATTATTAGGGGTGAGACTGATTTTTGTTGACGCAGTCACTGATGTTTTTGCATCTGCACCATTCGTAAGAAACGGAGAATTCTCTATCACTACATAGTACGTACCTGTTGAGGGAAGAACGAAATCAAAATCACTCGACGTAACTGAATTAAAAATTTTCCCCTTGAACGAAGCAGCTGAATCTGAACTCGCTCCGCTGTTATATACCTTAAAATTCGCCGTATCCATGACCAATATATCAACCGGATTCGACGCAGTGACCGTAATGTGACAGGTATCTCCGGCATTACCAGAGAAATAATTCCAGCGATACGTATTATAAGGGATATTCACTGAATTTTCATTTACAATAATCATCGGCGTAGAATTTGGGATGGGTAAGGATATGGGCACCTGATTCCCATAGGGATAATAATATTTTTTATCAGTATCAAATTTGTATGGTCCTCCCGGATAATTCGCCCACCAGTCCAGATTTAACCAGTACTGGGTAACTCCCTGCGAATCCGTTTCATGGTGCGTCCATATTGCATTTTTACCGCACGAATATCGTTTACAGATATAATCGGTAGCCTTCTGGGCACTATCCTGGGAAGTCCCGAGGTAGACTTCGGCTTATGCGTGCCGGTTATTTCCCTGTTCGTCAGATGCGGTTACTACGCGTGAGGTTCCCCCGATAGCCTGAACCAGAGCAGCAATTAAAATTGCATAATCATCGCAATCCCCTTTCAGCCCGATTTTAATGGTGTTACTCGCAGGAGAAAAATAGTCTTCACCATTAGGATCATTTATATATATCCAGTTTTTGTAACAATATTCCCAGATATCGCATACCTGTGCCAGATTATAATTTCCCGAACTGGCTTTATTAACACGTTCTCTCGCAAAATCTATTGTTGCCGGTTCCTGAAAATCTATCGCCTTCGCGATAACCGCTTTCACCGGATCATCGGTTGTTGGAAGCAGAAAGAGATAACCACACTTGTTTGTGAAAGGGTTATAGAGAGATCCGGGGTAATTGTCCTGACAATACTGGTAACTGTCAGCTGCGGGAATCGCAGGTTGTGTCGGTGTGGAAAGCACCGTTTCATTAACAATCTGCGGGGCCGTTGCAGAAAATGTGGTTGCGCACCCTGCCATACCGATTATACAAATGAGCAGGATCAAAAAAATGAGAGAATATTTTATTTTTCACAGGGTCGCGGTGAATTTTTAAAGACTTAACAATTGCCTTTTACTTTAGTTATGGTTCCGGCTTCCTTGACCTTATCTCTTATTACGCAACGAGTGAATTATCAGATAATGGTATCAGGAATTATCCCTGCCCGGCATGCCGGCGGCGGAATAACCTGAAGGAAACCCGCAGGATGAGCCCGACCACCAGCACCGATGCGGTGGCAAGAATGATGGTTATCCATTGCAGGGCTGATAGGGGGACCGTGGCAAATACAGCACCGCCGTACTGGACTATGGCGACCTGGACTGCGACCACGAGGCCCATGACGACAAAGAAGACCGGGTTGCCGGAGAAGAACGACGGCATCTTCCCGTCGAGCGCCCGGCAGTTGATCCCGTTCCAGACCGCTGCCATGATGAAGCCGGCAAAGAAGACCGTGCGCACCTCTTCCGGAGTCGTTCCTCCGAGGAACCCGGTTGCCATCTGGAGGATTCCCGCGATGATCAGGAATGTGCCGGTCACGATAATCGAGAGCCACATGAACGGCGTGACGATCCGTGCGTCCTGCGGCACCGGCTTATGATTCATCAGGCCGTGGTGCGGCGCCTCGGAACAGAGTGCAAAGGCCGCGAGCGTGTCCATGATGATATTGATCCAGAGGATCTGGATGATGGTGAATGGTTCGCGAAGCCCGAGCAGGGGCGTGATGAAGACAAGGATGCAGGCACAGAAGTTGATCGTGAGCTGGAAGAGGATGAACCGCTGGATGTTCTCGTAGAGCGATCTTCCCCACAGGACGGCGCTCGTGATCGAGGCAAAGGAATCGTCCAGGAGGATGATATCGCTTGCCTCCCGGGCAACCTCCGTCCCGGCTATGCCCATGGCGAGGCCCACGTCGGCGTGCTTGAGTGCCGGTGCATCGTTCGTCCCGTCACCGGTGACTGCGACAACAGCCCCGTTCCTCTGGAGCGCCTCGACGAGGAGGAGCTTGTCCATCGGTTCTGCCCGGGCCATCACATCAAGGTCCCGCGAAGTTGTTGTCTGTTCTTCTTTTGAGAGGGATCGGAATTCCGCACCGGAGACGACCATGCCGCCCTGCAGGATGCCTGATTCCTGCGCAATCGCCCGTGCCGTTTCCGCATTGTCCCCGGTGACCATCCGCACTTTGATCCCTGCATGCTGGCAGGTAGTAACCGACTCCGGAATATTGTCCCGGAGGTGATCGCGGATGCCGACAAAGCCGTCCCAGGTAAGCCCGGACTCATGCTCGTTGCCGTCCAGGACCTCCTTATGGGCAAAGGCAAGCGTCCGCATTGCCCGCGAGGCAAGGACACTGACGCCGCAAAGGTCCGGCCTCTCCGTGCAGAGCCCGGCAACGATCTCCGGTGCGCCCTTAACGAGAAGCCACATCCTTTTGTCCCTATGGACGACCGTGGACATCCGCTTCCGGTTGCCATCGAAGAGGTACTGTTTGGTAGAGCGGGTCTCCGCCCGGATCTGCATATAATCGAGCCCGTGCTGCCGGAGCCAGCGGAGCAGTGCCCCTTCGGTAGAGTTGCCGATGACGATGATCTTCCCCTCCCGCTCCTCAAGATGTGCCGTCCCGTTCACCGCGGCGTTGAGCGTAATCCACTGGGCCCGCGTCTGCGGGAGATCCGTGCTGTGCCCGGGTTTGCCGGCCGGCGACTCCACGACTTCCATCTGGTTCTTCGTCAGGGTTCCGGTCTTGTCCGTGCAGATAGTCGTGGCTGAACCGATGGTCTCGCAGGCGATCAGGCGCCGGACAAGGCAGTTCGCCCGCGTCATCTTCTGCATGGCGAGCGAGAGCGAGAGGGCGACACTCATCGGCAGGCCTTCGGGCACTGCAGCGACGACGATTACAACCGCGAGCATGAAATAGTGGAGGATATTGTCTGCGGTATCGATATTGAGCCCCGTTACCTCGCCGATCACCAAGCCGCGGATGAGCAGTGTGCTGCAGATGAGTACGGCCATCGCATACCCGAAGCGGCTGATGAAACCGGCGAGAACCGTGAGTTTCTGTTCGAGCGGGGTTGGGGTGGCATGGTCGATCCCGAGCGATGCCGCGATCACGCCCATCTGGGCCGAGTCGCCCACTGCTGCGGCGATCATATGCCCTTTGCCGGCCGTGATGAATGCCCCTTTCAGCACACGGTCACCGGTACCCTTCCCGACCGGTTCGGTCTCGCCGGTGAATGCGGATTCATCGGAAAAGAGGTCATCGGCCGCAATCAACCAGCCGTCCGCGGGCAGGGCGTCGCCGGCTTCCAGCAGGACCAGGTCGCCGACAACGATATCGCGGGACGGGATCGATGCCGGGTACCCGTTGCGGACGACCTTGATCGCGACATCGTCCCGGTGGGCATTCAGGACATCGAATTCTTTGCTGCTCCGGTATTCGTTGAAGAACGAAATACCGGTCGAGAGGAGAATAGCAACGATGATCCCGATGGTGTCAAGGAAGCCGCTGCTCCTGACAATTGAGACAATCATCGAGACGATCACCGCAAGGAGCAGGATCTTTATGATCGGGTCGTTAAATTTTTCCAGGTACTGTTTCCAGAGCGGCTCCCGGGCCGGGGGGGTCATGGCGTTGGCGCCGTATTTTTTGCGGAACTCCGCAACCTGTACGGTAGTGAGGCCGCGGGTTCCCGCGAGAGTTTTCAGTTCATCCAGTGAGAGCATTTTTCCGGGATCCTGCGAGGGTACACGCTCTGGATCGCAGCATACTATTGGTTTTGGGGAACTATAAGGTGTTACATGGGGGGAGGACGGGAAAAACAGTGCGGTGTTTTCCTCATTTATTCTGTGGCAGCATCACCTGCTGGAGCAGCGTCCTGTCGTGATCGGGTTTGGCGTCCTGCAAACCACCTGGTATTCCTCTGACGATATCCAGCGTTCCACCGTCGGAAAATCCCGGTCCCGAAAACCCCTTCCGGCCCGATGCCGTCCTGTATCAGGACATATTCCCCGTTTTTCGATCCAAATGCGAATAAATACGATCATCGGAAAGCATGGAAACGACAGATCCGGGGCAATCGGGGGTCAAAATGGTAAGACCGAAAAATATCCGGTACCATTTTTTGCGAATCAGGTACATCTTTTGGGGATCTGAAAAATGGCATGATCGGATTTGGTCAATTTCGCCTTTGTTTGCCAGAATACGCCCGGTTTGAAAGACCGTCTTTGCCCGGGAGATACCGTCGGGAGGGCGATCAAAAAGAAGGATCCACCGAAGGGCGACAGGTCATCAGACCCGGTGCAGGATTCTTTGCCGGTTTGGGATCTTTCCCGGTTGCGGACCGTCTGGCCTTTCCGGTCATTCCCGCAACCAGCCGCAGGGTTCTGTATCACAGAACCGCAAACGTTTCCTGAAAAATCCTGGAAAATTTTCAGAAAAATTCCAAAAAAAATTGCTCTGGAGAAATCATTTTGATAGTAATTATGACGCTCTTTTGGGCTCTGCTCCCGCCGCTATGGTATCCCCCGGTTGCGATTGTGCCGTATTATCCGTATGCAATCGCAGGGAAATTTTCAGTTCAGGTAATGCCGGGGCATCGCAATGCGCCCCCGCCCCAATGGGGGCCGGGTTGGTGCAAGGGGGGGCGATCATCATCTGAAAAGAGGATTTCTCCAGAGCAAAAAAATTAAAAAAAATTATTCCGGAGGATTCTCCGGTTCTTTACCCTCACCGGCCTTTATAGACCGGATGACCTGCAGGACAATAGAGACAACCGCCAGAAGCGAAATGCCGATAATTGCGTACACGAGCAGGCTGAAATTCTCCTTGACAAGGGGGAGGCCGCCGAAAAAATAGCCGATAAGGGAGAATGCGCTGACCCACATGACCGCCCCGGTAATATTATAGGTAAGGAACCAGCGGTAACCCATCTTTCCCACACCGGCAAGGAACGGGGCAAAAGTCCGGATGAACGGGATGAAGCGGGCGATGACAATGGTGAACCCCCCGTATTTCTTAAAATACTCGTGGGTCTGATCCAGGTGCTCTTTTCTCACGAAACTGTACTTCATGTCAAGCGCCTTCATACCGATGGTATGCCCGATCCAGTAGTTCACTGAATCGCCGACCACCGCGGCAATGATTAAGGAGATAATCAGGATCTCGATATTCAGCAGACCCGCCCCTGCCAGTGCACCGGCAACGAAGAGCATGGAGTCGCCGGGAAGGTAGGGCGTCACCACAAGGCCGGTCTCGCAGAAGATGATCGCGAACAGGATCAGGTAGGTCCAGAACCCGTAGGTTGCAATAATACCCGGCAGGTAGTTGTCAAAATGCAGTACCATATCGATGAGTAAAAAAAGCAGATCCATCTCCGGTTATGTTGGCTTTTACCCTGCATAAATGAATCCCTGCCCTGCGGCAGCACGGGACTCCCGCAGCCTTTCAGATGCGTCCGCTCTTCTGCAGCCAGAGGCCGCACCCTGCGTATGCGGCAAGGAAGAGAAGGACAATGCCGAGGATCGCCGCGACACGGACAGAGTCGTATGCGGCAACAGCGTTATTCAGCTCCATGAGCGTGATGATGACCCCTGCGACTGCAAGGACTGCCGTTGTATAGAGCGCGATGATTGCGAGTGCCCCGGCAAGGATCAGATCGTCCATGAAAGACCTTATGCTGTAGCGTTATATGAATGCATCATGACGGCGAAGCTGCCCGTATCCGGCAGCTTATTCGAGGTATCCGGCGAGCAGGTTCTCGTAGAGGTGGCGGACGTTCGCATCCGTTGCCGGCATCGCCGGGAACCCCGCATACTTCCGTGCGGTGCTGATATCGCCGGACAGGTCAAGGCCATACTGGCTCTTTGAGAGGAACCATCCTTTCTGTTCATAGTACCATGAGAGATATTCCTGCTCGGTCTGCCCGGGCGTGGGTATGAACAGGCCGGCCTTTTTCCTCAGCTCGGCAAGTTCCATCATCGTTGTATAGCCCGAACGGCAGATCACAAACTTCGCCCGGTTCATCAGCGCCGCTTTCTCTTCATTGGTAACATAGGTCCGGATCGAGCAGTCCCCGGACCCGGTCACCTTGCATTTCCTCTGCGGGCTCCCAAGGAGGACAACCCGGCTCCCGTCAAGCTCCTGTGTCATCGGCAGCAGGATCTCCTCGAGCCGGGTCCGCTGGGGCTCCGGCCCGGAGACCATGACAAGGTAATCGAGATCGCGGGGGATATCCTGTCGCGGGATGCTGGTCAGGATGCCGGCAAAATATGCCCGGGACCGGGCGATATCCGAGTCCGGCCGCGAGAGTTTTCCCGCAAGCGAGAGGGGCCCGGGCGGGTTGTCGGGAACGATGACCCGGTCGAATTTATTGTGGTGGAACCGGTTCAGTACCGATGCAAAGAGTTCCACCGGCCAGAGGGAGACGGGCAGATGGAAATGGAGCTGGTGGGTGAAGAAAAAGGAGGGGACGTGCGGCGAATAGACACCGAGACGGTTGTCGCTGATGATAAGGTCGTAATGGTCGCGGGAAAGGATCCGTTCGATCTCCCGACGTTCACGCGCAATGGCATGAAGCAGCACGGGAAAATACACAGACAGTTTCGGCAGGAAAAAGCGGCCTGAACTGTAAGGCGACGGATAATCTTCAAACTCAATGAACCGGCAGGAGGGAAATTCCCGCTGCAGTGCAATAAGGGTATTACCGCAGGCAGCGATGGTCACGTCATGATCGTGATCCATGAGGGCTTTGATCACCGGGATATCCCGCATGGCATGGCCGAGACCCCAGTTCAGGGGCGTAAGCAGCACGGATCCCATTCAGCCGGCCCTCATCATAGTATAGAAATTCTCTTACTGTTGTATGAATGATTCGCAAGCCAGCGATCGGCACGCTGCTCACCGTCATAGTGACGAGCGCCACCGCCCATGACGGGGCGCAGTCCGGGAATTCTGAAGGATTCTTCTCCAATCGGACATCGATGATACGAGGCCCTGTCCCTCGCGGCGGATTAACAACCAGATTAAAAAAACCGGTAATTTACCCGGCAACGCCCCGACAGTAAGTAGTTGTCGCGATAGCGAGGACTGACTGGAGAAAATCCCCATCTTCAACTCAGCCGAGTGACTCCGAAGGGGGGATGCACCCATAAAAAATATTTTTTATTAAAATGAAAATTCCCTTATGTCACGACCGCTTTTTTAAACCGCCAGTACGCAAACGCGAACATGATCAGGGTGAAGATCGAAAGCCCGCCAAATGCCCCTGCGATATCCATCGGCGTGTATACGTAATGCTTCCCGAGCGCGATAAAGTCCGGGCCAATCGCGAAATACCGGATACCGGTGATCAGGAGCGTCATCGGGTTATAGATTGAGATGATCTTCAGGATGTCCGGGAACGTATCTACGGGATAGAGGGCGTTACTGGCAAAGAAGATCGGCATGGTCAGGAGCGTGATGACCCCCTGCAGCCCCTCGGGACTCTCCATGGAGATCGCGATCGCGGCGGAGAGGAACAGGAAGCCCAGCGCGAACATGGCAACAAAAGCAAGGATCCCGGCAACCCCGGTGATGGTCTGGAGCGGGGTAAACCCGGCAAAGAATGCCGTCCCGATCAGGATGCCGAATGCCATGATGATGATCGCCTGGATGAAGGATTTGGTGACGCCGGAAAGGCCGATCCCGAAGATGATGTGGTTCCGGTCCATGGGGCTTGCAAGGATCTCCCGCATGAGCCCCCAGTTCTTGTCAAACAGGATCACAATCCCGCCAAAGAGGCTGGTGAACAGGGTCGTCATCGCGATGATCCCGGCTCCCATGAAGGTGAGGTACCCGACAACATGGGCACCGGCAGGTACCGGCATGCCCGCGGTCAGCTTATCAAAGTTGCTCGACATGGCGATGCCGAAAAAGGCGAGCCAGAGCGCGGGCTGGAGCAGCGAAGAGACGAGGAGCGTCTTGAAGCGGACAAAGCGGATCATGTCACGCCAGTAGATGGTCATGAACCCGTAGGACATCTCATCGCCCCCTTACCTGCAGGTGTCGTGCCCGGGCAGGAGCTGCCCCATCGTCGCGAAGTTCTTTTCCTGTATAAAAGACAAAGACATCATCCATGGAGGGTTTTTTTAAATTGATGATCGAAATCTCGATCCCCTTATTCCTGAGCGTGTCGATGATGGTGGGGAGAACCTTGGTACCGTCTTCAGTGACCATCAGGATAAATCCCCGGGATTTTATTTTGATATCCCGGATGGAAGGCTGGCCTTTTAACAGGCCGATGGCCGCTTCATTGTCATTGGTCTCAAGGTAAATGATATCCTGGCCGAGGGTGTTCTTGAGCTCCCATGAGGTACCGGAAATAACGATCTTCCCATGGTCAATGATACTGATGCGGTCGGAGAGCTGGTCTGCCTCGTCCATGTAGTGCGTGGTGAGGAAGATGGTGGTCCCCTCGTTATTGACCCCCTTGATATACTCCCACATCCGCATCCGTGTCTGCGGGTCGAGCCCGATGGTAGGTTCATCGAGGAAGAGAACCGTCGGCCGGGTCATCAGCCCGCGGGCTATCTCAAGCCGCCGTTTCATGCCGCCGCTCAGGCGCTTGGTCAGTTCATCCTTTTTCGCCTCGAGCTGGACAAGTTTTAACAGCTCGTCTATCCGGGCCCTTCGCGTATCATCCGGCATATTGTAGAGCCGGCCGTGGAACTCGAGGATCTCCCGGACGGTCATGTCCCGGTCGAGCGTGATGTCCTGGAAGACGATGCCGATCGATTCCCGGACCTTCTGGGGGTCTTTTGTCACATCATATCCCGCAACTGTTGCCCTGCCTTTCTGCAGGGAGAGCAGGGTGATCAGGACGTTGATTGCTGTGCTCTTACCGGCCCCGTTCGGCCCGAGGAAGCTGAAGATCTCGCCCTTCTTTACCGAGAAGCTGATGTTGTCAACGGCCCTGAACTTACCGTAGCAATGTTCGAGGTTCTCGACAATGATTATCGCCGGTTCCGGGTCCGCATGTTCCATACTGTGAATATTCCAGAACCAGAATATAAGAATACTGGGATAACGGCAGGACCCCGTGGGGCAGCAATCATCGGTAATCAGGTGCCTTCCGCGCAATTATTGTTATCATCCCGTTATTTACTGCGGAATAATCAATCCTGAACCCGCTGCCGGCCAGCATCCGGATAAGTGTTGGGGGAGCGAGACGGATCTTCTCATACACCCCGGCAGTTCTCTCCCATTTCCCCCGCCCGCAGGAGTAGAGAATGTCCTGCACAGTGAGCGTATCCGTATGATATTTGAGTCCGCACAGAAAAATCCGGTCTTTGTCGCGCAGCACCGGGATCACGAATACCGAACCGTCAGGTTCCTGAGAATAATCCCTGAGCGTGAGGACCAGCCTGCCACCCGGGACCAGTTCCGAAAAACACTGCCGGAATAAGTCCTCTGTTTCCGTCAGGTTATGCAGGTGGGTGAGCGTGTCGCCCATGCAGGTAATAAGTACCGGGTTCCGGCCTGCCCATAGGGAATAATTCCGGATATCTCCCAGGATTGTTTCGACAGGCAGTGCTCCTGTATGGGTGTGAAGCTCTTCCAGCAGCGGCTGGCAGAAGTCCACCGCAGTCACGGAATACCCGAGATATGCAAGCGGGACGGACTGGAACCCACAGCCTGCCCCGAGATCGATGGCAATGCGGTTGTCACGGGGCGTGAGGTCATGGATGGAGAAAAATTCTTTGTTTTTCCGGACCTGATCGTCCAGTCCCCCGCTTATCCAGGTATAACACCCTCCAAGAAGCGCATCATAATGGGTCTGCACGGCATTATCCATAAAAATGGTCCGTTCCCGGCGGGAATCAGGGGTGTTCTTTTGTGGAAATAATTCGAACTTTCGTCGGGATTATATCATCGTACCTGGGGTTCGAGTCTGCGGAAAAATCCAGCTGTTCGTACGTTTCCTCCCCGGCAACATCCCAGATACCGCTGCGGGGTATGAGGAAATCCCGATCGGTAGCATTGACAAACAGGAGGCGGCTCCCTTTCCTGAAATCGATAACACACATCGTGAGATACCCCTCGCTGTCCCTCCCGCTGTTCGCAAACCGGTGGTAAACCACCGAGGGGTCGTCCGATGCGATGATATATCCGCTCTCTCTAAAAACCGAGTCGTTCCGGATCTGTTTTGCCTGTTCCGCGTTGACCCCGACATAGACACTGATATTCTCTTTTATCGTAGTGTTGAATACTGCATAATCGATACGGCCGATCTGCAGCCGGATGCGTGAAGCGTCCGACTGGTTTGTCTTTGCCCTCACCGATTCCCAGCGGAGGAACCCGTTGATGGTATCGGTTGTTTTCCCATCGGCAAAATCGCTGATGGCGTTATTTACTTCCGGAGG
>Ga0182011_10003891_pt1 | contig 12099 bp, 4 predicted proteins | sample 711E1DmetaG_FD_120481 | JGI IMG/M metagenome (GOLD analysis project Ga0182011, IMG submission 120481) | Permafrost microbial communities from Stordalen Mire, Sweden - 711E1D metaG | ecosystem: Environmental > Terrestrial > Soil > Wetlands > Permafrost | place: Sweden: Stordalen | collected... | reverse complement strand
TCCGCCCATGGAGTTCACCACCAAATATGCCGGTCTGGTCGCGCGCGTCGAGCACGGGATTGATCGGGAACTCCCTCCGGCTGACGCGGAGCCAAGCCGCCTCCACCAGGCGATGCGCTATTCCCTGCAGGCCGGAGGCAAACGCCTGCGGCCAGTCTTGGTGGTGGGCGCCGCGGAACTGGTTGATCCCGGGGAGCGGTTTGATCCCATCCCGGCGGCTGTGGCGGTGGAATGCATCCATACTTACTCCCTGATTCACGACGACCTGCCGTGCATGGACAACGACGACCTGCGACGCGGCCGCCCAACCTGCCATCGGGCGTTTGACGAGTCCACTGCGTTGCTCGCGGGCGATGCGCTGCTCACCCACGCCTTCTTCCTGCTCAACGAAGCCTATGCCTCGCAGCCTTCGCTGGCGGTCGGTTTGTGCCGGGAGTTGGCAATTGCGGCGGGCAGCCGCCACCTGGTCGGCGGCCAGATGCTCGATTTATTGGGTGAAAGATCGGCCGGCGTGACGGATGCCATGCTCCACCAGATCCATGACGGCAAGACAGCCGCCATGATCCGAGCGTCCCTCGTGTTGGGAGGCTTGATTGGCGGAGCAACACCGGAGGTGATCGCAACGTTGCGCGCCGGGGGCTCCAGCCTCGGCATGGCTTTCCAGATCATGGACGACATTCTCGACGCAACGAGCGACGCCGCAACGCTTGGCAAGACTCCCGGCAAGGACGCGAAGGCCGGTAAAGCGACCTTTGTGACGCTCCACGGGTTGGAGACGTCACGCCGGACCGCAGAAGAGCAGTCTGCCGCGGCGCTTCGAGCGTTCCGATCCTTGCCGGGTGACACCACGTTTCTGCTGGGGCTCGCGCAATACCTCACGACACGAACGCACTAGCCTGCATATCTCAGGGAGACGCGACGCCCTCGTCGCGTCTCCAAAACCACAGATTCTGTCTGCCCTCCAGCGCTCAAAGGCCGGCGCCTGCGCATCGCTGGGGATTAAACTCTATAGTCTGTCCGACAATTGCCGATAGGATCTTGTTGCGGCGCGCTTAGACTCTGTTCCAGATCACCTCGCGCGTCCGATTGAGACTGATTTTCCATGAACACCGATTTTCCGGATAAGAACCGTCGGATTCTTATCATCGACGACAACCGGGCCATTCATGAGGATTTCCGTAAAATCCTCAAGGCCGGTGATTCCGTTGATCTTCTCGCCCAGGCGGAAGCGGACATCTTCGGCGACGCCTCGGCTGACGCATCCAAGTCAACAGCTTTCAAACTCGATTCCGCCTACCAGGGTCAGGAGGGGGTGGAATTGGCCCGCAAGGCCGCCGCCGTTGGCCAGCCCTACGCCTTGGCTTTTGTCGACATGCGCATGCCGCCGGGCTGGGACGGCGTCGAGACCACCCTCAAACTATGGGAGGTCGAGCCCGACCTGCAGATCGTGATTTGCAGCGCCTATTCGGATTATTCGTGGGAGGAATTGATTGCGAAAATTGGCCAGTCTGACCGGCTCGTGATCCTCAAGAAACCGTTCGACAACGTGGAGGTCCTGCAGCTCGGCCTGGCACTCACGGAAAAGTGGCATCTGCTCCAACAGTCCCGGATGCAACTGGAGACTTTACAGCGCGCCGTCGCGGAACGCACCGCGGAGTTGCGCGCGGAAATTGCCGTGCGCAAGGGAGCGGAAGAGGAAGCGCACGCGGCGCAAGAGGCGGCGGAGGCGGCCAGCCGCTCCAAGAGTGCGTTCCTCGCCAATATGAGCCACGAGATCCGCACGCCGATGAACGGCATTCTCGGGATGGCCAATCTGCTCCTGGAAACCGAACTGAGCACCGAGCAGCGCGATTTCGCGGAAACATTGCGCAACAGCAGCGAGACGCTAATGGAGATTCTCAACGACATCCTCGACTTCTCCAAGATCGAAGCCGGCCGGCTGACGTTGGAGGCCACGGATTTCGATCTCTGGGAGGTGGTTGAGAGCGCGATCGAGCTCCACGCCGCGCGCGCCGCCCAGAAGAAGCTGGAATTGGTCACGCAGATCAGGGAGGAGGTGCCGTACCTGTTGCGTGGCGATCCGCTGCGCCTGCGTCAGGTGCTGCTCAACCTGGTCGGCAACGCCATCAAATTCACTACCAGCGGCGAGGTATTCCTTGATGTTTCGCTAGACCGGCAGGACGACACAACGGCGGACGTGCGCTTTGAGATTCATGACACAGGGATCGGCATAGCGGAGGACGTTATCCCCCGCCTCTTCCAAGCCTTCACCCAAGCGGACGACTCCACCACCCGGCGTTACGGAGGGACCGGACTTGGCCTCGCCATTTGCCGCCGGATCGTGGAGACGATGGGTGGCCGGGTCAGCGTTCGCAGTACGCTCGGAAAAGGCTCGGTCTTTTTCTTCACTGTTTCGTTCCTCAAGCATGCGGCGGTGGAGAACGGTGATGATTCCGAACGCGCGAGCTTGAATGGGTTGCGCGCCCTGATCATTGACGATAACGAGACCAATCGCAAGGTGTTGCACCACCAGTTGGACCACTGGGGCGTCGCGAACCTGGCCGTAGCCGACGGTCTGTCCGCCTTGGAAGCGTTGCGCGCGGCAGATGTTTCCCGCAACCCCTTTGATGTTGTCCTGCTCGATATGCAGATGCCCGAGATGGACGGGCTTATGGTGGCGGAGGCTATTCGGATCGCAGAATTGTCCCATCCGCCGCGCGTAGCCATGCTGACCTCGATGTGCGACCGATTGAACGCGGACGAACAGGCACGCCGCGGTCTCGATGCGTGCCTGGTCAAACCGGTCAAACATTCGCAGCTGATCCGCTGTCTGGCTTCTCTCGTTCGCGGGATGCGCCGGGAAGCCGGCCGGCTGGCGGAAAGCGACCGCCGCCGGGATTCACCGGCCGCCGCGACCGCGCCGTTCCTCGCCGAGCGGGGGGCGATCGCCGTTCTCGTAGCCGAGGACAATGCCGTGAACCAGAAGGTCGCGCAGCTCCAATTGAAGAAACTGGGTTTGTCCGCAGATCTCGTCGGCGACGGACGGGAGGCGTTGCGTGCTTTGCGCCAGAAGCCTTACCGCATGGTGCTGATGGATTGTCAAATGCCGCAAATGGATGGCTTTGAGACCACCCGACTCATCCGGGCGGAGGAGGCGGCGGGGAAGGCGACCTGGCCCGTTCCCATCCATGTGATCGCCATGACCGCGAATGCGATGCAGGGCGACCGCGAGGTCTGCCTCGCCGCCGGCATGAATGACTACATTTCCAAACCGGTGGCGTTGAATGAGCTGATCGCTGCGCTAAACCGGCAGGCCGATGGCAACGCGGCGGCCGAGCTTGCTCCGGACAACGTTGTTCCGATGGCCATGTGACGCCGGAGGCTTCCCTTATCATGAGCTTTTGTTTGAGCAAGGTTCTCGACGGACTGGGTGTTCTGCCGGCGATCCTTCCTGCGGGGATCGAGACGTCCGGAATCATGGCGGTCGTTTTCCTGCTGGCCGTCGTCGGAGGCGGAGTCTGGTTCTTCAGTGCGTTTCTTCGCCGCCGCCTTGTCCGGCAGCTGGCCGCGCGGATTGACGGGTTGGAACAGAACGCGCGCGCCGCCACGCTCGAGCTGGCCGCCACCAAAGAACGATTGCGCACCGAAGCCGCGCAGCGCGAGCAGGTTGAGACCAAGCTGCAGCGCGAGCGCAGCCTGATGGACATCTTCATGCATTCCGTCCCCGATGCCGTGTATTTCAAGGACGAGCAATCACGCTTCATCCGCTGCAGCGATTCGATGGCCTGCCTGTTCGGCAAAAACAGCGTTGATGAACTGATCGGCAAGACCGACTTCGATTTCTTTTCGGAAGAGCACGCCCGGCCAGCGTTCGAGGATGAGCAGAAAATCATCCGCACCGGGCAGCCGATCCTCGGATTGCAGGAAAAGGAGGTTTTCCCGGATGGGCGCATCGGTTGGTCGTTGACGTCGAAAATGCCCCTGCGGGACGAAACAGGGAAGATCGTCGGCACGTTCGGCATCAGCAAGAACATGACCGATCTCAAGTACTCGGAAGAGGAATTGCGGCAACGGGAGTTGCTGTTCAGACTGATTTTCGAGCATGCACCGGTTGGGGTTTCATGGAAACGCACCGATCTGGGCGCCGAACATCATTTCAACGCCACATTTCGGCGGATTTTAGACCTGCCGACGTCCTCGGTGCCGGACCAGGCATTGCTGACCGAGCTCACCCACCCTGACGATCTGCCGCGGCATCGCGAGGAGCAACGCCGGATCGAGTCGGGCCAGGCGGACAACTACACACTGGAGAAGCGTTTCGTCCTCAAGAACAACCGCCTGGTATGGGGCAGGCTTTCCGTGGCAGTGGTGCGGGATGAAGCCCGACACATCATCCAGGAAATCACAATTCTAGAGGATATCACCGCCCGGAAGCGGACCGAACAGGAACTGGCTGAAACCTACAAGACGCTGGTAGATGCCTCCCGGGTGGCGGGGATGGCCGAGGTGGCCACCGGCGTGCTCCACAACGTTGGGAACGTCCTCAACAGCATCAACGTCTCGGTTAACGTTCTCTCGGAGAGTCTGCATCATTCACGAGTCGGCAGCGTGGCCAAGTTGAGCGCGTTGCTGCACGAGAATGCCGGGGCGCTCGGTAATTTCCTCACCGCGGATCCCCGCGGCCAGCGGATTTTGCCCTACCTCGACACGCTGGCGGACCACCTCACGGGCGAGCAGCAACGCCTGCTCTCCGAACTGGAATCGCTGCGAGGCAATGTTGACCACATCAAGGACATCGTCAGCATGCAGCAGAGCTACGCAAAGGTGATCGGCGTTGTGGAAGCGCTGGCGCCTTCCGATCTCTTTGAAGACGCCTTGCGTATGAACGCCGCCGCACTCTCCCGCCACGACATCGAAATCGTCCGCGAGTTCAGTCCAACCGGGCTCGTCCGTGCGGAACGTCACAAGGTCCTGCAGATTCTGATCAATGTCATCCGCAACGCGAAATATGCGCTCGATGAGGGAAGTCAGGCCAATCGGCGCCTGGTCTTTCGGACCGAACCGGCCGGCGCCATGGTTCGCTTCTTCATCAGCGACAACGGGGTTGGAATTCCTCCGGAAAACATCATCCGGATCTTTTCCCACGGCTTCACCACGCGCAAGGACGGGCACGGTTTTGGTCTGCACTCGGCCGCGCTGGCGGCGAAGGAGATGGGCGGCACGCTCAAAGCGCACAGCGACGGCGCTGGTCGGGGCGCCACGTTCACTTTGGAGCTTCCGTGCGCCCCGAAGGACCCGGCGCCTGCCGCAACCGGCTCGGCGCCTCAGCGACAGCCCTGAGCACACTCAAAGAATCGTGAAGGTCGTGCATCCGGCGCGTTGAGGCCAACGCGCTCCACTTTGGGCGGCGCCAGCGCAACACGCCGCCACCGGTCGCACATGCCCGGCTGAGACGGACGCCACGGATCGCTCGTTCGCTATTCCACCACCTCGAAGGCGAGTCGCTGGCAGCCGCGGAAGTCCGTCTTGCCCGAACCCAGCAAAGGAATATGTTCCACCCGTCGGATGATCTTCGGGATCCATAGGTTGGGCAGACCCGCCTGGAACAGCCGCTCGCGCAGATCGTCCCCATTCATCTCGATGGCGGTCAACAGCACGATCGCCTCCCCTTTCGCCGTGTCAGGCACGCCGACCACCACGATTTTCGGTCCCTCACTCTGATCAATCCCGTAGACCTCCATGATCTTCTGTTCCACCGTGCCATGCGGCACCATCTCACCGCCAATCTTGGAAAATCGCGATACCCGGCCCTGAATGTAGAGAAAGCCCTCCTCGTCGAACCGACCCAGATCGCCGGTCACGAACCAGCCGTCCCGGAGCGCCGCCCGCGTCTTTTGCTCGTCCTGCAGGTAGCCGCCGAAAATATTCGCGCCACGAAAGCATACGATGCCGGTTGACGTCAATGGCAGTTCCACCCCGGTATCAGAGTCCACGATCCGGGCGGTCATGCCCGGCAGCATCCGGCCCACAGAGCCCAACCGGTGGCCGCCATGGGCCTCCGCCCCGCGCGCCTTTTTCACCGGCTCGGGCATGTTGACGTTGGTCACGGGCGTCGTCTCGGTGAGCCCGTAGCCTTGCAAAAGCTCGATTCCAAACCGCTCTTTCAGGGCATCGTGAAGTTCAATCGGCATCTTCTCCGCGCCTGAGACAGCAAAACGCAGCGAACTCAGCTCATGCCGTTCGGCCTTCTTTAGCAGCGGTCGCAGGAAAGTCGGCGCCCCGACGAGCACGGTGACGCGCTGCCCGGCGATTGTCTCGGCCATCTTGCGCGCGTCCAGGGGGCTCGGGATTGTGACGATCCGGCATCCGCGCAGCAGGGGATACCACAAGGTGGCGGTAAAGCCCATGCTGTGAAAAATCGGCAGACAGGCCAGCAGGGTTTCCTCCTTCGGCAGAATCCCGGTCGCGGAGATCTGGGCGCAATTCCCGAGGATATTGCGGTGGGAGAGCGGCACTCCCTTCGGCTCGCCGGCCGTGCCGCTCGTGAAAAGAAGAGCGGCTTCCTCCCGGCCGCCCTCGTGGGGCAGCCCGAGCAGGTTCGCGAGCAGTTTGCCCGGGAGCAGCCAAGTCGCGGCGAGCCATTTGAAGATCGCCGGTTTGCCGCAAGCCAGGATCTCGCGGCGCAGATCGAGCGTCTTTTCCGGCCATGGAAAATTGACGACCTTTTTCTGCACCGCCTCCGCCGTCAGCACCGTCGTTACTTCGCCGAGACGAAGGCTGGCTTCGATGGCGGCCCGGCCAGCGGTGAAGTTGAGATTGACCGGGATCTTGCCGGCGAGCAGCACGGCCAGATTCGCCACGCAACAGCCGGCACTCGGCGGCAGGACGATGCCGACCCGACGGCCGGAGGTCGTCGCGGCGATCCGGCGCGACAACGCCGCCGAAACCGCCAGCAGCTTGCCCGCCTTCAGCGCCGTCGGATCGGACGTGCAGTCGACCACCTGGGTTTCCCAAGGGCGGCGGGCCAGCGACCGCACGCACTCGCGCCCGAGATGCCCAAGCAACTCGGGCCGTTCACTGAACGCGATTTCCCCGAGATCATACAACGCCTTCCGCACGGTAATCGCATCCACCCGCTCCCCCGCCAGCGGGCGGCCGATCAGAACCGTCACCGGACAGGGCAGACGGTGATGATGTTGCTTCCAGAAATACTTCTGTCCGGAAAAAGCGAACATTCGGCTCCACAACCGATCCAGGAACACCGGCACCACCGGCGCTCGCGCGGCATGGGCGATCGATTCGAAATCCTTGCGAATCTCCATCACGACGCCGGAACGGCTGATCTGCACCTCGGGGAAAACGCAGACCAGCTCACCCGCCCTCAACTGGTCCACAGCCTGTTTCGACGCCGCCCTCGTCTGGCGGGGGCTCACGACCCGCACTCCCGTGGCCCGCAGGGCGAGCCGCAATGAGGCCGGCGGATTGGCGCCGGCGAACGCAAGAAACGAAGTCTGGCGGGGAAGAACCACCTGAAGGATCAGGGCGTCGATGTATGAAACATGATTGCAGATCACCAGAGCGCCGCCGGTCGCCGGCAGGTTCTCCACACCCTGAACCCGCACCCGATAGAACAACGCGCTCAATCCGCGCAACACCAGGCTGACCGTGTGCTGCGTCGTATGGCGCAACGCGTAAAACAATCCTGCCAGCGTCAGGCCGGCCAAAAGCAGAAACTGCTTCGACGGACTCACATCCAGAAAACGGTCGGCCGCAGTCAAAACGAACAGATTGCCGCCCGCAAGACCCGCCAGGCTGTCCAGCAGGCCCACGGTTGCCAGGATCCGACCCCGTCGATGGTCGCCCGCCTCCCGCTGGATAAAGGCATACAAGGGCACCAGGAATAATCCCCCGGCAAAGCCGGCGACACCGAGCAAGATATGGAACGTCACGCCTGCGAGGGGCGCCGTCAGGCCCAACGCCGTCAGGGCCAGGACCAGCAACGCGCCCCCCACCGGAACCAACCCGAGTTCCACGCTGCGCCGCGACAGCGCTCCGGCGGCAAGATTCCCCAGGATCGCGCCCAGCCCCATGACCAGCAGCATCGCGCTGGTGGCGGAGGCAGATCCGATCCCATTGTGGTGCGCATCGGCGCCGATCTGCAGGCAGACAAGGTTCACGTAGGAACCAATTCCGTAGAAAAACATGATTCCGATCGCCGCGCGCAGGATCGGCCGCGCCCGCCATAGCTCGATGATCTGGGCGCCGTGGCGGACGAACAATTCCGGCGAGAACGGTTCGGCCGATTGCGGCTCAGTCCGCCGAATGAGCAGCAGCACCGCCCAGCCAAGAATCGAAGACCCGCACAGGACGACAGCCGTCCAAGAGGCGCCCTGCCACGGGCCGCCTTTCAAAACCGCCCAGGTGTCGAACATCCTGCAGCCGAGGTAGGCGCCCAGCAAGATGGCCGAGACCGAGAGCATTTCCATCAACCCCACCGCCCGGGACAGCTTCTCGGCGGACACAAATTCCAGCAGGATGCCGCGCTTCGCCGGCGCGAACACGGCCATCTGTGTCGCAAGCAACGCTGCGACCACGATGGCCAACGCCAGCTGGTGATACCACAGCGCCACCGCCAGCGCGGCCAACAAAAGGACCTGCGCCGCCGCCGCGAATTTCAGCACGCGGCTCTTGGCAAACCGGTCCGCCACCCACCCCGCCAGCGGCGCGAACAGCACCAGCGGAGAGGCGAATAATGCACAGAGCAACCCCTTGTGCCCGTCAGCATCGCTCCCCGCCATCACGCCGGGGAACTGGATCAGCGCGAACAGCATCAGACTGGCCGCGCTGCTATTGAAAGTGATCTGGGCCTGCGCGACCAGCAAAGTCGCCAGCGAACGCCCGGAGGATTGCGATTGGGGCATGGAGGATACGGAGGCTAGCCTTATGGCGGACAAGGGCGGGGTGTTTCAAGCGCAGACGCAGTTGGCGCTTCCCTTTTTCGCGCTTCCTGCCGCCATCCCCGCAACTCGCGCGCCATCCCGCCAAACCCGCCGGGAAAATCCGCCTCCAACCGGCGCAGATCGCCGCGATGGCGGCGCACGCTGGCCAGCGCCTCGTGTTCCGCCGTGTGCACAACGGTGTCATCGGCGTCGATCACGGCCGGATTGTGGCAAATTGGCGGGCGGAACGCAACAGCAGGTGCTGGAAACGCAATCTCAAGCGCCTACGAAAAGAAATGGCGCCAGCCATTTGACAAGGAGCACGCCCGCCTTCGCTCAGAGAGCTACGGTGTGGCCACTCAATCTTGACGGGCTGCGTCGGAGCCTGCTTGGCGGAGACGGGGAGCACGAAGTCCGACGGGCTCCTGGATCGTACTGAGGAAGCCCGCCCTCACCAGTATTCCTCGGCGTGAATCGTTCCAGACTTCAAATCTTGGTCGGGTTCGAATCCGCAGGGAACAAGAATCTCTTTCACCGTCCGGATCATGTCTGGATTGCCGCAGAGGAAGATCTCGACCTGGGAGGGATCGAGCCGGACGCCGCTCAGGGTCTCAACAATGCCTTTCTCCAGCAGGTTCTGAATGCGTCCGGTTTGTCCGCGGAAATGCGGATCATCGTCGGGTCGCGTAATCGAAGGAATGTACGTCAGATTGGGCCGCAGGCGGGCGAGGCTCTCCAGTTCCGCGCGATAGCCAAGGTCCCAGCTGTACCGGGCGCCGTGCAGCACCACGTAGGGTCGCGAGGTATCGGTCATGAGCATTGTGCGCAACATCGACATATAGGGGGCGAGCCCGGTGCCGGTCGCGATCAGCAACACGGCCTTGCCTGGTGTCACCCGATCCAGGGTGAATATCCCGCCCGCCTTGCGACTGAGATACAGCCGGTGGCCATATGGCAGAGCGAATAGGCGCGGCGTGAGCTGGCCGCTCGTGATCAGGGTCACGTAGAATTCGAGATACCGTTTCTCGACGCTGGAAGAGGCGATGCTGTAAACGCGCCGGATCACCGTGTCCGGCTCGGACGGCGGTTCCTCGTCATCGGCCTCCGGGACCCGGGCCTCATGTCCCATCAGGCCGAGCACGGCAAACTGTCCGGGCTTGAAGTCGGAGAGAACGGCGTCGGGCTGAACGCGCATCACGAGCAAATGGGCGTTGATTTCTTCCCGGCCGCTCAGAACGGCATTATAGCTTGATGAATTTGCTGTGCTCATGGGTCTTTCTCAGGATGCGAGGAACGCCAGTCGGCTGTCAGGTCGAAAACCTCAAACCTTCGCCATCCCAGACGGTTTGCCATCGGAACACCTCTTCGGCGTGCACTGTTTGGCGATGCGGGACCTCGCAACCATGTAATCGGCAGTTCTTCGTCCCTAACTCGGCGATGGAATCCATTAGACGAAGCCAACAGAATTCCGATTTTTAACAGGCGGGAAGGCACGTCAACAACGAAAGAACTCTGGCAGCCTGGAGGGCGCCAAAGCCCGACAGGCTGCTAGGCCGGATGCGGGATGCCAGGGCAGAGCGCCATCCACTGCAGTGAATTGCGGATTGCAGTCGTCCGGCGCGTCTTGACATAATTCAAGCGTGTTGACTGGAGTGGGTTCAGATAAACAGCGAGAAATTGCCTGCCAAAGCGCCCCCCGGCGGAGTAACCTCGCCGCAGCAACGCGTGAGGCCGTATTCCATCCTCAGATCCTGGCCAAATCCGTCGAAGTAACTTTCACCGTCTGATCAATTATGCCGCAATCGGGGTCTTTCCTTGGGCGTGATGCCTGCCTTGGGTGGGGATTTCTGTGGTGTGTTCTGACACTCGCCGTCGTGATGTCGGTGAGCGGGGTTGTTGTTCGCGCGGAAAGCGGCACGCTGCCGGCCGCCCCGTCCGGAGTGGTCGAGACCGGCGTGCCGTCGTTCCTCGTGCTCGGTGCGGAGTCGCTCGGATTCAGCACCGCCCCCTCGGATCTGCGTCTTTTGCCCGACGACCGGATTCTCGTTGTTTCACAACGCGAGATCGCGATCGGGGACGGCGTGCGCATTGTCCAGGCACTCAACCGCACGCTCGACCACCGGCTCGCGCAAGCCCGCCGGCTGATCTGCTCGCCCAACGGCGTCCTGTGGGCCGTCGCCGAAACAGAAGCCCGGCTGGCCTTCACAGTGCAACCGCCGTGGTACCGTACGAAACTGGCGTGGGCGGTCTACGTCATTCTTGCGGTCAGCCTGGCACTCTTGGGCGCCTGGTTCATCTCCTACCTGGAACGGCGCGGAATGATCCGTCTCGGGCGCCTGGTCGCCGAGCGCACCGCGGCGCTGGCCTCGAGCGAGGAACGTTACCGCCGGCTGAACGCGGAGCTCGAGGCCCGGGTCTCCAATCGCACCACCGAACTGTCGAGGGCGAACACGGAACTAAAACGAGAGATCGCCGAACGCCAACAGGCGGAAAAGTCGTTGCGGGAGAGCGAAGCGCGGTTCCGCAGCCTCTTCGAGAACAACCATACGATCATGTTCGTGATCGATCCGGAATCGGGCGCGATCGCCGATGCGAATCCCGCGGCCGCCACCTACTACGGCTGGTCGCGCGAGGAGCTAATTGCCAAGAACATCGCCGCCATTAACGTGCTTTCGGCGGAACAGATCCGGACGGAGATGCAGGTTGCGTGCAACAAACCCCGCGCCTGTTTTAACTTCAAGCATCGTCGGGCCGATGGCTCGATCCGCGACGTGGAGGTCTTCAGCTCGCCTGTCAGCGTTGCGGGCCGCATACTGCTTTACTCGCTCGTGTTCGACATCACGGAACGGCGGCGAGCGGAGGAACGCATCCGGCGGCTCAACCGCACGCTGGCCGTGCTGAGCGATATCAATCAAGCCATCGTGCGCGAACGCGACCTGCTGGTGCTGCATCATGAAGCCTGCCTCATCGCGGTTGAGAAGGGCGGTTTTCGCATGGCATGGATCGGCATGTTGGATTCGGTGACGGCGCGCGTGAATCCCGTGGCCTACGCCGGCGAGGTCGGTGATTATATCGAGAAGCTCGACATCGACCTGAGCGATAGCGTGCGCGGCGCCGGGCCGACGGGCGCGGCCCTGCGCCGCGGTGAGCATGCGATCTG
>Ga0182011_10003890_pt1 | contig 12100 bp, 10 predicted proteins | sample 711E1DmetaG_FD_120481 | JGI IMG/M metagenome (GOLD analysis project Ga0182011, IMG submission 120481) | Permafrost microbial communities from Stordalen Mire, Sweden - 711E1D metaG | ecosystem: Environmental > Terrestrial > Soil > Wetlands > Permafrost | place: Sweden: Stordalen | collected... | reverse complement strand
CCTGGCGCAGGCGAAGGGACTGACGCCCGAGGACTACCACGAGTACATCCAGGGACTGCTGCCGGGGCTGGATTTTGCGCCACTGTCTTTTTTGAGCGCACGCGACGGGTTCAACATGGAGCCGACGATCGGCCTGGTGCAGAACCTTTACCAGCAGGGGCACTGGCGGGCGCCGACGGCGGAGGTGAACCGGGTGATCCATGCGGCGGTGACGCGACGGGAGCCGCCTCGACGGGGAAACCGGGCGCTCAAGGTGTATTACGCGACGCAGGTGCGCGTGGCGCCTCCAACGGTGGTGGTGTTTGTGAGCGACGCGACGCAATTCGACCGACACTACATGCATTACCTGGCGAACAGCCTGCGGGCGGCGCTGCCGTATGACGAGGTGCCGGTGCGGGTGGACCTGAAGACGCGAGATCGGTCGCCTTCGAAACACGACCGGCCGATGGTGTATACGCCGAGAGCGGTGATCAAGGCGCAGAAAAAAAGACGCAAGGCCGAAAGGGGATGAGTCGTCCGTGGCACCCGGTGGGGACAGGGAAACAACCAGAACACTGACAATCCCGATGCATCGGGACCAGTGGCACAAGGCAAAGAAAATAACACAGTTGGGCAAGCCAGCCGTGGCACCCAACGGCCCACGAAGGGGGCGCACTACAAAGAGATGATGACAGGCAGGAATGCCTGTCCCACCGAAAGAAGAAGGACACTGGCGGACAAGCCGCCAGTGGCACAAGGAAAAGGTGAGAAGGGGCGGACAGACAAGTCCGCCCCTTATTTTGTTGGGGGGGCGCCGGAGAGGATTTCTTCGACGCGGATGCAGCGGGCGAAGTGGCCGGGGTCGATCGGGCGCAAGTCGGGGACGCGCTCCTTGCACCGCTCGATCATGTAACGACAGCGGGTGTGGAAGGGACAGCCGGGCGGGGGGTCGAGGGGACTGGGGACGTCGCCTTCGAGGACGATCTCCTGCTTTCTGACGGCGGGGTCGGCGACGGGCACGGCGGAGAGAAGCGCCATCGTGTAGGGGTGAAGGGGTCTGCGGTAAATTTCCGCGGCGGGAGCCTTCTCGACGATCTTGCCGAGGTACATGACGGCGACGTCGTCGGAGACGTGCTCGACGACGGAGAGATCGTGGGCGATGAAGAGGTAGGTGAGGGAGAACTCCTTCTGGAGGTCGGCGAGGAGGTTGATGATCTGGGCCTGGATGGAGACGTCGAGGGCGGAGACGGGCTCGTCGCAGACGATGAAAGCGGGCTTAAGTGCGAGTGCGCGAGCAATGCCGATGCGCTGACGCTGGCCGCCTGAGAACTCGTGGGGGTAGCGACGGACGTGCCGGCGGTCGAGACCGACTTTTTCGAGGAGGCGGGCGACGCGCTCCTCGCGATCCTTCCCGCGCGCTTCGCCGTGGATGGCGAAGGCCTCGCCGACGATGCCGAGCACGGTCATCCGGGGGTTGAGGGAGCCGTAGGGGTCCTGGAAGATGAGCTGCATGGAACGGCGCACGGCGCGCATCTCGGCGGGGGAGAGGAGGCTGAGGTCGATGCCGTCGAAGAGAACGACGCCGGCGGTGGGGGGGAGGAGGTTGAGGATGAGTCGGCCGGCGGTGGTTTTTCCGCAGCCGGATTCGCCGACGAGACCGAGGGTCCGGCCAGCCTGGAGCGAGAGACTGACGCCGTCCACGGCTTTGACGTGATTCCAGACGCGGCCGAAGACCCCGCGGCGGACGGGGAAATGCTTGACGAGGTCCCTGGCGATGAGGAGCTTTCCATCCATGTCGGCGAGGCGGCCGGCGCGGCGGAGGCGCTTACGGATCTTGTCGACGGTGATGCGCGGACGAAGCGCGGTGTAAGCGGCCATGAAGAGGACCCAGGGTGCGAGGAAGTTCGCCACGGGGGCGAGCATCCGCTGATAGAGCGACCAGGAGGTTTGCTTGGGGACCGTGGAGGCGTCGGTGACGTCCATGGGGAGGAGGGACGGGGTCACGGTGAGGCTGGAGGAGTAGCCGAGGGTCATGGGGAGGACGGCTTTATAGTCGAGGGCGAGGGTGACGGGGAGGACGAGTGCCCAGGAGACGGTGAGGAGCGCGACGAGCGGGAGAGCGGTGCGGTGGATATCGCGGGATTCGCAGTCGTCGTAGAGACGCCAGGCGGCGTAACCGGCGGCGGAGAAGACCAGGGTAAGGGCGACCCAGAAGGCGACGCGGTGTCTTCGGACGGCGGCGGCACGGCGGACACGCCGGGCGAGCACGATGGCGACGGCGATCCAGACGAGCGCGGCGAAGAGGAGCCAGAGAAGGTGGCCGTTCGGGAGCGTGTTATGTGTTACAAGCAACAGGTGGTCAGACATCGGGTCTCCGATCAACAAGTCGCAAGTCAACAAGCCCCCACACCCCGGCCCTCTCCCCCTGAAGCGGGAGAGGGGACTTCGTTGTCCGGGACGCCCGAGAGGAGTTTCTCGGCGAAGTGGCAGGCCGAGGTATGCTCCGGGGCGATGTCGCGGAGTTCGGGTTCCTGGGTCTTGCAGATGTCCTGCGCCATGAAACACCTCGGGTGGAACTTGCACCCAAGGGGGAACTCAAGGGGGTTCGGGACGGTTCCGGGGATGACGGCGAGCCGTTCGCCCTCGCGGCCGAGCCTGGGGAGCGAGCGGAAGAGTCCGACGGTGTAAGGATGGAGCGGGCGTTTGAAAAGTTCCGCCACGCCGGTTTTTTCGACGATCCTGGAGGCGTACATGACGGCGACCTCGTCGGCGTTCTCGGCGATGACGCCGAGGTCGTGCGTGATGAAGAGGACGGCCATGCCATGGAGCCGCTGGAGACGCTTGAGGAGGCGGAGGATCTGTGCCTGGATGGTGACGTCGAGCGCGGTGGTGGGCTCGTCGGCGATGAGGAGCGCGGGGTTACAGGCGAGAGCCATGGCGATCATGACGCGCTGCTTCATCCCCCCGGACATCTGGTGGGGATATTCGTCGATGCGGACCTCGGGAGAGGGGATGCCGACCTCGCGGAGCATCTGGAGCGTGCGCTCGCGTGCGGCGTGGGCGGACAACTTCCGGTGAAGGACGAGCGCTTCCATGATCTGGAAGCCGACGGTGAAGACGGGGTTGAGGGAGGTCATGGGCTCCTGGAAGATCATGGCGATGCGATTGCCGCGGATGTCGCGCATCTCGCGGTCGGACAGGTCGAGGAGGTTCTTTCCGTCGAATTCGACGGAGCCGCCGACGATTTTGCCGGGGGGACTCTGGACGAGACGGAGGATGGAGAGGGAGGTGACGGACTTTCCGCAGCCGGATTCGCCGACGAGACCGAGGGTGCGTCCGCGGCGGACGTCGAAACTGACGCCGTCGACGGCCTTGGCGACGCCCTCGTCGAGGAAGAACCAGGTCTTGAGGTCGCGGACGCGGATGAGGGAGTCGTCGATTTTCGTGTTCATGGATTTCAGAGCCTCATGCGCGGGTCGATGGACAGAGACGAGCGAGGAAAGACTTAGAGCCTATCCCAATAACCCCGCAACCCGGAGGGACGGGTCGTCTCGCGTCGGATTGCTGTGTCGCTCGTCGAAAGCGTGTCTATCCCCCGCATCGATTCCTCCTCGCTCCTTGCACTCCGGCGCGACTCGACCCGTCGCGGCGGCGCGGTTATTGGGCTAGGCTCTTACGTCCGGAGGCATTTTACGGACATGTGGGGAGCAGGTCAAGGATAGGTCGAAGGAGAGATAAGAAGGTCTAAGGCCTAAGGTCGAAGGCCGAGGGAGAAACAGCAAGGACGAAGGATAGCCAAGATGCGGGTGTGCCGGGGACACGTCTGTCCGGTTTTGTTCTGGACAGCGGTTCGTCAGGCGGTATGTTCGGCGGCATGGGCATGAGCGGCTTGTTCGACGGGGAAAAAGAACTACAGCGAGGGGGCCGGACGTGGAACCTATCAAGAAAGAGGCGCGGGGGATTCAGAAACAACTGGTGAAGTGGCGGCGTTACCTGCATCAGCATCCCGAGACAGGGGCGGAGGTGCCCGAGACGGCGGCGTTCGTCGCACGGCGACTCAGAGCGATGGGACTCGAGGTGCGAACGGGCGTCGGGGGGCACGGCGTCGTCGCGACGCTCCGGGGGAAAAAGCCGGGCAAGACCCTTGCCATCCGCTCGGACATGGACGGGCTCCTGGTCCGCGAGGAGACGGGCCTGGCGTTCGCTTCGAAGAACGAGGGACGGATGCACGCCTGCGGTCACGACGCGCACATGGCGATGACGTTGGGTGCGGCGCAGGTGCTGTCGCGACACCGCGGGGAGCTTGCGGGGAACGTGAAGTTTCTGTTTCAGCCGGCGGAGGAAGGTCCGGGCGGGGCGAAGCCGATGATCCGGGACGGGGCGCTCAAAAACCCCAAAGTCGACGCCGTCATCGGCATGCACATCGGAACCATCTGGACGGAAGCGAAGCTCGGACAGGTTTACGTCAGTCACGGTCCGATGCTGGCGGCCATGGACCGCATCGACGTGAAGATCAAGGGGAAGGGGGGGCACGGGGCGGCGCCTCACCGCGCGGTGGACCCCGTCAGCATGGCCTGTCAGGTGGTCACGGCACTGCAGACGATCGTGAGCCGGGAGGTGAACCCGGTGGAGCCGACGGTCGTCACCATCGGGAAAATCGCGGGCGGGTCGGCGTATAACGTGATCCCGGGCGAGGTGGCGCTGGAGGGCACGGTCCGCGTACTCAAGCAGGAACTTCGCGAATTCCTCAACAGGCGCATCGAGGGGATCATCCGCGGCGTCACCGCCGCGATGCGTGGAGAGTACGAGTATCGATATACCTACGGCTATCCGCCGGTCACGAACGACGCGCGGTTCACGGAGGAGTTTGCGGAGGTGGCGAGGGAGATCGTGGGGCCGAGGAACGTGAAGGAAATCCCGGAACCCTCGATGTGCGGGGAAGACATGGCGTATTTTTTGAACGCGGCGCCGGGGACTTATTTCTTCCTCGCCGGGTGCAACCGCCGGAAAGGGCAGGTGCATCCGCACCACCATTCGCGGTTCGACGTGGACGAGGAGGTATTCTGGAAGGGGACGGCGCTTCTGAGCGCGATGGCGCTGAGGTGGCTGGGCGGGCGGAAAGGTTGAGCAAGCGCCACCCGCCGGCTATTGCTTCATTTCTCCGGCTGCTTGATGACGGTCTCGCCGTGGAAGGCTTTCTTGAATTTCTCTGCGTCCGAGGCGCCGCCGATGATGGCCCCGTAGTGCATGGGGATGACAAGCCTGGGCTTGAAGACGTTGGCGGCGGCCGCGGCTTCCTCGGCGGTCATCACGTACTTGCCGCTGACCGGGAGAAGGGCGACGTCCAGGTTCTCGATGGCTTTCATCTCGGGGGTGGCGTCGGTGTCGCCGGCGTGGTAGACGGTGGCGCCGGTCGAGAGGGTGACGACGAAGCCGACCCAGCCGCTCGACGGCTGGTGGAAGGGCTTGCCGATGTTGTAGGCGGGGACGGCGGCGATCTTGAGGGCGTCCACGGTGACAGTGTCGCCGGGTTTGACAGCGGTGGCGGCGCGGCCTAACTTTTTGGCGACGTCCGCCGGGGCGACGACCTTCGTGGCCTTCGTGCTCAGGGCGGCGATGTCGGGCTCGGAGAAGTGGTCGAAGTGACTGTGGGTGACGAGAATAACGTCGGCCTTGGGGGCGGTGTTGGGGACGTTCCAGGGGTCGATGTAGATGTGTTTTCCGGCGTCGTCGATGCGAAACGCGTCATGCCCGTACCAGTGAATGTTGTCCACCATGTCTGACCTCCTCGAGTTCGGGCGTGAGCCCCCCGGCGGGGAGCCCCTTTTCCGAAGACAATTATATGCTTCGGGACGGGGGGATTGCAAGACGAAGCAGCAAGAGGCGGGGGACGGAGGGAACGGTTCGGCGGGCGTTCTCAGAGGGAGGTCGGGGCGATGGGGAGAATGGCGGATATCGACGAGGTGATGTACTCCTGCGGACTCGAGATCCTGCATCCGGGCGGGATCGAGAAGACCGACGAGCTGGCAACGATGTGCGGGATCGCGAAGGACAAGGAGGTCCTGGACATCGGCTGCGGGAAGGGGACTACCGCGTGCTACCTGGCGGAGAAGTACGGATGCCGGGTGGTGGGACTCGACTGCTCGGAAAGGATGGTGGAGTACAGCCGGGCAAAGGCCCGGGAAAAGGGACTGGAGGAGCGGGTGCGATTCGAGGTGGGGGACGCATTGAAGCTCCCGTTCGCGGACGAGAGCTTCGACATCGTGCTTGCGGAATGCACGACGACGCTCCTGGACAAGGAAAAGGCATTCGCCGAATTCCTGCGGGTGACGAGACGGGGCGGATGGATCGGCGACTCGGAGATGACGTGGCAGGCGCCGCCCCCCGAGGCGCTTGTGAAGAAACTCTACGACCTCTGGGAGGGGTTCGGGACGATGACCCTGGCCGAATGGAAAGCATTCCTGGAAAAGAAGGGATTGGCGGAGGTGCAGACGGCGGATTTTTCCAGGACCATCGATGACATGGAAAAATCCATGAAGGCAGGACTCGGGTATAGGGGGATGGCGAAGATGTGCATGAAGCTCCTCGTGCGCTCGGACCTGAGAAGGGCGATGGGAGAGTACCGGAAGTTAGCGAAAGAGTACCGCGGGTACATCGGGTACGGGTGCGTGGCCGGGAGGAAGGAAGGATAGGGAAGGGGCCCGGCCCCTTTTTCGCTCGCGATTTTCGCTTGACAAGGCACCCGAAGGTATTACACTCGTGCAGATAGTAATACCCGGAGGGCAAGAGATGCCGAACCTCGTGAGGCTGAGCCTGTCGCTGGAAGAACCGCTCCTGGAGCGGCTGGAGAAGATGATTCGGGCCAGCCGGTACACGAACCGCTCCGAATTCATCCGGGACATGATCCGGAAGCGCCTGGTCGAGCAGGAGTGGGAGAAGGACCAGGAGGTGGTGGGCACCATCAACCTGCTTTACGACCATCACGCGCGGCAGTTGATGGGGAAGCTGACGAAACTGCAGCACAGGCGTCACGCGACCATCCTGGCGACCACGCACGTGCATCTCGACAGGCGTTTGTGCGCGGAGATGATCCTGGCGAAGGGATCCGCGTCCGATATCCGGGAGATCGCGGACCTGCTCCGCCAGCAGAAGGGGGTGCTGCACGCGGCTTTATCGATGAGTTCGACGGGGCGGCGACTCGCATAGGAGCGCGCATGTTGGCGCTCTTTTTTCGGGGGTGGCGGTATTATGAAAGCAAAAATCGTATGTCAATGGACTCTTGAATAGGGGAGGTTCACCGTGGTCCTTGCAATGCACATGGGCAACGAGTTGCTGAGCATCCCGATGGCGCTGGTGACGCTGGCGATAGCGGGACTGCTGGTGGCGGCGGCGGCGCTCAGGGCACGAAAGACGCTGAGTGCCGAGAAGCTCCCGCTGATGGGGGTGATGGGTGCGTTCGTGTTTGCCGGCCAGATGATCAACTTCACGCTTCCCGGGATGCCGGGGACAAGCGGGCACCTGGTGGGAGGGGTGCTGCTCGCGATCGTCCTGGGACCGGCGGCGGCGATCGTGACCCTGACGGCGATCCTCGTGGTCCAGTGTCTCCTCTTTCAGGACGGCGGACTGCTCGCGCTCGGCTGCAACATCCTGAACATGGGGGTGCTGCCTTGCGTCCTGGGATGGGTGCTTTACCGCCTGGCCCTGGGGCCGGCGGAGAGGGCGAAACCGTGGCGGCAATATGCGGCGACATGGATAGCGTGCGTGGCCGGGGTGACGGCGGGCGCGGCGCTGGTGCCGGTGGAGGCGTCTTTTTCGGGAGTGCTTCGCATCCCGACGGTGCAGTTCCTCACGGTCATGGTGGGGGTGCATCTCATCGTCGGGTTTATCGAGGGACTGATCACGTTCGTGGTGGTGGCGTACCTCAGACAGATCCGGCCGGAGGCGCTGGGACTTTCGCCGTCGGGTGCGGGGGGGTGCGGGGGCGGGGTGGGGGTGGGCAAGCTGAGCCGTGGCGCGGTGGCGGCGTCGTTCCTCGTGACGGCGGCGCTCCTTGCGGGCGTGATTGCGTGGTTCGCCAGCAGTTCGCCCGACGCCCTCGAATGGAGCACCCTGACGCACCGGTACGGAAACGGGGAAAAGGCGGTGCGCGAGCCCTCGGGTGCGGCGTCCGGGGTGGGGGCGTGGCAGGCGAAATGGTCGCTCCTGCCGGATTACGGGAAGCGATCCGCGCCGCTCGGCGAGACGCCCGCCGGGGCACAAGGGACGGCTGGGCCTTCCACGGGGGGTCCATCGGTCGTGAACGGGTGGACGTCGCTTTCCGGGATCATCGGCACCGCGGCGACGCTGGGGATCGTGTATCTAGCGGCGGTACTGTTACGCCGGCGCGGCCGCATTGTCAGCGAACATTAAGAGCCTATCCCAGTAGGCCCCGCGGCTCACGCGGCCTACTGGGATAGGCTCTAAGATGCCGGACGCGTCAGGCATGCCGGGGCGCGAGGCCTGAGCAGAGGGCAGCCATGCATCATCGTTACATAGATCGATTTGCGCATGGAGATTCGCCGGTGCACCGGCTGGACGCGCGGGCGAAGCTGATCGCGGTCGTCGCCTATAGCGCGGTGCTCATCAGTTTCCACCGGTACGCGGTGGCGGAGCTTGTGCCGCTGGCGGTGATGCCGATGGCGATGCTGTGGTTCGGCGGGGTGCCTGCGTGGTTTGCGCTCAGGCGGGTGCTCCTTCTGAGTCCGTTCATCCTGTTCGTATGCGTGGCGAGCCCGTGGTATGACCGGGCGCCCCAGATGGCGAACTTCGGGCCGTGGCGGTTTGAAATTGCGGGCGGGTGGCTGACGTCGGCGGACATCGCGGTGAAGTTCACGCTGGGGGTCCTCGCGCTGACGGCGCTGACGAGCACGACGCGTTTTGCGTGGATGCTGGAGGGGATGCGGAGGCTCGGGGCGCCTACGATGCTGCTGGTGCAACTGGGGTTTCTCTACCGGTATCTTTTCGTGCTGATCGACGAGGCGATGCGAGTGCGTCGCTCACGGGATTTTCGGGGGGCGGCGCTTGCGCCTGTGGGGCGGAGACTCTCGGCCGCCGGGAGCATCATTGCGAACCTCTTCGTGCGGACGCTCGAGAGGTCGGAACACATCAGCATGGCGATGGCGGCGCGAGGGTATGCCGGGGAGTGGCACGGCCTGAACGTGCTGCGGTTCCGTGCGTGGGACGGGGCGTTCCTGGCGGGCGTCGCGCTCTACCTCGCGGCGTGCCGGTGCCCGTGGCTTATGGGGCGGTGAAGGAGGGACGGTGGCGGACATCCTGGACATCACGGATCTTTCGGTGAGCTACGCGGACGGCACGGAAGCCCTCGACGGCGTGACGCTGAGCGTGGCGGCGGGAGAACGCGTGGCGCTCATCGGTCCGAACGGGGCTGGGAAGACGACGCTGCTCCTGGCGATCATGGGCGGGGTGAAGTCCACCGGACGGGTCGTGGTGGACGGGATCGAGCTATCGGCGCGGACGGCGCAGGAGGTCCGCAGCCGGTGCGGGATGACGTTTCAGAACCCGGACGACCAGCTTTTCATGCCGACGCTCCTGGAGGACGCGGCGTTCGGTCCCTTGAACCAGGGGTTCCCGCCCGCGGAGGCGGAGGCGCGCGCCGGGGCGGCGATCGAGGCGGTGGGACTGGCGGGGTTCGAACACCGGAGCGCACACCACGCGTCCGAGGGACAGAAACGGAGCGCGTCGCTGGCGACGATCCTTTCCATGAACGTGAAGCTGCTGCTTCTGGACGAGCCGGGAGGGGGACTGGATTTCCGGTCGCGGCGGAGGCTCACGGAACTCCTTGCCGGGCGAACCGAGGCGATGCTCATGGCCACGCACGACATGGACATGGTGCGGGCGTTCTGTGCGAGGGTGGTGATGCTGGACGGCGGGCAGGTGGCGGCGGTCGGGTCGGTGGCGGATATCCTGGGCGACGCGGGGCTCCTGGCGCGGCACGGGCTCGCCTGAGGGGGCCCGGGCGGGTTCGCAGGGAGCCGTACTGCAATTCTTTCGTACCGGGGTAAGGGAAAACCCGGGTTGACAGGTGGTTCGGAAGATGTATAGTATAAGGGAAGAGATGCAGGGGCGGAACCTGACGGCCGATAGAATTCAGCGGACAGGAAGTTATCCACGAGGAGTAAAGCCATGAAACGGGGACTAAATGCAAGGGGTCGAGAGCCGCTCTTCGAGACGCTGGAGACGCGGCTTCTTTTGTCTTCGGTGGGACTGACGGCGGGGGAGGAGCAATTGGCGGCACTCCTGGCGTCGCCGGCACTGACGGTGACCCCGAACGTGACGAATCCGACGCCTCACGGACTTACGCCGGCACAGGTATCGCGTGCTTACGGGGTTGACCTGGTGAGTTTTGTCGCGAGCGGGCAGACGATCAAGGGCGACGGGCGGGGACAGACCGTCGCGATCGTGGACGCCTACGACGACCCGAACATCGTGAGCGACCTGAGCATTTTCGACGCCACGTTCGGTCTTTCGAACAACGACGGGGCAGGCCTCTTTGCACTGACCAAGCAGAAGATGTCGTCCAGCGTGAAGAGCGACAGCGGGTGGGGGCTGGAGATCTCGCTGGACGTGGAGTGGGCGCATGCGATGGCGCCGGGTGCGCATATCCTGCTGGTGGAGGCGAAGTCAGCGTCCATCAGCGACCTTCTGGGCGCGGTGGATTACGCCCGGAACCAGACAGGCGTGGCGGCGGTGTCGATGAGCTGGGGGGCGGGAGAATTTTCCGGCGAGGCCTTGTATGACTCGTACTTCACCACGCCGAGCAACCACGGCGGGGTGACGTTCCTGGCATCGTCGGGCGACAGCGGGGCGCCGGCGGAGTGGCCGGCGGTTTCGCCGAACATCGTGGCGGTGGGCGGGACGACGGTCAAGGTGGATTCGAGCGGGAACTGGCTGAGCGAGACGGGATGGAAGTACAGCGGCGGCGGGATCAGCCGGTACGAATCGAAGCCAACCTACCAGAGCAGCGTCACGCAGAGCAGCACGAAGCGGACGAATCCCGACGTGGCCTGGGACGCGGACCCGGCTTCGGGCGTGGCGGTGTATGATTCCTTTACCTACCAGCGACAGAGCGGATGGTTCCAGGTGGGCGGGACGAGCGCGAGTGCTCCGCAGTGGGCGGCGCTGATCGCGATTGCCGACCAGGGACGTGCCTTGAGCGGGAAGGGGTCGCTCGACGGGTTCAAGCAGACGCTGCCCGCGATCTACAGTCTCCCGGCGACCGATTTCCATGACATCCTCAGCGGGAACAACGGGTATAAAGCGGGCGTGGGTTACGACCTGGTGACCGGACGCGGAAGCCCGTATGCCAACCTCGTCGTCCGGGACCTCGTGGGCGTGGCGTCCTTGAGCGGGACGCAGCTTGCGAAGAACACGTCGCCGTTCCTCGTGAATGTCGCGGCGGGGACGAAGGATGAGATGCAGGAACCCTCGCCGGTGTTCGGTGCGGCGGGCCTGACGGCGGGCAAGGTGGAGGCGCTGGCTGAGGCGCCGACGGTCGGCCGGTTCGTCGCGGCGAGCATCGATGATGCATCGACCTCTGTGACGGTGACGCCGGTCGACGGGTCGGAACCGAGCGTGCAGACGGTTCAGCCCACGATGACGGAGAGGCTGGCCGCTTTGAGACATGGCGACCAGCCCGGGTTCGGGACTCTACTCGCGGGCGCGGACCTCTTGACGAGCCTGGTGAACCCGTATACGCTGGTTGTGTGAGCCGGAGAGCTGACCATCCGAGAGAGCAGGGCAAACGCCCTGCTCTTTTTGTTTTCACTCTCGGTCATCGCACGCCTCCAGGGTTTGCCGGGATGCTTCCTTCCTATGGATATCATCGGGAGGTCATTCCGGCAACAGCTAACTTCCCGGCAAATCGGGATATTCCCGATAGACGAACGCCCCCGAGATTTGTAGCATAACGGAGGGAAATCCCCGTGCCGTCCCAGCCCCTCCGATGGAATGGGAAGGGGGCACGAGCCTCGGAACAAGGAGCCTTCTTTGGTCCACCTTGCGGTTGTGTCTATGCCTCTCTGGCCCCTGGCGGTCTACGTTGTCGTGGTGGTCGCGGCGGTGG
>Ga0182011_10003889_pt1 | contig 12101 bp, 6 predicted proteins | sample 711E1DmetaG_FD_120481 | JGI IMG/M metagenome (GOLD analysis project Ga0182011, IMG submission 120481) | Permafrost microbial communities from Stordalen Mire, Sweden - 711E1D metaG | ecosystem: Environmental > Terrestrial > Soil > Wetlands > Permafrost | place: Sweden: Stordalen | collected... | reverse complement strand
TGGGCGAGCAGTCGGCAAAGACGCTGCGCGGCGTCAAGATGGAGGACGTCATCTTCGCGGGGACGCGCGAGCGCAAGCCAACCGGTATGGCGGAGGTGTCGCTGACTCTGTTCGACCCAGAGGTTTATGACGGCGCAATCATTCCGGGTGAGGACGGCGGCGACTGGTCGAGCGATGGATCGAGCGAACGAGGCCGCGAACAGGCGCAGGCAATGGACTTGGTCGGCGACTGGGACGAGGAGAAGCTGCGCAAGCAACGCGCCGAGGAGACCGAGGAGGCTGTGCTTGAGGCGCAGCCGGGAGTCGTGATCGGCATCGACGGCGAACCGACCGAGGCAGCGGATCGTGAGCAGATGCACCTGATCGACCAGCCGGAGGTTTCGTCGGGGGATGACTCGGCGGACGAGAATGGTTCTGCCGAGCATGGGGCGGAAGGTCCGGGCGTGGTGCTGAAGATTCGTCGGCGAAAGTTTGGTCGGTCGCCGGTCCGCGCGGGCGAGATTACGATCACGCGACGGCTGTTTCGCTCGGGCGATTCGGAGTACCTGCTGAACGGGAAAATCTGCCGGTTGCGCGACATTCAAGACATCTTTATGGGCACCGGTTTGGGCGGCGAGAGCTACGCCATGATCGGTCAGGAACGCATTGGGCAGATTCTTAGCTCGAAGCCGATGGACCGGCGCGCAATTTTGGAAGAGGCTGCGGGGATCACGCGCTTCAAGACCAAGAAGCGGCTGGCCGAGCTGCGATTGGAGTCCGCAAAGGTGAATCTGTCGCGCGTCAACGACATCTTTGACGAGGTGACGCGGCAGATGGGAACGCTGAAGCGGCAGGCGTCGAAGGCGGAGCGATATGGGTTGCTGCGCGACGATCTGCGCACGCGGCTGCGTGTGGTGTTGGCTAGCCGAATGCAGCAGTTGGATGCGGAGCAGAGTGAGGTGGCTTCGCAGATTGCTGTGTTGACGACGCAGGTTGCTGAGCAGGCGGCGGCGGTCGAGGCGATGGACGCCGAGCACACGGCGGGAGTCGAGCAGGGGTACAAGTTCGACCAGCAGATTCGCGAGGCGGGCGCGCAGGCGAATCACTCAGCCGTAGAGCTGGAGCGGGTGACGGCGCGGATTGCTGCCAACGCCGACCGCGTGACGGAGCTGACGGCGCGGATTGCGACCGGGGGCGACGACTTGGAGCAGGCGCGCGAGCAGTTGCGTGGGCTGTCGGGCGAGTTGGAGTCGCAGCGCAGCTTTTTGGAGAATGCAACTGAGGAAGCGACAAGCTCTCACGCGGCGGCGCAGGCGCAGCAGCAACGTGCGCAGGAGGCGGTTCGCGCCGTTGCCGCAAGCGAGCAGCAGGCAGAGCAGAATCGCCGCAATGGGCTACAGCTACTGCAGCGCGCGAGCCAGAGTCGCAACGAGCAGGCGCAGGCAGAGGCGGCGCTGGCCAGCCTCGAACGCGAGAGCGAGCGGCTGGTTTCGGAGACAGACTCGGCGCGGCGCGAGCTAAACGAGCTGGGGATTCAGCGCGGGCAGGTGGCGATGAACTTCGGCAATGCGACCGAGCGGCTGAAGGCGCTGGAGGCGGAGATTGCCGATCTGAGGCACAAGATTGAAGCTGCGCGAGCGAGCGAGCAGACGACCAAGCGGCGTGGCGATCAGTTGCGCGGAGAACGCGCTGCGTTTGAGGGGCGGCGGCGGTCGCTTGACGGACTGATTCGCGAGCATAGCTACTCGACCGACACGGTGAGGAATCTGTTCAAGGCGAATTCTAAATTTGCTGCGAACGGCGAACTGGCACCGATGGGAACGCTGGCGGACTTTCTCGAAGTCGATGGGCAGTACGAAGGAATCGTTGACGAGTTTCTGCGCGACGAGCTGAACTACATTGTCGTCAAGAGCTGGGATGCGGCGGACGCTGGGGTTCGTTTGCTGGCAACTGATGTTGCCGGACGCGCTACGTTTCTGGTCCACGGCGAAAGCTCGGCGAGCGAGCAGGAAAGCGCGGTTCGGCTGCAAATGCCCGACGGCGTGGTTGCGCTGAAGGACTGCATCCGCGTGCTGAATGGATTTGGCACAACGCTGGAGACGCTGCTGCCGAAGTTGGGCAACGGCTTTATTGCGCCGGATGCGACGACTGCGCGTAGGCTGTCAGCGGAGTTTCCGCAGGGATTCTTTTTGAGCCCGAATGGAGAGGCTTTTCACAATGCGACGGTGACGGGCGGGCGAGTGCGCGCGCAGGGGCCGCTGGCGTTGAAGCGCGAGTTGAGCGAGGTTCAGCAGAAGCTGAGTGCGACCGAAGCTCAGTTGGCGAAGGCCGAGGCGGAGGCAGCGAACTTCGAACGCGAGGCGCGTGAGTTGAGCGCGGAGCTGGACGGAAAGACGATTGAGCGGCGCGATGCAGAGCGCGAATCGGCCAACTCTGGCGCGGCTTTGCGGCAGATGGAGCAGGAGGCGGCGCGCATCGAACGACGTTTGCAGGAGTGGTCGCAGGCCAACGAACGCAACAATGCATCGCGCGCGCAGAAGCAGGAGACGATCAGCCGACGGCAGCAGGAGGCCGCAGCATTCGAGACCGAACGTGCGGCGATGGAGTCGCAACTGGTCGAATTGCAGGAGCAGTTGGACGCACTGCGCAACGAGCGCGAGTCGCTACAGCAGGCGGCGGCAGAGGCTTCGGCGGCGCTGGCAGGACTCGAAGAACGTCGGCGGAATGCCGCAGCAACCTTCGAGCAGACGCGGCGAATGACCGAGACACAGACGGCGCGCATCAGCCAGATCGAGCAGCAACTACAGTCTGCGGGATCGGAGAAGGTTCGTCGCGAACAGGAGACGACGGAGCTTTCTGCGCAGCACGGAACGCTGGCGGAGACTCGCGCTAGTGCGTTGGCCGATGGCGCGCGACTGACCACCGCCGCCGCCGAGTTGCGCGCACGAATGACGGAGCTGGACGCCAAGCTGCGCACGCTGCGTCACGAGACAGAGGCTCTGCGCGAGCAGCGAGCCAATCTGACGGCGCGCTCGGCAAAGCTCGCGTCTGACATCGAGCATATTGATACGACTTGCCTCAACGACCTTGCTGTGGAGGCTGCTACGCTGCGTGTCGATGAAGGGATTGCGCGGATCGATGGCGAGGCTTTGACCACTGCAGAGGAAGAGGCTCGCGCGCTGAAGCAGCGACTGGAGGCGATGGGGCCGGTCAACATGATGGCGCTGGAAGAGTACAACGAGACTGCCTCGCGGCATGGCTTCCTAGAGACGCAGCGCAAGGATCTGCTGGAGTCGATCGAAAATACGCAGGCGTCAATCAAGGAGATTGACGACGTCTCGCGGGTAAAGTTCGATGCTGCGTTTGCGGTTATCAACCAGAACTTCGGCGTGGCATTCGCCAAGCTCTTCGGCGGCGGTCAGGCCTTCATGCGACTGACCGACGAGGAGAATACGGCGGAGTCGGGCATCGACATTGTGGCTTCGCCTCCGGGCAAGAAGCTGCAAAACATACTGCTGCTATCGGGCGGGGAGAAGGCGTTGACAGCACTTTCGCTGCTGGTCGGCATCTTCCAGTTCCAGCCCGCACCGTTCTGCGTAATGGACGAGGTCGACGCGCCGCTGGACGAGACCAACGTCGGTCGCTTCGCAAAGCTTATTGCGGAGATGTCGGCCAACACGCAGTTTATCGTGATTACCCACTCCAAACGCGCCATGCAGGTTGCCGACGTGATCTACGGCGTCACCATGCAGGAGCCGGGAGTTTCGAAGATCGTCAGCGTGAACCTGGGCCGTCGCGAGGCTGCCCAGCGCGCTGTCGCATAGCAGCACCCAACCACTTGCGCACGCCGGAGAGGCTTCAAGGCAGCCCTCCGGCGATTTTTTTGCGGCAAAGAATTGCTGCGTAGCGCGAATTCATTCGCTGCCTTTCAAACGAGCGATACACTATTCGCGGAGTTGAAGAGAGGCAAATCGTGGCGAAGAAGATTGTGGCAATCGTTGGCAGCTATCGCAAGGGAGGCATTACGGACAGCGCTGTGCTGGCGATTCTTGAAGCTGCGCGAGAACGAGGCGCAGAGACGCGCGTTCTCTACCTTGCGGACGAACAACTGAACTTCTGCACCAACTGTCGTCGATGTACGCAGGAGCCGGGCGCGGCGCGCGGCGTCTGCGTGCAGCAGGACGCTTTGCACTCGATCCTTGCGGAGGTTGACGCGTCCGACGTTCTCGTTCTCGGTTCGTCGGTGAACTACTGGAACGTCACGGCTCGCTTCCGCCAATTTATGGAGCGATTGATCTGCTATGCCTACTGGCCGTGGGGCGGAGCCGCGCCGAAGCTCCGCAGCACACAACTCACGCGCAAGGCGGTACTGGTTGCGTCGGCGTCGATGCCGGGCTTCTGCATTCCGCTGCTGACGGGCGCGGCGCGCGCGTTGCGCATCACGGCGAAGTCGTTGGGCGGAAAACCTGTCGCTAGTCTATGGATCGGCATCGCTGGCAAGCAGCCCAATCAACAGCTTTCGCAACGAACTCTCGCCCGCGCCCGCAGCATCGGGCTGCGCCTCGCCGCATGAGAACAACCCGTAAGGTTTATCGCGAGGAGTGGGACACGGCAGCCTTTGGTTCGTAGGGGCAGAAGGGATCGGACGCGAGCGGGTCGCCGGTGTGGGCGAAGGCTCGGGCGCGGGAACCTCCGCAGAGGGTGTGGTACTCGCAGACGCCGCAGCGACCCGTGAAGTGGGCGGGGGTGTGCAGCTCACGGAAGACGGGCGAGTCACGGTAGAGGTCGACTAGATTGTCGCGGCGAACGTTGCCGGCGGCGAGTGGTAGGAAGCCGGCGGGGCAGACGTCGCCGGTGTTCGAGACGAAGAGGATTCCGTTGCCGTCGCGGATCTCGAAGCCGCGCGAGACGGGGGCGCGGGCGATCTGCTCGCCGGTCCAACCTTTGGCGCGCATCTGCTCTAGCGCGACGCGGCGATAGGACGGCGCCTCGGTGGTGGCGACGACGAAGGGCGCGGTAAGGCTGAGGTCGAAGGCCCAGCGCATTAGCTCCTCTCCGCGCTGAGGTGTGACGGGTTGCAGCAGCTTGCCGCGGCCGACGGCGATCAGGTAGAACATGCTCCAGCGCATGACGGGGAAGCTGTGCAAGAGCTGGTAGATGGCGGGTAGATCGGCCTCGGTCTCCTGCGCGACGAGGGTGTTGATCTGAATGGGGATGCCGAGCTTGCCAGCGTTTTCGGCGGCGCGCAGGGTCCAGTCAAAACAGCCCTCGACACCGCGTACGGACTCGTGGCTGGCGGCGGTGGCACCGTCGAGGCTGAGGCCGAGGCTTTCGACGCCGTGCGATTGCAGCTTAGCCATGACGTCGTAGGTGAGGTCGGCGGTGGCGCTGGGCGTGATGGAGACGGCGATGTTGAGGCGGCGCGCTTCGTCGATCAGCTCGTAGAGATCGGCGCGGCGGAGCGGATCGCCACCGGTGAGGACGAGATGTGGCGGGCGGTCGAAGCTGGCAAACTGCTGTAGGAGATTCATGCCTTCGGCGTGCGATAGCTCGTTGGGGTCTGGCGTTGCGATGGCTTCGGCGCGGCAGTGACGACAGGCGAGACCGCAGGCTTGCGTCGTCTCCCAGTAGGCCAGCATGGGGTTGCGCGAGTAGTCGTGCGCAGCGTGATGTGCGTGGCCGTGTGGCTGCGCGGCTTTGATTGCTGCGGTGTCTGGCATGATGAACTCTCCTAGGATTCGATGCAGGCGGCGGTCGATTCGCACTGGCAATTCTGGGTGCTGGCGTGGCGCGTTGCAATCGCTTGCGCGACGCGGGTTCCGCTCTGGATGCAGTCGGGCAGGCCTGCTCCGCGATAGGCTGCACCGACGACGTGCAGTCCGGGCAGGCGCGACAGAGTTTGCTCAATTTCGACGAGGCGCGACTCGTGGCCGAGGTCGTACTGTGGATTCGCCTTGTGCCAGCGATAGGCCTTGGTCAGCACGGGCTCGGCCGTGATGCCGAGGATGATGCGCAGTTCTTCGCGGGCGATGCGGATGAGTGCGGCTTCGTCCTGCTCGGCGAGGGGTTCGGCGAGCGCGCCGCCGAGGAAGACGCGGAGGAGAACGCTGTCGTCGGGGGCGCGGTGGTCGAACTTTGCAGAGGACCAGGAGCAGGCGTTGATCTGGCGGCCCTCGCTGTGGGGGACGATGAAACCCGCGCCCTGCAAGGGATGCGTGATGTCGGCGCGACGGAAGCCGAGGGAGACGGTCGCGGTCGAGACGTAGCGAATTGCGCTGAGCTGATCGGCTAGCGCGGAGTCGACCGGGCGCAGGAGGTCGGCGGCGACGTAGGAGGGAGTGGCGAAGACTACGTCGTCGGCGAGGAGTGTAGTGCCGTCGCTCAGCTCGATACGATACGCGTCGGCTTCGCGGCGAACAGCGACGACGCGGGTGTTGGCGCGTAGGGAGTCGAGCGGAAGGTGCGCGGCTAGAGCCTCGGAGAGCTGCTGCAGGCCACCACGCAGAGTCATAAACATCGATGGGCGTTTTGTGCCGGGTGTCGTTGCAGCCTGCTTCTTGCGCTTTATCATGGCCAGCGTGAGGCTGCGGTGCTTGCGTTCCATCTCGATGAACATGGGGAAGGTGCTGCGCAGGCTGAGGCGCTCGGGGTCGGCCGAGTGGATGCCACCCATCAAGGGACCGGCGATCTTGTCGAGCAGCTCGTGGCCGAGGCGGCGACGCACGAATGCGGCGAGGCTCTCGTCTTCATCGCTTCGTCTGCGGGGGATAAAAATCTCCATCCCCATGCGCAGCTTGCCCGGCCAGGAGATGAGGCGCGTGCGGAGGAAGGGAAGGATCATGGTCGGTGCCATCAGCATCATGCCCTCGGGCATGGCTTGGAGTTGACCTCTACTGTAGATGTAGGTTTTGGCGGCTTTGCCGCTGTTCGAGCCGACGAGTTGATCGTCCAACCCGAGCTTGCGGCATAGCTCCAGTCCGCCCGCCTTCTGCGTAATGAAGGAGTCGGGCCCGCCCTCGACGGTGAAGCCAGCTTCGCGCGCGGTGGTGATCTTTCCGCCCCAACGCGCCGCGCTCTCAACAAGCACAAACTCGCAGCCGTGCTCGTGCAGTGCATACGCTGTCGCCAGCCCTGCAATGCCTCCACCGATAATAATTGTGCGTTTATTCATAACGTAGGGCCTCGGCGGGTAGGACTTTGGCGGCGCTGCTGCTGGGGTAGAGCGTGGCCAGCAGGCTGACGCCGAGCGAGACGGCGGCGACGATTACGGCGTCCACAAGGCGCGGGGCGAAGGGTAGGTAGTCGATCGAGTAGACCGAGGCGTCGAGGTGGATGAAGCGATAGTGCCCGCCCAGCCAGCTGAGGCCGTAGCCGAGGACGAGGCCCAGCGCCGTGCCGAGCACGGAGATCAGCAGGCCTTGTAGCAGGAAGATGCGACGGACTTGGTCGATGCGTACGCCGAAGCTCATCAGGACGGCGATGTCGCGCGTCTTCTCCATCACCATCATGGTGAGCGCGATGAGGATGTTGAGCGCGGCGACGCAGACGATGAGCGCAAGAATGATGAAGGTGACGACCTGCTCCAGACGCAGGGCGCGGAAGAGTTCGCGGTTCTGCTCCATCCAGTTGGTGGCCTGAAAACCGGGGCCAGCGGCGTCCTCGATCTGGTGGCCGATGGTGTCGGCGTGGTAGAGGTCGTCGACCTTGAAGCTGATGGCGGAGATCAGGTCTGGCTCAGAGAAGAGTTGCTGCGCGTCGGCCAGGCGCAGAAAGGCGTAGCTGGAATCGTACTGGTAGAAGCCGGAGTTGAAGATGCCCGCGACCGTGTAGCGCTGGTAACGCGGGACCAGACCGAGCGGCGTCAGATCGCCCTGTGGGCTGGTGACTAGGACGGTGTCGCCTGCCTCCGCGCCGATGGTTGTTGCCAAGTCTTGGCCGATCACAATCGGCGGAACGGCCTGCGTCGCCGATGAATCGGTTGCCCCATCCATCGCAGCAGTATCGCGATGGGTGGGAGCGATTCCGCTCGTCTGCGTCTGAACCGGCTCCAACGCCGACGCACTGCCTTGCTTCACGGTCTGTAGGATGTCGGAGACGGAGTTTTGGTCCTGCGGGACGATGCCTTCGACCAGCGCGCCGCCGCTCTTGGCTCCGTGCGAGATGAGGACCTCTTCGTAGAGTCCCGGAGCTGCTGCCGTGACGTGGGGCAACGCTCGCAGGCGCGAGAGCAGAGGCCGCCAGTCGCGGATGCCGTCGCCGGAGGTGCGCATCAGCATGACGTGTGCGGTCGAGCCGACTAGCCGCTCTTGCAGGTCGCGGCGCATGCCGTTGGTGATGGCGAGCGCGATGATCAGCGAGGCTACGCCCGCCGCAACGCCGACGACGGAGATCGCCGTGATGACGCCGACGACGGCCTGTCGCCGCTTGGCTCGCAGATACCGCGCCGCAATGAAGAGTTCAAATCGCATCTCTACTAGCGTACTATCATGCCGCGACGAGGGAGCCTTTTGTCGTTGCGTAAAGAAAAGAGGCGGGGAACCGAAGCGCTACCCCTCTTGTTCGACTAGAGCAGTTCTCCTGTCGCTATGGAGAATTTAATAATTGTCATTCTGAGCGCAGCGAAGAATCCCCGTATTTCGTTCGTGCCGCAACACTCTACACCATAGGGAGAACTGCTCTAGCTTCATGTGCGTTGCGCAATTAAAAGCGCCGAATTGCGAATGACGCGCATCAAAAAATCGTGTACAAACTAAAGGCAAGCATGTACTTGGAGGAGCAACCATGTCCCAGATTCTGATTGTCGAAACCAGCCCTCGCGGAGACGAATCGGCGAGCCGCAAATTGACCCGTAAGCTGAGAGATCGGCTTGAAGCTCAGTACCCACAGGCGAAGGTCGTCGTCCGCGACTTGGCAAAGGACAAACTTCCGCATCTGGATGGAACTAGCGTAAAAGCATTTTCTACGAAAGACCCGGCTGAGGCAGCTTCGCTGAAGGATGCGTTGCGTCTGTCGGACCAGCTCACGGACGAGTTGCTGGCGTCGGACATTTTAGTGATTGCCAGCCCCATGTGGAATTTTGCCATCCCCTCTTCTCTGATGGCTTGGATTGACCACATTGTGCGCGCTGGCAAGACCTTCAACTACACAGCGACCGGAGCAGTGGGACTTGCAAAAGGCACGAAGGCGATTCTGGTGCTTGCATCCGGCGGAGTCTATAGCGAGGGGCCTTGGAAACCGTACGATACGATCGAGCCTTACCTGCGCCAGATTCTGGGCTTCCTTGGAATCGACGATGTGCAAACCGTAAGGGCAGAGGGCACGAACGTCCCGTCGCTTGCGGCCGAGGCTGTACCCAATGGCGAAAAGGCCGTTGCAGCACTGGCGATCTAAAGGAGAGAGCCACGCTCGGTTTCATTATTCTGACTAATACCGCGACCGTGTGATGATGTAAGCGCATACTCTTTTAGTTGTCATCCCGTAGGGATCTGCTGTTGCTTTTCTGGCGACCTTTTCACTAGGCTGTATCGACATATAGCTGGCTGCCATAATTGTTCGTCTGCTTGTGTACCCCCCTCCCCCATACTTTTCTCCTAAAGTATTCAAAACATAGGGTAAAGTATGGGGACTTGGTACGAAGTACCTCCGTAAAGTATCAAATTCAAAAGACTTATACGTAAAGTCTCTGTAATCATACTGTTGGGAGCAGATTGTCCGGCGCGGTGTGGTGGCGACGCGATGAAAAATCTTTCCCCTTATTTAATTGTATGCTTTTGAGAAAACTAAAATGCCACTTGTAGGAAATAAATATCTGCTGTGTTTTCTGTAAGTTGAGCGGAATTAGCGGCGAATAGGGGCTTGACACGCGAATTTGCTGGAAAATTTGCAGAATCGTTAAGTTTGAGCGCGCCGAGGGACTACGGCGAGCATTCAGCCCCTTGGATTTCGGGCGGGCGAGTGAAGTTTGGGCGGCTAGAGCATTTTCGGTAATGGGGTAGACTCCCCGTGCGTCGAGCGAAAAGCAGATTCCCTCCGGGAATGACAAACAAAAGGGTGGGAATGGCAGACAAAGACAATGGCAACAGCAAAGACGGTCTATATGTCGATACGACCTAGGTCGCGGTACTGGGGACTTGGCAGCGAATCTTCTACGCCGAGTTCGACGGCCAGCGAGCCAAGCGAATCATCGTCAAGGTGCTGGGTGTGACGGAGTAGCTAGGTCGTCTTGTAGGGAAGATGGAGATGCAACTGACGACATCGCTTTTCTGAATCCGACTTTCTGGGAGTAATCTGTATGGGCTGAAGTCTGCGAACTTTTCCCTGCACCAAAGTCGAGACTTTGGCTTCTTCTTCGTTGTTCATGAGTGGTTGTCAAGACTTGGACCAACAACCTGTCAAAGTCCGAACCAGCTGCGGAAATGTGTGGAGGTTGCAAAAAAGATCTGTGACAAACTCAGAGATTTTTCATGAAGAGACTCTTCAATTTGGGGGGCGCTTACAACGAGAGCGCGTCCCCGATAAAGTGAGAAAGTTTTACGAGGAAACTGAAGGAAGTGCGCAAGATCTAATCATGTCTGCACGCGCAGTTGTGCCAAACGCTCCAGAAATTCATGTTGATTTTATCCTTAATGGCAAGATCAATGCTCTTGCTTTCAAATCCCACGATAGATACTTCATCGGCATTTACACAGGTACGCTCTTCATGCTCCGCAGTGTTATCGGGCGCATGCTCTCGGATGCTCGCCTATTACGGTACGCTGGCGACGTCAAACTTGAGAGAGGTGACCTTGGTTCACTAGCTGGCTATGTTCCTGATGCGGATGTGATGTACAAGAAAGAGTCCTTGTACACTCCCATGGACCCCGTAAGATGCAAATATGCCGCATTCCTCCAACATCATGCAATTCTGTTTTTAGTTGGCCACGAGCTTACCCACGTTTTGCATGGTCATATAGATTACTTAAGGGAAAAACGTGGAGAGCTGTTTACTGCAGAGCTGGAGTGGGTGGGTAACAGAGATGAGGAGGAACGTATAGAGAGGCAGTGCCTCGAATTGGATGCTGATAGGCGCTCGATCAGCTCACGAATTGATTCCCTAAGAGTTACCGTCAACAGCGGCAGAGCAGGGATCGCTCCGTGGAGAACGAATCAGGAAGATCCAGGCTTGATGATATTTGACTGGGCAATATCGCTCAACATACTGTTTCGGCTGTTTGGTGACCTACGCTTCAGTCAAGTTGAGCCTGATAGGTCTGCCTACCCGCCGCTGGCCCTGCGCCGATCAATATGCGAAGCGTCAGCCTGCGAGGCTATAGACTTCCTTTGGGCTCCATCACTTTATAAATTAGCCATAAGGGCACTTTTTGTGGCCCGAATGGAGACCGAATTATCCTTTGCAAAGATGCTCGGAGAAAAATTTGTCGTCGATCAAGTCCGGCAGCCGATACCGCAGATCGAACTTGACCACACAGATAAGCTTATGAAGTACTGGAACGAAACTGTGTGCGACCGTCTGAAACCTTTTTCCTACGAGCAGTATCCGAGTAGTGTTCTTAATCCAGAGTCCAAAAGCATTTAATTTCGTTGCGAATTTGTCTGTCCACATCTCACAACCCTCTATAAACCATGACAGAATGTAGCTTCTCGCTTTCAAATTTGAGATCGTAGAATTCATCGCTGCATTCGATTAGTCTCAACAAACTCTGATGGGTTGTGTGGACGAGATTGCGGGGGGCTAAGTGGTGACGGCGAGTTCTTCTTCTAGCTGCTGCTTTTCGGCTAGGGCGGTGTAGTAGCCGTTGCGGGAGAGGAGCTCGTCGTGGGTACCGCACTCGGCGATGCGTCCTGCGACCAGCACGGCGATGCGGTCGGCGTTGCGCGCCGTGGAGACGCGGTGAGAGATGAAGATCGTCGTGCGGCCCTGCATCGCGGAGCGCAGGCCAGTGAGGATGCGCTCTTCGGTGTAGGTGTCTACCGAGGCTAGGGCGTCGTCGAGGATCAGGATGCGCGGGTTGCGCAGGAGGGCGCGGGCGATGGCGATGCGCTGTTTTTGGCCGCCGGAGAGGGTGATGCCGCGCTCACCAACGACGGTCTGGAAGCCGTTGGGAAACTCCAGAATCTCGGTG
>Ga0182011_10003888_pt1 | contig 12104 bp, 11 predicted proteins | sample 711E1DmetaG_FD_120481 | JGI IMG/M metagenome (GOLD analysis project Ga0182011, IMG submission 120481) | Permafrost microbial communities from Stordalen Mire, Sweden - 711E1D metaG | ecosystem: Environmental > Terrestrial > Soil > Wetlands > Permafrost | place: Sweden: Stordalen | collected... | reverse complement strand
GACGAGACCCGCACGCTGCACAACCTGACGCTCGAATACCGTCTGTTGCTTGAGGTCGCGGCAGTCCTGCACGATATCGGGGGATTCATTAATATGGCGGAGCATCACAAGCACACGCTCTACCTTCTGACGGCTACGCCGGTGATCGGGCTGTCGAAGGAACAGATGGCGATCGTGGCGAACACGGCGCGGTACCACCGGAAATCGCAGCCCAAGATACAGCACGATGCGTTCCGGGTGCTTCCGTCAAAAGACAGGGTGGTGGTCTCAAAGCTCGCGGCGCTTCTTCGCGTGGCCGATGCGATGGACAACCAGCACGCCGCGAAAGTGAGCGAGTTCAGTGTCGAATTCCGGAAACCGAAATTCATCATCAGCCTCAAAGGAGAGGGTGATCTGCTGCTGGAGAAATGGGCGCTGCTGAAAAAATCACAGTTGTTCGAAGAGACCTTCAGCGTGAAAGTCTCCGTTGAAGACTAGGAACGACACCCCGTCGGTGCTCCTCCGGGCCGATATCGCCGGATTTCTGATGCGCGCACTGGAGGGACGCTGGCACCGCCTTGCCGCCGAGCTCGCCCGGAACAGGCGCCGCTGCACGGAACCGGGGATACATGACCTGCGGGTTGCGACGCGCCGGCTGCTCGCGGTCCTGGACCTGGCGGACGCGGTTCTGCCGGGAGAGGTCAGTCCCAGGTGCCGGCGGGCTCTGCGCAGGTACCTGAAATCCTTTTCTCCCCTGCGTGATTGCCATGTTCGCATTCTGACCCTCCGCGGGCTCACGCGCCGGTTCACGGTCGGCCGGCCCATGCTCCGCCAAGCCATGATGCTTGAGAAGGATCTGGTCAGGAATGCGGGACGCGCCATAGTCCGTTTCGACACCGCCGCGTTTGAACGTGAGATATCCTCGATTGCGCTTTCGCTCGCCTCGCTGGAAGAGACAACGGCGCGGACGTCGGCCGCGGCAACGGTCCTGGCGGGGGCCGCGGCGAGGAAGTACCTTCGCGTGGCGGCACGGGGGAGGAAGCTCACCGCGGGGGATACGAAGACGATCCACAGCCTCCGCGTGGCATTCAAAGAATACCGGTACGTCATGGAAGCCCTCCTCCCCGTGTTTCCCGGAGTGGGGAAATCCCACCTGAAGGCGATGAACGCATTCCAGGACAGGATGGGGGAGATACAGGACATCGAAGTCCTGATAGGGGCAGTCGGCAAGTTTGCGGTCACCCGGGGTGGAGGATTCCCGGCATCAGTGTTGAATCTGCAGCGCCATCTTGCGCAGCGACGGCTCGCGCTCGTGGGTTCCTTCATGAAAGGTGCAGATGCAGTGACGCAATTCTGGCCGCACGCCGCGTCCCCCGTGAAATCACCCCCCCGCCCTCTATCCGGGAACAGAGTATGAACCTCTTTCTCCTGAGGCATGCCATCGCCGTCGAGCCCGGTTCCCCCGGGGGTGCCGCCGACGCCGACCGGCCACTCTCCCCCGAGGGGAAAAAGAAAATGCGTAAAATCGCGCTCGGCATGAAGGCGCTCGACCTGTCGTTCGATCTGATTCTGTCGAGTCCGTACGTCCGCGCGCGCGAGACCGCGGAGATCGTCGCGCACGAGTTCGGAACAGTGCTGGAGTGTACACCGCGGCTCGCGGTGGGAGGGGATCCGGCGGCGCTCGTTGCGGAGGTCGCCGCCAGATGCCGGGAGTTGGGGGATGTGCTTCTGGTGGGACACGAGCCGCAATTAAGCCGGCTGATTTCCCACCTCCTGTCGGGGAATTCCGGACTCTCCGTGACAATGAAGAAAGGGGGGCTCTGCAAGCTGGATGTGGCGAGGCTCAGTTACTCGAGGTCCGCATCGCTCGAATGGCTTCTGACGCCGTCACAGCTCGCACACCTCAGGGAGGAAACAATCCGGGATGGGAAACATCCCGATGTTCATCGCAGGTCTTGATGAGCCTCTTCTTGACGATTTTCCGGTTGCCCGTGATGATCGTGACCTTCGTCCCGTTGGCCCGCGCGAGGCGTATCGCCGGGATGAGATCAGAATCGGATGTAATGAGGATCAGCCTGTCGACAAATCGCGTGTTTGAAAGTTTGGCGATATCCAGGCCTATCATCATATCCACCTGTTTCTGAACCAGAATCGGTTCGAAGTCGGTATCGGACAACGGCCTCGGCCCCGCCTTGAGATCCCTGGTCGCGGCTCTCTTCATTCTCCACCCGTCAAAAAGGAGCTTTCCGAGCCGGTACGAGAAGAAATTGTTCTTCAGGAGTGCCTCCTGAAACCTGAACGCCTTCCAGTACGTCGGCTGGTCTTTGAAGCTGTACGGCGCCCCGGAGACCGGCAACGGACGGGTTTCGTCCAGGGGGGGACAATCATAGTACGCTGCGCCCTTGATCCTCTCGTCCGCCGTGACTGCGGACCTGCAGAACTTCTCAATCTGGGCCGGAGTCGGATGGCTGCCAACCAGGTCATGAACAACTCTGCGGGTGAAATCACCGTCAAGTATGAACGCGACAGTTTCGATAGTGTTCTCCATAGAAAAAAAACCCTCTGCGCTCGCGCGCACAGGGTTCGCCGGCCTACCGGCGTTTGCGGATTAAGCCCATCGCTAGGCTGTGATGGAATGTACTTCTTCGCAGGTTCAATATCAATTGCCAATCCTCCCCGGAGAGGCCTCCAGGTTCTCCACCTCTTGTGAGAACGCACCGGCCCGTCAGGTGAACCTACGCATCTGCATCCGAATTGTCAAATTCCCGCACCGCAGTTCGTTGATTTTCCTCTTAAACTTTCGTAAATTTCAAATCGTCCAATTTTGTGAACCCCGAGATCACTTCTGCAACCGGAGGAAGTTCCATGGCGTATGACATAAAGGCGATAAACGAGAAAATCCACCGTGAGAGCGCATTCATCGACATCCTGCAGCTGGAAATGGGGAAGGTGATCGTGGGGCAGAAGAACATGGTCGAACGCCTCCTGATCGGCCTCCTGGCCAACGGGCACATACTTCTCGAGGGGGTGCCGGGTCTGGCCAAGACGCTGGCCGTCAAGACGCTCGCCTCGGCGATCAAGGCGAAATTCCAGCGGATCCAGTTTACCCCGGACCTCCTTCCGGCGGACCTCGTCGGGACGTTGATCTACAACCAGAAAGAAGGGTCGTTCCAGACGAAGAAAGGCCCGGTGTTTGCGAACTTCATACTTGCCGATGAAATCAACCGCTCCCCCGCCAAAGTACAGAGTGCCCTCCTCGAGGCGATGCAGGAACGCCAGGTCACGATCGGCGAACAGACATTCAAGCTCCCCGAGCCCTTCCTGGTCCTGGCAACACAGAACCCGATCGAGCAGGAAGGGACGTACCCCCTCCCCGAAGCCCAGGTTGACCGGTTCATGCTGAAGGTGAAGATCGGCTACCCGACCAAGGAGGAGGAGCTCCTGATCATGCGTCAGAATGTCAGCGGGACCGTCCCGGACCTCAACAGCGTCATTGCGACCGACGACATCATAAAGGCGCGCGGTGTGATCGGCGAGATCTACATGGACGAAAAGATTGAGAAATACATACTCGACATCGTCTTCGCGACGCGCAACCCGAAGCAGTATAACCTGGGGAACCTGGCACAACTGATAATGTACGGCGCATCTCCCCGCGCCTCGATCAATCTCGCGCTCGGCGCCAAGGCGTACGCATTCATCAAGCGGAGGGGGTACGTAATCCCGGAGGACGTCCGCGCCGTGAGCCTCGACGTCCTGCGCCACCGCGTGGCGGTGACGTACGAGGCGGAAGCCGAGGAGGTCACTCCTGAACAGATCGTCCAGGAGGTTCTGAACAAGATCGAGGTCCCCTGACCTCACGCCCGGAACGACACTAGAGCCATGGATACGCGGGAACTTCTCAAGAAAGTCCGCCGGATCGAGATCAAGACGCGCGGGGTGGTCAACCAGGTCTTCTCCGGGGAATACCACAGCGTCTTCAAAGGACGCGGCATGGAGTTCTCCGAGGTGCGCGAGTACCAGTTCGGCGACGACATCCGCACGATCGACTGGAACGTGTCGGCCCGCTTCAACCGCCCTTTCGTGAAGGTGTTCGAGGAAGAGAGGGAGCTGACGGTCATGCTTGTGGTGGACTTCAGCCGATCGGGGAACTTCGGCTCTGTCACGCAGACCAAGAATGAGATCGCCGCGGAGATATGCGCCGTCCTCGCCTTCTCCGCGATCAAGAACAACGACAAAGTCGGACTGATACTTTTCACCGACAGGATCGAGACGTTCGTCCCGCCGAAAAAGGGGCGCGCCCACATACTCCGGATAATCCGCGAGCTCGTGTCGTTCGAGGCGGAGGGGACGGGGACGAACATCCGGCAGGCGCTCGAGTATTTCAATCACGTGACGAAGAAACGCTCCATCGCGTTCATTGTGTCCGATTTCATCGACGAGGGGTTCGACAGCATTCTCCGCGTCATCAGCCGCCGGCACGACGTCATCGCGGTGGAGCTCTCGGACCCGCGTGAGGAGCGGCTGCCGGACGCGGGGATGATCAAGCTCCGCGATGCCGAGACGGGCGGCGAGCGGTGGATCGACTCCGGGGTGGCGCGGGTCCGGATGGAGTTCGAGAAATTCTGGCAGGTGCGCCGTGCGGCGCGGAGAGGGTTGTTCCTCCGGAGCAAAGTGGATGCCATACCGATACGGGTGGACAGGCCGTACATCAAACCGATCGTCGATTTCTTCCAGTTGAGGGCCAAGAGGTGGTGAACCGGATCCGGACAGCATTCCTCCTGCTCCCCCTCCTCTGGTGCTCCATTGCCGCCGGACAGCCGGCGCGTGTCTCCGCATACGCGCACACCGACTCGGCTTCGTACCTGGTGGGGGACTGGATCACCGTTCACGTCGACCTTCTTCACCCGAAGGGGGCGGTATTCCTTCCCGTGCTGGGCGACTCTGCCGGCGGGTTCCTGGTTCTCGAACGGCGTCCGGTGATCGCGACGTCGGATACGTCCAGTTCAGCGGCGTTCGTGGTCGCGAAGTACGATTCGGGGCTGGCGAAATTCCCCCCGGTCGACTTCTCGGTCACGGTCCCCGGCGAGGGGGCCCCCCGCACTGTTACCACGAACCCGGTCGTGCTCACGGTCCGCACCGTTCCGGTGGATACGAGCAAGGACTTCCGCGATCTCAAGCCCCCCATGGCGATACCGATGTCCCCCGGGGAAATACTGTCGTATGCGGGCGCGGTCGTCGTTGCCGCGGGCATCCTCTACGCCGGATGGCGGTTCTGGAAGCGGCGGAAAGCCCGGAAGTCCGGGAAACCGGACCACGTCCCCCCCCCGCGCCCCGCGCACGAAATCGCATTCGAGCAGCTTGCGCTCCTGAAGGAAAAGAAGCTCTGGCAGCAGGGGCTCATCAAGCAGTATTACTCCGAGGCGACGGAGATTTTCCGGCGGTACCTGGAGAACCGTTACGCGATGCAGGCGATGGAGGAGACCACCGACGAGATTCTCGCGGGACTCAGGAAGCTCCGGTTTCCCGAAGAAATGTCCGGGACGGCGGAACGGATACTGCGCCGGGCGGACCTGGTGAAATTCGCGAAGTTCGAGCCGGGGATCGCGGACCACGAAGAGATGATCACGGTGATCCATGATTTCGTTGACAGGACGAAGATCGCCCGGATGACTCCCGTCGCCCCGGAAGAAGGGACAGTGGCCGCGCATGCCGTGGAATAATGTCTCATTTGCAGATCCGATGTACCTTGCGGGACTGGCGCTTATCCCCGTTCTCGTCGTCTGGTACATACGCCGGGGGAGGGATGTCACAAGTCATTACCGCTATTCGACCCTCCTGCCGTTCGCAAATCTCAAACCGACCCTGCGAGAGCGCCTCCGGCACCTCCCGTTTGTTTTCCGCATGATCGTCCTGGCGCTTCTCGTGGTGGCGCTCGCCCGCCCGCAGACCACCTCCCGGGGGGAGAACATTTATTCCGAGGGGATCGACATCGCGCTCCTCCTCGATATCTCCGGCAGCATGCTCGCGGAGGACCTCCAGCCCAACCGGGTCGAGGCGGCGAAGGAAGTCGCGCAGAACTTCATCGACGGGAGGAAGAACGACAGGATCGGGCTCGTGATATTCTCCGGGCAGAGCTTCACCCAGTGCCCGATGACGCTCGACTACCGGGTCCTCAAGAACCTCCTCCGTCAGGTGAAGCCCGGGATGGTCGAGGACGGGACAGCCATCGGGATGGCGATCGCACAGGGGGTGAACCGCCTCAGGGACAGCAAGGCGAAGAGCAAGGTCATGATCCTTCTCACGGACGGCGTGAACAACCGGGGAGAGATCGATCCCATCACCGCCGCGCAGATCGCGCAGACGTTCGGCATCAGGATCTATACGATCGGGGTCGGTACTCAGGGGGAAGCCCCCTATCCCGTCATGACGCCCTTCGGGAAGAGATACCAGAATATCCCCGCCGATGTCGATGAGAAGGCCCTGCAGCAGATCGCGGAAATAACAAACGGGCAGTACTTCCGGGCGACAAACAACAGGACGCTCAAGCAGGTGTACGCGGAGATCGACAGGCTCGAGAAAACCCGGATCGAGGTCAAGTCGTACCGGTCCTACACCGAGCTGTTTTACGGCTGGGCCCTGGCAGGGTTCATCGCGCTCCTGCTGGAGTTCGCGCTGAACGGTTCTGTATTGCGAAAGCTCCCGTGAGATGATACGGTTCGCCAATATCGAATATCTGTACGCGCTCGCGGTGATCCCGGTGATGGTCATTGCGTACTGGCTGTTTGCGCGTTTCAGGACGAGTGCCGTGAGCCGGTTCGGAAACCCCGTGATGCTGGAGCGCCTGGCCGGGGATGCGAGCCGGAGCAAGCGGCTCGCCAAATTCATCGTCCTCGTTGCCGCTGTCGCGTGCCTCCTTGTCGCGCTGGCGAACCCCCGCATCGGGACGCGGCTCGAAGATGTGAAGCAGGAGGGGGTGGACATCTTCATCGCGCTGGATGTTTCGCTCAGCATGAAATCGGAGGACATCAAGCCCAACCGCCTTGAAAAGGCGAAGTTTGAAATCCGCAATCTTGTCTCCAGGCTCGGCGGCGACAGGATCGGGCTGATCATATTCGCCGGTCAGGCCTTTACGCAGTTTCCCCTCACGACCGACTACAGCGCAGCCAGCATGTTCCTTGATATCGTCGACGTGGACGCCATCCCGGTCCCCGGGACCGATATCGGGTCCGCCATCGAGCGGGCCGCGGAATCGTTCAACTTCGAAGAGACGACGACAAAGGTGCTTATCATCATCACGGACGGTGAGAACACCGAAGGGGAAGTATTCGATGCCGCGGAAGACGCGGCAAAAAAGGGGGTGCTGATCTACACGATCGGGCTCGGGTCCCCGACGGGATCCCCCATCCCCGTCTACAACGCCGCCGGGGAGCAGGTGGACTTCAAGCGGGACAGAGCCGGGGCGGTCGTCATGACCAAGCTGGATGAGGCGTCCCTCCAGAAGCTGGCTTCCATCGGCGGGGGGAAGTATTTCCGGGGGACGAATGCCCAGGACGAGCTTGACGAGATCTACAAGAACATCAACGCGCTTCAGAAAAAGGAATTCGGGGTCAAGCAGTTCACCGACTACGAGGACCGGTTCCAGTACTTCCTTGTGGCGGCCATCCTCCTGCTCCTGGCGGAGGTGCTGTTGACGGAAAACAGGCTCCGGTGGCTTGCACGATGGAATCCACTCAGGAAGCCCGGGGAGGTCGAATCATGACGGGGAGCATCCGGTCGTCATTGCGAAGTCGAATCATGTCGAGCGGCATCCCCTCGTCATTGCGAGCGGCGCCTCCGGCGCCACGAAGCAATCCGGTCACCCCGGCGTTTCCCGCTCTTGCATGCATGCTCCTGGCATGTCTCGCACTTGTTCTCCCCGCGGCGCGCGCCCAGTCGACCCGCTCCCTCGTGAACGGCGGGAATGACATGTACAGGGATCAGAAATTCAGCGACGCGGAGGTCAACTACCGCAAGGCGCTCGAGAAGGAGAAGGAGCTCGTTCAGGGGCATTTCAACCTTGGGGACGCCCTGACGAAGCAGGGAAAGTTCGACGAGGCCGTCAAGGAATACCAGAATGCGCTGGCCAAGGCGGAAGGGAAAGAGACGAAGGCGTACGCGCATTACAATATCGGCAATTCCCTGATGAAGCAGCAACACTACCAGGATGCGGTTCAATCGTACATCGACGCCCTGAAGCTCGAGCCGAAAGACGACGACACCAAGTACAACCTCTCCTACGCGCTGGAGAAGCTCAAGGTGCCTCCGCCGAAACCTCAGGACAAGAATCAAAAGAAGGACAAGGATAAGAAAGACCAGAATAAGAACGACAAGCAGAAACAGGACCAGGACAAGCAGAAACAGCAGCAGAAGGACCAGCAGGAGAAGCAGAAGCAATCCCCCGGGCAGCAGCAGAAACAGATGTCCCGGGCCGATGCGCAGAGGATACTCGACGTCCTGAAGAACAGCGAGAAGGACGTGCAGAAGAAGCTGCATACCCGGCAGGCCGTGAGGCCGAAAACGGACAAGGACTGGTGATCGACGAGGCGGGAAAAATGAAAAGGATAATGATTGCCCTGTGTGCGATCGCTCTCATGAGCGCGGTGGCCTGCGCGCAAAACGCACAGTTTCAGGCGGGAGTCGACCGGACCCAGGTGGGGAGCGGTGAGCAGTTCACGCTCCAGTTCACGCTCACGAATGCCGGCACCGGTGGAGGAAAAAATCTGCAGCTTCCCGACCTGAGCAAATTCCACATCATGTCCGGCCCGAACCAGTCCTCCAGCATGCAGATCATCAACGGCGCCGTGTCGTCCTCCGTCACCTACAGCTATGTACTCCAGCCGAAGGAGGTGGGGAAATTCACGATCGGTTCCGCCTCGATCGAGGCCGGGGGGGGGACATTGAATAGCGCCCCCGTTGCGATCGAGGTCGTCAAAGGCTCCGCGCGCGCGAAGCCGCAGGCCGGAGGGCAGGACGACGCCGCGGCGCAGATCGGGGACAATCTCCTCCTGAAGGCGACGGTGGACAGGACCCGCGTTGTCCAGGGAGAGCAGGTAAACATCGTCTTCAAGATCTACACGCGGGTCTCGATCGCCAGCTACGCGGTGGAAAAGAACCCCACGATGACCGGTTTCTGGGGTGAAGACGTCGAGACGCCGAAGAACATACAGACCAACCCCGAAACGGTGAACGGAAAACAATTCAAGGTCGGCGTCATCAAGCGCATGGCCCTCTTCCCGACGCAGTCCGGAGCCCTCGAGATCGGGCCGATGGAGGTGCAGACGACGGTGCAGGTGCAGGACCGGCGCTCCACGGATCCGTTCGACTCGTTCTTCCGCGACCCGTTCGGCCGCCAGGTCAACTACATGGTCAGGAGCGAGGTAATCAGGATCAAGGTCGATCCGCTCCCCCCGGACCCGCCGTCCGACTTCAAGGGGGCGGTCGGGCAGTTCGCCATGAGCACGACCGTGGACAAAAAAACGACAAGGACGAACGAGCCCATCAATCTGAAGGTGACTGTCTCCGGCACGGGGAATATCAAGTTGATCGAATCTCCCGCGGTGGAGCTGCCGGCTGATTTCGAGCAGTACACGCCGAAGGTATCCGATAACATCAACCGGACGGGGGACAGGATATCCGGGAGCAAGACATTCGAGTATCTCCTGATTCCCCGGTACCCGGGACTGAAGGTCATCAAGCCCGTGACGTTTTCGTACTACGACCCTGCGAAGAAAGAATACGTCAGGCTCCACTCCCCCCAGATCGAGTTGAATGTCGAACAGGGGACGGCGGCGGTGGCGCCGTTGATCTCCGGGGGCTCGCAGGAAGATGTCCGCCTCCTCAGCCAGGACATCAGGTTCATCAAGCTCGAAGAATCAGGGCTCTCCGCGCGCGGTGAGCATCTTCACACGAGCGGCGTGTTTATCGTGATGCTCCTCCTCCCCCTGGCGTGCGCCGGAGGAGCGCTGGTCTATGCGCGCCAGCGGCAGGCCGTCATGCTCGACCAGGCCGGATACCGGAACCGGAGGGCGATCAAGGTGGCAAAGAAGGGGCTGAAGCAGGCCGAATACCTCCTGAAGGAGAAAGGGTCGACCGGCGCGCCGGCGGGGAACCAGCGGCTCAGGTTCTACGGCGAAATATCGAAGGCGCTCTGGAAATACCTGGGGGACAAGCTGACGATCCCCCAGTCGGCGTTCTCCATCGAGGGGGCTGTCGCGGAGCTCGGCCGGCGTGAGGCGCCGCAGGACCTCATCGCGTCGCTGAAATCGCTGCTCGAGACGTGCGACCTCGCGCGGTTCGCTCCGACGAGCCTCGACCTCACGGTCATGCAGAGGACCTACGACGAAGCGCAGCGCATCATCGTGGCACTGGAACGGATACTCAGATGACAACGCGCCCCGTACTCCTGTTTCTTCTGATCCTCGTTGCGGCGCGGGAGCTCCCCGCGCAGACCCCGGAGCAGCAGCTCCGCCAGGCGAACCAGCTCTACCAGCAGGGGAAATTCCCCGAGGCGCGCGAGGCGTACGGGGCGATATTGAGGAGCGGCCTGGAAAGTCCGGAGCTCCTGTACAATCTCGGTAACGCGTGCTACAAGTGCGGCGCGATTCCCGCGGCGATTCTGAACTATGAAAGGGCCCGGCGGCTTCTCCCCGGGGACGACGACCTGCGCCACAACCTTCAGATCGCCGGCATGGTGATCACGGACCGGATTGAGCCCGCACCGAGGCTCTTCGTGTGGGACTACTGGGACGGGATCAAGAACTGGTTCTCACTTTTCGGCCTGACGCTCACCGTCTACCTCTTTTACGCGCTGCTCGCAGTCATGGCCTCGGCGTTTTTCCTGGCGCGCACGTATGCACTCAGGAAAATCGCGCTTCTCGCCGGCTGCGTCACGTTCGTCCTCTTCCTGTTTCTCCTTGTGGTCCTGATCGCGCGGCTCGGCGATGTCACGCGGACGGACGAGGGGATCGTCATGAGCCAGATCGTGACAGTGAAGAACTCACCCGACGCGAAGAGCTCGGATGCATTCGTTCTTCACGGGGGAGTCAAAGTGCAGCTTATCGACAGTGTGGGGGGCTGGTCAAAAGTCCGCATCGCCGACGGAAAGGTGGGCTGGCTTGAGGCCTCCGCGGTGGAAGTCATCTGACGGTCCTCCCCCGGGTTTGGCTTTCCCCCGGATTTTCGGTATATTCCGCCTTGCCTCCCGGGGGGATCTCCGGCCGAGAATCTTTCCGCCGGGCGAATTGTTCTTTAGTATAACGCAGACAACGCTGGACAATGGCCTCCGGAATTTGCGGGGGCCTTTTAATTGTAGGTCCAGGACGGATTCAGGTACTTCTCCTTCACCAGACGCTCCATTTCATCGAGGGGAAGGTCGGTTGCAGGGAGAGAGGCACCCCAGGAATCCCTGAGCGCCCGTTTCAGTCCCTCCGTGCTGATAAGGAGGTTGCGGAGGAATTCGGTGTGCGCCCGGCCGTCCCTGTACGCGGGCTGCCGGGAGGGGAGTGGGAGAAGCTCTTCGATGAGGGCAATATCGAAATCGAGGAGTATACTGCCGTGAAAGAGGAGCGAGCGGAGCCTCCGCCGCTGGGCATTGCCGGAGATCTTCCGTCCGCCGATCGTCAGGTCGCTGGATCCGCTCACCCGGACGTTTTCGCCGGTCAGCGTGCTGATGACGCCGGCATTCAGCCCGAGCACATAGTCGTTCGTCGTGGCTGCGTTCGCCAGCCGGCCGTCGGCCGAATTGTTCAGGACAAGGGAAAAATTCAGGCAGCCGGGCCCCTGGACGACTGTCCCGCCGCCGCTGGAGCGGCGGAAGACGGGAATTCCCAGGGAGCGGCAGCGGTCGAGCCGGATCTCCCGTTCGGCGGTGTTCGTCCGGCCGAGAACGACGCAGGGTTCCAGCGGTTCCCAGAAGCGGAGAAACCCGTCCCCCGGCTCTCTCTCCCTCAGATTCAGGAGGGCTTCATCGAGCGCGAGTTGACCGGCGGTGGAGGCGGGGGAGTATTGGACGAAGAGCACGGTGCATCTGCAGGTGAATGTTTCCGGGAATTTCCCCGGTGGTTTACCCGGTGGTTTACCCGGTG
>Ga0182011_10003887_pt1 | contig 12104 bp, 14 predicted proteins | sample 711E1DmetaG_FD_120481 | JGI IMG/M metagenome (GOLD analysis project Ga0182011, IMG submission 120481) | Permafrost microbial communities from Stordalen Mire, Sweden - 711E1D metaG | ecosystem: Environmental > Terrestrial > Soil > Wetlands > Permafrost | place: Sweden: Stordalen | collected... | reverse complement strand
TGCTACATCCTACTAAACTCATAACAGTACCAGTTGATCTGATTCTGTCAAATGAGAGAGCATTTATGAACATATCTTCTGTAAATTTCTGTTGAAATCTTGTTTTACCACCTTTCATATTATACAACCTATCAGCTCATCAATTTTCAAGAAACTACGCTAAGATATACGATTTTCTAGTATTTATATTTTATCATCATTGAATAATGGTAATGGTAATCAGCAACATTTCGCTATGGTAACCAGCTGGGGGAATATAACTTATTTTAAAGTATTCAAAGTTAGGCTTTACCCTTCCAAGATAAATACAGAAAGTTCGACACTTAGCCTATAATATTCTTTGCCGCTAAGTAAACTTTTGTCACTGATGGTAGATCCAATTCTACCATAGATAACTTCTGTGCTTATGCTACCGTATCCAAATAAGATGAAATGGAGATTATTTAGTGAAGAAATATTTTCGTGAAAGAACAATTGATATTGAAAAATGTTGATGTATCGGCATAGGTTGCCACTAAACTAGGCGTGTATCAGGGTGTATCAGGCTGTATCAGCCTTTGTATCAGGATCGGTTGCCAAAAAAAAGGCTTGTATCAAGGGTAGTCCTTGTATATTGTATATAGGAATTTTGCATATGCATTTTAGGAAATTTAATATGAAGATATTCTTCCTAATGAAAATATGTTATACCCTTGATACACCTTGATACATATCTTTTGATGCTGATACAAAGCCTGATACATAGTTGATACAACTGTAGAAAAGGTTGATACAAACAATAGTGGAAAGGTTAAAAAGGAAAAAGTTAGGTTGTGTTTGCAGTCGGCAATTTCCAACCATTTGCTTGCAACAGATCAACAGCAGCTGATATCTCATCGGTTGTGTAATCTGGATACCAAGATTTCATATCTGTAACAAATTCATCAGTTTGTTTAATTCGATGTTTGTAGACTCCATGGTTAGCTTTGAAGCTTATAACATCTAACATAAGACCTTTTTTTTCTAAGAAATCGCATCCACTTATTTTGCTCTGAACCGGAGTGGGTTCGTCTAGTAGTCTTATGCCGATGAAACATCTGATAAGTTCATATTCCATGCCAAGAGATTCTAAGACATTCTGTAATTCTCTCGGTAAGCTTGAAATGCGATATGATTTATTCCCAACCGCCCATCCAGCTTCAGCACATTCTTTGATTATTTCTCGCTTTATCTCGTACTGCAATAACTCTGCAGATTTGTTTTTCTGTGTGAATCTACTAAATCGTTCGTACAAAAATACATTGGGAATAATATTTCCTGGTGCTTCTTCCAAACATTCTTCTAAAAAATACTTTATAGGTCTACTTTTCTTTTCATATTCCAAGGTTTTTTGTGCAATTGATCTAGAGTCTGTAAATCCCTGTTGGGCTTCAAGTCTTTTCAAACCTTCAATCATCCAATTGAGAACACCTGGCATTTCTCCACTATTCTTTATCACATCACCAAGTGCTTTTATTTCTTCTTTGGTATCAAGCCTTACCTTGTTATTGAAATTTATTATTACACATCTTCTCCGGTCTCCAAGTGTGAAAGCATTTGTTTCTGGCAACCGATTCAATGCGATTATTATTTTCGCATGATTTATGAAATCAATTGGCCTTTCCCTTACTCGTTTTCCCCTGACCGGATCAGTGTTTGATGTCAGTTTTTTCAACGTTTCTGTATTTCCCATCTTCTTGCAACCGGCATCCCCGCAGATGTTAGCACTTTTGCCATACAATTCAATTACATGATAGTCAAGATTAAGGTGGTCTGAGAGTTGGTAGAGAGATGCAGCGGATACATTATGTTCTCCAAGCATGTTGCGTAGGATTTCAAGGTAGGTTCCCTTCCCCTCTCCCCCACTGCCAAGCAGATAAAAATAAGCTTGATATTTATAATTTTTAAGCAGTGTATATCCAGCTAATTCTTGAGCCAACAATCCCTGTTCCTGATTATCTCTGAATGCCATTTCAATGAATTTCAAGAACTTTTCAGGCTTAGGAGCATTGGGATCATAATCGAAAGGAAGCTTGGAGAAGTAAACCTTGTTCTCATTAAAATCTTCCAGCTCCCAGGTTTTCAAGTTAAGTATTCCATTGTTGACAACTATCACATTATCCTTATTGGGCTCACAATCTTCTATTCTCACTCTCGTTGAATTTTCTATCATTCTTAGTGTAGCTGTTATATTATTATCTGCAAGATTCACTCCATGACTTAACCCAATTTTCATGACTTCAGTTTTGACGAAATCTATAGCCTCTTCTGATTCAGGATATATACCATCTTGATATCTTCTCAATTTGCCATTAATGCATTTAACTTTGTTTTTGGCGATGTACTCGTCTGCAAATGCCCTGTATATATCATTTCGGCCTGAAACACTATTCAAATCGAAAGTTCTGTTATTGTTTCCATCGATACCGCTATCATTACTCTTACTTTTTGATGAGATACGTTCCTTTAACACTTTGGAAATTGTTGCCTGGATGTCTTTTATCTTCAGTTCGAATTTTGCAGCTACCTCATTCTTCACAAAAACTTCCCATTCTCCATGATTCATCCCTTCAAGATCCATGATTATGAACTTCTTGAATGCTTTTAGCTTATCTAATGTTGACGCATTCGACTGGATTTTAATAAGACTTAACTTAAACTCCCACACTCTTTTCCTGTAGATACTTGAAGTCATCAGCTGTATGAGTTTTCATGTACTCTGCTATGTCAACCTTATCAACTTCTTCTGATCTCGGTAGTACAACTATCTTTACTGATATATCTTCATTTTCCAATAGTACAGCTGTCTTTAATGCTCCGTCTCGTCCCACGTTGCTTTTTTCATTGTCATTGCAAATATATACTTTGTCAAGTCTTTTACAGATCTGAATTAGTTTAGGTGCATCTTCTTCTCTAAATTCTTTCGTGACTGGAGAAATACAGGGAAATCCAGCTTGTAGCATTGAAAGGCAATCTGTTCCCCCCTCCGTTATCACACATTCATTTTTCCCGGTTACCGAATCTTCCCCATAGAAAAACTGATTTTGAATAAGTGGGCTTACGTACTCCTGTCCCTTTTTGCAAACCATCAATTTCATATATTTCGGATTGACGTCGTCTTTTTTTGTCCGTGCAATAAAATAAACAACTTCTCCCCTTTTCCAGTATGGAAATGTAATTCGATCATGAAAAATCTCGTTTACCCTGCTTCCGTCTACCTTTGCAAGTCCTGACTTTTTAAGTGTTTCTTGGTCTAGTTTAAGAAGACTTTTAAACTCAGTTGCATATCCAATCTGATATTTATCAACTATTTCCCGATGAAGACCCCACTTTCCTTCGATGTAACCGTAATGTTCCGGTTTCAGATTATGGTGATAAGTTGCAGCCACTTCTGTTAACAGTCCTTTAAGGTCATTCCATTCCTGTATCGCTCCCTTTTCCTCATCTGTTAGTTCTTCTAATTCGACCCTGGCTCTCTTTGCAGCCATATGGACTACTTCTAAAAAGTCTCGTCCCTTGAATACTATGTACCCTGCTTCATAGCCTATCCAATGGATAGGCATTCCTCCTATGTCAGTTGCTTTGTCGTGCCATTCTCCTGTGTTTCCATTCACTTTTAAACTGGCTTTAGATTGGCTATTTGGATTTGTATGACCGGCATAGTTTCCGTTGCCGGTTGAATGGAAATTCATGACTTTTGGACTATTGCCTATTAGCTCAACTATATCCAAACGTCCGTTAATTTCGTCGATCAGTTCCTGACTAATTTTTTGGGAGATGGTCATTCATAACTCCCCCTTTGAAAAATAAGATCTCCAAACCGTATCAAAAGTAATGACTCAAATGTCTGAAACATTTCCTCTATAAGCACTTTATCCGGCTCACCTTCATTAAAAATTATTTCTAAATATTGATCTACTAATTCTTTTTCATGTCCTGAAGGTTCACATGCAAGAATCTGGCCAATAGTTTTAGGCGCGTACATTAACAGTCGCTCCTTTCACGATCAAATATCCTCTCTTGTTCGCTCACCTGCTTTCTGTACAGATCCACGAGATACAAGGATCTATTGCGATGTTTATCTTGGACGATAGCTTCCAAATAGTCAAAACTCGCCAAGATTAAGCCCCCGTGAACTGCAATCACAGATTAAAGATAAACCATGCCAGAGCATCTAAAGCAGTATAGATCTCATTATCAGTTTTAGGGTTGAGTTGCTCAAGTTGTCTCTCGATTATCTGCCAAGTTGAAAAAAGTGTATCCCGGTTATAGCAAATAAGGGAATTCGGAACAGTAATGAAAGAATTGCTCTTGATCCGTTCTTTTCCACAAACATTATAGTATTTTTTGCATTGTGTTGCCATCTCTATGGGCTCCTGATATTTAAATCGACGAACCCAAAGACAGAAAAAGAATTCAGCCAAACAGATAAATTTAAGTATAGTTACTGAAATAAACCCTTATATAGGATAAATTAATTAAATCGTACTATCCTATAATAGTGTGTCCTGACTGAAAGGCAAATGGAAGCTGTAACTTCACAATTGCCATTATCTGCTTGAGACGGATTCAAAATCCGTCCTTGAGTTTTTATGTCAAATGTTACATTCACTCATAATATTTATCACTTGTTTTACTGTAAACTGTAGCTCAAAATGTATCCACAGTTGTAATTCGCAACCAATTTTAGTTATACATTTCGATTTTTAATGGTTTCTTCCGGATTTTGTTTGAGCAATATGTACAATTTTAATACTAAAGTATCTTGCATTTTTGATCCGTTGGTGCAATCTTGCTCATAAACCTCATCTTGCGACTTTTAGTTAGATTGTTTTGTATTCTATACTTGATTTCCACAAATTTAACACATCATCATATAGCGAAATTAGTTTGTCGTACATTTCGGGCTCAATCAAGGGGTCCATGCCCAGCTGGGTATTTATCAGCTCCAGTTGAAATAGTGTAGAGTTTTCTAGATATCTGAAAAGTGTGTCCAGAGAACTATAACTATCTGCAGATTCGACATCCATTCTTGTCATGCATTCTGTAATCAGCATATGAAAACGTGGCATATCATAATTTTTTCGTTTCATTTTATTTCAACTCCATTCAAAATTTTATGATTTCTATTATATTCTATCTTATAAATTAATTCAACTAATTTTATTCGTTTTAGTTTCTATGCTTTCTTTTTTCTCACTTAACTTCGATCTCAATTGGACCGAATTTTTCGCTGATTATCTCATCGACTACTGTTTTGATGCAAGTGTTTCGATGAAATGCTTCTGTTCTCAGTGCCTGCCATGTTTGCAGACTGGTTCGAATCAATTTGTCCACTTTCTAACACCTATTATTAATTTACTTGTCGATATATAAATATTTGCATTCTATAGATTAAGTTTAAATTTAATAGTGATCTGTTGTTTACTATTATTCAATTTACCTACCTAATTATCTAAGAGCATATGTTTATATACTCACAAGCAATGTATATAATATATGCCTCAGAAACAAGGCGACCACTTGAATGTCGGTGAAATAAAATCTAGTATAATAATGTTCATTTTGCAAACGATGGGACCGGTAGGAGAGCCAGCTATTAGAGATTTTTTATTGAAAAAATATGATGTCATAAATCAAGGTACAATCAATCGTCATCTTCATGACCTGCAAAAATTAGATTGCATAGAATTAATACCACCACAAAAAAAAGGGCTACGTAATTATTGGGACATCACAAAAATCAAAAATTTAAAAAAAATAAGAAAAGAATTCCCTGAACTTCGATTAAATACTCACGAAAAAGCTATTCTCCTAATTCTTCGGGGAATTTGGTCTGCTAGATATAAAGAAGATAGTACTATAACTTATCTGGAAATTTCGTATTCCACATCTGTTCTCGACTGGTTGAAACTTTACATTCAACTTCTGATGTCAACTTCTTTTTTCAATGCTTGCATAGAAGTGGGCATTATAAAATTATACGAAAGAATTTATAAAATTTACACAACTAGTAACGGATCTTACAGATATCAACGCATCAATGAGCTTTTAATAGTATGCTACAAAGCTTGTGTCAAATATTATCCTGATTTTAAAATATCTGAAAAAGAGTTTGCTGATGCCATGAACGCGGAAGCACATCATTGGGAAACGATCCAATTTTTGACCAAAGGATATTTCTCAAAATTTATTAAAAATTCCTTCCCTGGATTACCAGAAGAAATGTTTCTACTAATTTCCAAGACAAGGTTCTCCGAAATTGAAAAGATACCCGAAAAAATACCAGGCGAAATAAATGACAAAGATCTAGTAAACTACATGCTCAACACAATAAGCTTGATAATAGATCAAGAGTGGCATTATATGTTTTCAAAGAATAATTTGCTTCTAGAGCACTTCTTAAATCAAGATATATTATTTGGAGTCGATTCTGACGACGAACACGACTTAGTAAAGAAAACCATAAAGAATCATACCTTACCCAGCAGATTTACAAAACCAAATCATCTGATTATACAACAAGCTGCTTTGGCTGACTCGAAACCAGTCAGCGATATTATATATAAATACAAACAGCCAGCACAATTTAGTGATGGTTCTAATAATCCAGATGAAATAAACCAGAAAGTACTAAAATATTATTCAGACTTGATTGGAAATGACTGATTGAAAAATAACTGACACAAACAACTTGAGAATTGTGTTATATATTTAATTCAAAGATCGACTCAGCGTCCTTCCCCCCATTTTAAAACATTTCTAAAGTTAATCAGTCGGCTTACAAAACTTGTATTTTGATGCAGTGATTTTGCTATAAAACCTATGCATTAGTAACCACAATAAATCCTGTTTTTTTACTGAAAAATAGATATTGTAATCAAATTCGCTTTTTAGACAGTATAAGGTTTGAAGTTGTTTATTTCTCCGTTCAACCGCGTAAATCCTTTCACTTTACTCAAGAGAGATAAAAATATGACAGACATATCACACATCAGAGAATTCATCTTTTACCTGGCTACACTATATCTCACTTGTCATTTTACAATTCATAAGACTCAGTGATTCAAATATACCTTCACCTACACTTAAGCGGTCTAGGTATATAATGGACATAATTAAAACTTCTAGATACTTGTGACCTGATTTTTAAATTTAGTATTTAAACTCTTCAACTATTTTATAAAAATACATCAATATATATATGTTGAGATATATCTATATTATAAAGGTAATTACTATAATTAAACTGCATAACATATAATGAAATATAAGGAGATATATAGTATGATAAAGTCAGATCCGAAAGTATTACCTAAAGCTGATGACGTTAACGCAGAAAAGACAGCTGACCCAGTCGTAAAAATAAACTCTTCTGCTAAGGCTATTTAAATACATCGTTCTGTTTTTCTCTTAATAAACCTTACTTTTTTAAAGAATACTTACTTTTTAAAGAATATTATCTATGAAAGGAGATTTTAAAACATGTGCGAAGAACATTCAATGGTAGGAAAGGGTCCAATAATGCAGACTGCAATGGTTGAGATGTGGGAACTTCTGACAGTAGAACAGAAAAAGAAAGTTGCAGTAATGAGAATGGATATGATAATAAAATTGATGGAAATAAAAATAAGTGATCTGGAAAAGATGATCTCGTTAAAGAAAACTGCTATAGCTGATGTTCAAAAGGTTAAGGAAATGATGCAACAAGGCAAATAAGTTAGATAAAAAATAACTATTGCATCAAAACAGATATTTATCAACTGATTTTTAGTAGGTTGAATAATTACCAACAAACAAAACCCCTTAATAAAAATCATTATCTAAAAATTATTAATTTAAACAATATAAACGGAGTGAAATCAAATGTTGAAACAATCATCTAATGGAATGCGAAAGGTACTGGCTGTTTTGCTGGTAGGCCTTTTTGTAGTATCGTTGACAGCTGTGGCAGCTAGTGCAGATCATCGTGGTCATGGTCATGGTGGTCATGGTGGTCATGGGCATTATGGTGGCTATGGCTATGGCGGCTATGGATATGGTGGCTATGGATATGGCGCTGGATGCTATTATATGGGCGGTGTACTAGTTTGCCCATCATACGGCTACGGTGGCTACCTTATCTGAATATAAAAATGTGCCACATGGCACACGAAATTTAAAAGATCAAAACCTTAAATAAAGATTAAGTTGAGAGTCTTACTGCTTATTTAATAAGGAAGCTGAACTGTATAAAATATTCATCCGCTCATTACAACGCAGTGAAGACTCTTAACTTTATTAACACGACATCGTTGAATTAACTCATTCTTACAGATGTTGCAATTTATTTCAGTTGAATCATTTACAGTTTGCTTCTAGATGGAAAACTTCTCAGAGAACCGGTAACAACTACCTGAGTCTATAATTGAAGCTACCTTTATACCATAAAATAAAACTATGGAATGCAAATCATGGCAGTGTATCGAAAGTTCGGTAATAATTACTGTTCTTCATCCTTTTCTTTCATTGCAAAACAAGATTTCTCGGTTTAACTGATGCACAGTTTTTGTGATTAAACCTATGCATCAGTGAAACCAAAAAATCCTGTTTTTTGTGATGAAGAAAAATAATTTATAGAACTTTCGATACAATGCCATTACATTTTGATTTGAGCGAGATCCCAAAACCTTCATTCAGTCTTAATATCTACTCTGCAATATTTTGGACCCTAGCTATCTTGAGATCTCTCCAATACCAATTTGGAAACCAAAAAGTAACTAACATAAAGAGTATAGTGGTTCCGTACCCAAAAACCGAGTTTATGGGATAATAAGTCGCTATAGATACCGTATGCAGCAATATAAGGCTAAATACCGCCTGTGATATACACAGTAAACCCCATCCTGCCGTCAATATCCTCCATGCAGAAACATACTTTGGGTGTGCTCGTAGGTTTGGTGGAAATGAATCTTTCCTTCTGTGTTCCGCAAAAATTTGAATCAACGGTTTGCCTATAATCAAAGAGCTGAGAAATATGCAACCAAGTACCAGATTCAGTGGTATCGGATATTCTAGATAAAAGGTTGGATTGTGGAAAACAATCGTACCAATTAATCCAATGATAGAGAATAAGGCTACTATTACTGTAAATATGTTTACTTCGCGTTTTTGGGTAAGTTGGAAAACAATTGCAATCAGAGCCAAACTACCTGCCAAGATAGTTCCCAACAGAACCCTGTTGAAATGACTCAAAACATAAAAGACGGTTATCGGTAGGATAACGCTCATTAAAAAATCGACGTTAAATATCCTTTCCATTTCTTTTAACATTATTTTTCCCATTTCTTTTAACATCATTTTATCTCCTTATAATCAATTTTTTAAGGGCTGACTGCAACTCCCACAGGTTTACTTCCTATAGATATTTTGGCTGTAATAGTGTTAGTGGCCGTATCAATTACAAAGACATCGTTGTCAGCTGGGTTAGTAATATATGTAAATGGCGCTGCACCTGCGATACTCATCAGCATTAAAATCATAGCTGTTGAAGCTAAGACTATAGAATATAACTTTTATTTATTGAGCATGTCGATTCTCCTTTTTAAAAAAAATATGGGGTAATAACATAATTTATAAATATAGACACATATCTGTATCTAATAATTAACTCGTTTGTGGATAAATTGTCTTTCTTTATTATTAATAACTAATCAATTATCCAAAAGCTACAACTTTGTATTATATTTCTAAATCTCGGTCACCATCAGAGCAATCTCTTTTTTAGTCATAGCTTTTCGTCCTCAGTAATACTACACCAGTTTGGAACTGTTCATTATTTTCAGGGCAATTATGAATAAACAGTGGACCGATATAATCAGTTCTTAAAAATGAAAAACTAATTAGGAGCAAAAGTGAAATTGTATCTTCACGGAAGTAGCTTGGAATGATTTATCCACACAAACATTATAATTCAGGCAGGTTGCAGTAGAATTACTTTAAACGACTGGCAGTATTATGAATTATAAATTCAAAGTCAACTTTTTGGGCAATGTACAACGTTTTCTGTAAAATTAAAAAAGTAATAGATCCAATGCAGCCAATATCCAAAACTCTTGGATAAGAAATTATCACTATACTAAAGTGTAACTTTTTTATGCACAGTTTTTGTAATAAAATCTATGAGTTTCCTAAATGCCATCAGTAATAAGAAAACATTGTTAATCTCTGACCCATGGAGCTTCTGGAACTCTTGGAGCTTATGGGACTCCTAGAACATCTGGAGCTCCTGGAACATTTGGAACTATTTAACCAAAATAACAATTATAAATAAAAATATCGGGGAAAGAAATACTAGTAAAGTACTCTAAACAAAACTAAAAATGTGAATAAACTGAATCAGAAACTCAATTTTTTGAGATCATAGTCGCATTCAATGAATTTCTAACAAATCTTTCCATCTTCCTATACTTAGAACTAATTGCAAAATAATAGGAATAAGACTGTAAGCACTTGGAGTACAAAATCAAGCGCAATAGATACTGTGGTCAAATTAGCTTTTTAGACAGTAGAAGGTTTGGTGTTATTTATTTCTCCATTCAACCGCGTAAATCATTTCACTTTACTCAAGAGATCAAAAAAATACGACGTAGACATCACACATCAGAGAAGTCATCTTTGACCTGGCTACACTACATCTCACTTATCATTCCACAATTCAAAGACTCAGTGATTCAAATATACCTTCACTTACACTTAAGCTGTCTAGGTATATAATAAACATAATTAAAACTTCCAGATATTTGTGACCTTATTTTTAAATCTATTATTTAGACTCTATAAAAAAATTATAGTATACATTGATACTTATAGGTTGCAATCTATCTATATTGTACTGGGAATTGCTACCAATAAACCTACATTATATATATATTGGAATATGCGGAGATATATAGTATGACAACGTCCGATTCGAAAATATTATCTAAAGATGATGACGTTAACGCAAAAAAGACAGCTGAACCGGTCGTAAAAACAGACTCGTCTGCTAATTCTGCTAAGGCTATTTAAATACAATATTCGTTACTTTTTTTTGATAACCATTACTTTTAAAGAATATTACATATGAGAAGAGATATTAAAACATATGCGAAGGACATTCCATAGTAGAAAAGGGTCTAATACTACAGACTGCGATAGTTGAGATGTGGGAACTTCTGACTGTAGAACAGGAAAAGAAAGTTGAAGTAATGGAATGGATAAAGCAATAAAATGGATGGAATTAAAAATAAGTGATATGGAAAAGATGACTGCGTTAAAAAAAGAAGTTATAGATGATATGCGAAAAACTCAGAAAATGCGCAAGCAATGAAAATAAGTTAGACAGAAAAACGATAATGAAATTCAGCGCTGTAGAAATTATCTGAAATAGCAGATTTTCGTAACTATTCAAGTAACCTTTAAAATGCTATAATTTTTCTATTTTGGGGAGTCAAATGAGAGCTTATTATAATATATTTATGATAAATCATAATAAAATATTTAAAATGGTAATTGATTTAGTTACTCTTATCATTCTTTATATATTGCTATTGGCGCTACTTGTGGGACTGATAAATATCCTCCTTAATATCAAATCAATTCTATTTGGGACTCTTGGGGGTGGCTTTGGTCAGATAGTATCCGGTGTCCTCACAATTTTTGTTCTTATTGACCTTTTCAAAACTTTTGTTGATTTTCGTGAACATGAAGAGATTAGAATTACATATGTAACAGATGCTACAATTTTGATAGTCATGCGTGAAATTGCGGCAGGGTTATATGCCCAAAGATATGATTTGCAATTTATTTTAGGCCTATCAACATTGCTGTTGATGTTGGGTATCGTAAAGGCTCTTGCGATCAAATATCCCCCAAAAACAGACTCTTCTACTAAGGCTGTTTAAATACATATTCATTACTTTTTTTCTTTTGATACCCCCTATTTTTTTCATGTATTAGCATAATACTTCATTGATTGTTTGATCTTCCGACTCTTATAACACTGCTAAACAACTCAAAACAAAAGAGTAACCGTCATGATCTGGTTGAGACTAATTTTTTTCTTT
>Ga0182011_10003886_pt1 | contig 12104 bp, 10 predicted proteins | sample 711E1DmetaG_FD_120481 | JGI IMG/M metagenome (GOLD analysis project Ga0182011, IMG submission 120481) | Permafrost microbial communities from Stordalen Mire, Sweden - 711E1D metaG | ecosystem: Environmental > Terrestrial > Soil > Wetlands > Permafrost | place: Sweden: Stordalen | collected... | reverse complement strand
GCTGTCAGCATCGCCGAAGATGCCACCTCGATTGCGGTCTCATTCCTGTCCATCCTGGTTCCGGTGATCGCTGCTTGCCTGGTCGTTTTGATCATGACCATTGTGGTTACCAGGTTCATGTATAAGCCGAGGAATAATTCTCTTTCCTCAATAAAATAAGTAACATAATTAAGGAATCAGCCCTGCAAAATGTTAACAGCAGGACTGATTTCTGTAATTAAGTAGAGGCCGACCCAAAAACAGATTTTATGATGACGATTATTATGATGTTGGGGAGGGGGTATTCGTATTTGTGGGTTGCGGTGTAGCTGTGACAATAATGATAATTGGGGTAAAAGTGGGAACTGACGTGAGCGTGGTGGTCGGTGTGACGCTGGGGGTGATAGTTGTAGTCCCGGTGGCTGCGACGACCGCGTTAATGATTACAGAAACTTGTTCTCCAAAGAATTGGCCAGAATCATCGGCCATGCGCCAGTACCCGGTATAAGTCCCCGGAGTAGTTGGAACCGTCATGATAATCGAAATATTGATCGTCCCACCTGATACGACGGCTGAACCGATCGTTGTGGTTGTGCCACTCATTTGAGTGCCGCTAAAAAACTTCAGGACATAGGTGCTGGTCCACGGGCAGGTACCGGTGTTTTGGATCGCCCAGGTTTTCGTAAAAGTAGTCCCAATCACCAGGCTGGAGTTATCCGGGATGGTGATATCACTCACGAAAATAGAACTTTCACATGCTTTCGTGGCGACCACTGTATAATTAGGGGTTGAAGTCATGAAAGGAATGAGGGTTGTCGTCGAGGTCATCGTCTCGAGAGTGGGTGTATCCGTAGCAATGATCGGGGTATATTGAGCAGTGAGGGTCTGGGCGACGGCTGTAAAAATGCCATTGGAAATTTGAGAACTATCCGGGGTTGACCGGGCACATGCGCTCAACAATAGCACAAGCAATACATAGAAAGAGTTTTTTAAGTTTTTCATAATTTGGGTTATTCCTTGAAAAAGCGAACGGTTACATCAAATCCACTTGAGCATAATACATAATTGTCGAGGTGGCTTGGAAATCCTGTGCAGGATTGCGTAGATAAGTCATATAATCATAGCATAACAATTGATTGTTGCACTTTGTGTATTAACGACTTATTAACATCCATTTTGCTGGATGTTAATCACAGATATGTATAGTATGAATTGCAATTGAATACCTTTGATAATCACCATAACAATCAATAAAAGAAAAATTCATGCAAAAAATTGCTGCAATCGACACTGGTTCTAATGCTATCCGGTTAGTTGTTGCTGACTTGGACGATCAATGGCAGGTACAGCCGATTGAAAATTTACGCATCCCGGTGCGGTTAGGCCAGGATGCTTTTACCACCGGAATCTTGCAAGAAAACACCATTCAACAGGCATTGGATGCTTTCAAGCAATTCCGCCACATTGCCGATGATTTTGGTGTTTCGAGGATCAAAGCGGTTGCCACGGCAGCGGTTCGGGAAGCACAAAACAATGCCAGTTTGATCGATCGCATTGCCCGCATGAGTGGGATCGAGCTCGAGATCATCAATGGTGAAGAAGAAGCCAGATTGGTCCATCTTGCAGTTAGCTCCGTGCTTGATTTGACTCAAAAGAATGCTTTACTGGTCGATATCGGTGGGGGTAGCGTCGAAATCACCCTGACCAAAGGCAACAATATCATCTCCACGAACAGTTATGCCATGGGGACTGTGCGATTGCTACAAAAATTGGACTGGAATCAATATTCCAGGAACCCAATGGCATTTGGTCTGCTTGTCCGCGAATACGTCGAAGCGGCATCCCGAAGAATTCGCCAGGATATTGGTCCTGAAAAAATTGATTTGTGCATTGGGACCGGGGGCAATGTAGAAGAAATAGGCAAGCTACGCCAGCGGTTGTTCAAAGGAGAAACGGACAATCACGTACTGGTGGATGAACTCGAAAAATTAGTCGACAGGCTGAGCCGGATGAGTTATCAGGAGCGCATCCGCAAGTTGAATCTCCGACCTGATCGCGCGGATGTCATTCTTCCGGCCACGGTGGTGCTCGAATTAGTGGCTGAGATCGCCGGAGTCGATAAAGTGATGATCCCCAATGTCGGTCTAAAAAATGGATTGCTGATTGACATGGCAGCCAATATGGCGCAGGAATTGCGTTTGCCGCGCCGCGAGCAGGTCCTGGAATCCGCTGTACGCCTGGGGAATAAATATCAGTTCTATAAGGAACACGCTGAATCAGTCTCGAAATTGGCCTTACGCATTTTCGATCAATTGGAAAAGATGCACTGCCTGGATGGGGAAGAACGTTTGGTTCTTGAAATTGCGACCTTACTCCATGATATCGGGCATTTCATCAACACCATTGACCATGACCAGCACGGATATTACATCCTTAAGGTAAATCATCTCATCGGTTTATCCGAACGCCAACAGGATATGGTAGCCAGTATCGTACGCTATCACCGTAAAGGGTACCCTTTTGCCGATGGCCAAACAGAAACGAACTTATCCCCACATGATAAAAGGGTCGTGCTGATGTTGACGGCGATCTTAAGGTTGGCAGACGGTATGGATGCGAGCCATACACAACGGGTACTCGATGTTCTATTGATCGAGCGTCCGACCGGTTGGTCGCTGCGCTTACTTGGAAAGGGCGATTTGAGCCTGGAAAAGTGGGCGGTCATCAAACGCAGCTCTTTATTTCAGGATGTTTTTGGCAATTCGTTAGAGGTATTCGGCTAGACGGTTTTTAGGATTGTCATTTTAGCGGAGATGCAATGGGTGATGGGAACGCAAATCTCCTTTTGGAGGCAGTAGAGAAGGGCTGGAATGAATTCCAGATTCGATTTAAGCTCTATCGCCACGAAGCCTCAGAAGAAAGCGTGCACGATCTGCGAGTGGCCAGCCGCCGCTTGCTTTCGGTAATCGAACTCCTTCGGGGGATTGCGCCGTATCCCCGTTTGCAAAGATTACGCAAGTATCTAAAAGATCAGTTGAATAGTTATGATGAATTGCACGATACTCAGGTGATGATCGTGGAAATATGCAAAATTTTGGAAGAGCTCCCTGAAGCCGAGCCTTTTTTGGGTTATCTTGAAAAACATAAAAAGCATCTGTTGCGCGTGGCAGAAAAAAAAGCCGATCAGCTTAATTTGGGAAATCTCAAGAAAAGGATCGGGTTGATCCACAAGGTCCTGGAAAAACTAGTGGAAAAGGACGAGCGCTTGAATGATCATTTGCTCAGGGTGGTGGATGACGCTTATTCTCTGGTGCTGAACCGGATGGAGATTCTGGATCCGGGTCAAATTGCTACGATCCACCGTCTGAGAATCGCCATGAAAAAATTCCGCTATCTGGTCGAAATCGTGTATCCCCAGGTCCAGGGATATCCGGTAGGGACTTTGGACTTGATGCATGAATTCCAGAATGTCATGGGGGATATCCACGATATCGAAATATTGCTTACTACCATGGATGAATTTTATGAAAATCAACGGCATGAGCAGCCCGAATCTGTTGTGCATTTTTTTCAAAAAACCCACCTTGAACGTATCGATACTTTTTATAAGAACATCTCCTGTATAAAAAGTTTTTGGCGGCAAACGCCGGCGCATCCTTTTCCGTGGAATGAAAAAATAACACAGGCCTTACTGGAGAAAAAGGAATTTCCCCCTGATGCAGGCGAAATTGAGTTGCACCAGACAAATAATGAGAATCTGCCAATAGATCAATAAGATAATCGATTTTTCTTACTTTGATGCACTATAATTATTGCAAGATGTATCTTAAAGGGCGACATTGATGAGCAATTTTACCGACCGAAATGTTCCATCTGTTCCCATGCTTAACCGAGAGTTAAGCCTTTTGGCTTTCCAGGCACGCGTCCTGGAGGAAGTACAGGATGAGCGTAATCCTTTGCTCGAACGGGTAAAATTTTTCTCCATTTTTGGTTCCAACATGGACGAGTTCTTTATGGTGCGGGTATCTGGAATTCGCAAGCAAGTGGATGCGAAGATCACCGAAATTTCACCCGATGGAATGACCCCGCGCGAGCAATTGGTCGCGATCCGCAAACGATCTTTGGAACTATTCAAGCTGGCTCATCATTGCTACCAACGGGAATTACTTCCGCAGTTGGATAAACAAGGAATTCACATCCTGGAATATAAAAAACTCAGCGCCAGTCACCGTCGTAAAGTGGACGATTACTTCTGTAACGTCGTCTACCCGATATTGACGCCCTTGGCGCTCGATCCCGGGCATCCGTTTCCGCACATTTCCAATTTGAGTCTCAATCTGGCGATCGTGATCCGCAACGAGAAAGGCGAGGAAAAAATCGCCCGCCTGAAAGTGCCTGCCACCCTGCCATCATTATTACCGATCAAACCCAGCGCACAGGGAGTTCGTAAAGATGGAACTGTCGTTCATCACAATTATTTTGTCTGGTTGTATGAAGTCATTATCGCCAACCTGGAATTACTGTTCCCGGGCATGGAAATCGTCGAAGCCTATCCATTTCGGGTCATTCGCGATGCAGATATCGAGATTCAAGAGTTGGAGGCTGAAGATTTACTCGAATCCATGGAGGAAAGTATTCGGCGGCGGAAATTTGGTTCGGTTGTGATCGTGGCTATACAGGAATCGATGCCAAAACATGTTCGCTCCCTTTTGATCGAGAATCTGGAAATAAAATCTTCAGATATCTATACTCTGGTTGGCAATCTAGAGTTGGGCAGCTTGAGTCAAATCTATACAGGGGTCGAGCGCTTTGATCTGAAGTATCCGCCTTACCGATCCGTGATTCCGTTGCCGTTACGAGAAGTAAATAATGCCGGGGAATATTTCGACGTTATCCGGGAAGGCAATATCTTGCTGCATCACCCCTATGATTCGTTCAGCCCCGTGGTCGATTTCCTGAACGCTGCTGCCCGTGATCCAAAAGTGCTGGCAATCAAACAAACGCTTTACCGGGTCGGTCAGAACTCCCCCATCGTGGATGCATTGCTCGAAGCCTCTGAAAGAGGAAAGCAGGTTGCTGTTTTGGTGGAATTAAAAGCCCGCTTTGATGAAGAGAGCAATATCGGTTGGGCACGGACCCTGGAACAGGCGGGCGTGCATGTAGTCTATGGCCTATTGGGGCTAAAGACCCACAGCAAAACGGGCATGGTCATTCGTAAAGAAGGAGATGGTGTACGGCGTTATCTCCATCTTGCGACCGGCAACTACAATCCGATAACGGCCAATTTTTATGAGGATGTGGGGTTGTTTACCTGTGATGAGGTGCTCGCCGCAGATGTGACCGATCTTTTCAATTATTTGACTGGGTATTCGACCATGAATCATTACCGCAAATTGCTGGTTGCTCCGGTCAACCTGCGCCAACGCCTTGGATTTCTCATCCGTCGCGAAATGGAGCACGTAAAGAACAAACGTCCCGGCTATATCATCATCAAGGTCAATTCCATCGTGGATACGGAAATGACCCAATTATTATATGAGGCCTCACAAGCCGGGGTGCGTATTGATCTGTTGATTCGAGGAATGTGCTGCCTCATTCCCGGAAAAGAGGATTTGAGCGAAAATATTCGCGTTATCAGCATCGTGGGACGGTTCCTTGAGCACAGCCGGATCTTTTATTTCCAGAATGACAGCAAAGAAGAAGTATATCTGGGTTCTGCTGATCTAATGACTCGCAATCTCAGTCGCCGTGTCGAGACGATTTTTCCCCTCGAAGATGAAAAATTCATCCGCTATATCCGCGATGACGTCCTGGAGACCTATCTGAAAGATAACGTCAATGCCCGTTTGATGAAATCGGATGGCAGTTACAGCCATGTGAAAGTTCACGAAGGGGATTCCAGAGTGGATGTCCAGCAATGGTTGATCGACCATCCCCATGGCAATATCAATTGATCATCGTTAATGATTACATTTTTCGGGGGAATCGAACCATTTTGTAAGCCACAACGAGAAATATTTACGAATAGTTAACTGCCCGTTTGGCGTCCATTAACATTTTCGGGGTAAAAATGAATTACCTGAAATGTTTCGTTCAAGCGAAGCACGACTTCAAATTCAAGGTGGCTGACATGGCAAATCGGTTGTTTATTTTTGGTTCGTTGAATCAAACCACCCAGATGCACCAGATAGCACAACAGCTCTCAGAATTTGAGTGCTTTTATTCTCCTTTTTATGCCAATGGGATAGAAGATTTTGCTGCACGCCAGGGATAGTTGGACCGGACTGCCCTTGGCGGGCGGTACCGGCAGGATACCCTGCAGGATTTGCATAAAAGGAAACTGCCATTGGATTATCGGGGAGTGGAGCGTCGTTACGATTTGGTTGTCACTTGCTCAGATTTGATCGTACCGCGGAATATCCAGCAACGCACCCGGTTGGTCCTCGTTCAAGAAGGAATAACGGTTCCAAAAGGCTTTAACTACCAACTGGTACGTAATTTGATTTTTTTACTGCGTTACATTGCAAATATAGCAGTTACCGGACTGTCCGATCGTTATGATCCCTTTTGTGTTGCCTCCGAAGGATACCGCGAATTATTCATCCATAAGCGGGTCAGGCCTGAAAAAATAGCGGTGACTGGAATCCCGAATTTTGATAATTTACTCGAAAATACTGAAAATTCCTTCCCCTACCATGGTCATGTACTGGTTGCTACCACTCCTTTTCGGGAAAATATGCAGTTTGAGAATCGACATGCTTTTTTACAACGTTGCTACAGATTGCTGGTAGCAGGCAGTTGATATTCAAATTGCACTCTTCGAAAATTTCGAGCGGGCACGCCGGGAAATTCTATGAGTAGTGCCTCAAGCTTTAGTATTTACCAGTGGTAATGTTAACCCATGATCGCCAATGCAGCGGTTGTCATCACCCAACAATCCACCTGCACTTACGTGGCTCTGGTTTTACACAAAGAAGTTTATTCACAGCTAGATATCAATGAATTGAAGCGCCTGATGCCGTTACAAAACAATGAGGGTTCAGCCCGCCGTATCGCAACTTTGTGCCGAAAGTTGATCCATACCCTCATGCCTGTATTAGAGGCGATCCGTAAAATTCCCCGGACGGCCGATAAATCCGCGAATGGGACGAATAAGGTTCCCGAGGGTCGTTGGGAGACAGCCGAATAAAGGACTGCCGGTTTTTTTGTCCGGGAGGAAAAGCAAATTTGACCAACTTATGGACTCAGGGGGAGAACCTCATTCAAGAAAACATCCACGATGTGGGGATCGAGTTGTTTCCCGGATTGCTCTTTGAGATGTGCGAGCACTTTCTCTTTTTCCCATGCGGGGCGATACAGGTTACCATGTAATAGTACATCCCATACTTCTACCACTGCAAAAAGACGAGCTGCCAGAGGAATTTCTAACCCTTTTAATCCACGGGGATATCCGGAACCACCCCACCTTTCATGGTGGCAATAAGGAATATCGATCGATGGGCGTAAGTATTGAATGTCTGACAGCAGTTCCATGGCATAAAGCGGATGTTTATACATGATCGACCACTCTTGTTCAGTAAGCGGGCCGGGTTTAAGGAGAATCGCGTCGGGGACACCCAGCTTGCCGATATCGTGCAGGAGTGCGCCACGGCGAATATAGATTCGTTCTTGACGGTTCACTCCCAATTTTTCCGCCAGTTGCAGGGCTAATTCAGTTACACGCTGTGTGTGGCCTTTTGTCTCTTGATCACGTAAGTCAATGGCTTGAGACCACCCGATAATGGTGGAATCGTAGGCAGAAAGCAATTCCAAGTTCGATGTCCGAATTTCTTCAAATGACTGGGCGTTTTCAATTGCAATCGCTGCCTGGCTACCGAGCGCCCCCAGATATTCCATCCAATCTGCCTCAGAGCCGAGGTGAGAACGGTGAAATACATCGAGGACACCTTTGAGCACCCCTTTTGAAATCAATGGCACGCCGATATACTCGATGAATTCTTCTTTTTTAGTTTGTTCATCGATATCATATTTTTGCTCAGGAGAGGTTAGGTCCGGGATGGAGATCAACTTTGCCTCCAGACCCACATGCCCCGCCAATCCATGGCCTAAGCGCACAGAAGACTGTTTTGAATTCTCTTCCCGGAACCCAACACTTGAGACCAATTCGAGCGTATGATCGAAATTGTTCAGGAGAAAGACTCTGGCAGCATCTACGTTCAAGACCGCACGTACTTTTTTAACCAACATATCCAATGACAACCGCATGTCCACGCTGGCAGTAATGGCGCGATTGATCTCATTCAGCGTATCAATTCGTTTGAGCTGAATTTGGACTCGTTCTTCCGCTTGTTTGCGCAGAATCACAGCCGTAATCTGATGGCTGAAGTTCTGCACTCGGAGTAGATCATCCTGGGTAAACCGTTTGTCGCTGGACATATCCATAAACCCGATTGTTTTACCGGAGGAAGTTAAAGGGATGATCATAATGGAATGAATTTTCAAAAGTTTGTAGATCTGGGAGGTAATTTTTTTGATGGCAGAACGCAGGAAGGGCGAGAGGGAGGTCGTCTCGGTAAATTCCATGATCCACTGCTGGATCACTTGCGGGTCATCAGTTATCAAACCATTGCCATCTGTAAGGAATGTCTTTAAGAAACCGCCTTCTTTATACGGAATTTGAACTCTTGGGATTGAGTGCCTGATCAATTTTTCGATTCTCTCGGTTAATTGAGGTGAAATAGTGATCGTATTGCTTTGCATTTCCAGGTATTTTCCATCTTCGCTGATCAAATAAATCGCCGCATCCTGACAAGCGAATGTTTTACGTGTTTCGCCGATGAAAGCTTCCGTGATCCCTTCGATATCATTACCGCGATTGACCGCCTCATTCATAGTGTTGATCAGGCGTAAATCTTCATTTTGACGTTGAATTTCTCGTTCGGCAAGTTTGCGTTCAGTGATTTCATTTCCCATGATCAACAAGCATGAGCGATCCTGGATATTCACTTTCTCAACGGAAAGTAGCATTGTGCTAGTCCCGCCGTTCTTTTTATTTAAGTCCACTTCAAAGTTGCTGACACGCCCTTGCTTTTCCAAAATCCTTTCCATTATCTCGCGATCTTTGGGATGTGCCCAAAGGTTGATCTCCAGGAAGGTGTGCCCCAGGATCTCTTCTCTGGTATAACCCGTTACCCGTAAGAAGGCCTGGTTGACTTCGATCCATTTACCTGTAGAGATGTCAGTTATGGTTACTGGAATGGGGTTGGCATAGAAGGTGGCGGAGAAAAGCTCCTGGCTTTCACGTAACGCATTTTCGGCCAGTCTTTGCTCGGTGATGTCCTGGAATGTTCCAAGAAGATTTGTTGGTTTGCCTGATGCATCCAACTTCAAACCATAACTGGGCTGGAGGATACGTACCGCTGCAATTTCAGGGTTGGTGCGCAGCACCTGAGGTTCAGTTTTTTTGTTATTTAATAATGAATCAAATGTGGATACGAAAATTGACCTGTCCTGGGGATGAAGATAATACAGGAGTGTTTCGAGGCTCGGCGTGTTTTTAACGGGATCGATATCGAAAAGAGTATATATTTGTTTGGACCACCAAAAAGTTTTACTGGCAGGGTCGTATTCCCACCATCCGAGATTGGTTTGCCGTTCCACGTACTCTAATCTTTTTAACCATGTAGAAAAATCTTCATGAGCAGAGTCGAAAGGCTGGTTCACTTTCTTTTGTGCATCTGGTTTCATATAAAGAGGTCTCCATTACCTCTCTTGATGAAGATGTAAGGAAACGACGAGGTATTTAATTTATTTCTCACGTAGAAACTAATTACAGTATAGCATTTTTTGAAAAGGGAAAGAGCCGGAAAGAATGGTTTTATACGGATGAAATAAAGAATATATGGGCGGTGATGGATGTATTCACGCCTGAGAACAGGCCATACCCAATAAGTGATGGAACCGGTTATTGCATCCCCGCAAGGATTATTATGAATAAATCATGGGCACGAACCATGCAAGTTTTATTCCGCTATGCCATTCATCTGTATCACCAACACGATCAATTGCCGCCTGACCAATTTGCTACCCAAGTGGCCCGAGTCGAGCGCCAATGTGACCGGTTACTCAAACGGGTTCTTGCTCCTCCAGAGGCAAAACGGTCGCAACGACGCTTTCTCAAACATCGTGATAAGCTTTTTTTGTTCCTTTATTGCGGTGATGTTGAGCCTACCAATAATATTGCTGAGCGTACCTTGCGAACCCAGAAGGGCGAGCGAGCTTTACGTCCCTCTGTTATTCACCGGAAAGTCACGGGGTGTTTTCGTTCCGAATGGGGAGCGAAGGCTTTTGCTTCTCTGGCTTCGGTGATTGATACGGCTGATTTATCTGGCATCTATGCTTTTGATGCCATCCAAGCTCTTTTGGCGCGCCTGCCTTACCCCTTCCGATTATCGGTGTGCGAGAGGGAAGAGTTATCGAAACCATGGGCCTTTTAGCATTGTTGCCTATTCTTAAAAATTCGTGTGAATTAGTGGACAGTATTTGTTTCCTTTTCGTTTCCGCAGTTATCGAAACCATGACCTCCTCCTGGGGGTAATTTTCCTCCCTTAATGACATTAAACGGCATATTACTGATCAGTTGTACTCGATGGGATTGGCTTTTGCTCTTTGCACCTTAACATATGCCTTGCGGTTGAGGTGGACCCGGTAGGATTCGAACCTACGACCAAGCGATTATGAGTCGCCTGCGCTAACCACTGCGCCACGGGTCCCTGCTGGCAAAATTATATCATAGCGGCTTTATTTTGAGATTTTTGATTCGAATATATAGGTAGAATTGACTATAATTCAACTCAAAGAAAGAATCCCCTTGAGGTGATTATGGCAACTCCTCGGTCTTTAGATGTAGTGGTCCCGGTGTATAACGAAGCTCCGTGCATCGACAAATTCTATCATTCCTTGCTGGCAGAATTGGAAGGATTGCAAATCCCTTTTCGGGTCCTCTATGTCAACGATGGGTCTCAGGATGAGACACAGGCGCTCCTAATTGGTTTGGCGCAAGCAGATGAGCGCGTGGTAGTACTGGAACTAAGCCGCAACTTCGGTCACCAGGCCGCCATCACTTGTGGGCTGGATGCCGCAAGCGCTGATTGGGTGTTAACTATGGACGGCGACGGCGAGCATCCCCCCGAGAAGATTCCCGAAATGGTCGCGCTGGCCACTCAAGGGTTCGACCTGGTTCTGGTGCAACGCCAGGAAGCACAATCCATTTCATGGTTCAAGCGCGCCACTTCCGACGGGTTCTACCGCATCCTTGGACAAATTACCAGTACGCCCATTCTATCCGGTGTGGGTGATTTTCGTCTGATGAGCCACGCGGTGGTGGAAGCGATGAGAGCCATGCCCGAATATCACCGTTTCCTACGCGGCATGGTTGCCTGGGTAGGCTTCCGAACGGCGATCTTACCTTATACCCCGGCTGCGCGTATGGGAGGCACCTCTAAATATTCCTTCAAGAAAATGACCCGTCTGGCCATAGATGCCGTCTATTCGTTTTCGTTAGCACCCATCTTTGCTGTAATGGCAGCCGGGATGGTTTTTCTGCTGGCGGCGGTGGCTGCGGGGGTCGTAGGCCTGGCTCAGTTGAATCATGCGCCTACCTGGAACCCATTGCTGGTCTTTTTGCTGCTGCTCTGTACCGGCGTTCTCCTGGTGGCACTGGGCGGTATCGGGATATACATTGGTCTGATCTTTCAGCAGGTTAAGGAGCGCCCGGTGTATCTGCTGCGTTCTGTAAGCAATCAAAAATCATGAAGAAGGAAAGAACGTGAATTCATTCAAACAATTTTTGCAGAAATGGCAGGGAGTGCTACTTATCTTTGCCTTATCCATTTCCGCCTATGGCTTGCTCATTTCCTGGCTGGGATTTTATGTTGACGACTGGACCTTTAACTGGATTTATCAGACCTTCGGGTTGGCAGGACTCGTGAAGTATTTTTCGACGAACCGGCCAATCTGGGGGGTTATCTACCAGATGACCATGCCTTTGCTACAAGATAATGTTCTTGGATGGCACTTATTTGGGTTATTCTGGCGGATTCTAACTAGCCTGTCTTTTTACTGGT
>Ga0182011_10003885_pt1 | contig 12106 bp, 11 predicted proteins | sample 711E1DmetaG_FD_120481 | JGI IMG/M metagenome (GOLD analysis project Ga0182011, IMG submission 120481) | Permafrost microbial communities from Stordalen Mire, Sweden - 711E1D metaG | ecosystem: Environmental > Terrestrial > Soil > Wetlands > Permafrost | place: Sweden: Stordalen | collected... | reverse complement strand
GGATGCAACACAAGGGGTCTGACCCCCGCGAAGCCATATTTGAACCATCGTCGATCACACGCCACGCGAAATTCTTACTGGTCGGTTGTCATCTTTGATTTTCTTCTATGTAGGGGAATGTCCCAACGGGGGCAGGGCGAGCCTTTTGCGAGCGTTTCGCAGCGTCTCGGGAAGTACGGAGAGTCTGCTGATATCAAAGACGCGAGGACCAGCGAGCAAAAGGCTCACCCTGCCCCCTCTCATTCACTGTCAATGACCGGCTCCACGATACTGGGTAGAATCATGGGTGGCCGCACAAAACCAGACACGGGGACTTACCTTGAGGCAAAGCGAGCGGAGCTCCCCTGGAGCGCACGACATATCTGTTGAAGTCTTGATAACCGAGGTTTCTTTCTGCGCCCTCGACCTGGAGACCACCGGGTTGTCTTCCCTTTCGCGGATCGTGGAGGTGGGGGCGGTCCGCTTCAAGCTGGGCGAGGAGGGCGAGCAACTTCAGATGCTGGTCGACCCCGGGTGCGCGATACCAACGGGTGCCTCCAGGGTGCACGGCATAACCGACGAGATGGTGCGGGGCGCGCCTCCGGCGCGGCAGGCGCTGGAGAGGCTGGCTGAGTTCAGCCGGGGGTGCGTGCTGATCGCCCACAACGCGCGCTACGATTCTTCCATCGTTTCAACCGAGCTGCTGAGGGCGGGGATGCAGGTGCCGCCGGCACACGTCCTGTGCACCATCAAGGCCTCCAAGCGGCTGCTGCCTCGCATGCCCAACTACCGGCTGCAGACTGTCGCCGAGGCCCTGGAGATCTTCCCTGAGGGTTATCACCGGGCCCTCTCGGACGCGGTGGCGGCGCGGATGATCTTCGAGAGAGCGGTGACCTGCCACCCAGGATGGAGGGACACCACCCTCGGTTATTACATCGAGCACTGCACCACCGGTGTGCTGGGGGCGGGGATAGCGACCGAGGTCCCGCTGCCGGACGAGCTCGAGGAGGTCGGCCGCGCCCTCGGCGAGGCGATAGAATTCGAGGCCTGTGCGCTCATCACCTACAGGAGCGGGGCCAGGCCGCAGCGCACGATGGAGGTCCGGCCGCTCAGTTTCTTCTGCGTGAGGGGGAACCACTACCTCGACGCGGCCTGCTCGGATGGGACCACCCGCTCGTTCCGTCTGGACAGGATCACCCGTGTCATCTTCGAAGGGGTCTAGCCCGGTTAGAACCAGTCGGTAGTCCTGACGTAGGGCTGGTAGAGCATGGCGTACAGGTCCATGGCGTATCGGTCGGTCATGCCCGCCAGGTAGTCGCACACCGTGCGCTCGAGCCCGTCGTGCTCGGCGTCCTCCTTGAGCTGCCGGGGCAGAAGGTCGGGCTTCTCCAGGAAGGCGTCGTAGATGCCGTTGAGCATGCGCTCGCCCTTGTAGATCATCCGGCCGACGACAGGGTTGGTGTAGACTTCGTCGAGCATCCAGCGGCAGATCGTCTCGACCTGGCTCTGCGCCGAGCTGGAGAAGCCCACCAGCGGATTCTCGTGAAGGCGGACCCCTTCGGCCGTCTCGACCCCGGCTGAGGCGATGTTGAGCCTGGTGGCGTCGGCCACGTCGACTATCAGCTCGCCGATCATGGAGCTTATCGCCCGCATGCGACTGACGTCGCCCCCGGAGGCGCCCATCTCCCAGGTGGCTTGAGACGGCGACTCGCGCATCACATCGAGTAGCCGCGCGATGAGGGGTGTCTCGGCGGCCTTGCTCTCGAGCCAGTCGGGCCTGACCAGCCCGATCCGCATCGCGTCATCCAGGTCGTGGGTGCAGAAGGCTATGGTGTCGGCGGCGTCGACCACCTGGCATTCGGCCGAAGGCTGGCTGTAGATCCCGAACTCCACCAGCAACGGCGGGTGGTCGAAGATGGTGTAGTGCCTGGCCATGCCCTCGCGGGTCTCCCAGCAGAGGTTGAGCCCGCGGAACTGCGGATAGGCGCGCTCGAGCTTCTCGACCACGCGCAGCCCCTGGACGTTGTGGTCGAAGCCACCCCTGCCGGCAAGCAGGCGGTCGAGGGTGGTCTCTCCGCCGTGCCCGAACGGAGGGTGCCCGATGTCGTGCACCAGCGCGATGGCCTCGGCGAGCATCTCGTTCAGGCCCAGCATCCCCGCGATGGAGCGCGCGATCTGCATGACCTCGATGGTGTGGGTCATGCGGGTGCGGTAGAGGTCGCCCTCGTGGGTCACGAAGACCTGCGTCTTGTACTGGAGCTTGCGGAAGGAGCCGCTGTAGAGGATGCGGTCACGGTCGAGCTGGAAGCGGGTGCGGTGATCGCAGCCGGGGTCCTCGAAGGCGCGCGCCACCTCGACCCTTTCGGGCAGCGCGTCTTCGGCCGCCGCCAGAGCGCTCAGCGGCTTACGGGCCCGGCCGATGTGGGTCACGTTCGATTTTCGTGGGGCGTCCGACAGGGACATCCGATCGGTCCTCCTCATGCCGCGGCGGTATTTCCTTCACTGTTCGGATTCTAACACGCGCTTGTGACAGGCTATACTTCCGGTGACGAAGTTCGCGCCCGTCCCCTGGGAGGAACAATGGACTGGATAGACGTGAGCGTGCCGCTGCGCAACGACGTGATCGGGTGGCCGGGTGACGTGCCGGTCGAGGTGGCGCGAAGGATGCGCATCGAGCAGGGCGCGGATTACAACATCTCCATGATCACGTTGAGCACCCACGCCGGCACCCACATGGACGCTCCCCTCCACTTCATCGAGGGGGGCGCCAGCATCGATGAGATGCCCGCCGACGTCACAGTTGGGGAGGCCCGGATAATCGAGATTGCCGACCGCGAGTCGGTGAAGCCCGGCGAGCTCGAGGCGCACGACATCCGAGCCGGCGAGCGTGTGATCTTCAAGACCGCCAACTCCCGGAGCGACTGGCTCGACGCCCCCATGATCGCTGACTACGTCCACATCTCGCCCGAAGGCGCCCGGTTCCTGGTGGAGCGCGGGGTCAGGTGCGTGGGGTTCGACTATCTCTCGGTGGGGAGCCTGAGCCCCGCCGAAGCAAGTGAGACGCACAAGGTCCTGCTGGCCGGCGGCGTCTGGATAATCGAGTGCCTCTACCTGGTGGGCTTGCCCGTAGGCCCCTGCGAGCTGCTCTGCCTGCCTTTGCGCATCGAGGGCGCCGAGGGAGCGCCGGCACGGGCGTTCATCCGCCTGCCCACGCCGTAGCGTCAGGGGCTCGCCCGCAAACAGCTGCACGGAATCTGCAACACAAAAGGCCTTACCCCTTTTGTTGCATTAATCGGCGGCACCCAGCCGCCTGGAGAGGTGAACGAGGAAATCCTGGACGTTGGTGACGATCGACTTCACCTCGAGCGTGCCGCGGTCCCGCAGCTTGTTGACCGCGAACTCGGAGACGTCCACCACGTAGATGTAGGCGGGGCGCACCCGTCCGTCCACCAGCTGGTACGACGGGGTCATGTTGCCCGCCGCTATCGCGTGGAGCTGGGTGGCAAGGGCGATGAGGGTTGTTGCTTTCCGGGTCTGGGCGCGCATCGCGTCCTGCGAATCATAAGCGCTTGCTATCGTCTCCGGCAGTGGCCCGTCGTCCCTGATGGAGCCGGCGATGACCAGTGGTATCTTCGCCTGTACGCAGGAGTGGACGATCCCGTCCCGGATGCCCTCACGCTCGATGAGCGCCTCGATAGACTCCGCTCCCCGCGCCATGTTAAGCGTGTCCAGGTGGTTGTAGTGCCCGCCCTCATCCGACTCCTGGGTGTAGATGTTCTGGCCCAGTCCGGTCTTGAAAAGTGACGCCTCCAGGTCGTGGGTGGCCAGCGCGTTGCCGGCGAGCACGGCGTCGACGAAGCCACCGCGGATCAGGGCGGACATCGCCTCGCGCGAGTCGTGGTCGAATGCCACCGCGGGTCCCAGCACCCACACCACGCAGCCGTTGGCCCGCTCGAACTCGAGAAGGTCGTAGAGGGTGTTGTAGTCCCTGGAGTAGGCAGTCTCGCGGGTCCTGCCGGTGCGGAAGACGAAGGGCTCGCTGGAGCGGCTCGCGTCGCCGGCGAAGCCCGTGGCGTGCACCAGGATGCCCTGCGAACCATCCTCGGCGCGGCCGACCACTACCCGCTCGCCGGGCTCGAGCCTCCTGAACTCCTTGACCTCCAGCGAGCCGTCCTCGCGAACGACGATAACGCAATCCATGCGGCTCTCGGTCGCGAGCACCCACCTGCCGGAGACCTTCACGTACTCGGGGTAGATGGTGGTCGCGTGGTAGCCCTCGGGAGCGACGCCGGGCGAGGTTACCGCAGCGAGCGCCGCGTCAGGGCACGAGGCCAGAGGCTCCGCGCCCAGGGCCGGCTCTCGATAATCCGGTAGCGTGAAAGGCACCTGGTCCTCCCCTCAGCCTTCGGGGGCCTGACCGTCCCGGGAAGCGGCTTGCCCCCTGGAAGGCGGCGGCGCGCCGCGCGGAGCCTGCCAGGGCCAGCGCCCTTCGATCTCCATCGAGAGCCCCCAGGAGAGGAAAGACCTGATGACCACCAGTATCGCCAGGGTGCCAAGGTTGTAGAACGTGGGTGAGACCGCGACCGTGCGGATGATGTCGCCCGCGATCAGGAACTCCAGGCCGATGAGGATGCTCCTGCCCAGGCTCTGCCGGTAGAACGTGAAGGGTTCTTCAATCCGTGTCTGTCCGGGCTTGCCGCGCCACTGCTTCCACTCGTCTATGAGGAACATCACCGACGAGGCCAACAGGCCGAGGATGATGATGCCGACGCCAAAACCGTCAACGATCTTGCTGACGTTCTCCATTATTGTGTGGAAGCTCATGACACCGCCGTCCCTCCGCGTTCCGGCCGCTCGGGAATAACTTCAGCAGAGCAGGTGACTAACCTCCTCGCGCGGGCTTCGGGCGAAGTATAATGGGTCACGACACAGGAGGTGTCCATGAAGCTCTGGAAAGTCGGCGGCGCAGCGGCAATCGGTCTTGCCATCGCCTCGCGCGTCATCAGGCGAGACGGAGAACCGGTTGCCAGCATGCACGAGCACGACTGGGAGGACGGCGGAGTCCCGGCGGGCGGCAGGCGCTACCGCAGCCCGGGCCAGCTCCTCCACCACCTGCGCGAGCTGCTTTCGATGCAGGAGGCGCTGGTCAGGATCTACATCCTGCGTGCCATGGACCCCGCTTTCCGGGAGCAGGTGATGATCGTAACCGCGGATGCCAACGGGTGTCCACAGTGACTCTCCGCTCACTCGCGGTTCGGTCGGGCCGCAGGAATCTCCCGCCAGCAACTGGCTGACCTCTTCGTTCTGGACCCCGCGGCCTTCGACGAGAAGACCCACTGCGCCCTCCTCTACGTGAGGTCGATTTTGACCGAGCCCTCCGGCGTTCCGGCCGAGGTCGAGGAGCGGTTCCTCGCGCTCTGCGAGCCGGCTGAGAGGGAGTACGTGCTGGCGTCCATGAAGGGGATGTTCTGCACCAACCTGCTGGTCAACACCTGGCGTGGGATGCTGCCGACCCGTACCGATTCCTGCCCGATCTCCTGACGGACGGGCGCGCCCCACAGGCACTCATACAATAGAAGGCTAGCGGCACACCATATATACTTGATCCGATAAAACCGACCTGGAGGTGGCGATGGACGAGGACAGGCTGGACGTCGGTAAGGCCGTAAGTTACGGCTGGAACAGCATGAAGGAGAACGTGGGTTTCTTCGTCCTGGTGTTCCTGATCTTCTGGGTCGTCGAGGGCGTCTTCTACGGGATCGGCGGCGCCTTCCTCAAGTACCCCGCGATCACGATCGTTCTCTACGTCATCGGCTGGCTGCTCGCGATATTCATCCAGATGAGCGTCGTGAACATCACCCTGCGGCTCAACAAGGGAGGCGAGCCGGACTTCAAAGACATCTACTCGGCCGGCCCTTACTTCGGAAAGTTCATCCTGGCCGCCATCCTGTATTTCCTGCTGGTCTTTGCGGGGCTGATCCTCTGCGTGATCCCCGGCATCTACTGGGGCATCAAGTACCACTTCTTCGGGTACTTCGTCATCGAGCAGAACATGGACCCGCTCGACGCTCTCAAGCGGAGCGGCGAGATCACCAAGGGCTCGATGTGGAACCTGCTGCTGCTCTTCATAATCTTCATCGGGATAACTTTTGTTGGCGCGATCCTGTGTGGGATCGGGCTGCTGTTCTCGACGCCGATCGTGGTCATGGCCACGGTTTACGCGTACAGGCGGCTGCTGGAGACATCGCCACAGGTCATGACGCCGGCCCCCGGGGCGCCTGCTGCAGAATAGACGGATAGAAAATGCACCACCGGTGCCAGGCACCGGTGGTGCATTTTTGTGAGCCGCCGCCGAAGACCGGGAGGAAAGCCGGCGGTATCCCCCTCAGGCGGCCAGGTCCAGCAGGATCACCAGGTCCCGCCAGTCGCTCTCCCCGGTTGTGAGCGAGAGCTCCTCGGCGAGGGGTTCCTGGATCTTGTTCATCATCGACTCGGACATCTTTCTCACCTCCGGTTCAAGCGGATCCCTGCCCGCTCCTTGTCTCTTGTGTGCATATAACCGGGAGGCGTCGGAAACCTTACGCTGGCTTGCGGTTGAGTATTGGACCCAGCGCTGGAGGTGCCCCGCTGACGGTCCGCCCCGACGAGCAGGCGTTCTTTGTCCCTCGCCGGCGCCTGTTGATATACTGGCGGCGTCGTTGGAGCCTTGCCGGATAGAAAGGCGCTGATGCGGCATGGCACTGTCAGACATCAAAGAAGAGCTCATCAGGCTGGAGGAATGCCGGCGCGATGCCTGGGTCGAGCGGGACGCGCGGTCGCTCGACGACCTGATGGCGGACGACTTCATCGAGATCAACTACTTCGGCCGGACTCCCAAGAGAGACATCCTGGAGGACCTTTTCCCCAAGCTGACGCTGAACAGGTTTGAGATGGAGGACTACGAGCTGGTCGCGGCATCCGAAGCCGTGGCGACTCTGACATATCACTGCTACGAGAGCATCACGTTTGAGCGAAGCGAGGTTCACGGGGAGTTCCACGTCGCGGCGACGTACAGGCGGCAGGACGGCCGCTGGTGGTTGCTGCTGTGGCAGATAACGCCGTTCAACGGGTGAGGCGTGCTTCGCGGAGCCGGCTCCGATAGGCGGACGTGACGCCGGCGCTAAAGAAGGATGACGTCAAGCACGTCGACCAGGACCACGGGGTCGAACGGCTTGTTGAGAAAGCACTCTATCCCGAGCTCCCTTGCCTCCTCGACCTTCTCCGGGTTCCCGTAAGCCGACATGATCACGACGGGGACGTCCGAGGATTTTCGAAGCTCGGTCAGCGCCTCTATGCCGTCCATGACCGGCATGATCAGGTCGAGGATGATGATGTCGGGGTTGTGTTTCTTCGCGGTCTTCAGACACTCTTTCCCATTGCGGGCCGATAGAACACTGTAATCGCGAGGCCCGAGGCTGTCCTTGATCCTCTCGACGGTGATGGGGTCATCGTCCGCGACCAATACTGTTCTCATGCTTCCCGCCTCTGTTTTTTGCTTCTTCCGCTCTAAATGACTTAACGGTAACGGTACGTTTTAGTTTCCGTCCCCGGGAGAATTGGATCGCCGCCGGGGTGCTCGGGCATCCTCTCCTTCGAGTCGATGGAGGCCGACTCACTCAGGAGAGGATACCCTCGCCAGAAGGTGATTTGTTGGCCTGGAGCCGTCGTCTCGACGGCTTTGTACGGATGGCGGATATTCAACAGTGTGGGCTTGCCCCCACTTGGCCTGATATTTGGCTTTACGGGGGTCTGACCCCAAAACTTGCGTTACTGGTCGGCGAACCCGCCGATTGTGTCGGTGCCCGCGCCGCGGTTGTTCCAGTACATGGAGCGCTCCACCATTATCTTGCCGTTGGTTGTGCGGGAGGTGACCATGATAGCCGCCCTGCCCGCGCCGATCTTGTCGGTCATGTTGTAGGTCTTGCGTGAGTTGGCCGGCACTATGTCGTTGAACGTCACGATACCCTTGCCGTCCGGCGTCAGGTAGCTGATCTCCACTGTAACGTTGATCTTGTTGGGGTTCTGCACCAGGGTCCAGGTCTCCATGCCGTTGTAGGTCTCACCATCGGGCAGGTAGAAGGTCGTGTGGGGGCTGTCCATGCCGATGGAGTCGTGGCAGGCCTCACCTAAGGGTGTGCCCGCCCCCCAGTACATGGCGCGCTCGGCGATTATGGGCAGACTCCCTTGAACGTGTATGGAGCAGTCGGTCCTGGACATGCCGGGAAGATTGTTGACGTTGATGGTCTTACGCGAGTTGGCCTCCATGGTGAAGGGGGCCTGGGCTACCGGGCCCTTGGGGGTCATGTAGGTGATGTTGACCGTGTTGGCACTCGCGTTGGGGTTCTGCACCAGCACGTAGGTGGTGAAGCCCCAGTCGGTGGTGCCCTCAGCCAGGTAGTAGTCCTTGGCCGAGGTAGTGGTCCCGATGGAGTCGTGTCCCTCGCGCCTGTTGTTGCGGTACATGGCGCGCTCGGGGATGACCGGGATGTCCGATGTCACCTTGATGGAGGCGTCGGCCGGTCCTATGTCATCTGCCATGTTGAAGGAGGCCCGTGAACCGGCGGGCACGTCGTGGTGGAACACCTGGGGGCCGGAGCCCTCTATCATGTAGGTCACGGCGCAGTGGGCTGTTGTGGTCCCCGGGTTCTGGATGAGCAGCCAGCACTCGAATCCCCACTTGCTGGAGCCTTCGGCCAGGTACCAGGTCCTGGCCGGGGCGGTTACCCCAACACTGGAGTGTCCCTCTGGAGAGGGGGCTCCCGGACCGGTCCAGGTCATGCGGCGGTCCACGCAGATGGTCTTACCTTCCTTGCAGGTGACCTTGGTGGAGAAGTCTGTTGCGCCTATGTCGTTTGCCGGGTTGATGACCGTCTGTGACATGGCAGGCAACTTGAGGTCGGGGCGGGTCTTAGGCCCGGCCTTGGTCATGTAGATGACGCTGGCTGTAACCGCTACCGTGTTGGGGTTCTCTATGGTGACGTAGGTTGTGAAGCCGTAGTCGGAGGTGCCCTCTGCAAGGTACCAGGTGGGGGTGGTGGCGACGACAGGCGCTGGGGGCTCGGGCTTCTGAGGAGCGGGCGCCTCGGTGACCGTAAAGCTGTCTTCGCGATCGGCACTCTTGCCGTCGGGGTTGGTCACCGAGACGGTATAGCTGCCGGCCTTTGCGCCCTTGAGCCCCAGCGTGCAAGTTATCTCTTGAGCCGACGTGACGTGGACGTTGGTTGCATGAACGGTGGCCGCTCCGGACCTGGAAAGCGCGACGGCCGCACCGTTGACGAAGTTGTCGCCAGTGAGCGCAACAGTGACGCTGCCGCCGTTGGAGGCGGTCACCGGAGTGATCATCGACAGGGTAGGCGCCGGCGCCGGTGATTCGTCAATTGTGAACGCCTGAGGGTTCGAAGCGCCTCCACCCGGGCCCGGGTTGAAGACCGTGACTTGCGCCTGCCCGGCCGGAGAGAGGTCACTCTGCGGGATTGTTGCGGTGACCTCGGTATCCGACACGTACGTCGTAACCCTGGCGGAGCCGTTCCACCGCACCTGAGACCCGGCAACGAAACCGGTGCCGCTGACGGTGAGGGTGAAGCCCGGATTGCCGGCTGTCTTGTGGTCCGGCGAGAGCCCGGTTGTGACAGGCGAAGGGTTGTTGATGGTGAAAGTTTGTGCGTTCGATATGCCGCCGCCCGGCGTGGGATTGAACACGGTCACGCTCGCAGTCCCCGCCGTGGCGATGTCGCCCGAAGTGATGGTAGCGGTCAGCTGGGCGTCCGACACGTAGCTGGTGGTGCGATCGACCCCGTTCCATCGCACGCGGGAGCCGGCCACGAAGTTGGTGCCGTTGACGGTGAGGGTGAACTGCGCGTCGCCCGCCGTCTTGTGGTCCGGCGAGAGAGAGGTCGTCGTTGGAACCGGCACCGTGCCGATTGTGAACGTCTGCTCGTTCGATTCCAGGTTGCCGGGGTTCATCACGGTCACGCTCGCGGTGCCGTCGGTGGTTATGTCGCCCGCCGGGATGGCCGCCGTGATCTGAGTGTCGGACACATAGGTCGTCGTGCGCTCCGCCCCGTTCCAGTGCACCTTGGACCCGGCCACGAAGTTGGTCCCGTTGACGGCCAGCGTGAATCCCGGGTCGCCGGCCGTCTTGTGGTCTGGCACGATGCTGGTGGTGGTAGGCACCGGGTTGAAGCCGCCCACGGTCAGGTCGTTCTCCTGGCGCTCGTCGATGTGCGCGGTGGTGTTGACGGTCTTGCCGTCCGGCGCCACGACAGTCACGTCGTAGTCGCCCCCGAAGCCCCCCAGCGTCGTCTGCCCGCCAGTGTCGGTCAACTGTTCCTCATCGTGGGTCGTCCAGCTGTCGATGAGCCCCTGGATCCTGGTGAACGAGGGCTTGGCCGAAAGGTCCGCCCTGATGAGCCCTCCATCAGTGACGAAGGATCCGTCGTCGGACATGTCCCAGTAGAGCACCGAATGAACGTTGGGGTCAGCGAACATCATCGTGTAGACGCTCTCGGCGTAGTCGGCCTGAGTCGCCTCGTCCCAAGGCTGCTTCCAATAGCCGGAGTGCCAGGTGCCGGTGTCGTAGCTCGACGGGAACGAGAGCTCGGTGATATGTACCGGCTTGCCGAAGAGTGTGTTGTACCTGTTGGCGGTGTCGACCAGCCAGGACGGGGTGAACGCCGGGGCCTCTCCCGCTCCGTACTGGGGGCTGACATGGGCCCCGGGGTAGAACTGGATCCCGATCGTGTCGATGGAGTCGAGATTGCCGAGCGTCGTGCGCGCCTGCTTGAGGAAGTCGGAGTAGGTCGTGCTGTAATCGTTCACGGCTAGGTTGTCGTCGAGTTTGTAGGACTGGTAGCTGTAGCCGAAGTCGAACTCCGGCGGGCTGTTGACCAGAGTGTTCAGGTTGCTGTTAGCGGCCTTGATGTTCAGCGCGGACGTATTGAGCATCTGCGCCATATCGGGCCTCGGCATCCCCACCGTGTTGGTGGTTGCAGGCTCGTTCATGGCCTCCCAGATGACGCCATCGTCCTTGAAGTCGTTGAGCAGCAGGTCCTGGTTGGCGAGGTTGGCGGTGCGTATTTCCTGCCAGGTCATCCCTGCGGTCCGGGGGGGCAGAATCCCCATCGCTCCCTGCATCCACACCGAACCTGTCATCTTGACTTTGAAACCCATATCCTTGAGCTGCGAGATGCCGAATTCAGACTCAACGTAGGTCTTGCCCATGTATTGGTATGGCGAGTTAGGGTTCTCGGTGAATCCCCAGGCCGGCAGCACCGGCGCCAGCTCGCAGCCCATGTCCTTGATCCTCTGCCAGACCGGCTGCTGCTGGGTAAACGGTGCCCCGCCGTTGGCGCCGAACAGGAAATCGTGAGCAGTCTGGTTGATGGTTACGGCGCAGTCTTTGACCGGGTTGCCGTCCACGTCTCTCGCGGTGACCTTAAGGGTGCCTTTTCGCACCGCGTTTATCGAGTTGCGGGCCGCCTTCAGCTCGAGGTGGTCGCGCAGCTGCAGCGCGTTGCTCAGCCGGTCGTCGACGTTGGTGGTGGCCGCGGCCGTAGCGATCTCCCCCGGGATGTCCTCGTCGGTGATGTAGGTCTGGTAGAACGTCTGGCGGCGCGAGAGGTCGTTGATGGCTGTCCGGGCGAGCTCGAGGTTGACGTTGATGACCAGTGAGCCGCCCTGCGCGGGGAGCTGGAAACCGGCGCCTGCGTTGTCGGCTTTCAGGCACAGCTTGCCGTAGTTCTTGACGTTCCAGTACATGACGCTGATGCAGCAGGTACCCGTGTTGCGCGAGTCCACCACCAGGGACGGGAGCCCGTACGCCCTGCCGCCGTTCTGCGGAGACTGCCGCGCCCAGTCGTCGTAGGTCGGCCAGACGACCGCGGGCTGCTCTTCCTCGTCGAGGTTGGTCATGTAGGCGAAGGCCGCGCCTTCCTGCCCGGGGCCGGAGGAGACGTAGTCGCCCCAACGCATCATGGTGCCGTCCTGCAGGTAGCCCTCGAGCACGAAGCTCGATACCAGTGGCAGCACGATAGCCACCGGTGTGTTCACAGGCTTCAGGTAAGCCCTCGGCTGATACTGATAGATCCCG
>Ga0182011_10003884_pt1 | contig 12106 bp, 9 predicted proteins | sample 711E1DmetaG_FD_120481 | JGI IMG/M metagenome (GOLD analysis project Ga0182011, IMG submission 120481) | Permafrost microbial communities from Stordalen Mire, Sweden - 711E1D metaG | ecosystem: Environmental > Terrestrial > Soil > Wetlands > Permafrost | place: Sweden: Stordalen | collected... | reverse complement strand
CCCAACTGATCCCGTTAAAATGTTGCCGAGAAGGGATGAAATCACTTTAATAAAAACGTCCGTAAATTGCTCCCCATGCTATTTTGGCACTTATGAAGGATGTAAAACGGGACAAGAGAACTGCATGAAGGCGATTGATGTGGAAACGGTTTTTAATTGCGTGAAGAAATATTTGTAAAACCATCCTGTACATACAGCGTTTTGAGATCTTCGTTTTTATCAGCTTTCCTTTGAAACTATTTTTTTAAAGCCATCCGGCGGGTTTTATGGCACAGGTTAATGAAGGCTATCTGTATCAAAATAAAAAAGTATTATTTTTATTAAAAATATTGGATCCCCTACTTTTTCTATTGCCTAAAAAGAAAAGAGTTTTTCCTGAAGAGATTAGAAAAATATTGATCATAAAACCTGATAATATCGGGGACATGCTTTTATTGAGCAGCGTATTGCCTTTAATCCATGATAAATATCCCCAGGCCAAAGTTGACATTGTTGGAAACAAACGGAATCTTTCCATTTTGGAAAACAATCCCTATATTCGAAATCGGCATATTGTAGATCATTATAAACATAACAGAGAGAAAATGTCCGCGCTTAAGAAAAAATGGGTGTTTTTAAAAACCTATTTAGCTTCGATTAAAAAATTAAAGAATCAAGAATATGATCTTTGCTTAATTATGAGAGCGTATGGTAATAATCTGATAAGTTTCACAAAATTTATAAAGTGTCGCTACACCATTGGTCACGGAACCGGAGGCTTGGGCGCCTTACTGGATGAGGTTGTGCAATGGAAGGAGGGCGTTCACGAGGTCGAACATTATCTGGAAGTATTGAGGCCGCTGGGGATCTCCGCGGCAATAAAAGACCTGCATTATGAACTGTATCTTTCCCGTTTAGCCATGGAAAAAATAGATGGACTATGGAACAAGCTATTTACCGAGGGAGAGCATGTCGCCATAGTTCATCCCGGGAGCGGTAATCCGCAAAAAACATTATCAATTGATCAATGGAGATCATGCATTATCATTTTAGAGAACAAAGGGTATCATGTCGTCATCACCGGATTAGCGGAGGAGAAACCGCTTGCCGAAAAAATAGCTTCTCCAAAATGCACCATTCTGTGTGGAATATTTGATGTGATCGAGCTTGCGTGTTTTTTTCAAAAGGCATTGCTTATCGTTACCATTGACGCGCTCTCAGCCCATCTGGGGGCATGGAGCGGAACAAGAACAATCGCATTTTATGGGGGCATAAACGACACGAGGCAGTGGCGGCCGTTGGGGGAAAATGTCGTTGTCGTTGACCGGTTCTGCGATCAAGCGCCGTGTTTTAACGGCTGCAAGGAGAAAACATGCATGGAATTTGAATTGAGCGAGGCAATGTTTTCGGATCAAACGGTAAAAAGAAAGTAATAATGCTTAAAATTGCCATGGATTGCCGGGTGCTGCAAAATCCCGGTGGCGGCATCAGCAGGTTTATAATGGCTATTCTGATGCAATTAAAAAATGAATTTGAATTCCATTTGCTTTTTGCAAATAAAAATAAAGTCCCCGAAGTCCTGAGTAATGATAAGCAATTTCATATTCATGCGATGGGACCCACGATAAATAAGACTTATTTTATCTGGGACCATATAAGCCTACCATTACTTTTAAAACACATTAAGCCCGACATTTACCATGCTCCGGCGAATGACGGACTCCCGTTTTTTAAAATGCGGGGAGTCCTTACAATGGTCACTCTTCATGATATAATTGCCGCATTATATCCCGGTGACTATAAGTTTTATGCTCTGTTTAAATGGCATATAGGAATAAGGCTCGCTGTTCGTCGCGCTGATTTGATTCAGTTTGATTCCGATTATATGCAAAAAGAATGCTCACGGTATTTTAAAATTACCTGTCGAAATTGCGTCAGGACCCATTTATTTGTAGAGAACAGCTTTGCTCCGCAATTAGATAAAATTGAATCCAAAGAAAATCTGTTTAAAAAATTAAATCTGCGGTCGCCTTATATCGTCTACCATGGCGGGTTTATGGCCTATAAAAATGTCAATCAAGTGATCAGGGTGTTTGAACATCTTCGACAACATCAAAAACGTGACCTGCAACTGTGCCTGGTGGGACGCCTTGACGGCCACTTTAAAAAAAATGTTGAATCATTAATCCAAGACAGCCCTTATAAAAGTGATATTGTGACGGCCGGGTATTTACCTGATGAGGACCTCTCTATTTTACTCAGTTACACTCGGTGTTTCCTGTTCTTATCCGCCATCGAAGGGTTTGGCTTTCCGCCACTTGAAGCCATGGCATGCGGTGCCCCTGTAGTATGCCGGCAGATGGGCTCGTTGCCGGAATGCATGGGGGAGGCGGCTCTTTGGGTAGAGGAAAATGATTCGATTGATTTGATTGCCGACAAGGTGAACCTGGTACTGAAGGATAAAACGGCAAGCGATGCGTTAAAGCGGGAAGGTGAAAAGCGGATTCCGTATTTTAGGCTGGATCGCTTTCGAGAGCGAATGGCGGATGTTTATTATTCGATGGTGAATGGTAAATCAAATAAAATTTAATTTCTCAACAGGTTTACCATGGGGGTGTTTTAGGTGAATAAATTTACACCGGGGCATGATAAAGTCAAAGCTTGATAATCTTTTGCTTTTTTAATAATAAAAATTCATTTTGATGAATAAGAAACTTTTTTACGAATAAATTTCTGACCTTAAAATATTTAACCATGCCTAAAAAACCGTGTATTCGCGCTTTAAAGTACCAGAGTGGAGCATTGCCCAAAAGGACATAATTCTTGATATTCCGCAACTCATCGTAAAAAATCGGATAAAAGTTTTTTAAAATAAAAATGCAAGGGAAAAATTTAAAGATAAACCACATCCTGTTTCTTTCATGATAATACGTGGCTTTCCCTTTTGTTTTTTTAAAACTTATTCCTTCTTTATGGTATACCACCGAATCGGGGACATACAAGCATTTCCATCCGAATAGAAACACCCGCATGCTAAGGTCGGCTTCGTCATGATAGGCAAAAAAATTCCCGTCAAATCCTCCTAATTCCATGAACATGCTTTTTCGGTAAACCGCGGACCCGCCGTTTGGAGCGATCACATATCCCGGAGCCGATGCAAAAGAATGAGGGTCATATTTTTCACCGTGTCCTTCACGATCAAAAATCAATTCAGGCGAGGGATAATGAAAAAGGCTGTCAATGACCGATTGATCATAATAATTCATCTGGCGGCAGCAAACGGAGCCGATTCGAGGATCGTTTTCAAGGTATTCGATTGGCTTTTTTAGCCAATCCGGATCAACAACCACATCGTTATTTAAAGTAACGACGTATTTTCCCTGGGTGATTTTTATTCCCCGATTATTGCCTTCGGCATAGCCCAGATTTTCTTTGTTCTGAAGGATAATGACGGATGGAAATTGGGACCGAACAAATTCAACGGACCCATCGGTTGAGCCATTGTCCGCCAGGATGATTTCCAGGGGAGAATAATGGGATTTTAAAACGGAATCGATGCATTCCCGGATAAGCTCTTTTCCGTTCCAGTTTAAAATGATAATTGAAACAAGAGGGGAATTCATTGTAGATAATGCTGATAAAAAATGAGGTATTGTTGGAAACTATTCACCAAAGATAAATATACTTTTTTAAATTTCTTAACAGGGATGTTTTCCACTTAAATAAGGTTTTCTCGCGGGCTCATTTTTTAAAGTTCAGTATCCGGACGATATTTGCCTGTTTCCTTGTAGAAAGCACTTTTTATATAATTTTTTATTTTACTTGCATTTTGTTAGTATATTATTAAGAACCCATGATAGAATAAAGAAGTCTTGGCGGGTCAAAGCAAAAGGAGGAAAAAAAATGTTTCAAACCCCAAAAATACCTGCAATTCGAACGATGATAATTACTTTTGTTTTAATGGCTTTTACCCCGGCACATTCCTTCGCTTTGAATGCTCCGTTTTTAACGAGCCTCATTTCAAGTAGTTCGCATACCGCAACACTTTTTTGGAGAAATAATGATGTCGCCGCCAGCAAGGTGCTTATCCTCAGAAAAAAAACTCCATCTCCATGGGGATTGATAGATTCCGTCGATGCCGCCAACGCGTCATATACTGATTCCACCGTACGGCCTTCATCGGTGTATTCCTACGCGCTGATTGCTACTGCGGGTGGAACGGAATCCGACACCTCGAACGTTCTGACGGTCACGACGCCTGCGGAGCCGGAGGTATTTACCGCGGCAATCATTGCCGTTTCATGGGTGGAGGGGCGAAATTATATTTCCATCCAATTTTATGACAGCAGTACGGTTGAAAACGGGTTCCGCCTTTTCCGAAAAACTCCGAATAATTCCTGGATGATTATTGACAGTATAATAAGCGCGTCTCCTGATTCCCATGGAATGCGGGAATTTAGGGACAGTTCGCTTTTAGGGAACATGTGGTATTCCTATAAGGTGCAAACGTTTATGGGCGACCAGGTTTTGTTTTCGCCAGAAACTACCGTTTACAACTATGTTGCGCCTCAAAAAAACAAATCGTATGTGTTTTCCAAAAAAGGTTCGATTCCGGCGCATCCGATATCATGGATTGAGAAAATCGGCGATTCATTGTTTTTCCCTGAAATAAAATCTCCGGGAGACACGGGGATTTCCATAATCAATATTTCAGATCCCATGAATCCTTTATTCATGTCATATATTACACCTTTAAATCTACCTGCCAATTTAAAAAATACCCCTGTTGGGGCCAGAATGAAATTGAATTATCTTGGACATGAAAGTGGTTACTACTTGACTTATGGTGTTGCTGGTTTTTTTCAATTCGATTCAACTTCACTATTTCTTCGGGACTCAATTGGAATTTACTATTCAGCGTATGCAACACCTTCATTCATAGGATGGCTTAATGACACATGCGGTTTTTTCCAATTAGGAAGAGACCAACGATATGCCTTTTCTGCTCAACCGATTCATTTTGGAATTGGCGGAATCGATACTTTTTCGACGTCTATGACATGGCATACTTCCCCTCTTAGCCAAATTGGTTGGAAACAATTTTGGGGATGCTACAACAACAAGGCCGTGGTGACGTCTTTGAACGGCGGAGATTATTCTTTAATTGATTTTTCAGCGGATTTTAATAAGCCTTTGTTTTTCTCTTGTTCTGTTCAGGGGCAGGAAGCATTGGTTGCAGAAAGCATGGTATTAGATACAAGCATAGTGTTCGCTCTTTTCATGATAAATGGTTCCGGTATAACCTTGTCAGCTTTTGATATTGCGGACGCGCATTTTGGTCCAAATCAGTCGATTCTTGGAAAACTCGCTGACTCCACTTTTTCCGACCGTAGCATTAAAAAAATAATCGTTGATACACAAAAGAAGAATCTGATTGTGTTTGGAGAAACGACCTTGGCAATGTATTCTTATTCGCGCGAAATGGCCGGGGTTAAAAAATCCAATCATGGTCCAGCCCTGCCTTCTAACCGTTTCCTTTTGTCACGGTCTTCGTGCGGAGTCCGGTTTGCATTGATTGATAGAAAACTTATTGGCCTGCAAATTTTTAACATAAAAGGAAGATGTGTGCGAACTATGAATTCGCACACAGACGGGACGGTCGTCTGGGACGGAAAAGATTCAAACGGGGCGCCCGTACCGGCAGGTTGCTATATCTTTAAATTGGCTGCCAAGGACGGGGGATTAATTTCGGGCTCAATTTTAATGGTCCGTTAATCAGGGCAGACTTCACGGGTTCTTGCCCCAAAGTTAAAACACCTCCGGCCATAAATCAAAAAAAACGACGAGTACCCGCTACCCATAAGAATGGATGAGAGATCATGAAGATCAGCACATCCATGTATCGGGAATTATTTTATAGTCAATTCTTAGAAAAATCTCCAGGCAAGCCCTCAACGGAACAGTAATTAATTTAAATGGCATTAACGAAAAAGCTGACCTTTGGAATGTCCTCCTCATGGTTGAGATTCGGCATTTCCTCGATTATATCGCTCGTCCAGATGCCGATTATTTTTTCCTGCTTGCCCAAGGATAAAGTGGGTCTCTGGTTTATATTTTTCAGTTTGGCCCAATTTATCCAAATGACCGATTTGGGGATTTCTTCGGCGTTGGGAAGGGCGATTTCATTTATCTGGGGCGGGAAAAAAAACGAAAACGAATCATTTAAAAATCATAAATATACGGACAATTCGGTAAGCGAGGTTTATTCAACCGGAATTGTGGTGATTTTTACCGTTTGCCTGGTTCTTTTGATAATCGGTTCGATTTTGCTTTTATTGCTGCCTTCGGGATTAGGCAAGGTTGAACTGAAAGGCGAGCGAATGGCGTTTTTCATCTTTTTTATCGGGGTAATGGTCAATCTGATAGCGTCAATTCCCTGTACTTCATTGAGTTCTTTTGGAGACGTCGGCTTGGACAATGTTTGCCGGTTGGTCGGGGTAGTTTTTAGTTTTTTCGTCATCGTGTTCCTTTTGCCGGTATACAGGTCTTTGGATTTACTGGCCTTCTCATTTCTCATCCAGGCCATTTGCACCCTTGCGCTATCCTTATTTCTCCTTCATTCCCGGCATGACACAATCGTAATAACATTGAGTCGAGTAAGGGTGGACTTGATAAAAAAACTTTACAAAGACGGCATACCCAACTTTATAACCCAGGCCGGCGTCTGGCTTATTTTTCAATCGACGATGATTATTGCGTTATTTTATTTCAGCACTTCGGAAATCGCCGATTTCGGGGCAATGCGCCAGCTTGCCGCCATTGGATTCGGCGTCATATTTTCCATACCCAATTCAATGGCTCCTTTCGCCACGATAAAATATGCCGAGGGAAATAAAACCTTCTTTTTGATTCTCTATTCATTGGCGATAAAAGCCACGATGTTTTTAGCGGCTTTATGGTGCATCGGTATTCTTGTTTGGGGGAAAACCGCGTTGTGTTTTTGGATTGGTCCCAACCATTTCCTTGGATATGCCGTTCTTGTCCCTCTTGTCTTGTCCGGCTTTTTTGATATGCATCATAGCGTTAACGCAAATTTTGTTTGGAGTACCGGGTCATGGCCATTTGCGCCCTGGTCGATTGCCGCCGGGATTCTAAACGTGTTGTTTGTGTTTATTTTTTGTCGGTTTATCGGTCTTCCCGGGTTGGTTGTCGGCACGCTGGTTGCGCAATTGTCAACTCAAAATTGGTACGTTGTATATTTCGCCTTAAAAAGATTGGCCATTCCTTTTATCGAATACATGAGGAATATTATTGTTCCGATCCTTATGATGATGATTTTTTCGAGCGCTCTTGCGCTTTTAGCCAAAAAATCAATCGAATCGATAATTTCAGTTCATTGGAGTTTACGGGGTTTACCCGGAAACAGCCTTATCGCTTTTTTTGCCGGTCCTGTTGTTGTTATTATTTTTTCAAGCATTGGATTTTTATTTTTTATCCTTAATAAAACCGAGCGGACAATTATTATTTCAAAAATTGCCGTGCCTTTTTTTGGGGTTTTCAAATCGTCCCGGGGGAAAAAGTAGTGGATTGTTCCATCATCATCGTGAACTTTAACACCGTTGATTTGACCCTTCAATGTTTGAAGTCAGTTTTTTCAAACCTGCCGAAGAAATATTCCACAGAAGTGTTTATAGTGGACAATGCTTCGTCGGATAAGAGCGTTGAAATAATTCGGAAGAAATATCCTCAATGCATGTTGATTTCTAATACTAAAAATGCTGGATTTGCCGCGGCAAATAATCAAGGAATCAAGCAATCGACGGGAAGATTTATTCTTCTGCTTAACAGCGATACTATTGTGTTGCCCGAGGCAATTGAAAACACGCTGGATTATTTCGAAAAGCACCCCGAAGCGGGAATCGTGGGCGGAAGGCTCTATTATCCGGGAATGAAATTTCAAAATTCATGCGCCCAACTTCCAAGCATTTTTCATTTATTTAACAGTTATATATTACATAAGCCCGGCGATCTCTACGAACCGTCCCGGTACGAGTTTTCCGGTCCGGTTGGGTGCGTTATCGGAGCATTTTTGATGATTGACCGGTCGCTCGTTGAAAAAATAGGGCCTTTAAATGAAAAGTATTTTATGAACAGTGAAGACATTGACTGGTGTTTCCGTTGCTGGAAAAATCACCGGGAAGTCCACTATTGCGCCGAGGCCCATGTTATCCATCTTGGGGGGCAAAGCTCTGGGAAAAGAAAAAGGAAAGTGCAATGGGAGCTTCACAAAAACAGAATCAAGTATTTTTATTATAACCATGGCCCTTTGCAAGCCGGACTTGCTTCGGTTATAATGTTTATCTCATTTGCAAAACATGTTCTGGTTTTTACGTTTAAAAAAATAAAAAAGGCACTCATATGACCACGGCGCATGGTAAAATCTCCGCGATACTCATCGTCAGAAACGAGGAAAGAAACCTGGAATATTGTTTGCAAAGTATCCGGTGGTGCGATGAAATAGTCGTTGTTGACATGGAAAGCGACGATGGTACGATAGGGGTTGCCCGAAAATATACCGATAAAATATTCTCCCATAAGAAAGTCGAGGCATTTGATATTGCGCGGAAACTGGCGCTCGAAAAAGCCTCGGGAGAATGGGTTGTTTCAATTGACGCCGATGAAATGATCAAAAAAGACCTCAGTGATACCATAATCGACCTTGCGAAAAAAAATGCCGCGGATGTTTTTTATTTTCCCCGTAAAAATTATATCATGGGTCAATGGATTCAACATACCGGTTGGTGGCCCGATTATCAATTGCGGTTTTTCAGGCACGATTCCGTATGGTTTAATGAAACCTTGCACGGATTTGTTGTGCCAAGAAACAACGCCCGAGTGCAGTATTTAGAGCCAAGGGAGCTTAACGCATTTTCACATTTTAATTTTAAAGATTCTTTCCAATTAATGGAAAAAATAAATAACTATACATCAATTGAAGCTTCTCTTCTTAGAAAGCATGGAAATGGTTCTCTCAAATGGTATAAAATGCTTTTTAATTCTGTTAGTGAAATGTGTAAGCGTTACGTTGTTAATAAAGGATTCAAAGACGGGTATCATGGTTTTTGTCTGTCGGTAATGATGGGCTTTTACAAATTTTTAATGTCCGTTAAATTATGGGAGCTTTCAATAAATAAAGTTATTGATTATGACAATGAAAAAGCAAAAATTCTTGAAGAATATAAATAAAAATTAGAAATGGCGTCAAAATGAAATAGGCTTTTTTTAGAGCTTTACGATCTTTTCACAAAAGCAATAAAATTCATTAGTTAAAAACGGAAAAGGATAAGGAAATTTTATGTGTGACAAGGTAAATATTGACTATTTAGCAAACCATTTTAGCAAAATACAAAATGTCAGTCGCGTGCTTGAGGTTGGCAGTTATAACGCAAACGGAAACTTTAAGGATTTTTGCGTGAGTAAAGGAATATATTATCTGGGAATTGATATAGCAAATGGGCCTGATGTTGATCTGGTTTGCGACATAACCTCGGAGTTTTCGGAAATAACCAAGGTAATAGGGGGGGGGTGCTTTGACGCCATAATCTGCGCTAATGTATTGGAGCATTTATATGAACCAGTAAAGGCACTCAATAATATGAGAGAATTGTTGAGGGAAGACGGTTATCTTATTATTATCACTCCTCTATTATGGGACTTACATGGTTGGCCAAAGGATTATTTTCGACTTAATCCCGATTTCTATCGGAGGTATGCAATGGAAAATGGTTTGCATATACTCGAAGATACCTTCAATTTGTCTATACGAAATACCCGAAAGATATTCTCATCCTGTAATTCAATCCCAATGATTATTCCTGATTTATACCCAAGAGGGATTATAAATTTAATGTTAAAAGTAATAAGCTATTTTATTGTGCCTGAATTAAAACAATGTTGGCCGCACGTATATGTCAATTTAATATGTCAAAAAAATGCCGCTTGTCTTTCAAATAAATCTTAGAAAATTATAGGAAGAATAGACGGAAGCAATTCACATTCATGGGGTATCCGTATAATAGCTGTTAGGTAATTTGATTTTTCGGGAGCGGGTGGGTGTATAAAAAAAGATTCTTTACAGACGCCCATATTTTCACCTGGTTTTCCGCTTCCGCCGTCTTCACGCTAAACGACTTCAATAAAAAATAGAGCACGGGGGCTTTATCAGAAATCCTAAGCAAAAGGCCGCTAGTATTCCTCGGTGAGATAAGTTATGGAATTTATATTCTTCAATTTCCGGTCTTTTTATATACGCGATTTATTTTCAAGCGTCTTTCAATTCCTTTCAATTTTTATGTTTATTTGGTCGCGCTTATTTTGGCATGTTCATTAAGTTATCTGTTTTTTGAAAAACCATTGCGACGGAAAATAAACAAACTGAATTTTACCTTAGAAATGCAGAAAAGCTAAAACCACAAACAAGAATTGATATCATCTTTGAATGTTCAGCACGGTTTACACTGCGCAAATGCAAGCGTATTCCGTGCTGGTGCTTTGCGATCTTTGTTATCTATAAATTGACGCCAGTGTAAGTTTATGGCTACCTGTTCCGTTTGCATTAGAGGACACATCAAATTTCCAATTTGTAATATCGCTATACATTGTCAATTGCCACTTCACCGGTCGTCCCCGGCGCGTCCTATTTAATGACCATTATTGACAAAAACAACAACAAGCTCAGCACCTCATTTGCAATAACAAAATAGGAAACAGCTACAAAGACTCCCCCGGTTGATAATTCCCAATTTTCCAGACCCCTTTTTCCCGGAAGGCGGGAATCGTCTGTCTGCGAGCGGCATTGAGAAAATGGTTAATCGAATTTTTATTTACTTTTACAAAATCCGCGACCGGCACGATTGCATCTCCCCTGAGATAGGCTGTTCTTTTGTGAAGCGATTCTATTAAAGCAAGCGCTACTATTTTTCCCATGGTATTTATTATTTTTGTATCACGATACTCCCCGAATGATTGATAATAAATTCTTTTCTCTTTATCGCGAATGATTATATTTGGAAAGTTTAATCGCGCAAGCTGGTAATTGATAATCACGCGCCCCATTCTGCCGTTGCCGTCACAAAAAGGATGTATTGTTTCAAAATCAAGATGAAATTTTGCGATTTTATCGACAAAGTAATTCTCATAATCCGCCGAATATTCCAGCATAATCGCATCCATCATTCGTTCCACATGTTCGGGCGCCGGGGCTATATGTGAACCCACTCGCACATACTCTTCCTTTGCACGAAAACGACCGGCAATAGTATCGTCAATATTTTCCATAAGCATTTTATGCAAGAGCAAAATCATCTCGGGCGTCAAATCCGAATCTCCGGCCTTGTTTTTAGTATATTCCATAACACGGGCAAGATTTTTTGCTTCAAACACTTCCCGAACCGAAACATTCCGTGATAATTCGAGTTCAAGCAAAATGCGTTCCGTCTCCTTTAATGTCAAGGTTGAATTCTCTATTGCGTTCGAATTGAAAACACTTTCAGAAAGCTCGGATTCATCAATAATTTTTAATAATGACTCCTTGCCGATGCGAAGCCTGTCATATTCCGTTTTTAAAACCTTGATTTTGTTTTTTATCGGGATTGTTGTAGTCATAAGAAAAAAATACAATATTAACCTGTTTAAATCAATAAATCGTTAATTAAGACCAAAACCGAGCTAAATTAACGATTTTATATGGATTGATAAGACTGATCCAAGAAAACCCGCTTACTGCACTTCCAGTTCCGCCTGTGCGTCGACGACGTCGCGGTTGACCAGCACCAGCGCCTCGTGCATGCGGTCGGCGATGAACGGGTCGGGGACCTTGTCGCGGAAGGTCTTTAAAAGCTGCACGGTCATGCGCAGGATGCGGATGAGGTCGCCTTCGGGAACGCCGAACGATTCGAGTTCCTGGAGGGAACAGCCGCTGGCCCAGGAATACAGGGGCGCGCCCAGGGAAAAGTCGAGCTCGCGTATGGGCGTGTCGATGTCGAAGCGCATTTCCTTCTGCCGCAGCTTATGGATGACGGTTTCACCATGAAAACGCATCCGGATGTCGGACACCGGCCGGTTCTTG
>Ga0182011_10003883_pt1 | contig 12106 bp, 9 predicted proteins | sample 711E1DmetaG_FD_120481 | JGI IMG/M metagenome (GOLD analysis project Ga0182011, IMG submission 120481) | Permafrost microbial communities from Stordalen Mire, Sweden - 711E1D metaG | ecosystem: Environmental > Terrestrial > Soil > Wetlands > Permafrost | place: Sweden: Stordalen | collected... | reverse complement strand
CGACTCTCGCTTAAACGTCCCGTCATACTTCTTTCGAGTTGATCCCATAAAAACACCTCCAAGAATACATGTGAAAAATATGTTTGGTTCTTGGAGTGTCCAAAATCAGGAGTATGGCTCAAAATCTATTTTAAATGCCTTAAAATGCTGCGCCCTTAATCCACGCCCCATCCTTGGGCGATTAAATCAAGCTATATAAAGTAAACAATTTCTATAGGAGTATTAAATGATAAGTTCTGAAAAGTTAATAAAACCTAAATTTCCCGATGGCAGTAAGGCGTCCTACCCCGCGATGGTATTAACTCAAAATGACCAGAAATTCTATCTGGCCACAATTCCTGCTTTTGACTTATTCCCTTACTGTTTTGTTTCAAGCAGGGATAAAGATCCCAAAAAAGGATTCCAAAGAATTTTAAGTGAAGATCGAGCACTTGACATTGCCAAGTATTTAGACAACTCCACTGGCTCCATACCAACAAACATTGTGCTGTCAGCACAAGACTCTGCTGAACTATCCTATTCCGCAAATAGTAAAACAATAAAATATCTCCGCAATACAAAAAGTTTTTTAGTCATTGATGGTCAACATAGGTTATATGGATATGGCCTTGCTAAGAAAGCGCATAGAATTCCAGTAGCAATTTATGAAAGCCTAACCCGAAAAGACGAGGCATCTCTTTTCATCGATATTAATACGAATCAAAAGGGTGTACCAGCCGCATTGCTTCTGGACATTAAGCAAGTTGCCGAAAGAGAAAACGAAATTGAGATTTATTTGCGCCATTTCTTTGACAGGCTTAACAAAGACTCAGAATCTCCCTTATGTGGATATCTTAGTCCTTCTTCATCGAAAAGAGGACTAATTTCCCGTGTGACATTCAATAAAGGGATTCAGAAGGTTTTGGGGTTAAACAGATTACATAGCCTATCCGAAGAATGGCAATATACATTAATTAAGAACTACTTCAAGGCAATTGAGAACAACATTTCTGATTTCAACCTTTTATTCAAAGCTGCATATTTTGAGGCTTTTTGTGATATTTTTGAAGACGTTTTGGAAAAATCATTCAACAAATCACAAAATTATAAATTAAGCTCATTAGATCATACATTAGAAAAAATTAGAAACATCGATCTTTCTGAACTTTTATCAGGAGGTAAGACTAAGATTACCAAAAATACCGTTATCGGCCAACTTAAACTTTTAATTTCTGATAGTAGTACAATCAGTGAAGATCAGGTATGATTACTTTGCAAGGTCCATTATATGTTGCTCTTCGCGAAAAGATGCTTAATTTCTTCCCAGAGAGATGCAAGTGTAATTTTAAAAACAGATTAACTTTTTCAGAATGGCTTAAAACAGGTTCTTTCACACCGCTCTTAAGTGATGGTTCAAGGCATCATTTTGACTCATATCAAATTGATATAGCATCAGTCATACTTACTGAGGTTGAATTTCTTTATAACTCTATTTTTGAACAAGCATTAGAGCTGTTTAGCATTTCGCAATCAACGAAGAACCGTAGTAATGCTTGGGCGGTTGTTTCATTATATTACTTCTCTTTTTATGTAGTTCAGGCATATCTTCGACTTACAGGCAATCCTATTTCTTTTTTAGATTCAGCTTCTTTATCCAATTTTAACTCTATAACTTCTAAGAAATTAGGTGGCGGTTCCTATATTTTAACCAAGGAAACTGATATTTCGTCAACCAATTCAACATATCAGTTGAGAAGATTGGATGGTAGATTCCATGATTCTTCATGGCGCAAATTATTTACTAGCATTGAAGATTTACTGAAAACCCCAAATGCCGGAAGAATTCCACAGGAGCTACTTTTATTTTCTTCAATAACTAATAAAAAGCTTCACAATCTCTACAGTAATTATAGTTGGCCTTCTGATGTTCGGAATAAAGCTAATTATAGGCTTGGGTTTGCTTATTTGCTGATTGAAAAAGGGAGCATTCTTAATATTTGCAAATGTATCGCACAATTCCCAAAATGTAATGATAAAATAGAATCCAGACTTCAGAATGCTTTAATTTCTTGTCACAATTCAAACGAAATTAAATATTTCGATTCACATGTAACTATGTTATTTCATGTTTCTGTGGGTCTTTTTCAAATAGTTAAGCATCTTTATGACGATTTGACTTCCAGAAGACATATCGATCGAAGAATGCATAATAAAAGAGAAAAGTTCGTTTCAGATATCGAAGCTCAATTTGGAAAACCCTCTTTTATTTCATAATGCGCCTTCGCTCATTCTTCGATCGGCGTAGATAATAATCAAGAAGGGCACTGCCAAAAAAGACAAATGAGAAGACGGCGCAAACAAGGATTTTACTATGGTAGCAACGCAAAAACTATCGGGCAACAGCCAAAATATTCCATAGCCGGTTTGGCGCCTGCGTCAGTGTCATTCTGCACTGTCATGTTAGCGATCCGGCTACGAAATATGTTTGGCGACCCGTTGTAAAACATGCTGCCCGTTCTGAAGAATTTAGAAGCGGCTGCGAAATATAAAGAAATTGTAGGATGCTAATTATTTGAAAAAAAAATAATGATGATGACTTATCAATTATTTACGTCGTAGTGCATTTGGAATAGAATGCAGCCTTCAAAGGACAAATTCTATCAGGGAGGATTAATGATATTAAATATTAAAAGTTTTACGTATTGTTGCGTTTTCTTTTGCATTCCGATATTCCTTTTCGATTGTTGCCCCAAACACCTGTTGAAAGGGGTCAGCTCTTCGGGAACGCCCTATGTTTCGGTTGTACAGTTGCAATATGATTTTCCAAGAGATTCACTCCGGCAGCGACTATATCGTATTTTGACATCGGATCCCGTCCGGTTCGCGATTTCCGACAGAACATGTTCTCGATTTAATGTCTGCGTTATGGATAGCACTCCGTTGCAGGGATTTCCAAAGAAAAGATTTCCAACAAAAGCGTATTACACATTTATTGTTGATGAAAGCTGCGATAGACCCGGATTTTCTAATTTAATCATCGTGCCGACGGTTATGGTTACCTGCTATGCAAGGCACGAAAACTGTGAACGAGTTGAAGACAGCGAATTCGAGGATGCTGAAACAAAACTACAACGGATGCTTGACATCGAATTGCAGAACGGGAGGACCACACCATGATCCGGCGCAGAATGACTTGGGGAGTTTTTTTGTTCCTTTTTGTCCTTACGGCGGTAATGATCTTCGAACCGATACATTATGGTAGAGCCGCTTGGGCGGCATGTACTAAGGCACTTGATATATGGTCGGGGTTCTTCGGTATTATTATCGGTTATTTATTTGGCGCAGGACAAATGAGCAATGAACAGGATTTGCGGCCACTCTCGAAAATGCAGAAAAACTTGGCATGGGGTATATTTTGCGTTCTTGCGGTTGTTTCTCTGGTAACGGTGCTCTATCCATTGCATTATGGTAAATTCGCCGATAAGGAATGTGCCGTGGTCATCGATATCTGGTCGGCTTTGTTTGGTGGCGTTATCGGGTTTTATTTCAAAAATCAAAACCAAGGTCGATCACGAACGGATAAAGTACGAAAAAATATGCCGGGCGTAAAGGCAAAGGACAAAACGACAAAAGGGGGCGATTAATGCCGAGTATGTACCTCATTCTTTGCCTTATTTGCCTGAGCAGCATATCATCTGTTGCCGCTCAACCCCGTTGCGATGGACATCCACTTCCAGGAATTCTTGACGACAAAAAAGGCCGCGCATACGCGCTTTTCGTAGGAGTTAACGCGCCAAGCTCCGAATTAGCCGCCTTGGAGCATCCAGCCAATGACGCACGCGAGATGTTTCGAATATTTAAAAACCAGTGCTACCAAGCGGACACTATTCTTAATGAAAAGGCAACCTATAATGCCATTGTATCCTATATCGATACCTGCGGTAAAACCGCCCGCACCGGCGGCCATAAACTGCAGGATTCTGACCGGATCCTTTTCTATTTTTCCGGGCATGGAAGCCTGAATAAAATATCTTCCTCCAAAGAGAATCAAATCTCTTCAGGCACCGGAGATGTCTCTAGACGGCCATTCGAATTCTACCTTCACATTTGCCGGGAAAAAGGCGATTCCGGCGTAAGCATGCTGCGCTCTTCCGAACTGCTCGACCGCCTGGTCAATACCGGCGCCTACCAAGTAATAGCAATATTTGATGCGTGCGATGCCGGAGGACAACGACCGGCAATCATTCCTATCAACACCTACTACGACCGATTAACGAATGATAAGGGATTGTTCGTTTTATCTAGTTGGGAACGGCGCACCGAGGAAGAAGTATATACAACCGCGATAAAGGAAGGGTTGGTGGGGTGGTCAAATCCAAGCATCGACAGAAACCACGATCATGCGGTTAACGCCTTTGAGCTTATCCAGTATGTCAATGACCAGGTCGGCAAGAAGACTAATCGATATGGAGAAGCTTATCGAGCCAATGTGATTTATATCGGCGGCGGAGCTATGTCGCTCACCGTAAAGCCGTAATCATTATGATAATAAAAGCCGTTGCCTTTTTATTCGGAATAATAGGGTTCCTTTATGCCGGAAATGGTATTGCAAAAGCGGAACCACCTGATTATGATGGCATCTTGTCCAAAATAGATGGTTATATCAAAAACCCTATTGGCCCATGCAATTGCCAAAAAAACCTTAAGCCTTCATCATTATTACTCGATACGATAGCTATGCCGAGCGACCCTAAAACAAATCTCCGCTTTAACGTAATGAGTGATTCGCTGCATTCATTAGTCAAAAAGTGCGATAATCTGAAAAAGAATTGCGGCGCCCCGGGATCATCGATAAATAGTCTACTTCCGCCAAATTGTCCTTCATGCTCTTCAACTGTTGCTCATTTGGTGAATTTTACGAAAGACGCCGACAGCGCGGCATCAAAGGGCGATTCGATCCGCGAATCTTTCAACACTCGAAAATGGTTCTGGTACTATTTTGCAAACGCGGCGACATGCGCCACCTGCGACAGCAGCTCATTTGCCAAAGCGGAAAAAGAGCTTTTCGAAAAAGTCTTTTTAGGTTCGTATGTCACCAAGGGATGGAATTCGAGCAGATTCCGTAACGCATTTAACGGCTATCCCCCGGATTCCATAGCAAGTTTTATCGCTTCGCTTAAAAATGGCGATGACTCAATTATTACGAAACTACTCTCTTCAAAAGACAAGAGCAGTCTATTCGCGCTATTTAACCGGCTTCTCGACACGGATCCATCGCTTTACGGCACCTTTGGCGATTTGCTTGCATATCGTGAAGTTATGTTGAAAATCACAAGTGAATTTGATAAAGCGCGCGCCACATACGAAAAACACCATCAAAAGAAACCTTCGGAAAGAGTCGTCGGTCTGCTTAATTTTTGGAGAGAAGGAGACAGCTCTCTTTTTAGCGGCAACACCGTCGCCTATAACAATTTCAATACAGCATTCACGAATAAACTCGCGGAATCGTACCAGCCTTTAAAGATTATCACGGAAAAGAATGATCGCGATTGCATCAAGCGGGAAATCGATAAAAAGGTAGATCGACTTGATAGTACCGTCGCATTGAAGATTAAGAGCTATTTCAATAAACCGAAACGTTCCATATCTTTTTATATTTCCGGCTACTACACCGTAAGCAACCACACTATTCAATTGCATATAGAGGTAATTGACGATTCTTTAGAAACAATACCGATTCGAACAACTCGCTCCATAGACCTCGAATCGAAAAATTGTTCGTCCGTCGCCGAATCTCTGGTGATTGAAATCCAAAAGCGAGCTGAAGATTTTAAAATATTCAGGGAAATCATCGCAACAATACTTAAAAGACCGATTGATATACGAGATTCTAGAGGGTTAAAGGGTTTTAGTCTTTTAACCAGCTATATCGAATGGCTGTCCCGCACTAAATTTGAAGGAAACTTGGCGACTGTGGAAAAAAAAGGAATCTGGAAATTCATGGTAAACGATCATCTAAACCCGAAATTAACAAATGTAAAAGAGGAGCTTGCCCGCTATTTACATGATCGTTTTACGGGAAAACTGAGTGATGCGCCGAACATTGATGTCGACAATGACTGCATTCGTTTGGATCTCGTTTTGCCTGAACCGGATTCATTGGAAATAGCCATGTATGTCGGAGGAAGCAAAACCTTTAGCCCGCCTATTTCAATCAAGGAACAATCGAGGTCGTTTCAGCTTATCGGCAATCTTATAGAAATGCTTTTGCTGCCTCCCGAAAAGATGCCTCCCGAATGCGTCGACACCATCCATGTAACGACCATTCTAAAGCCTCTGCCTGGAAATGAGCTGGCTTACGCGTCACTGCTTTTTCCTGGAGCCGCGCATGTAGTGGTTGCTTTATACGCCGACTCGTCCAATAAAAGCAGGCTTCAATTAACGGCTAAAAGGTTTATCGGTTCTTCATTGTTTTTAAAATTCGCCACGATTCTGGCAGCCGGATATTTTGACTATGAAGCCATAAAACACCTAAATAACGATGCGCTTCGAATGCGAAATTATTCCATTGGAATTGGTTTTATCTTGGATTTAGGCGTTTCGGTTTGGAGTTTTTCCTCTTCAACAAATGAAATTAACGCATTAAGGAGCCAGCCATGATTTTTTTTCAAAAATCGTTTAGTCAATTAAAAATAAATGGTTTGGGATTCGTATCAATTTTAAGCATATTTATTTTTCCACTTTTTTCATGTTGGGAATTTCCTGCAATAGTAGTCAATAACAATAACCCGCGTGATACCATTAAGCTGGATACACAGGTTATCAATATTAAAATTGCTCCGGATTCGGCCAGTAGGGACTCTCAGGTTATAAAAATCAATTTATCTCGCGATTCAGGGAAGGTGGATACACTACCAGTGGCCAATGCCGGCGCGCCTATCTATTGTAAAGTCGGCGACATCGCCACCCTGGATGGTTCCAAGAGTACCGTTGCTTCCGGCAGGGTAATCAATTTCATTTGGACGTCTTCTTCTCTTAATCCCATTGCCGTGAGTCTTTCATCTATCGCGTATCCGAGTTTCATTCCAAGTATTCCGGGCGTTTATACCTTTCAACTTCGCGTTTCGGATGGATCTCAAACAAGTAAAGCTTCTACTGTCCAAATCATTGTTTCATCGAATTATCTCTCCGTACGAAAGGGATTGCCCAATATTGATTACTCAAGCGTGGATTCCATACAAAAACGCCCACTTTTTTATTCATCGATTGAGGCGGCTATCCGCTCGGCGCACTCAGGCGATACGATTTTAATATATGAAGGATTGTATTTAGAAAATTGTTCGCATTTCATTTCAGGAATCGTTTTACTTGGAAAAGATCGGTTCCGTTCGATTATAGACGGCGGTTTTCGTTCATTTGATTCCACCGTATCGCAAAATACGGATTCCGTCGGTTCAAGTATATTCCTTGATTCCGTATCGAATATTTCAATAATGAATTGTACGATTCGCCATGGCGGTAGAAGTCAGCGTCCAAACGATCAAGACGCCGCCGACATAAGTTGTCATATGTGTTCCAATATAAACATCGTCAATAACGAAATCGTTGAAAGCGGCAATGATGGAATTAGAATAACCGCTTCTTCAAATATTGAGATCATGGGAAACCATGTCGCAAATAACCGTGTAAATGGGATTCGCAACTCCAATTCTCATATCCTTGTAAACTCTAATCTCATTGAAGGGAATGGATCTTCGATAACACCGGTAAAAATTGAACCCTATAGCGGAATCAGTATTGAATGCGATCCACCTTACTGCACCGGACTCCAAATTGACGTTTACGGCAATGAGTTTCGCGATAATCGAACTTATAGTATCAAAATGTGGAGCAATTCGAATGCAAATATCGTTGGGAACACTTTTTCCGGTGCGGGCGGTGGAATATATTTTACTACAGTTAATAATTTAGTACTCGACCGTAATACTTTTGAGTATTTCTTCCCTCCCCCACAGATCGATACTGTTTACATTATAATCGATAAAAAGCTCAACGAATCAAACAATACGGCAGAACCTCCAAATGATTCAATAAAAGTTCAAGGAGAATGGGGCGGGAATAACTTATCCCGCGGGTCGATTGGTCTTTCAAATGCGGAACTCGGAATAGTAATAGCGCTTCCGCATTTGTATAACGATTCCTACAAGCTCACCATCACAACAAATGGAACTCTCATAAACCTGCAACAATATTCTAAAGGCGAATATCCATACCAATGGTTTGACACTTTGCATTACAGGCGCGTTCAATGGTAAAGTTAATGCATACATAACCCAAATCGAAATCTCTGCGATCATTATATGGACCTCAGTTATATTGAAATACCCCGTATATCCGACGAGGATGTATTTGAAAACCTCGTGATGGACATGTGGAGAGCTACGCCTGGCTGCACACAGGTGCAACGAAATGGTAGAAAAGGACAAAAGCAGGATGGTATAGACATATTCGGAAAAGGGCCAAATGGTAAATGGTTTGGCGTTCAATGCAAAGTGCGGAAGGATGGCATATCAGATAGCGAAGTCAAAGAAGATTTGGAAGCTGCAAAGCGCTTTAAACCAACAATTACCAGTTTTCATATTTTTACAACGGCAAGTAGAGATGCAAGATTTCAGGAATGGATTCGCGAAATCAATGACACGATAGTTGATTTTTCAATTGAGGCTTCATTTTGGGAGGATATAGAGAAGGCTTTAAAATCTGATGAGCTTTTGCCCGTGTACAAAAGTTACTATCGTCAATTCTTTTGCGATAGCCTCAACGCTAATTTGGTCCCATTTCATGAACTCGTTGACGCAGTAAGTGTGCGCAAACCACCATTCCCTACTGTTGAGGATTTCGCACTACATCGCTTGAAACCATCGCAGAACTTCAAAGTGGTTTTAGCAGGCATTGAGGCAGAAAAGCGTTTCTTATTGTGGGGTGACGGAGGCACAGGTAAATCGGTTTTAGCTTTTGCTGTTGCACTCGAGTATTACAGGAACGGATATTTTCCCCTTTATATCGATTGGGCAGAAAGTGAAAACAAAACCACTATCCAGGCGATGCTGACATATCTATCTCTGCATGCTGGGAAAAGCACCATAATTGTTTTTGACAATTGTCATTTTTCACAGAATTTAGCGTTGCATTACCCAAAACTTCGTCGCCTGCAGGAATCAAACAACTTTAGGACAATATTCATTTCGAGAATAGGCCCCCAATACCATGATGACGACTCTACATTCTTTTCATTTCCACAAATGTTCGCGAATCTTGGCGGCAAATGTTTGAAAATTGTTCCGAATGAAGAAGACTTTCACGCTATTGCTGAACTTGCCGCTCTGAACGGTAAACAGATCTCTGGAAAAAGCAGTGCGGTGTTTCGAACATTATGCAATAGATTCGGAAGAGACCTTTTCTTATTTGCATTTGCGATTCAATATGCGCCGCGTAGTGTTGACCTGGATTTATTGAGTCCTTTATCGAGCGAATTCAGCAATCCTATTGACATTAGATATCTTAATCGTTTCAAAGATGACATTCACAGGCTTGAAACTTTCTTAAAAGTCGCAGCGCTTAATTCCGTAAGCTTACCAGCGCCCAAGCGCGACTTATGCAAAAAGACACCATACGAGGATGTGCTTAAGGAAGAAATAGCTGAAGGAATATTATACACAAGTGATAATGGAGAGCTCTTTCTCTCGCATCCGTCTCTTGCGACTGCCGTTGTCAGACGGCACGCGAAGCTTACAGCCCAGCTCCCGCTCGATATTGTTTCGGAGGCGATAACTTCATCAAGACGTCTACCACGTAATGTTTTTTCGACACTTGAAAATCAGCATTATTTCAAGTTCGAGAGTATTATTAAGAGCCTTTTTAGGGAGCGTTCAAGGCCAGAAGTACTTCTAAAGCTTGGTATCATACTACCTAGTCGCTGGTGGGATTTAGTTTCCAAAGATTTCACGCATCAATACCTTCAATTGCTTCATTCAAATATTGACTTGACTATAATATCCCTGCCGGTGGCTGACCTAACCACTACAATCAATTTACTGACATTGTTGAAGAAAAGGGGACCACGCGCAGAAAGCGCTGCGCTTGAACAGCTTGCACATCACAGAGTTCCGCTATGGCTTATCATTTCGCAGACTAGTCCGCATATTGTTACTAATTTTTTGTCTCAACTCGTAACCTTGTCAAAGGCAAAGCACTTTGAATCTTCGTTGCGCAACATTGCCGCCACGTTGCTCTCGTACCTCGCTGCAAACATCGCAGATCGTGAAGGCAGTTACTACTCAGTAATCACGCGCAGTTCTGTCTCGCTTGGCTATGTAGCAAGCCTTATGACATTCTTGAAGATGCATTTTCCAGAACATCATAATACGATAGCCGAGGACCTTTACCTCCCTTCTTATATTCCCAACCTGGTGTGGCGCGGACTTGGGAAACAATTGGACCATTTTGCTAAATTCATAGAGTATTCTGAGCAGCAAGTTAAAGTTTGTCGTGAAACATTCCTTGAACATCTCTCTTTGTCCAAGAGTATTGAGTTATTAGACCTTGCTTTCCAGCGAAGCAGTCTTGACAGTATCATCTACTTTGTCCGATTTTGGGAAGGCTGCTCATGCCAAAAATGCTTAGAATATCGCGACAGACTAAGGTCGCGAATATTTTCCCCAGCGCTTAAACCCGATATTATCCAAGCTATCAAGTCTTCGGGGATTCAGCAAGTCACAACATTCATCAAATATGCTCACAGAAGTGGTGCTGATATCGGCCCTGTGCTGATGCCTGACCTCTCTACTCAGAGCGTTGTAGATTCAGTCCTTTCGAGAACTGTTGGAATACAGCCCAACCAGGCAAGTGCTATATTGGATGACCTTCAGCAAGCTGGTGACATCGGCCAGATAATGGCAAATAAATTTCGAGCCGAGTTGCTCGGACCTGGTCAGGATACGTTTCTTTCTCTGCGTAATAATGCTGATATTAGAGACACGGTTGCATTTCTCAAGCGTTCTATTGACAGTGCTCAACAGAAAAACAATTTCGAAATACTTGCGCGGCTAAAGGAAGTCCGTTACTTTGAGAACTGGGCATTACAGTCCCTTAATAATGCGTCCGCGCAAAAAGCTGGCCAGCATATGCATAGCATTCAGACAGGATTTATAACGCGTCTTTCCGTCGTATTTAAATATTTGCAGAAAGCGGATCCCGAGCTAAATGAGCGATTGGTGTCTATATGCAACGAGAACATCAACGCTTTGATTAATGTACTCACAAGGGAACATATCGACATTGTCTCACTTCTTCTTTCAACTCTCAAGGACTTAGGTAATTGTGCAGGGGGCCTTTTTAACAGGGTAATATCCCGTTTATCGGAAGATGATTCAATGGAAGCACTTTGCCAGAATTCTTTTGTTAAGGACGTAAGCTACCTGAAATCCTTTCTTGCTTTTACAAAAGGCTATGTACCATCTCTATATGCCGGCATGTTGTCTTTAATGGAAACTCGATATGTCAATGCATTTTACGACGCATGCGCAAGAAGCACTCCGCATCAATTGGTCGGATTGCTGACATTTCAAGATAAGCAGTATAAAGGAGCAATTCTTGATTCTGTCAGCATTCTTCGATCATTTCAGGGAAAGCGGAAAGACATTTTTTATGACAAATTTAACAGGACTCCAGCTAATCACAAAGATTCTCTCATCCGTTATGTCGCAAAGAAAAGTATCAAGATAGAACTGAACCTTGAGGAAACATGAGAGTAGCTTAAAAACATTAATAGCACGTTTGAAGAAGCCGCAGCCAGAAAGCTTGAAATATGGTAGCAGCCGGGCAGCACATCTTACAACAGCCGCGTTATGTTTGCGCGAAACGCGCACATGTCCAGCGTTTGAAGAAAACGTGTCATGTCGCTTAGCTCCGTCACGTTTTCTATCGCTGGCCACATCCTAACACGGCAAACGTTGAGGGTGTAGAAAAAGTCCCTTTTATTTAAAAACATTCCTGAAATTTCGGTCTTTTTATCTTATATTATTTGTAAACATATAAGAAAGGGAGACCGATGGCCCGCTATAAAGAT